>Ga0206912_1105_pt1 | contig 23265 bp, 17 predicted proteins | sample Alteio_BWOrgHeat_75_FD_152933 | JGI IMG/M metagenome (GOLD analysis project Ga0206912, IMG submission 152933) | Enriched cells from forest soil in Barre Woods Harvard Forest LTER site, Petersham, Massachusetts, United States -... | ecosystem: Environmental > Terrestrial > Soil > Temperate forest >... | reverse complement strand
ATTTCAGCAATATCCTGTATAGAACCATTGGCAGTGATGATCTTATCCTTCATGTTATTATCCCATAAACCTCGGTTCACCAAATCGCGCAGTAAATGTTTGTTTACAATGATAAACTCACCGCTTAAAACACGTCTGGTATAAATGTTAGAGGTATAAGGCTCAAAGCACTCGTTATTACCTAATATTTGCGAAGTTGACGCGGTAGGCATTGGCGCTACCAATAGTGAGTTACGCACACCGTGATTCATTACATCAAGGCGCAGATTTTCCCAATCCCAGCGACCGCTATCTGGTTTCACTTTCCATAAATCAAACTGGAACTCACCTTTTGATAATGGCGATCCCTGGAAGGTTTCGTAAGCGCCATCTTTTATCGCCAGGTCCTTCGAAGCGGTCATGGCAGCGAAATAGATGGTTTCAAATATCTCTTTGTTCAGTTGCTTCGCTTCAGGGCTTTCAAACGGCATACGCAACAGTATGAAAGCATCGGCCAGGCCTTGTACGCCCAAACCAATTGGCCGGTGCCTTAAGTTTGAATATTCGGCTTCTTTAACCGGGTAGTAGTTATTGTCAATGATCTTGTTCAGGTTCAAGGTAGCCTGGTAAGTTACCTCATATAGCTTTTCATGATCAAATGCGCCATCCCGCACATATCGCGGCAATGCAAGCGAAGCCAGGTTACAAACCGCTATCTCATCAGCCGAAGTATATTCCAATATCTCGGTACATAAGTTAGAGCTTTTTATGGTACCCAAATTTTGCTGGTTCGATTTACCATTGGCGGCATCCTTGTATAAAAGATAAGGTGTACCTGTTTCTACCTGGGCATCCAATACAGCAAACCAAAGTTCCTGCGCTTTTATAACTTTGCGGGCTCGGCCCTCTTTCTCGTATTTTTTGTAGAGTTTTTCAAAATCCTTGCCCCAGCAATCGGCCAGGCCCGGTGCTTCATGTGGGCAGAATAAACTCCAGTCCCCATTAGCTTCCACCCGCTCCATGAACAGGTCAGATACCCAAAGGGCGTAGAACAGGTCGCGGGCGCGCATTTCTTCTTTCCCGTGATTTTTACGCAGGTCCAAAAATTCAAAAATATCGGCGTGCCACGGCTCCAGGTAAATGGCGAAAGCGCCTTTACGCTTGCCGCCGCCCTGATCAACATAACGGGCGGTATCATTAAATACGCGCAGCATAGGGATAATACCGTTGCTGGTACCATTGGTGCCGCTGATGTACGAGCCTGTTGCACGTACATTATGTATGCTTAAGCCAATACCACCGGCGCTTTGCGAAATTTTAGCGGTTTGTTTCAAAGTATCATATATGCCATCAATACTGTCGTCCTTCATGGTCAGCAAAAAGCAAGACGACATTTGCGGTTTTGGCGTACCCGCGTTAAACAGCGTTGGCGTAGCATGGGTAAACCACCGCTCGCTCATTAAATTATAGGTTTTGATAGCGCTTTCAATGTCCTCTTTATGAATACCTACGGATACCCGCATAAATAAATGCTGCGGACGCTCGGCTATTTTACCATCCAGTTTTAACAGGTATGATTTTTCGAGTGTTTTAAAGCCGAAATAATCAAAACCAAAATCGCGGTCGTAAATAATGCTGCTATCCAATATTTCGGCATTGTCCCTTATTATTTCCCATACATCATCAGCCAGTAAGGCGGCTTTTTTGCCATTTTTAGGATCTATGTAGTCGTATAAATTCTTCATCGTTTCCGAGAAGGACTTGATGGTATTTTTATGCAGGTTTGATACCGCTATACGCGATGCCAGTAACGCGTAATCGGGGTGTTTCGTAGTTAGCGACGCGGCTGTTTCGGCAGCAAGGTTATCCAGTTCGGAGGTGGTTACCCCATCAAACAGGCCTTCAATTACCTTTTTCGCTACATCAATTGGGTCAACCAATGCGGGATTTAAACCATAGCACAGCTTCTCGATACGTGCGGTGATCTTGTCGAATTTTACGGTTTCCTGCTTACCGTCTCTTTTTACTACAAACATAATTTTGGCATTTTGTGGTTAGTATGGGGGCTAACCGGTTTACTATTTATTTATTAATTGGATATTTTCTACTCTTTAGAAATCTTCATCTAAAGAGAACGATTTGCTTTCCTGCGTATTCAGCACACCGCTTTTCTGGTAATCGCCCACTCTTTTTTCAAAGAAATTAGTTTTACCCTGCAGCGATATCATCTCCATAAAATCAAACGGATTGCTTGCGCCATACACTTTATCATAGCCCAGTTCGCCCAGCCACCTGTCGGCCACAAACTCAATATATTGGCTCATCATTTTAGCGTTCATGCCTATCAAACTAACCGGAAGGGCATCGCTTATAAATTCTTTTTCTATTTCAACTGCGTCGGTAATAATGGCGGTAGCTGCTTCTTTTGATAGTTTGTTTTCGAGCATACGGTACAATAAACACGCAAACTCACAATGCATACCTTCATCGCGCGAAATCAGCTCATTGCTGAAAGTAAGGCCCGGCATTAAACCGCGTTTCTTCAACCAGAATATGGAACAAAAACTACCTGAGAAGAATATGCCCTCAACAGCGGCGAAGGCTATTAAGCGCTCGGCGAACGATCCGTTGTTTATCCAGCGCAGCGCCCACTCTGCTTTTTTACCTACACAGGGTACGGTATCAATAGCGTGAAACAGGCGGTCCTTTTCGGCAGGGTCCTTTATATAAGTATCAATTAAAAGCGCATAGGTTTCTGAGTGGATATTCTCCATCATTATCTGGAAACCATAAAAGCAACGTGCCTCGGGCAATTGTACCTCGCTCATAAAGTTTACAGCCAGGTTCTCGTTCACAATGCCGTCGCTAGCCGCGAAAAATGCCAATATGTGCGATACAAAATGCTTTTCACCCAGGCTCATGTTCTCCCAATGCTTCATATCATCAGAAAGATCTATCTCCTCGGCGGTCCAGAAGCTCGCCTCGCATTTTTTATACATCTCCCAGATAGCGGGGTACTTAATGGGGAGAATAACAAAGCGGTCCTTGTTCTCTTTCAGTAATAATTCTGTTTCCTGCGCCATGTGCTTATAGTTTTAAATATTCAACTCCAACAATTTTTCAAACTACCTGACGAATTTTAGCAGACAGTGGCGCAGAGCAGCTATAATTAAATGTGATAAAATATCACCTTAAACTACTCAAAACAACACCCTCACTTATCCCCTTTTTACTACTTTAACAGTGTACGTCAGCCTATGGATTTACCATATTTTCCCTTTCTTACCGGCAAGGACCACCGATAATACGGGTAGCTTGAAAGAACTTATAATCCAAAGATATGCGTTGCGTATTTTCGTTGTTAGTGATAGTTTTACACATCCTGCATAAGTTATAAACAAAATTTTTGTGGAGAGTGAAAACCCGTGATTAACAGCATATTAAATACCCGTTAACACATTGTTAATTTATTCGGCTAAATATTTGTTATGCTTTGGGCACAAATTTCATTGAAACCGAATTAACGCAGTGGCGCACATTTTTTGGGGTTAAATATTCGCCTTCAAAAACGTGGCCCAGGTGCGCGCCGCAATTGGCGCATACAATTTCTACGCGGCGGCCATCAGCATCGGGTACACGTTTTACGGCTCCGGGTATTTCATCGTCAAAACTCGGCCATCCGCAATGCGATTCAAATTTTGATTCGGAAGTATACAACGGCGCATCGCAACGTTTGCATACATATAAACCTTCTGCCTTATTGGCTAATAATTCCCCGGTAAAGGGGCGCTCAGTGCCTTTATGTAAAATAATATATTCTTCTTCGGGGGTTAGACTGTTGTATTCCATTTTAATGAGTGATTGAGTGAATTAACGAATGAGTGATTTGCTACTCATCTGCTTATACAATATACGACAAATTGCGCAGCGCGATTGTTTTTTATGGGGATGTTTACAATGGTTTGACGATAAATATCCACCATGTCATTGCGAGCGTAGTGGGGCAATCGCACGTCTGCAAAGTTCGCGATTGCTTCGTCGTTCCTCCTCGCAATGACATAATGGGTAAAAACAAAAAATCCCGGCCAAAACCAGATTTTAATATCTACAAGCAAACCTTTTACCTTTCGCCTTTTACCTTACTTTGCCAACTCTTCAGCCATAGCCGCACCTATCTCCGCAGGAGATTCTACCACGCGGATACCGCATTCGCGCATAATTTTCATTTTGGCTGCTGCGGTATCGTCGGCACCGCCAACTATGGCACCAGCGTGGCCCATGCGGCGTCCGGCGGGGGCAGTTTGCCCGGCTATAAAGCCAACAACGGGTTTGGTGCCGTTTGCTTTTATCCAGCGGGCAGCTTCGGCTTCCATGCCGCCGCCAATTTCGCCTATCATGATGATACCGTGGGTATCAGGATCGTTCATTAATAATTCAACCGCTTCCTTGGTTGGTGTGCCTATGATGGGGTCACCACCAATACCAATAGCAGTGGTTATACCTAAACCGGCTTTCACCACCTGGTCAACTGCCTCATAAGTCAGCGTGCCTGATTTGGAAACCACACCCACATTTCCTTTTTTGAAGATGAAACCCGGCATAATACCGATCTTGCTTTCATCTGCAGTAATTATACCGGGGCAGTTAGGACCTATCAGCCGTGCGTCTTTATCAGTTAAATATTCCTTTACCTGTATCATATCCTTGGTAGGGATACCTTCGGTAATGCATACAATAACTTTAATACCTGCTTCGGCTGCTTCCATTATGGCGTCGGCAGCAAATGCAGGGGGAACGAATATGATAGATACATCAGCCCCGGTTTGTTTAACCGCGTCGGCAACGGTATTAAATACCGGCCTGTCCAGGTGTGTTTGTCCGCCTTTACCGGGGGTAACGCCGCCTACCAGCTGCGTACCATAATCGATCATTTGCGAAGCATGGTAGGTGCCTTCATTACCTGTAAAACCCTGAACTATAACTTTAGAATCTTTATTTACGAGAACACTCATTTCGGCTTTTTTATTTAGTAGCGCAAAGCTAAAATAAAATTTCACCCCCTAACATCCTGAAAGAGAAATTTTTGATCAGTATGATGAAAAATTTACAAAGCCCCCTCTAAATCTCCCCCGGTAGGGGAGACTTTTGTATGCAGGTTTAAAGACCGGTGCGCCTGAACCAGGGTGGACCACCTGGTCCGGGTGGTCCGGGGTGGTCCGGGGTGGTCCACCTGGTCCACCTGAACGCGCGCCGTTTACTCACCTCCCGAAGCTTCGGGACTTTGCTCGATCACCCTCTCTTCCGCAAGCGGTAAAGGGTTAGGCTAATATTTTCCCCTCGGAGGAATATTTAAATCGGTTAATCCAATTAAATAATCGCAGCATTGATAATATTTGCTCTTTGAATCAGGTGACCACCTATCAACCACATGATACTTAGTAGCAGTCTTTCCCTCTAATATCCAATTGGAACCATCTAACCTGATTGTTCCAGGCTCAGGGGGGTCATTTGTATCCATTTTCCAATAAGCCAATTTCTTTAGTTTATCTTTAAATAAATCCCAGGTTGCCTTGTCAATAATTTTACGCTCGTCAATAAGTAAAGCCATGGGCTTATCCACTTTATTATAGCATGATTTCCAATATAATAAATAAGTGTCTTTTGATTTTTCTATCCTTATTGCTATCGGATCATCAAATGATCTAAACCAGCTAAACCTATATATTTCATTTTTTGAAGTGTCATTATATAATACCGGTTCTTTCATCGCTGATAATTCCATTGAATACAGACGATATCCTAATGCACTATTTAAAGTTTTGCTATTTGTATTATCGGCAGGGAAATAATGTTCATCTTGTGCTTTAGCCTCATAAACTAACCCTAATACACTAATAAGTATGAATAAAAAAAATTTCATTGTTCCTCAATATTTTTATGTGTGAATTCCCCCTCACTCTTCGCGATCACAATAGTAGCCACCCCGTTCCCAATTACATTGGTGATAGCCCGCGCTTCCGACATAAACCGGTCTACCCCTAACAAGATAGCAACGCCCTCAACGGGTATAACTTTTATGGCTGCCAATGTTGAAGTGAGCACAATAAACCCGCTTCCCGTTACCCCTGCCGCGCCTTTGGAGGTGATCATTAATATGCCGATAATGCCCAATTGCTGCGCTATTGATAAGGGTATATGAAATACCTGCGCCAAAAATATAACCGACATGGATAAATAAATGGTAGTGCCATCCAAATTAAAGGAATAGCCTGCCGGGATAACCAGCCCCACCACCGATTTGGAACAGCCGAATTTTTCCAGCTTCTCCATCATGGCGGGTAAGGCGGGTTCGGATGAGGAAGTACCGAATACGATGAGTATTTCTTCCTTAATATATTTCAAATATTGCCATAGACTGAACTTGTACAGGCGGCAAATAATATTGAGCACCACGAATATGAACAGGATCATGGTGATATACACCGAAACCATGAGCAAAGCCAGCGGCTGTAAAGTTTTAATGCCGTAAGTACTAATGGTATAAGCCATTCCGCCGAAAGCGCCTATGGGGGCCACCCGCATCACGATGTGCATAATATTAAAAAATACTTTGGATAGCTTTTCAAACAGGCCGATAACCGCTTTACCGGTATCGCCCATCCGGCTCAGGCCGAAACCAAACAGGATGGCAAAAAACAGCACCTGCAAAATATCGCCTTTGGCAAAAGCATCGAAAGCGCTGGTAGGTACAATATGGGTAATAAAATCGCCCCAGTGCATTTCTGAAGCGGCTTTTTGGTAAATAGCAATTTTGGTTGCATCGGCTTTAACAGTGCTTACAAAACCCTCGCCCGGTTTCACCAGGTTTGCTACCGCTACGCCTATTATTAAGGCAAATGTGGTTACTATCTCAAAATAAAGCAGCGCCTTGCCGCCTACCCGGCCTACCTTTTTCATATCGCTCATGCCGGCAATGCCCAATACGATGGTGAAAAATATAATAGGTGCTATCAGCATGGTAATCAAACTGATAAACGTTTTGCTGATAACCTGGGCCGTTGGCGCGAAAGGCTTAAAATACAACCCGACAATAATGCCCAGTATGATCGCGATAAGTACCTGGAAGGTGAGGTTGCTGAATAATCGTTTCATTATAACAATGATACGATTATGTACTAACAAAAAAGCTAAAAATGTCATTTCGAACGATAGTGAGAAATCTTATACGACCTGCGACGCGCGTTATATATGGCGTATAAGATTTCTCTCTCGTACCCTGCCTGCCCGCAGGCAGGCTCGTTCGAAATGACATAATGGTTAAATGTGTGGGCCTATCTCCAGTGCCCGCCTACCCAAACATATCCTCCGGGGCGGTGGGTCCAGCGGCCGGCTACCCAAACACCACCGGGGTGTGGGGGCTCTGCCCAATAACCGGGGCGTTCTACATAGGTATGTCCCTGTGGCACCCATTCTCCGTCAACCCAAACATGACGCTCAGAGGGGCGCTCGGGCCTAACTACACGGCCGTGGTGAAAAAGGCGGGCCTTAACTACAATTTGTGCATCGCTGTACGCAACCGCAAACAACGATATAGCTGTTAATAAAAACAAGATTTTCTTTAGTTTTTTCATAATGGTATTGTATTAATTATTTTAATTAAAGACAACCCTAAATAAAAAAAGTTTAAATTTTATGTAAAAAAATCGCCCCGTTATTTCATCTTAAATAATGAATAACGGGGCGATCAAATGCTTTTTTAAAGCAGGATCATTTCCAGTGGCCGCCAAGCCATGTATAGCCTTTCGGAACTTTCTGCCAGCGGCCCGGTATCCATACTAATCCTGCGCGGGGCGGCACTTCCCAAAAGCCCGGCATATAATTGCCATGCTGGCCCCTCGCATACGGATCCCATTCCGGGGCGATCCAAACATGTTTGGGCGAAGGCTGGCGCGTCTTTCTTTCCGGGTGAAGATTAGAAAAAGGAGGGATCCTGGGAACGATAACTTGTGCCTTACCTGCTGTAATACCAAGCAGCGACACTGTAAATAATACCATTAGAATTTTGGCGATCTTTTTCATATAATAATTTAATAATTGGAGTTCCAAAACTAAAAAAAAATGTCAGGTTTTGGTTTGTTCCGGGTTTGTTTTTTTTATTCAAAAGTTTTGATAAAAATAATATTAGCCGCCATCCTCATTAATCAATTTATTATCTTCGCTCTATGTCACCGGCAGAAGCTAAAAAACAAATAGAAAACTTATCGGCAGAGTTAAGACAACATAGCTATAATTATTATGTACTGGCCATGCCGGCAATTTCCGACTTTGAGTTTGATAAAAAACTGGAAGCATTGGGCGCGCTCGAAAAGCAGTTCCCTGAATTTGCCGACCCGGATTCGCCCACGCAAAAGGTAGGCGGTTTTATTACAAAAGAGTTTAAAACCGTTAAGCACCGCTGGCCCATGCTATCATTGGGCAATACCTACAATGAGCAGGAACTGTTTGATTTTGACCAGCGCATACGTAAAGCTATAGGCGATAATTTTGAATATGTATGCGAATTAAAGTTCGACGGCCTCTCCATGAGCCTTACCTATGAGCATGGTAAGCTGGTGCGTGCGGTAACCCGCGGCGACGGCACCCAGGGCGATGAGGTAACTACCAATGTACGTACCATACAAACCATACCCAAGCGCCTACGCCCGGGCAATTACCCCGACGATTTTGAGATACGCGGCGAAGTATTTATGCACCTCAAAGCTTTTGAGAGGCTGAACGAAGAACGTATAGAGAATGGTGAGCCGCCTTATGCTAATCCGCGCAACTTTGCTTCGGGTACTGTTAAGTTGCAGGATTCGGGCGAGGTAGCCAAGCGGCCGCTGGATTGCTTTTTATATTTTTTATATACTGATAAGCCTTATTTTAAAACCCATTGGGAAAGCCTGCAGGCGGTAAAAAGCTGGGGGTTCCAGGTAAATGAGCATAGCCGCCTCTGCAATAATATTGACGGGGTATTTGCTTTTATTGCCGAATGGGATAAAAAACGCTTCGGCTTAAGCTATGATATTGACGGCATTGTAATTAAGGTTAATAGTTACGACCAGCAGCAGGAACTGGGCTTTACGGCCAAATCGCCGCGCTGGGCCATATCCTATAAATTTAAAGCCGAACAGGTACAAACCGACTTAATAAGCGTAAGCTACCAAGTGGGCCGCACAGGCGCCGTTACCCCCGTTGCCAATTTAAAGCCGGTTTTATTAGCGGGAACTACCGTAAAACGCGCTACCCTGCACAATGCCAATGAAATATTGCGCCTTGATTTGCACCAGGGCGATTGGGTTTTTGTAGAAAAGGGCGGCGAGATCATCCCCAAAATTATCAGTGTAAATTTAGATAAACGCGGCCCTTCGGCACCGGCCATACAATATGTTACGCATTGCCCTGCCTGCGGTACTTTATTAGAGCGGCAGGAGGGCGAGGCCGCTTTTTATTGCCCTAACGATGAAGGCTGCCCGCCGCAGATTGTAGGGAAAATGCAGCACTTTATTGGCCGTAAAGCCATGAACATTGATGGCCTGGGCGATGAAACTATTGAAACTTTATATCAAAAAGGGTTCATCAGGCATATCAGCGATATTTATGAGTTGCATAAACACGCTGAAGAGCTAAAACAGATGGGGCGTTTTGGTGAAAAATCTATCAGCAACATGCTGGAAGGTATTGAAAAATCGAAGCAAATGCCGTTTGAGAAAGTGCTGTTTGGTTTAGGCATACGCTATATTGGCGAAACGGTGGCTAAAAAACTCGCCCATCATTTTAAAACCATTGATAATTTGATGGCTGCCACATTGGAAGAACTGGTAGTTGCCGAAGAAATTGGCGAGCGCATAGCCCATAGCCTGGTAGAATATTTTGGCAATGAAAAACATCGCCATGAAATTGAGCAGCTTAAAGCACAGGGGCTGCAGTTTGTAAGCGATGAAAAAGAAGTGGTTTTGCAAAGCGAAAAGCTATCGGGCAAAACTTTCATTATATCAGGCACGTTCGAAAGATCGAGAGATGAGTTAAAAGATATTATTGAGCAAAACGGGGGCAAAATACTAAGCAGCATATCGGCCAAACTGAACTACCTGGTAGCAGGCGACAATATGGGCCCGGCCAAACTGGAAAAGGCGCAAAAGCTGAATATCCCTATTATTAGCGATGGGGAATTGATGGGAATGATAGGGTAATTTACCAAGCGTCATTGCATTGGTTTAACAATAATTTAACAACTCCAATTAGTAACAATTGCTAAATAAAATACATCTTAGCCGTAAATCTTGTCATAGATGCGGTCAGCCTTAGTATTCATCCTGTTTTTTTCTATATGTTCAGGCGTTTTAGCCCAACAGGTTACCGTAAGCGGCAAGGTTACCGACGAAAGCGGCAAACCCGTTCCGTTTGCCAGCGTTTACATTCAAAATACTACCCAAGGGGTATCGGCCAATAGCGAGGGCGATTATTCGCTGCCGTTAAAACCGGGGCAATATGTTATTCAATATAAAGCAGTTGGTTATAAACTGGAAACCCGCAAGGCCGACCTTAACCAAAGTAAAACGATCAATGTTATACTTGGTAACGAAATTTACCAATTGCAAACGGTTTCCATCACCGGCAATGGCGAAGACCCGGCCTACGCTATTATCCGCAGGGCCATAAAAAAACGTAAAACTTATTTAAGTGAAGTGAAGGGATATACCTGCGAAGTATATATTAAAGGCCTGCAAAAACTGCTTGATGCGCCTAAAAAGTTTTTTGGAGCCGATATTGACCAGATAGGCCGCCAGATAGGCCTCGACTCCAATCGCAGGGGCATTGTGTACCTGTCGGAATCCGAATCAAAATACAGCTTTATGTATCCCAACCAAGTACATGAGGAAATGATATCATCAAAAGTATCGGGCAGCAACCGCGCGTTCAGCTTTAACCGGGCAACCGATATGAAGGTCAATTTTTATGAAAATTTTCAAAATTGGGGCGAAATAAGCCTGAGGCCGCTCATATCGCCTATAGCGGATAACGCCTTGTTTTACTATAAATATAAATTGATAGGCGAAACTGTTGAAAATGGAAAAACGGTTAATAAAATACAGGTTATACCCCGCCGTGAGCACGACCCCTGCTTTGAAGGCTACGTGTATATACAGGATGATAGCTGGCGCCTGGTCGACCTTGACCTGTACATCACTAGAAAAGCAAATATTAGTTTATTGGATACCCTGAAAATAAGCCAGCAGTTTATGCCGGTAAGCAACAAAGCCTGGATGACGTCTACCGTGAGGTTTGACTTTACGGGGGGCTTATTTGGCTTCAAATTGGGGGGATATTTTATTTCGGTTTATAAAAACTACGACCTCGATCCTGCTTTTAATAAAAAAGATTTTAACGAGGTATTGCGCATTACCAGGGGCATTAATAAAAAAGACAGTGCGTATTGGGACCAGGAAAGGCCCATCCCGCTTACCGGTGAAGAAAAAACAGATTATAAAAAGAAGGAAGCGCTGGCGGAAAAACGCGAATCAAAACCGTATATGGATTCGCTCGACAGGATAAATAATAAGTTCAAATTATCCCGTCTTATATTATTTCGCGGTGTTAATATCAGGGACCGTTATAAACGGGAAAATTATCACTTCGATTCGATATTGGGGTCGCTCCTGTTCAATACCGTGGAGGGCTTTGCTATTAATTACGGCGCTTCGTTTACCAAACGGATAGATACCATAAATAACCGCTTTTTCCGTATTGGGGCGAATGTTCGTTACGGCTTTTCAGATCACCTGTTCAATAGCCATGTTAATGCCGTTATACCGGTTGATCAATTTGCGCTTGGGCTTAACGCGGGGTCGGATGTGGTTGACTTGAATAATCTTGATCCTATTTCCACCTTATCCAACACGCTTCATGGCCTTTTTGCAAAGCAGAATTATGAAAAATTTTATCAAAAGCAATTTGCATCCGCTTCATTTTCGGGACGCGTAAGCGGCGGGTGGCGGGCCAGCGCCTCTGTTGAGTGGGCCAATCGCAACTGGCTGCCCAATACATCGTCCTTTAGTTTTTTCAATCCTAAAAACGGGATATATACTTCTAATAACCCCTTGCTGCCGACGCAGGATATTCCCCTGTTTCCTGAAAATCAAGCATTCACTATCAACCTGCGTACCAGCTATGATTTTAGCAGCAAGTATGAAACCTTCCCGAACGGAAAGCGCTACCTGCCGTCGGCCTATCCAACAATTGGTTTAAATTTCACTAAAGGCATAAAAAATATACTGGGCTCGGATGTGGATTACGATCTGCTATCAGCCGATATTTCCAAATCAAATATAAGCATGGGCATTTATGGGTGGACTTCCTTTTTTGCCGGGGCAGGTAAATTTTTAACCGCCAATAGTTTATATTATCCTGATTACAGCCAGTTCAGGGGAAATGAGGGATTTTTTTACCGGGGCGGCATCAGCGCCTTTTTATTGCTTAATTACTATACCTACAGTACCCGGACCGAGTATTTTGAGGCCCACCTGGAACATAATTTTTCCGGGTTTATTACCAATAAAATTCCCGGCATCAGGAAACTTAAACTACAGGAAATTGTGCACATTAACTACCTTACCACGCCTGAATTGAAAAATTATTACGAATTAGGCTTTGGCCTTCAATACCTGAATGTAAAGTTACTTTACGGAACATCCTACAACAGCGGCAGCAATATACATTCGGCTTTCAGGTTGGCTGTTAGTTTGTAGTTAGTTGGTGGTTCATAGATCATGGTTCATGGCGCTATTGAGAAGGCTTACCATGAACTATCAACCATGAACTATGAACCATAAAATTATTACCTTTGCACCCTTTACTAATTAACATGAATAAATTTTACGGAACCGGGATAGCCATTGTTACCCCTTTTCACGCAGACGGACAAGTAGATTATGACGGGCTTAAAAACCTCATCAATTATTTAATTGATGGCGGGGTGGAGTACCTCGTGCCGATAGGTACAACCGGCGAGAGCGCCACATTGAGTTCAGAAGAAAAGAAGAAGGTATGGGCCTTTATTGCAGATATTGTTAAGGGCCGTGTAAATTTGGTAGCGGGCATAGGTGGTAATAATACCGCTGAAGTTATTGACCAGGTAAAAAAGTTTGATATTACCGGTTATGATGCCATATTATCAGTAAGCCCGGCGTACAATAAACCCACACAGGAAGGCATTTACCAGCATTATAAGGCGATTGCCGAACACTCGCCGCTGCCCTTAATTTTATATAACGTACCTGGCCGCACGGGCAGCAATGTAAGCGCCGATACTACAGTAAGGCTTGCCCATGATTTTAAAAATATAATAGGCATTAAGGAAGCGTCCGGTAATTTCGACCAACTCAACCAGATCATGCGCGATAAACCAGAGGGTTTTTTAGTGATATCAGGCGATGACCCTATTACTTTACCTATGATGGCGTTGGGTGCTGTTGGGGCTATATCGGTTATTGGCAACGCGTTGCCGCGCCAAACTTCGGATATGATACGCCTTTGCCTTGCTAATGATTACAAGGCCGCGCAAAAATTGCATTTTAAGCTGATTGATTTTACCCGGCTATGTTTTGTTGAAGGCAGCCCTGCAGGAGTAAAGATAGCGCTGAAACAATTAGGTATTTGCGGCGACACCGTACGCCTGCCACTGGTACAGGTTAGCAGTTATACTGCTGATCAAATTATTCGTGAAACGCAAAGTTTTATAACCGGGCAATAAAAAAACCCTGCTGCGTGCAGCCGGGTTTTTACGTGAATTGCTAAAAGAGGTTTAGGTGTTTATTTAAGCTTTGTTTTTTGCTTCCTGAACCTCTAAACGAATGGATTGGGCTAAATTTTTCAAATCTTGCATACCTTTACGTACGCGGGTACCGGCTGCACTGTTACCCTTGTTGTAAAACTTGTCGGCATCCGCTTCGAGCGAGGCGATCAAGCTTTTTACTTCAGCAAATTTTTTCATTTAATTTCTCCTTTTTGAATATTATTGCGGTTCTTGTTTTGTAAAAGCTAATCTAAAATGTTTTTATCGAAAAAAAAATTTTTACCTGATAAATATATAGACGTTAAAGGGCTTTTTTTCCACATTTTAAGGCATTTTGGCTTGAAAACCACTATTTGGCCAATATTATAATAAATCGCTATCCGGATATTTTTTACAAATGATATTTAGGGCAATATTTGTTAGGGACATAATATGGTACTAAACAAAAAACTCCCGCGTGTAATGCAGGAGCTTATTTAATATGACGGTACTTAATTAAACAGCTACTTTCTTTTCTTTATAATACCCGGCTTTTAGTTTTTCGCCCATTTCGCTGTAAGCGTCGAGCGTGCGTTGCACGTCTTCCAACGAATGCGCGGCGGTGGGAATTAAACGCAGTAATATTACACCTTTTGGCACAACCGGGTATATTACGATAGAACAAAATATGCCATAATTTTCGCGCAGGTCGCGGGTTAGCGCGGTGGCTTCCTGCAACTCGCCTTTTAAAAATACCGGTGTAACCATAGTATTGGTAACCCCAATATCAAATCCGCGTTCTTTTAAGCCTTTTTGAAGGGTTGAAGAAATGAGCCATAGCTTTTCGCGTAGCTGTGGCTTAGATTTAAGCAATTCAAACCGTTTTTTCAGGCCCATTACCATAGGCATAGGTAACGCTTTTGCAAATATTTGCGACCGCATATTATACCGCAGGTAATCAATTACTTCCTTTTCGCCGGCAACAAACGCGCCTATGCCCGCCATTGATTTGGCGAACGTAGCAAAATAAACATCCACGCCATCAATGCAATCCTGTTCTTCGTGGGTGCCTGCCCCGGTTTTGCCCATAGTGCCAAAACCATGCGCGTCATCAACCAATATGCGGAAATCAAATTTCTTTTTTAGCGCGATGATCTCTTTCAGTTTACCCTGTGCGCCTGACATGCCGAAAACACCTTCGGTTATCAGCAGTATGCCGCCGCCGGTCTGTTCTGCCAAACGGGTAGCGCGTTCCAGCTGCTTTTCGCAGCTTTCCAGGTCGTTGTGCTGGTAAACAAAACGTTTGCCCATGTGCATACGCAAACCATCAATAATACAGGCGTGCGACTCGGCATCATAAACTATTACATCATTACGGTTAATTAACGAATCAATTATCGATACCATACCCTGGTAGCCATAATTAAGCAGGAAAGCATCGGGTTTGCCAACAAACGCGGCCAGGTTATTTTCCAGTTCCTCGTGGTGTACAGAATTACCCGACATCATGCGCGCGCCCATAGGGTATGCCATTCCGTAATCTGCTGCTCCATTGGCATCCGCTTCCCTAACTTCTGGGTGGTTAGCTAAGCCGAGGTAATTATTGAGGCTCCATACTAAATGCTCTTTCCCGTTAAATAGCATATGCGGGCCTATATCGCCTTCCAGCCGCGGGTAGGAAAAATAACCGTGCGACCATTTTTGATGCTGCCCCAACGGGCCGCCCATGCTTTTCGAAATCTTATCAAATAAATCCAAATCGTATCCCTTCTATATTATTATTGACTTGCAAATATAATTATAAAGAAGCAAGAGCCAAGAATCAAGAAGCAAGATAAATCTTGTACTGGTTCCCGGCTCTTGAACTATCTTGGCTCCTGACTCTTGATTCTTGACTCTCTTAATCTACATTATCATGCAGGAATGAATTACTGTCGCGTATCTCTATTTTTCCTTCGCTATCAGGCAATAAAGTAAAACGTGATACCTGGCTTTCATCTGATGGCGGTGTGTCCTGCAGGGCCACTTCCTTGCGTTTGTAGGCGGGCACATTTTCCAGTTCCTGTATATTGCCGCTGCGCAGTTTCATGCTCAGGTCTTTTAACCGCATAATACGCTCGCGCGATTTACGCAATTGCTCCTCTATTGATTCGTCGGTTTTATCCTCATCCGCATTAATTACAGGCGTAGGTTCCGGTTCAACTATATCTTCCTCAACCGTTGCTTCAAAATCAATAATCGTTTCCATTTCCGGGTCGGCCAGTTTGAATGTAAACTCGGGCAATTCGGTTTCGCTTTCAGCTATTGGTTTATCTTCTTCCTCATTAAAGTTATATTTTACCACAGATGGTTCTTCCGAACGTTCAGCAGCAAACAGGTCAAACAAACCGGTTTGTTTTTGTTCGTCTTTCGGCTTCATGTAAGGCTCGGCCACAGCGTCTTCGCTAACATGATTTATAAATTCATTTACCGGCCTTACCATAGGCGCGTCGGGTATCAGCATTGATACGATCTTTTTGGTGCTATGCTCTTTTTCGCGCTCGTCCTTAGTTTGGAAACCGGTAGCTATAATAGTTACTGATAATTTATCGCCCAGGCTTTCATCCCTGCAATTGCCCCATATCAGGTCGGCTGCCAACCCTGCTTCTTCCTGGATGTAGTCGGTAATAATGGTTACTTCATCCATAGTCACCTCCTTCTCGCCCGAGCTGATGTTTAACAAAATATATCGTGCGCCTTCAATTTCATTATCCTTTAATAGGGGTGATGATAAAGCGCCTTCAACTGCCCGTAAAGCCCGGTTCTCCCCTTCGGCTGCCGAACTGCCCATGATGGATACGCCGCTGTCTTTCATTACAGTGCGCACATCTTTAAAGTCAACGTTTATATAGCCGGGAAGGGTAATGATCTCAGCAATGCCTTTAGCGGCTGTTGTTAAAATATTATCTGCCTGCGCGAATGCCGATCCCAGGGTGAGGTTGCCGAATATTTGGCGCAGCCTGTCGTTTGATATCACTAAAAACGAATCAACATACTTCTTCAGTTCCTCCATGCCCTCTTCGGCCTGCATTTTACGGCGCTTGCCTTCGAATGCGAAGGGCGTGGTGATAATGCCCACGGTTAAAATATCCATTTCGCGCGCCGCTTTGGCAATAATAGGGCTTGCGCCTGTACCGGTACCGCCGCCCATACCTGCTGTAATGAACAGCATTTTTGTATTGGGGCCAAGCATTTGTTTGATGTCGTCAATATTCTCAATAGCCGAGTTTTTTCCAACTTCGGGTATCGAGCCGGCGCCCATTCCTTCGGTTAAACTTGCACCTAACTGTACCTTATTGGGTATAGGGCTTAGCTCCAATGCCTGCGCATCAGTATTGCAAATTATAAAGTCGACACCGGTAATACCTTGCTTGTACATGTGGTTTACCGCATTGCCACCACCGCCGCCAACACCAATTACTTTGATGATAGACGACTTTTCTTTTAACATCTCAAATTGCATAATCCTTGTTTTCAGTTATATGTGATCCGACGAGTTTTTGGACTTCACCATTGTAATATTATGACTTTTTCAACAACCTTTTTCCACAAATGTCTATAATGTGGAAAAATTGAAAGAGTGTGAATAAGTATGCTTTAGCTTATTTCAAAAAATCCTCATCCTTAATATCGTCTTTAATAAATTTCTTACCGCTTTCCAGTATTTTACCAAATAAGCCAAACTTTTTATCGTCGCTGTATTTGGCCGCTTTATCAACTTTTACCTCGGCCGGGGCCTCCGATAAATTGCTGTACTCCATTTTTTGTATCCCTTTTATCAGCAGGCCAATACCTGTTGCAAATGTTGGGCTTTGCAGCTCTTCATAAATATTTTTGGGCAACACCTCGTTTTTGGCCAAATGCTCGTTAGGGTAGCCAACACGGCAATCTAACCCGGTAACAAACTCAACCATTTGGGGCAGGTGTTTCAGCTGCGCGCCGCCACCTGTTATTACTATGCCGGCTATCAGTTTTTTCTCGTACCCTGATGATTTGATCTCATAATACACATGCTCAACGATCTCTTCCATACGCGCCTGGATAACAAAGGCCAGGTTTTTTATTGATATTTCTTTTGGCTCGCGCCCGCGTAACCCGGGAACACATACGATCTCGTTCTCTTTATTTTCTTCGGCCAGCGCCGAGCCAAAACGTATTTTTAACTGCTCGGCAATGTTGCGCATTACAGAGCAACCCTCGCGAATATCCTCGGTAACACTATTGCCACCGAATGGGATAACCGCCGTATGGCGTATAATGCCTTCGTGGAAAATGGCCACATCGGTAGTGCCGCCGCCAATATCAACCAACACCACGCCCGCTTCTTTTTCTTCATCGCTCAATACCGATTCGGAAGATGCCAATGGCTCCAGTATCAGTTCCTGGCTTTCCAGCTGCGCCTTATTAACGCATTTAACAATGTTTTTTATAGCGGTAACCTGGCCCGATATGATATGGAAATTGGCTTCCAAACGCACACCTGCCATACCTACCGGGTCTTTAATACCAGGTTCGCCGTCGACGGTAAACTCCTGCGGCAGCACGTGGATGATCTCCTCACCCGGGGGCATAACCAGGTTGTACATGTCTTCAACCAGCTTATCAATATCCTTACGGCTGATCTCGCTTTGCAGATCGCGGCGGGTTATGAGGCCGCGATGCTGCAGACTTTTAATATGCTGCCCCGCAATACCTACGTTTACTACCCTGATCTCGACGTTTGACTGCGTACCCGCGATCTCGACCGCCTGGGTTATACCCTGTACCGTTTTGTCGATATTTGAAACTACGCCACGGGTAACCCCCGCGGATTCGGCCTTACCGATACCCAGTACCTCTATCTTGCCGTTCTTACTGCGGCGGCCAACAATTGCGCAAATTTTGGTGGTACCAATATCCAATCCCACTACTATTGGCGAACTTTTTTCCTGTGTTGAACTCTTATCCATATTACCTTTTTATTAGAGATGTGTCTTTTTTTAGTTTTGTTGTATCCGTTAAAGCCGCTTTCATTCTAAGCGAATCGGCCTTTGTATTTTTTACCCCGATAACCTGGTTGGCATATTTAAGGTTGATCTGTTTATAGGCATCCCAGCCAACCTGTGGTAATGCCTGTTTATAAAATGCCAGCAGGTTATGAAATTTCACCCCCAGCGAATCGGCATTGCCCAACAATATCCGCTGGTTACCAACTCTTGGCACCAATTCAATTTCATGGCTTTCATTAACATAAACCTGCGCTATTTGCGCGTCCCAGAGCGAATCTTGCCGTATATAAGAAACCGTTTTAAAAATATCCTTTGCCAGTTGGGTATGCAGGGTGTCAACTTTACCACTAAAAGGCTCGTCGATATATCCGTTAACCGCCAGTACCCTCGCGGTAAAATTGGCTGATAACGGAATTTTCAAACCGTTTTTATCTACGTAAAAATCCTGGTCAAACTGGTTCATTATGCGTAATATGGGCTGCCGCTGGCTTATTTCTATCCTGATAATTCCATCCATATCGGCATAAACCGTAGCGTGGTCGATAAAAGGGCTTGCTTTTAGTTTACTTTCCAGGTCGTGAAGGTTAATGTTTTCTAACCTACGGCCAACCAGCGTATAACTGTTTAGGTGTAGTATACTCGCTACCTCCTCCTTGTCAATAAAATACTGGTTACCCGGTATGTATATTTTTACTTCTTTACAAACCACTTCCGCCTTTTTTATTTCAATAAAACTCATAAGCACAACGAGGCCGCCCAGGCTTAATATCCAGGCAAAACTGATCAATAATATGCGCCATATTGTTTTTTTAAACATCTTCCAAAGCGTTTTTTAGTGGTTGTACCAACTGGTCAATATCTCCCGCGCCTACAGTTAAAAGTAACTCAGGTTTTTCTAATTTCACCCTGTCAATTACTTCTTGTTTTCCACATTTGCGTTTATTCCACATTTTCATCCGGTTTAATATCATATCAGCGTTTACACCTTCTATCGGCAACTCGCGCGCGGGGTAAATATCAAGCAAAATAACTTCGTCGCACATATCCAGCACCTCTGCAAATCCATCGGCGAAATCGCGTGTGCGGGTATATAAATGAGGTTGAAAAATTGTTGTGAGTTTTTTATCGGGGTATAACTTTTTGATGGATGAAATAGTGGCCCTCAGTTCTTCCGGGTGATGGGCATAATCATCAATATAAATATGGCTGTCGTTTTTAACAATGTATTCAAAACGACGCTTTACGCCCTTAAATGAGCCTAAAGCGCTTTTTATGGCTTCCCAATCAATATGTAAACGCAAAGCTACCTCAATTGCGGCTACCGCGTTTTCTATATTATGCAAGCCTGCAATACCTAATTTAATGGCGGGTATACGAATAGAGCCGCGTTTAAAATCAAAGTAAAAATCGCCGTTCTCAATACGGATATTTTCGGCAGTCGCGTCGGCATCACCATCAATACTGTAAGTAAATCCATTAGCTAAGGGCAACCCTTTACGATGTATTAAAACCCCGCCCTTTTTTACCTGCGATGCAAACTGTTGAAAAGACTCGGTAAGTTGCGCATGGTCGCCGTAAATATCGAGGTGGTCGGCATCCATAGCCGTTATTATGGCGATATTGGGGAAAAGCGTGAGAAATGAACGGTCATATTCATCAGCCTCTACTACCACAATATCATTCTTGCCAAATAATACATTGGTTTGGTAGTTGGAAGCGATACCGCCCAAAAACGCGGAACAATCATGCCCAGAATCTTTGAGAATATGTGCTACCATGCACGATGTAGTGGTTTTGCCGTGCGTACCCCCTACCGCTATGGTAAACTTGTCTTTACTAATTAAACCCAATACCTGCGAGCGTTTCCACAATACAAAGCCTTTCTTTTGGAAGAAGTTTAATATATCCGAATCATCAGGTATGGCTGGCGTATAAATAATGAGCGTGTTATCATCAACATCTCTGAAGCTTTTTGGTATACCTCCGTTATTATCTTCAAAAGTCACTTGTATACCTTCGTTCCGTAACTCATCGGTAAGGTCAGTTGGCGTTTTATCGTAACCGCAAACAATACAACCTAAATGATTGAAATAGCGCGCCAGGCCGCTCATGCCTATGCCGCCAATTCCTACCAGGTAAACCCGTTGTATGTTGCGTAGTTCCATTCTTTTCAAAAAAGCCCTCCCTCTTTTTCAGGGAAGGAGAGCTAAGATTTAATTGTTATTAATTGTTATTTGTATAACTTCTTTCGCAATTACTTCATCGGCATGGGGCATAGCCATTTTGCCAATATTGTTGCTTAATTTTTTTTGCAGATCCTTATCGTTTAAAAGTTCTATAGTTTTATCAACCAGTTTGGCTCCGGCATCCCTGTCGGCCACAAAAACTGCTGCCTGGTCGTGTACCAGCGCCAGCGCGTTTTTGGTTTGATGATCTTCGGCCACATTGGGCGAGGGCACCAGGATAACCGGCTTTTTTATCACGCATAATTCGGCGATAGTGCCCGCCCCGGCCCTTGATATAATAATATCAGCAGCTGCATAAGCTAGATCCATACGATTTACAAATTCCATTATGCGAATGTTGGGGTGGTAATTTTCGCCCAGTTGTTCAATTATGCTTTTATAGTAAAATTTACCTGTTTGCCATATCACCTGCACATCGGCGGCTATTAGTTTATCCAAACCTGCCTGCACACTGTTATTTAATGTTCTTGCACCCAAACTGCCGCCTATAACCAGTATGGTTTTTTTAGTTGTTGATAGCTTAAACAACTCCAAAGCCTGCATTTGCTTACCGGCTATTTCAACCGATTCTTTACGAATAGGATTACCAGTTTTAATGATCTTACCGGCCGGGAAAAACTGTTCCATACCATCAAAGGCCACACATATTTTTTCTGCTTTTTTACCCAGCCATTTATTGGTTATGCCCGCGTACGAGTTTTGTTCCTGTATTAGATACGGTATCCCCTTTAACGATGCCGCGTACAATAACGGCCCCGATGCATACCCCCCAACGCCTACTGCCGCATCGGGTTTAAAATCTTTAATAATTTTGAGCGACTTACTCACGCTGTTAAACAGTTTTATGGGGAACAGTAAATTTTTCCAAAACGATTTACGCTGTATCCCCTGGATATCCAACCCGATAATTTTATACCCTGCAGCCGGAACTTTTTCCATTTCCATACGGCCATTAGCGCCTACAAATAATATTTCGGTAGCAGGATCCAGTTTTTTCAAAGCATTGGCAATGGCAATAGCCGGGAAGATATGCCCCCCTGTACCGCCTCCGCTAATGATTATTTTTTTTGATTCCACCGATTATTATTTTGATTGCACTGATTTATTTTTTCCTAATTAAACTCTAATTGTCTCTCTGGCTACGCCGCCGCCACCCTTATTTCCCCAACAACCACTTTCTTCGGTTCGTCAATATCGCGGCTAACCGATAGTATGATACCGAAGGCTATACTGGTAAACAGCATAGATGTACCGCCCATACTTACAAAAGGCAGGGGCACCCCTGTTACCGGGCCCAACCCTACCGCCACCGCCATATTGGCAAATGCTTGTATTGTCAGACTAAAACTTAAACCTGCCGCCAGTAGCGCCCCGAACGCTTTTGGCGCGCGGGTTACAATTTTTATACATCGGTATAGTAAAAACAGGTAGATGCTTATTAATACAACACCGCCTACCATACCGTATTCTTCAACTATTATGGCAAATATTTCATCCGAATAGGCCTCGGGCAAGTAGTTTACCTCGCTGCTTTTGCCGGGGCCTTTGCCAAATAACCCTCCTGTAGCGATGGCTATTTTAGCATGATCGGCCTGGAATGATTTATCAGGATTTGCCACTTCGGGATGCATGAACGTATTGATACGTGTAACATACAAATGCTTGCGCGGCCCTAAAAAAACAACGCCGGCAAGCAATACCGCACCGGCAAGCATTACCACCGCTATTTGTTTCACGCTTATGCGCCCCATGATCAGCAATAAAATACTTACACCAAACAACATTAAAGCGGTTGACATATTGGCCCATGCTATTAAAACAAATACCACGCAAACCGCACCCATAATAGGGATGAAAGATTGCTTAACATCTTTTATGTTTTCCTGCTTACGCGATAGTGAACGTGCCAAATAAGTAATCAACGCCAGTTTGGCCAGATCGGAAGTTTGGAAACTTAAACCTGTACCCGGTATAGCTATCCATCTGCTCGCCTCATTAATGCGCGAACCAAATGCCAGTGTATAAAGTAACAAGGGTATAGTTATGTACATTAATAGCTTTGATATACCTGAATAATATCGGTAATCCAGTTTATGCGAAATATACATCAGCACAATGCCACCGATGATCATAGCCAGGTGCTTAATTAAAATAGACTCGGCGCCTACCCCGCGCTTATAAGCCAGCGAGCCGATAGCGC
>Ga0206912_1104_pt1 | contig 23401 bp, 18 predicted proteins | sample Alteio_BWOrgHeat_75_FD_152933 | JGI IMG/M metagenome (GOLD analysis project Ga0206912, IMG submission 152933) | Enriched cells from forest soil in Barre Woods Harvard Forest LTER site, Petersham, Massachusetts, United States -... | ecosystem: Environmental > Terrestrial > Soil > Temperate forest >... | reverse complement strand
TGGAATCATTATCTTCCATTGTCAGAACTTCCCGGATCTGGTGGAACCAATCATCGAAACGGCTCTCATCGCTTGCTCCTTCCTTGTACTTCCAGTGTGCTGCCAAACCTTTCTCTGCTATTTCATTCATGCGTTTCGAACGGATCTGGATTTCGACCCATTTCCCCTGCGGTCCCATCACGGTTGTATGCAGGGCTTCATACCCGTTTGATTTAGGATTACTTAACCAGTCACGCAGTCTTTCGGGGGAAGGAGTGTATTCATCAGTAATAATGGAATAAACTTTCCAGCAATCGGCTTTTTCAGTTTCAGGCGGCGAATTGATAATGATCCGAATGGCAAAGAGGTCATAAACTTCTTCAAAAGAGACCCCTTTTTTACGCATTTTGGTCCAGATAGAATGAATACTTTTTGGACGACCATGAATTTCAAAATCGAACTGTGCAAGTTCCATCTGCTCACGTAATGGTTTGATGAATTCGTTTATATAACGTGATCGTTCACGTTTGGTTTCTGCCAGCTTGCGGGCAATTTCCTTATATTCTTCCGGCTCGAGGTATTTCATGGCCAGGTCCTCGAGTTCAGTCTTGATATTATACAGACCCATTCGATGCGCCAGGGGCGCGAAGACATAAACTGTTTCCGAAGCGATTTTAAGCTGTTTTTCACGCTTCATGCTGTCGAGCGTCCTCATATTGTGCAGACGGTCTGCCAGTTTGATCAATATTACCCGGGGGTCGTCTGTTAGGGTAAGCAATATCTTCTTGAAATTTTCAGCCTGCTGCGAAGCATTTACATCGATGACATTTGAAATTTTCGTTAGTCCGTCCACGATGCGGGATATTTCACTTCCAAAATCCCGTTCAATATCCTCCAGCGTAATATCTGTATCTTCTACCACATCATGGAGGAGGGCACAAATAGTGGATCTGACGCCAAGCCCGATCTCTTCCACACAGATCCGGCTTACCGCCAGGGGATGCAGGATATAAGGTTCTCCGCTTTTACGACGCATGGTTTTATGCGCCTCGGCTGCCATTTCAAAAGCATCCCGGATATGCTCCTTATCGCCCGCTTTCAATTTTGGTTTCAAAGAGCGTAAAAGAGCCCGGTACTCCCTCAAAATCAACCTTTTTTCCTGGTCTTCCGTTAAATTATACTTCGGAATTGCCGCAACAGTCTCCATTGTTACGAATTTACGTTAAAAAGCGCAACGCCTAACGCTTAACGCTTAACGCTTTAGTTAATAATGAATTGGCATTGTTTGTAAAAAGTAATAATTTATAATAAAGACTAACAATTATCCATAATGACAATTTACCTTATTTTCGCGCTTCCAAAAGATATTTAGGCTTTAGGCTTTAGGCTTTAGGCTTTAGGCTTTAGGCTTTAGGCTTTAGGCTTTAGGCTTTAGGCTTTAGGCTTTAAGCTTTAAGCTTTAAGCTTTAAGCTTTAAGCTTAAAATGCGGGTGTGGCGAAATTGGCAGACGTATCAGACTTAGGATCTGACGCCGTAAGGCATGTAGGTTCGAGTCCTATCACCCGCACAACCCCCTGTATTAATTAATACAGGGGGTTTTGATTTTAAATTCGGATAACTTTATTTTCATGACCAGGAGAAAAATTACCCTTGCGCTTTTATTTTTTTCACTTACCGCCGGACGCCTATTGGCTCAACAGGGCGAAATGCTTATATACCATCCTATCCAAACAGATAAAGAAGGTAACATTATACCCTGGTACAATGCAGATCCCGGAATAGCTTACGACCATGATATACGTCTTGTATGGAATTTTTGGTTCAATATGCGCAGGGATATGAACGGATTGCCTTATTATATGAACCACCAGGTCTGGAATAAGGAAATGGATGATCCCCGCGGTATCGGAGGCGATCAGTTTATGATGGCCATTTCATCCTGGCGCCTTTTATATGCCTACTTAGGGGATGAAAATATCAAGGCCAATATATATTTCCTGGCAGATTATTATTTAACCCATGGTCTTTCGCCTGCCAATTGTAAATGGCCCGATATTCCTTTTCCGTATAATACACTTATTTATTCCGGAATATATGACGGCGATATGCGAAATGGGAAGGATGTGGCCCAGCCGGACAAGGCTGGTTCACTAGGGCTGGAACTTGTGCATGTTTATAAAATAAAAAACGATCCTGTTTTTTTAAATGCTGCTGTAAAAATTGCCAATACACTGGCAGCAAATGTAAAAACCGGGACTGAGGATCATTCTCCTCTGCCCTTTAAGGTGAACGTGTTTACAGGAAAAACAGTACTTCTTAAATTAGAGGGAGGAACCGGTAAATCAACCGATACGGCTTTTTATACCAGCAATCTCACGCCCGCTTTGCAATTGTTTTTTGATTTAATACAATTGCATGAAGGCAATGTGGCAGCATATAAAATTGCTGCTGATAAAATACTTTCATGGCTTAAAAAATATCCTATCCAAAATAATAAATGGGGGCCGTTTTTTGAAGATGTCGGTGAATGGAGTCAGACTCAAATTAACGCCATGACATGTGCCAGGTATATGATGGAACATCCGCAATATTTCCCCGATTGGAAGAAAGAGGTAAAGAACATTATAGACTGGGTACACGTAAATTTCGCGAATGATAAATGGAAGAAATATGGAGTAACGGTTACCAATGAACAATCTGTATACCCTGTTCCCGGAAACAGTCATAGCGCAAGGCAGGCTGCAGATGAGTTATTATATTCCTACTTAACCGGAGACACTGCACTTTACATCAACGCCATTCACGAACTGAACTGGGCTACATATGCAGTTGATGTTGACGGGAAAAATTGCTTCCCAACTGACGAACCCTGGCTTACGGATGGTTATGGTGATTATGTAAGGCATTATTTACGGGCTATGGCTGTTTTTCCAATGCTCGCACCCATTGAAGATCATATTCTTTCAACCACCTCGGTTATTCAGCAGGCGGATTATAAAGATCATTTTAAAAAATATCTGAGTGTTGAATTTAGTAAACCTGATACCAGTAATGTGAGGATTTATTACCGGACCTATGACAAAGACGGTACTGAAATTATAAAATTAAAAAACAAACCTTCGGCAGTACTTCTGAACGACTTACCATTGAAAGAAGTTTCTGCCGGTGAAGGCTATTCCTGGAACCCGCTTGAAAAAGGCGGCGTTTTATCTGTCAGAAGAAAAAATGGAAACAGGATAATTATTGTGGAATAATGACTCAAATTAATTCATCCTATCACCATGTTCAGCGTTCCGCGTTAAGCGTTATGCGTTCCGCGTTCAGCGTTAAGCATTCCGCTTAAAGCGTCGCCATATCGATCACAAACCGGTAATGAACATCTCCCCTGACCATTCTTTCATAGGCCTTCTGTATATACTTAATGTCAATGATTTCAATATCTGAAACGATATTATTATCTGCGCAGTAGTCCAGCATCTCTTGTGTTTCAGGTAAACCTCCGATGCCTGATCCTGAAACACTTTTTCTTCCGCCCATCAATGCAAATGCAGGAATTAAATGTGGTTCGGGAGGTGCGCCAACACAGATATGAATCCCGTTGGTGGCTAATAAGGAAAGATAAAAAGACATATCATGTTTTGCTGAAACTGTATCCAGGATGAAGTTGAATGTTCCTTTGACTGCCGCAACCTGTTTTGAATCTGTTGTAACTACGAATTTGTGGGCTCCTAATGCTTTTGCATCTTTTTCTTTTGAAGGTGAGGTGCTTAAAACGGTCACTTCCGCTCCAAATGCAACGCCGAATTTTACTGCCATATGCCCCAATCCACCAAGTCCGAGAACTGCCAGTTTGTGTCCCTTGCCCACTTTCCAAAACCGAAGCGGGGAATAGGTAGTAATCCCGGCGCATAACAAGGGAGCAACCGCTGAAAGAGGCAATTTTTCGGAGATATGAAGTACAAAATCTTCGTGAACAACGATTTGGTTTGAATACCCTCCGTATGTGGGACTGCCATCCTTCGCCCTGCCGTTATAAGTTGCAACTGAACCATTCAGACAGTATTGCTCAAGACCCTGTTTACAATTTTCACAGATTCTGCAGGAATCTACCAGGCATCCGACACCTGCCAATTCACCTTTTTTGAATTTCTTCACATCAGAACCTGTACGGACCACCCTGCCAACAATTTCATGTCCGGGAACCATGGGAAAAATTCCAGGAAACCAATCGTTTTTAATCTGGTGAAGGTCTGAATGACACACTCCGCAGAATAGAATTTCTATATGGACATCCTTCGGTCCTACATCTCTTCTTTCAAAATTCCATGGAGCTAAATCTGATTCAACCGTTTGTGCAGCATATCCTTTTGTTTGAAGCATAAGTATTATAAGTTTAAAATGAATATACAGCCTTCTTTAACACCTGGCTCTTATGTTTGTTCTGATTGCCGAATAAAATGGCTGAAATGCAGAACCTACTTATAAGTGATAACCGTTGACCGATGACCGTTTTAGCTTTAGGCTTTAGGCTTTAAGATTTAAGCATTTTTTCCGTAGTTTTGCAGCCCGTTTCCAGAATGCAGACCCGCCTTTGGGACAGAAGTAAAAAAAAATATTATGAGTACGGTTACCAGAGAGAATATCGGTTTGTTGAATGATAAGATCATTGTTAAGATAGAAAAAAATGACTACCTCCCTTCGTTTGAAAAATCGCTGAAGGAATATGGAAAGAAAGCGAATATTCCGGGATTCCGTAAAGGCATGGTACCAACCAGCCTGATAAAGAAAATGTATGGCAATTCGGTATTTACAGATGAAGTGCTGAAAACTGTAGAGAAAAAACTAACGGACTATATGAGCACTGAGCAACTTGAAATATTTGCCCAGCCGCTTCCCCTTCCCGAAAATGACGCAAGTAAAATAAATATTGGCCAGCCTCAGGATTATTCATTTGCATTTGAAGTAGGACTGAAACCTGCATTCAGTTTACCTGAACTTTCATCTTTTACGCCTACCCGATATCAGATCATTATTTCCGACGAGATGCTGAATGAAGAAATTGAAAGACTCCGTCAGAAAAACGGAACGATGACAGATCCTGAATCCGTGGGGGGAGATGACTATGTATTAAACGTAAGTTTTCAGGAAACAGACGCGAATGGAAACCCGTTGGAAGGAAGCCAGCCAAAAGACAATTCCCTACTTGTTAAATATTTCGCAGAATCTTTCCGCCCGCAACTTATTGGAAAGAAAGCGGGGGATGAATTCATCATCCAACTCTTAACTGCTTTTGAAGAAAAAGAAAGAGCCTGGATTCTGCAGGATCAGGGGTTGAACAAAGAAAGCGCTGCTGATGCAGAAAAATATTTTAAACTGGTGGTCACTAAAGTGGGCCTGTTGGAAAAAGCAAACCTGGATGAAACCTTCTTCAAAAAAGTTTATCCAAACAAAACAATTGAATCTGAATCAGCATTCCGCGATGCAGTAAAACAGGATATGGCAGATCAGTGGAAAGCACAGACCAGCAATAATCTGCAGCACACTCTTTATCATGAACTGCTGGAAAAAACTTCGATTGAATTTCCCGAATCATTTTTAAAACGCTGGCTGCTTAACGGAGGAGAAAAACCGAAAACTCCGGAAGAAGTGGAAAAAGAATTTCCAACTTTTGCCAATGCACTGAAATGGAATCTGATTACCGATAAAATTGTTTCTGAAAATAAAATCGAAGTAAAGCCGGAGGACATCAAAGAGGCGGCACGCAAACAACTTTTCGCCTATCTTGGCGGTCTGCCACAGGGAGATGAACAACCCTGGGTGGAAGACTATGTAAATAAGATGATGCAGGACAAAAGATTTGTGGAAGAAACTTATCAGAACCAGCTAACCAATAAAATGCTGCAATGGATAGAAAACCAGGTAAAACCAGTAGATACATTCATTACGGTGGAAGAGTTTAATAAGCTCAATGAAGAGCACAAGCATCATCATCACGAGTAATTGTTGATCCCTCCGGCAAAAACGGGGGGATTTTTCTTTGTCGCCTGCAACTCTGTCAGTTTTTTGGAAGTTTAAAAGTTTGGACGGAGATTTGAAAGGTAATCCGCGGTAATCCATCCTCAAGAAAAAATAATTCTACTATGCATCTTGGTTCCGAATTTGAAAAATACGCCGTTAAGCACTTAGGCCTTTCCAGCAATACATTAAATGGTTATGAAAAATACCTGGTAACCGGACTCACGCCGAATATCATCGAGGAACGTCCCATGAATGTGGCCGTTATGGATGTTTACAGTCGTTTGATGATGGACCGGATCATCTTCCTGGGTTATCCCATCAATGATGAAGTAGCCAATATCATTACTGCACAGTTGCTTTTTCTGGACAGTACAGACCGCCATCGCGACATACAGATGTATATCAACAGCCCTGGTGGATCCGTATATTCCGGTCTTGGTGTGTATGACACGATGCAATATGTTACTCCTGATGTAGCCACCATTTGTATAGGTATGGCTGCTTCCATGGGCGCCACGCTGATGTGTGCGGGCACCAAAGGAAAAAGAACGGCTCTTAAACACAGTCGTGTGATGATGCACCAACCCAGTGGTAGTATTGGCGGACAAGCCAGCGATATTGAAATTACGGTGAATGAAATCAGAAAACTGAAAAAGGAACTTTACGATATCTATGCATTTCATACGGGTAAGACCACCAAGCAGATTGAAAAAGATTCTGATCGTGACTACTGGCTAACTGCCGTTGAAGCTAAAGAATATGGACTGGTGGATGAAGTACTTGTGATCAATCCCAGAAAAGACAAAAAAGAAAATTAACATATTTTAAAATCATACGATGAAATACGCCAAATACCCTGTTAATCCTTTTCGCCTGGATGATGAGCCTTCCGAAGAAAAAGAAGACAAGCCGCAAACGGATCCAGGTATGCTGATGAAAAAACTGGAAAAGTATTTTTTTGATACCCGTACCGTGCAGCTCTGGGGACCGGTAGATGACCGTTCAGCAAAAGATATAATTAATAAATTTTTCCTGCTTGACGTTGATAAACCCGGTGTGGAAATCAAATTCCTGATTAATAGTCCGGGAGGAATGGTAACCAGTGGAATGGCGATCTACGATGTAATGAGGATGATGAAGAGCCCGGTTAGCACTGTTTGTATCGGACTTGCTGCTTCCATGGGATCAATACTATTAAGTGGAGGTACCAGGGGCAGAAGATTTATTTATCCGCATGGAGAAGTTATGATCCATCAGCCAAGTCTGGGAGGATATATCCAGGGTGTGAGTGTTGATCTTGAAATACAGGCAAAACAGACCAAAAGAGTTAAAGAGATCGCAGCCAAAATACTGGCTGAAAACTGTGGCAAGAAATACGATCAGATCATGAGGGATTTTGACCGCGATTACTGGATGGATGCTAAGGAGTCTGTTGAGTATGGCATTGCTGACGGCATAAGTGCGGAATTGTAATACAAGCTTAAGGATTAAGGCGCAAAGCATAAGGCTTTTTTAATTTATGGGCATAAATTCCACTCCTATATTCATATACTCTTATACACTTATACTTCCATACTTGCATTAAGCCTTTAGCCTTACGCTTTAAGCTTTTATGCTTGGTTTTCGTAGATAAGTTGACTATTTTTACAGTTATTTGAAATTAAATGGCTAAAAATACCCTTCATTGTTCTTTCTGTGGCCGAAGCCGGGATGAGGTGAAAATTCTCATTGCGGGTCAGGAAGGACATATATGTGAAAACTGCGTGGAGCATGCGCAGGAGATCATTCAGCAGGAGCTGATTGTTCGTGATGACGCATCTCCTTCTTCCCAATTTAAACTTACAGTTAAAAAACCCATCGAGATCAAAAGATTTCTGGATGAGTATGTAATCGGCCAGGATGAAGCAAAAAAAGTGCTGGCAGTGGCCGTTTATAATCATTATAAAAGATTACAGCAGAAAGTCACCGAGAATGATGTTGAAATTGAAAAAAGCAATATCATCATGGTGGGTGAAACCGGTACAGGAAAGACCCTTCTTGCAAAGACCATTGCAAAACTGCTCAATGTTCCATTCGCGATCGTGGATGCAACCGTATTTACAGAAGCAGGATATGTGGGAGAAGATGTTGAAAGCATCCTCACTCGTCTGTTGCAGGTTTGTAATTATGATGTAGTCAGCGCTGAAAGAGGCATTGTATATATTGATGAAATTGATAAGATTGCACGTAAAGGTGACAACCCATCAATAACACGGGACGTGAGTGGCGAAGGTGTTCAGCAGGGATTACTCAAACTGCTTGAGGGAACCGATGTACTTGTGCCACCACAGGGAGGCCGCAAACATCCGGAACAAAAGCTCATAAAGATCAACACACAAAATATTTTATTCGTTTGCGGCGGTGCATTCGATGGTGTAGATAAAATCATCGCGCGCAGAATTAATACCAATGCAATCGGATTCAATGTAAATAAAGAGCAACAGGAATTCACACGTAAGAATTTATTACAATATGTGAATGCACCAGACCTGAAATCCTTTGGACTTATTCCTGAACTACTGGGTCGTTTGCCCATTGTAACTCATTTGAATCCATTGGACAGCATATCACTCCGGTCTATACTAACGGAACCTAAGAATTCGCTGATCAGACAATATAAAAGATTATTTGAACTCGAGGGTATACAGCTGAGCATCGATGATGATGTGCTTGATTTCATGGTGACCAAGGCCGTTGAATACAAACTCGGCGCGCGCGGACTACGCAGTATTTGTGAAAGTATTCTTACTGACGCTATGTTTGAACTTCCTTCTTCAAAAGAAAATAAATTTCATTTGGACCTGGAATATGCGCGGAAAAAATTTGATACAAGCAAGATGAGTTTACTCAAGGTAGCTTAAAGCCTAAAGCTTAAAGCCTAAAGCTTAAAGGCTAAAACTACATTCCAGTTAAAAGTTTATTCCCGATAGAATATGAAAGAATTGCTCGATAAATTAAAAGCCGAAGGATTGACGGAAGCGCAGGCTATAAAAGCAGTTGAGATCATGAAAAATTTCGCCAAATCCAAATTCCCTTTATTTGGCGGCGCGATCGATAAAATATTTGATAAATACAGCAAGCAGGCGGAAGAAGATTTTATGCCTTAGAAAGCCTAATGCCCAACGCCCAACGCCTAAATCTTTTTCTAAATTGCAACTCAGAATGAATCCTGTCAACGGTCAACGATCAACTTAAAACCTCTCTCGCAATAACGATCTTTTGAATTTCTGAAGTGCCTTCACCGATTGTGCAGAGTTTGCTGTCGCGATAATATTTTTCAACCGGAAAATCTTTGGTATATCCGTAGCCTCCAAAAATCTGCACGGCTTCAGTAGCTGTTTTCACTGCAATTTCACTTGCGTAATATTTAGCCATGGCAGATTCCTTTGTCATAGGTAATCCTTTGTTTTTCCGATACCCTGCCTGTAGTGTGAGCAAATCGGCAGCCATTATTTCTGTCGCCATATCAGCCAGTTTAAAGGAAATGGCCTGGAAGGAAGAAATCGGTTTATCAAACTGATGTCTTTCCTTTGAATATTTTACTGCAGCTTCATAAGCACCTTTTGCGATCCCCACTCCGAGAGCAGCTATGGAGATCCTGCCACCATCCAGCACTTTAAGGGACTGCTTAAAACCATCACCCACATTACCCAAACGGCAGCTGTCTGGTATGCGGCAATTATCAAATATCATTTCTGCGGTTTCGCTGGCGCGCATTCCCAGTTTATTTTCTTTTTTACCACCAGTGAATCCAGGCGTACCCCTGGTTACAACAAAAGCAGTAGCATTATTTTTTTCTCTTGGAGCACCTGTTCTTGCAACTACAACGGTTATATTACTGCTGATGCCATGTGTTATCCAGTTTTTAGTTCCGTTAAGAACCCATTCATCACCCTTTTTTACTGCTGTGCATTGCATATTGGCAGCATCGCTACCGGTATTGGCTTCTGTAAGTCCCCAGGAACCGATCCATTCCCCGGAAGCCAGTTTAGGCAGATAGGCTTTTTTTTGCTCTTCGTTTCCAAAAGCAAGTATATGTCCGGTACATAAAGAATTGTGTGCTGCAAGACTGAGACCTATCGAGCCACAAACTTTGGCGATCTCTTCTATTACCAGAATATATTCAATATAACTCATCCCTGAGCCACCGTATTCTTCCGGAACTACCACGCCCATCAGTCCTAATTTCCCCATTGCCCGCATAACATCAATGGGGAAATGCTGGACTTCATCCCATTCCATTACATAGGGTTTGATATGCTGCTGTGCAAAATCCCTGGCCATAAAGGCAACCTGGCGGGAAACTTCGTCTAATTCAAAATCCATATGATAGGTCTGTTAAATAAAAAGGGCAACAACCAGGGGTCGCTGCCCTAACAGCAAACAATCGTTCGAATTGCTAAACCAAGGCTCGTTAAACCATTAGCAAGTTACATAATTTTTGGAAAAAATACTAACGAACGTTAGTTTTTTTTCGAGTCAGTAATATTCCGTAATCTATTTGCCGCGAGACAAAAAAAACGAATTCCATCCTGCGATAAATAGTCCGCCGACAATTAGTATTAGACAACCCGCAGAAAATAAATCTCCTTCCTGTTTTGTTAAAAATCCATAATAGCCCAGCCAATATATTAATGAGCCCAGCAAGATCAATAAAATTCTGATTATAGATTTCTTCAACCTGCCGTTCGTCTGATTCATTATATATTCTTAGTGGCGACGGGACCTGCATTTATGCGTGTTCCCAGGAATATTTTAAACATTTAAAAAGTCCAAAAATTATATGAAATAGCTGACTGGAAATCTTACCGTGCCTGTGTGCGAATCAATTACCTCCACACCATCCATGTCGACTATAGCACCAACAATCAGATGACGGGAAATATTTGGCAATAATTCATCCAGACTCTCAATTGTGATGGTATGTCCTTCCTCTGAATACTCATATCCAGCGGAGTTTTTTATTGCCTCAATAATTTGTTCAGCTACTTCCACCTGGTTTATTTTACAGATCAGGAGATTCGAGTCTCTGAATCAGACTCACAACAAATTTAATGGTTATTGTCCGCCTGTTACAAGATAGGGTTTTAATTTTTCAAATTTTACCGAATCAATCGTGGCAATTTGCAACAGATCATCGACGGAATGAAATGCGCCATGTTGAGTCCGGTATTCTAAAATCGCTTTTGCGTATTGCCAGCGGATATATGGATGGGACTGTAATATTTCTTTAGTGGCCGTATTTAAATCAATTTGATTCAATGTAAAAGTATTTAATCGCAGAAAGGGTTTTATTTTCTGAAAACCTGAATCCGGTAATCCAAAAGTTTCACCTACCTGGTCCACCTGGTAAAAGCCACCCAGTTTCTCCCTGAAATGAACGATTCTGGATGCCAGTTTTTCTCCGATGCCTGGCAACCGTGACCATTCCGCCGAATCCGCGAGATTGATATCAGTAACAATGAATTTTTTTACAAAAAATGTTTCAGGATCTTTATCAGAAGATGACCGTAAATCTTTCGGAGCATCCGTAATTCGCACATATGGCGATAGCCTCTGATAATCTGAATTCTGAAAACCGTATAATTTTTTCAGGTCCTCTGCCTTTCGGAAACGACCTCCCTTTTCAATATAATGCAGAATGGTTTGGATAAGGCGTTCATGCAATCCCAGCCGACGCCATTCATTTAGATTTAAATTGTTCGGATCAAAATAAAACAATTCTGTATGAAGAGAGGTCCTCTGCTTTCTTTCATTTCCGGCAGTGAGGGCATTTTTTTTACTGGTGTAGCTGCCATCCAAATCCGTTTTCTCTGAAGTATCTGTATTCACTGATTCAAACTTCACTATCTCTTTTTTCATTTTATCATATGCAGCCTGATCGGGCTGACCTACGGTAGGGCGGAAAAAATATGGCAGGAAAAATAATATACATATCAGTAAAAGCAGAAAAAGAACGCCAAAGCGTTCTTTCCTGGTAAAGGTCAAATACCCACGGATCGTTTCCCACATACCTTTTTCTGATAAAGATAAAACCCGGAAAAGGTGAAGAATATACCCTTAAAGTAGAAAACCTGCTATCACATGACCGTCCAAAATAATTTAAGAGGTTTTAATAGTAATAATATTTGCGGGGTGGCGGTGGAGTTCTGTACCGTCTTTGCGGTTGCTGATAAGCCGGTAGTGTTTTTCCCAGGCCGATTATGAATCCGACATTGAATCCAAATTGCACGATTCCCGGATTTGTACCATAAAAACCTCCCGAATCACCCCATCCTCCGAAATAATATCCTGAACTGGTAGGTGCTGTACCCAACAGTCGTGCACTGAGCCGAATCCCGAATCGGGGATCCACATATATATTTGTGCCAGCCTGAAAACCATAGGCAAAAGCGGCATTACTGGAAAAACTATTGGGCGAAGGGGTAAAAATGGCAGCTCCCAGATCTGCACCAAAAAATAAGGAAACCGGGGAGCCGGGGAGTGGAAAACTAGAGACGGGGCCGGCCATTATATAATTAATGCCCGCACTGGTCTGATAAATGGGCATATCACCGGGTAAAGCTCCATAATTATACAATTTTGCCGGAACCTGCATGCGGTTATATAAAAATTCAACTCCTATATGCCGGTTAAAATTGAACTGGAATGAGCCACCGTAGTTGAATCCGGCATCAATACGGCCGAATGTGCTGTTAAAATTAAGTTGATCTGCAAAAGTATATCCTCCCTGCGGAATAAACTCAACGGATGATTGCGCCATTCCTGCGCCAATCATACAACATAACAAACCAGATAATAAGACCAGTTTTTTCATACAGTATAGTTTTACTATTTGTTATAGACGTACGTTCAAAGAATAGGTTTAATAGTTTTTTGGAGATTGATGTTAAATACTTGCTAATTAAAGCTTAAGGCTTAAAGCCTAACGCTTAACGCATTTATTATATTTTATGAATCCAAAAAAGGGAAAGTAAATTGCTTATTACAGATTATTCATGCCAACCACCAACTGTCAACGGTCAACTGTCAACCTAAGACCATCATATGCAAGATATATGCCTTCCGGAAGTTCCGATTCAACATCTGCATGTTTGCCCAGCTGGTGGCTGATATGGGTAAAATAGGCTGCAGGAACACCCAATTCATGGGTCATAAGTATGGCTTCATCAAGATTGAAATGAGAAATATGTTTTTCCCTGCGAAGGGCGTTTAATACTATAATTTCTGAACCTTTGATTTTTTGCTTTTCCAGTTCATCTATCCGGTTCGCATCCGTGATATACGTAAAAGCTCCAAACCGGAAACCAAGAACCGGCATTTTGAGATGCCAAACCTGCACAGGTTCTACCCTGATGTCTCCGATCATAAACGGATCGGTAGCAATAGTGTTTAACTGAATTTCCGGAACACCGGGATAACGGAAATCTGTGAATGCATAAGGGAATTCTCGAATAATTACTTCCTGTGTCATCTCGTTGGCAAAAACAGGCATAGGTTTTCCGGAAAAAAAATTGAAGGCGCGTATATCATCCAGACCTGCAATATGATCTTTATGCGGGTGCGTAAAAAGTACTGCATCCAGTTTCGTAACATTTGCCCTCAGCATTTGGTAACGAAAATCTGGCGTAGTGTCTACTACGATGCGCGTTGTGGAAGATTCAACGAGAATGCTCGATCGAAGGCGTTTGTCTTTCTTATCAGCTGAATGACATACCGGGCAGGGGCAGGCAATCATTGGTACACCACTGCTGGTGCCGGATCCAAGAAAACTGATCTTTATTGAAGGAAATTGCACATTCAAAAATAAATGAAATCCATCAGCTCTGGGGTTTGAGCAGATTTTCAAGAACCTTGCGGCTTTCCGGTGTCAGCATTTCAACATCAAAACTAAGTTGGGGAAGAATATCTATCAATGTATTAATACGGCCTTCCAGGGCAAGAAATTTGTTCAATACCAGCACTTTTTTTTCTTCCAGAATGCAATACCCGCTTTGAAAATTCCCGCGTTCATAACGAATTACATAACCCGTTTCATGCAGGATCTTTTCTATTTTATCCAGGGTGGTGACAGTATATTTCATATCTCAAAGTTGCTTAAAGACCGCGAAATTGAACCATTCATTTATCCACAAATTGGTTGACCGTTGACCGATAACCGATAACCGTAATTTCCCACACTCTCACACTCTCACACTCTCACACTTGTTTTATGCTTTCCCAACCATTTTAATTACTGGTACTATCATTTCTTCCATGCTTACGCCGCCATGCTGAAAACTATTCCTGTAATAATTCGCGAAATAATTGTAGTTGTTCGGATAACAGAGAAATCCGTCTCCGCGCGCGAAAATAAAGGATGAATTGATCGTGGGTACCGGTAGTCCGGCCTCCTTGGGATCCCTGAATGCCAGTACTTCCTTAGGTTCATAATTCAGATTACGACCGTGTTTATAACGAAGATTGGCAGTCGTCTGTTTGTCACCAATTACTTTGTAGGGTGATTTAACTCTTACACTGCCATGGTCAGTGGCCAATACGATCGTAATTTTCTTGTCGGAAATCTTTTTCAGTGCCTGGTGCAGGGGGGAATGTTCAAACCAGCTTGTCGTAATACTTCTGTAACTGGCTTCATCACTGGCCAGTTCTTTAAGCACTTCCATTTCAGTTCGTGCATGGCTGAGCATGTCCACAAAATTATAAACGATTATATTCAGATCATTGTTCATGAGATTCAGGATATTGTTCACAAGATCCTGGCCGGCCTGGTGATTCAGCACTTTGGTATAAGATGTTTTTAAATGATCCATCTTCAGTCTTTTTAATTGAGCACGGAAGAATTCCTCTTCTGCCAGGTTCTTTCCCCCATCTTCATCATCATTTTTCCATTGATTGGGAAATTGTGTTTGAATATCTACCGGCATAAGTCCTGCAAAGATTGCATTACGGCAATACTGTGTTGCCGTAGGAAGGATACTATAAAATGTCTCTTCCGACTGAATCCTGAAGCTTTGTGCAAAAACAGGTTGTATGGCCTTCCACTGATCGAATCGAAGATTATCAATCAATACAAAAAAAAGAGGAACTCCTTTTTCAAGACTGGGAAATACTTTATTTCGAAGCAGGGTATGGCTCATGACCGGAGCATCTGTTGCCTTCTGTGAAACCCACTTTGAATAATTTTTTGAAATAAACTTGAAAAATTCTGTATTGGCTTCCTGCTTCTGAGTCTGAAATACTTCCTGCATTTCAGGACTGTTGCTTTTCTCCATCTCCAGTTCCCAGTATACAAGTTTTTTATACAGATCCATCCATTCGTTAAAATCCGGATTGCTGTTAAGTGTTGTAAACAACTCGCGGAATTGTTGCTGGTAGGCGGTTGTGGTTGTTTCGGCAACAAGTCTTCTGTTGTCTATAATTTTCTTGAGACTTAGAAGTACCTGGTTTGGATTCACGGGTTTAATGAGGTAATCAGTAATCTGTCGCCCGATAGCTTCATCCATGAGGTTCTCTGTTTCATTTTTAGTTATTAACACCACAGGAATTTGCTGATTCGCTTCTTTAATTTTTGCCAGGGTTTCCAGTCCGCTGATACCTGGCATGGTTTCATCAAGTAATACTACATCCACCGGATTTTCCTTCACAAAATCTATCGCGTCCAGTCCGTTTGTCATTGCATTTACTTCATATCCCTTGTTCTCCAAAAAAAGAATATGAGAATGGAGGCTGTCAATTTCATCGTCTACCCAAAGAATCTTTCCTAATGACATAATTTATTATTTCGAATTTCTAAAGATAGTTTATCAATCAGTCATTCCTAAATTTGGATCCTGGATTGAATTTTTTTAACAAATCAAAATGGGTACAGGTTCTCAGAAAATCATCAATGACCCGGTTTATGGATTTATTACCATTGATCATCCGTTGATTCTCGAAATTATCCGTAATCCGTATTATCAGCGTCTTCGGCGTATACAGCAAATGGGATTTGCCAACCTGGTTTATCCCGGTGCTGTGCACACACGTCTTCATCATTCCCTTGGTGCTTATCATCTTATGGGTAATGCACTTTCTGTATTAAAAGGAAAGGGTATTCTTATTTCTTCGGAAGAAGTACTGGGAGCAAAATTGGCCATTCTGCTTCATGACGCAGGTCATGGTCCATTCTCACATGCGCTCGAAAAAAATCTGATGGAAAAACACGATCACGAATCGGTATCACTGCTGATCATGCAGTTGCTGAACAGGGAGATGAATGGGCAACTCAGGGAAGCTATTGAAATTTTTACAAACAGGCACCCGAAAAAATATCTGCATCAGTTAGTTTCCGGGCAACTCGATGTGGACAGAATGGATTATCTCAACCGGGATAGTTTTTTTACCGGCGTTTCAGAAGGAGTAATCGGTTATGACCGGATCATTCATATGCTCACAGTGCACGATGGCGAACTTATGGTAGAGGAAAAAGGGATTTATTCTATTGAAAAATTTCTGGTAGCCCGGCGACTTATGTACTGGCAGGTTTACCTGCATAAAACTGTGGTGAGTGCGGAAAGTATGCTGGTGAAAATCATTCAGCGTGCAAGGGAGAAAATTCAAAGCGGAGAAAGATTATTTTCCGGTTCTGAATCTCTTGATTTTTTTCTTACGCATAGCCCGGAGGATCCTTCAGAATGGCTCGGTGCTTTTAGTCTTTTGGATGATAATGATATCCTGAGCGCTCTGAAGATCTGGATGAAAAACGGCGATCCTGTAATATCCAATCTGAGCGCCATGTTGATCGACCGCCGTTTACTAAAAGCTAAATTTCAGGCTGAACCATTTAAGCCTGAAGTCGTAGAAAAATACTTGCAGGATGCTTCCAGAATTTTAAATATTTCAAGGCAGGATGCTGCATATTTTGTTTTTACAGGCGAACATACCAATACAACTTATAATCCCATTGATGAAAAAATTAATATTCTATTCAAAGACGGGTCCGTGAGAGATATATCCCAGGTCGACAATGCCCTGATACACAGGAGCCTCTCAACAGCAGTTAAAAAATTCTATATTTGTTACCTGACGGGAGAATAAATTAAACGACTTCATTCCAAATTAATTCTATGCAATTTTCTGCCGCCCAGATCGCTGCGTTGATAAATGGTAAACTAGTAGGTGATCCGGAAGTGATGGTAAACAATTTCGGAAAGATTGAAGAAGCACAAGCCGGACAACTGGCTTTTCTTGCCAATCCGAAATATGAAGAGTTTTTATACAGTACACAAGCTTCCATTATTATTTTAAATGACAATCAGGTTCTGAAAGAAAAAATCAAGGCCGCCCTGATCCTTGTTCCGGATGCGTATCTCGCATTCGCTTCTCTGCTATCCAAATATCAGGAGATGATGAATCAGCAACTCACCGGTATCCAGGAGCCTGTATACATTTCAAAATCCGCCAAACTAGACGAAAATGTTTACGTGGGCAGCTTCGCTTATATTGGTAATAATGTCCGCATCGGTAAAAACGTAAAAATTTATCCGCAGGTTTATATTGGCGACGATGTTTCCATCGGCGATTCCTCTATCATTTATCCCGGAGTTAAAATCTATCATCGCTGTGAAATCGGGAAAGAGGTAACCATTCATGGAGGAGCCGTAATTGGCGCAGATGGTTTTGGGTTTGCCCCACAGACCGACGGCAGTTTTAAAAAGATTCCGCAGATGGGAAATGTGGTAATTGAGGATTTTGTTGAAGTGGGTTCGAATGCGACCATTGACCGGGCAACCATCGGTTCGACACTTATTAAATCCGGCGCCAAACTCGACAACCTGATACAGATTGCACATAATGTTGAAATAGGTAACAATACTGTAATCGCCGCCCAGAGCGGTGTTTCGGGCAGTACTAAACTGGGCAGGAATGTAATGGTGGGTGGGCAGGTCGGCATTGTCGGACATATCCAGATTGCCGATGGAAGTAAAATAAATGCACAAAGCGGAGTTACCAAATCACTTAAAACACCCAATAGTGCGGTAACAGGAAGTCCCGCCTTTGAGTATACGAGTGCACTCCGTTCACAAGCCGCTGCGAGGAAACTACCGTCATTTGAAAAAAGAATTATGGAACTTGAAAAACTTATCCAGCAATTGCTGGCGGAGAAAGTATAATACAAGTATGGGAGTATGGGAGTATGGGAGTATGGGTAAGTGAGGATAGTTTCTGCATTAAAAATAACATTTCGATAAATCGCATTCAGATTAAATCTTTTTTATGGCTGATCAGTCTTCTTTTCTGAGCGCAATAAAAACAGGATATACTTTCAAAACTGAATCCGTAAAAATCGGAATAGGAATGCTGGATGGAAAACCTGTAAGCGGTGCCGATATCAACCTGCCTTTAAAAACCATGAATCGTCACGGTCTGATCGCAGGTGCTACCGGAACAGGTAAAACAAAAACACTGCAAATGATCAGTGAAGCTTTGAGTAATGCAAGTGTTCCAGTGCTGGTTATGGATATCAAGGGCGACCTGAGCGGAATCGGTGCTGCGGGAACTGTGAGTGACAAAATAAAGGACCGTTGTTCAAGCATAGGAATCAAATATGAACCCCAGGCCTTTCCAGTGGAATTCATGACACTGAGTAACGAGAAAGGTGTTCGGTTACGCGCTACGGTTAGTGAATTCGGTCCCATTTTATTATCCCGTATTCTTGAGCTTAACGATACCCAGGAAGGTATGGTCGCAATGATTTTTAAATACTGCGACGATAATAAACTGCCCCTACTCGATCTGAAAGATTTTATCAAAGTACTTCAATACATTTCCAACGAAGGGAAGGCCGAGATCCAGCAGGCGTACGGGCAGATCGCAACAACATCTACCGGAACCATTCTGCGCAAAGTAATTGGATTACAACAGCAGGGGGCTGACGTTTTTTTTGGAGAGAAAAGTTTCGAAGTTGCGGATCTCATGCGCATTTCAGAAGACGGGCGCGGTATGGTCAATGTTTTGCGTGTTACAGATTTGCAGGATAAACCAACGTTGTTTTCAACCTATATGCTTCAGATGCTTGCAGAATTATATGCTTCCTGCCCTGAAGAAGGCGATATAGAAAAACCAAAGCTGATAATATTTATTGATGAAGCTCACCTGGTATTTGAAGCAGCCAGTGATGCCCTGCTGAAACAAATACAAACTATTGTTAAGCTTATCAGATCAAAAGGCATTGGCATATTTTTCTGTACACAAAATCCAACAGATGTTCCCTCTGGAGTGCTTGCGCAATTGGGATTGAAAGTGCAACATGCCCTGCGGGCATTTACTGCGAATGACCGCAAAGCGATCAAACAAGCAGCTGAAAATTATCCTACCAGCATTTTTTATAAAACTGAAGACCTGATCACCGGACTCGGAATCGGTGAAGCGCTGGTGACCATGCTGGATGAAAAAGGCGTTCCCACTCCTCTTGTACATTGTATGATGGCTCCTCCCAGAAGTCGAATGGATATACTTACACCTGCAGAAATTGATGCCATCGCCGCAAAATCTAAATTGATTCCCAAGTATAATCAGGTCATAGATAATATAAGCGCCTACGAAATATTGACGCAGAAACTGCAGGATGCCGCAAATAAAAACCAATCAAACCCGGCAAAGCCCGGCGTCAAACCGGAACCTTCAACACTGGATAAAATCCTGAACAGTAGTGCAGCCAAACAGGTTGAAAGAACAGCCGCAAGTATGATCACAAGAGGTTTACTTGGCGCATTAGGTCTGGGTGGGCGCAGCAGCAGTTCAAAAAAGTCAGGCTGGTTTTAGAAGATTACCAATAAATATTAAATATGGAGTTTCGGATCGAAAAAGATACAATGGGTGAGGTTAAAGTACCAGCCGATGTTTATTATGGTGCGCAGACCCAGCGCAGTATCGATAATTTCAAAATTGCGCAGGACAGGGATCGTATGCCAAAAGAAATTATCAGGGCATTTGCATATCTGAAAAAAGCCGCAGCTCTCACGAATGTGGATGCGGGAATTCTTACTAAAGAAAAATCAAATCTGATCGGAAAAGTTTGTGATGAAATTCTGGATGGCAGTCTGGACGCGTATTTCCCGCTGGTCATTTGGCAAACAGGAAGTGGTACACAAAGTAATATGAACGTGAATGAAGTGATCGCATACAGGGGTCATGTGTTACATGGAGGAGCATTGACTGATAAAGAAAAATTTTTACATCCGAACGATGACGTTAATAAATCTCAGTCATCCAATGATACCTTCCCAACAGCGATGCATATCGCAGCATATAAAATAATTGCGGATATCACGATACCCGGTATCGAAAAATTACGGGACACGCTTCATGAGAAATCAAAAAAATACATCAAGGTTGTGAAGATCGGACGCACGCATTTTATGGATGCTACGCCCTTAACGGTGGGTCAGGAATTCAGCGGTTATGTTTCCCAGTTAAATCATGGTCTAAGGGCGCTTAGAAATACGCTTCCCCATCTGTCAGAACTTGCACTCGGGGGCACAGCCGTTGGTACGGGAATCAATACCCCGGATCATTATTCAGAAAATGTAGCAGCCTATATCGCTAAACTTACGGGACTTCCTTTTATAACAGCAGAAAATAAATTTGAGTCGCTGGCTGCACATGATGCAATCGTGGAAGCCCATGGCGCATTAAAAACGCTGGCTGTAAGTCTGATGAAAATTGCAAACGATATCCGCATGCTGTCTTCAGGTCCGCGATGTGGTATTGGTGAAATTTTCATTCCGGACAATGAACCCGGTTCTTCCATCATGCCGGGAAAGGTTAATCCTACGCAATGTGAAGCACTGACGATGATCTGCGCACAGGTAATGGGCAATGATGTTGCCATAAATATTGGCGGTTCGATGGGTCATTTTGAACTGAATGTTTTCAAACCCGTAATCATTTATAATTTTCTTCACAGTGCACGTCTAATTGGCGATGGCTGTGTCAGTTTCAATGATAAATGTGCAATCGGAATTGAACCGATTGAAGAAAATATTAAAAAGCATCTGAATAATTCACTGATGCTGGTCACGGCGCTGAATACAAAAATCGGATATTACAAATCGGCTGAAATTGCGCAGAAGGCTCTCAAAGAAGGAACCACTCTCAGGGAAATGGCCGTCAGGTTGGGATATGTTACACCGGAACAATTTGATGAATGGGTGGATCCTACGAAGATGGTGGGAAGAATCAGTTAGGGGTTATGAGATATGGGTTATGAGATATGGGTTATGAGATGTGGGTTTTGAGATATGAGATATGGGATATGAGATATGAATTATGAGTTGTAATGTATTATCAATATTATAGGGCGAAATAAAATCCCATAACTCATATCTCATATCTCAAAACCCATATCTCATAACCCATAATCATTTAAGGACTAATATTTTCAGAGTAGTTACGTTCACGCCATTACCATCCAGCATTTTAAAAATATAAAGTCCCTGCGGAATATTCTCCAGGCGAACTATAAAATGACTGCTGTTATAAATTTCTGAAAGCATTATTCTTCCCGAAACATCATATAAAAAAACATGAAATGGTTCCTGCAGAAGATCGCGGCATAACACTTCCAGATGATCTGTAGCTGGATTCGGAAAAACAAGTGTTGTATTTATTGTTTGCTTTCTTGGAACAGGTGGTGGTGGAGGGCCTTCAGAAAGTGTTTGTAAATATACCATGCGCAGGATATGGCCAGGAGTTTTAGTTGCCACCTGGCTGCCAGTAAACCCTCCTGTAGGGCCTGATGTAGATCCGCTACTGTCAATCGCCAGAAATAATGTATCTCCGGTTGGAGCAATTGCAAGGTCACGTATCCTGTATTCGTGTAAATAAGGAATGGTATCTGTGATCTGAGCGGTGCTGGAACTGTCCACAGCGGATCCGTCTGTCTTGAGTTTAAGGCGGTACATACCAAGCTTTAATGAAGTAACCAATAATGAATTTGTCCATCCCGGAATATAAACCTGGTCATAATAGTCTATGCTCGACGGAGCGATGGTGGGCCATGTGTAATTGGAGGAACTGCTTGATGGAATACTGTTTCCACTTACATTAAAAAATGAAAATAACGGTTCTTTTACGTTATTGGCCTGACAGAAACTATGTTCATTATGGACGAGCTGGTTGGCCAGATAATCATTATTGGGATTTGCATCCGTATCATTATAATTATCGTCACACATACCCGCAACCTTGGGCCAGCCATAATTATCTCCGGGAGTTATCACATTCACTTCGTCATCCGATTTATCTCCATGTTCGGAATTATATAAAATATATTGTGATCCGATATGTGCCCAAACGAGGCCCTGGGCATTTCGGTGACCATAGGAATAAACCGCATTTACTTTTCCCGAAACTGAGTTTAATATCGGATTGTCATTTGGTATCCATTGACTGTATGCACCATCATCGATATCTCCATCAACTTCAGTATTCAGCCTTAATACTTTTCCTTCATAAATATCTTTATTCTGTGCATTGTTGGTTCTGAAACCATTATTGAATTGTCCTGCTCCCTGGTCGCCGATAGTATAATATAAATGATATTGTCCATCACTCTCAGGGACAGGGCTCACTTTTAGTCTGCCTGAATTATGGTCATTACTTCCCATCAGTCCATCAATTACGATCGTTGGTGAACCCAATGTATTTGTTACGGTATTATAGGTATATCGAAGAATTTTTGTTTTATAGTAACAAGGCTGATTCGTAATAGAACCTGCGCCTGCACAACTGCTGTTATTAGGTGTACCACTCGTTCCATACATATCATATACGAGTGCGAGGTAAACATAGGGTTTCCCGCTGAGCAAAAGAGGATGAAGGGCCATTCCCATGAGACCACCCTGTGGTGCAGGATATCCATTGGGCATATGGTAATAATCAAAAGTCGCCAGGCTGCTAAGATCAAGTAAAATACGGTTACCCTTATTACCCGGGTGGATTTTCCATACACGGTAACGATGCGCCTCTGTTATCCAAAGAGAATCATCAGGGCCATAGGTGATTTCCCAGGGATAACTAAGGCCTTTATTATGAGAAGGGATATCGTACAGCGGATACAGTGTGTCAATCTTAAAAAACTGACCATTAAATGAGACCGTCTGGCAGTATCCGATAAATGACAATACAAGGCTTGAAAGTGCCAGGAGGAACTTTTTCATCGGTATCGGATTTGATAATCCAGCTTGATGGATTATATATAAACATACACAAAAATGATCTCAGTTAAAATAGGAAAAGCACCCGGGTTTGACTCGTAAAAGCACTATAAAAGCCTAAAGCTCAAAGCCTAAAGCCCAAAGCTTAAAGCCTAAAGCTTAAAAC
>Ga0206912_1103_pt1 | contig 23648 bp, 22 predicted proteins | sample Alteio_BWOrgHeat_75_FD_152933 | JGI IMG/M metagenome (GOLD analysis project Ga0206912, IMG submission 152933) | Enriched cells from forest soil in Barre Woods Harvard Forest LTER site, Petersham, Massachusetts, United States -... | ecosystem: Environmental > Terrestrial > Soil > Temperate forest >... | reverse complement strand
AGTTTTTCGAAGGCATCTCCAAATTGCGCAGCGCAATCAAAGAGGCTCAAAAATATCTTGGCGACCTTCAAATCATCGTTCATCCTGGAGCTGGCGCCTATATTGCCGGTGAAGAGACAGCGCAGCTCAATTCTTTAGAAGGATATCGAGCAACGCCCAGGCTCAAACCACCCTTTCCAGCAGTGTCTGGCCTTTATGGAAAGCCAACGATCATCAACAACGTCGAAACCCTTTGCAACGTTGTTCACATTGTCAATCGAGGTGTTGAATGGTATCTGAGCATTGGAAAACCCAAGAACAGCGGAACCAAAATTTTCCAGGTGAGCGGACAGGTAAAGAAGCCTGGATGCTACGAATTTCCTCTTGGCGTCTCTCTTCGGGAAGTATTAGAAGCAGCTGGGGGAATGTTTGAAGGAAGACAATTTAAAGCGTGCTATCCGGGAGGGTCCTCTTGCTCGCTTCTAACAGCTAAAGACCTTGATATCTCGATGGACTTTGAAACGCTTGCAGCGAGAAACAGCGCTCTTGGAACAGCCTCAATCATTGTTATGGATGATAGCGCTGACATGGTGAAAGTTGCTCATAGGCTCATGCAGTTTTACCAAAATGAATCGTGCGGCAAATGCACCCCTTGTCGAGAAGGCACACGCTGGACAACCCAGATGCTGGCAAGAATTGAGGCAGGAAGGGGCACATTTAAAGATTTAGATGTGATAAATGATGTATGCCGAAGCATGGCAGCAACTTCCTTTTGTCCTCTGGCCGTAGGCGCTGCCCCTCCTGTGATAAGTGCAATTACTGAATTTCGAGATGAGTTTGAAGCCTATATCCGGAAAAATCCTACCCCTAATAAACCTCCTATAATGAAGATCAACTACCCATATGTCTGAAAAACCCCTAATCAATCTTACTATTGATGACATACCGATTTCAGTTCCTAAGGGCACAACCGTCTATCATGCCGCCAAACAACTCGGAGTTCATCTTCCCATTTTTTGCTATCAAGACCGTATGCCCCCCTTTGGTGCCTGCAGAGTCTGCCTTGTTGAAGTTGAAAAGATGGGCAAACTTCAAACCTCCTGCACTTTGGAAGCAACCGAAGGAATGGTCGTTCGAACAGAAGCCAAATTGGCCGTAGATGGAAGAAGAGAAATTTTAGAATTCCTCCTCATCAACCACCCGCTTGATTGCCCCATTTGCGATCGAGGCGGAGAATGCCCTCTGCAAGACCAAGCACTCGAATTTGGTCCGGGGATCAGCCGCTTTTATGAGGAGAAGCGCCATTTCAAAAAGCCCTATTCCTTAGGACCTGTTCTTAAGCTCGATCGGGAGCGCTGCATCGCCTGCGCCCGCTGCACCCGTTTTGGAGATATTGTTGCAGGCGACCATGCCCTTGAATTTATCGACAGAGGATATAAGACCGAAGTTGGAACTCCTGATGGAGGCCCAGCAAAGTCCAAATTCATCGGTAATACGATTCAGATCTGCCCTGTAGGGGCTCTTACCAGTGATGTATATCGATTCCGAGCCCGCCCTTGGGATAATAAACCTACTCCCTCCACCTGCACCTTATGTCCTGTCGGCTGCAGCATGATTCTCGATTCTAGAGATGGAGAGATTGTGCGTACCCGCTCTTGTGAAAACAGGGAAGTAAATGACATCTGGCTTTGCGATAAGGGCTGGTTTGGATATGAGTTTTCATCCAGTAGAGACCGGCTGAAAACTCCCCTAGTACGTAAGAATGGCGAGCTGCAACCGGTGAGTTGGAATGAAGCGCTCGCTTTGATTGCTGACAAAGTCAATGAAGCCAAGCCTCAGGGCAAAATTGCAGCCCTTGGAGGCGACTGCCTCACCGTAGAAGAAAACTACCTCTTCCAAAAACTTGTACGCGAGTCTATGGGCTCAAACCATATCGATCATCGCGTAGGCATGCCGATTACTGGCTCTGATATTGAGTACGGCATGGAGATCTCAATTGGTGAATGCGAAGAGCTCTCTTATGCAATTCTTCTCGGCTGCGATATTACTGAAGAGTTTCCCATTATATGGCTCAGGCTTAAAGCTGCTATCAACAAGGGTGCAAAGGTACTCTTCTTCGGCCATTACGCACCCGAAATTGCAAAGTACCTTGAAAAGACCATCCTCCATGCTCCAGGACAAGAGCTTGAAACAATTCTAGCCAATAAGCCGCAATTGAGCGGCAAAGGCGCCCTCTTTGTTGGACGGCAATATTTAGCATCATACCAACATGCAGAAGTTTTGAAAGAACTTGAACGGTGGAAAGAGAGCATCCCCGACCTCTCCTTAAATCTGATGATGGGCCGAGGAAACAGCATGGGAGCGCGCTTTTCTGGAATGGAGCCATCTCATGACGGCCTCAATGCTATCCAGATTATAGAAGAGGCTGCCAAATCGGCCTGGGACTTTCTCTACATTGCTGGATGTAATGCGGCTGTAAAATACCCTCAAGCGCTCTGGAACGAAGCTCGAAAAAAGCTGAAATTCTTAGTTGTTCAAGATCTCTTTCTTACAGAAACAGCACGTCTTGCCGATGTTGTACTGCCCACTTTGAGCTACGTCGAAAAGAGTGGAAGCTTTATCAACATTGAGGGACGTGTTCAAAAGATCAATCCTGGAAAAGAGATTCCTAACAACCTACTTAGTGACGGGGAAATATTTTTTAAACTGGCCTTTAGACTTGCCCACAATTTAACTCTTGATCTGGAACTTCCAACGGAAAGACTCAAGCCTAAACTGCACAACCTTCACACGATGAATATTTCTACTGACACTGGCATGAAGGCAACTTTTTCTCCTAAACTCATCGACCATGGCGTTCGCATGAAGCGTAATGAACATCTCGTTCAATTAGCTTCAGCGCCTGTCGTCCGAATTCATCCAAATGATGGACTAAAAGTAAAAGATAACTCCTCCATTCTCATACGATCTAAAAACGGCTCTCTCAAAGCTACCGTTTGCTTTGATAAAACTGTTGCCAAAAACTGTATTGTGATCCCGCTTGGCTTTGACGAAATCCCAGTCTATGAACTAGAAGCAAATCTTATTAATGGTTTACCGGTAGAGATTACATCATGTCAGTAACATGTATCGTTCTCATTAAAGGATTGGTGCTGATCGGAATTCTCTTCCTCTCTGCTGCATATATGACCCTTTGTGAACGAGTCTTGATGGCCCGAATGCAGTTACGGTTAGGGCCTAACCGAGTAGGACCATTTGGCCTGCTTCAACCCATTGCCGATGGTCTCAAGCTGTTAACCAAAGAGCGTTTCCAGCCAGACAATATTGAAATCTTTACCTATTGGCTTGCGCCAGCCATCTCACTCTTCATAGCTTTGGCTGTCTTCATGTTAATTCCCTTTGGAGATCCAATTGAAATTTTTGGCCAGACAATCACCTTATGGATCGCAAACGTAAATGTGGGACTTGTCTTCCTGCTCGCCTTAACGTCCCTTGCCGTTTACGGAGTCGTTCTTGCCGGTTGGTCCTCCAATAACCGCTACTCGCTTCTAGGCGGCCTTCGCGGAACGGCTCAGATGATCAGCTATGAAATCCCAATGGGGTTATCCCTTTTAACAGTTGTTTTGCTGGCAGGAACCCTGAACCTCTCAGAAATTGTAGCAGCGCAAAAAGACCACTGGTTTATCTGGACAAACCCTTTGAGTTTTATCATCTACATCATTACTGCCTTTGCAGAGACTAACCGAGCCCCTTTTGATCTTCCAGAAGCTGAACAAGAGCTTACCGGCGGCTATCATACTGAATATGGCGGCATGAAGTTTGCCCTCTTCTTCCTTGCAGAATACGTCAACATCCTCGCCGTATCTGCCCTAGCCGTGACCCTATTCTTGGGCGGCTGGTATGGCCCAGGCAATATCCCCATACTCTGGTTCTTCTTGAAGGTTGCATGCGTTGTCTTCTTTTTCATGTGGGTTCGGGCAACGCTTCCCCGATTTAGATATGACCAATTGATGAGCTTTGGATGGAAGGTGCTCATTCCACTTGCAACTGTTAACTTGCTCCTAACCTCCTATTTGGTGCTGAGATGAAAAAGAAGTTTTTGCAAGTTTTGGCTATGCTTCGGGGGCTTTTGATCGTACTCAAATACGCCTTTAAAAAGCCTATTACGATTCAGTACCCTGAACAAAAGAGAAAGCTTCCGGTTATATCCCGCGGACGCCACATTTTGACTAAATGGAAGGATGGTAAGGAGCGCTGTGTGGGTTGTGAGCTCTGTGCGATCGTCTGTCCAGCCCAAGCGATCACGGTGAGAGCCGCTGAAAATAAACCAGGAGAAGAGCACTCGCACGGCGAGCGCTATGCCGCAGATTTTCAGATCAATATGGCGCGCTGCATCTACTGCGGCCTTTGCGAAGAGGCGTGCCCGACAGGCGCGATCATCTTAGGCAATGACTATGAACTTTCAGGCTACACTAGAGAGTCGCTCATCTTTACCAAGGATCAGCTGACTGAAAAAAATCCCGGCGACTGCGGCCGCGATCCAAATAGGGAGATTTAAAGTGAATTTAATTCATCTCCTATTAGGATTGGTCATCATCCTCTCATCTCTCGGCGTTATTCTCTTAAAGAAACCTGTCCACTCCTGCCTCTCATTCTTACTCACTCTTATTACACTTGCTGCCCTCTACTTGCAGCTCTCAGCCCCCTTTATCTCCGTTATGCAGGTTTTAGTCTATGCGGGAGCCATCCTCGTTATCTTCATGTTTGTGATTGTGCTCTTCCAAGATGCCTATAAGCAGATTGCCGATTTTAAAGCTGAAAGCTCATCCTGGCTTATCTTTGTCGCAGCTTCCCTCTTTGTCATTGTTTTAGCGCTCCTTGGATCTCATTTGCAAAACATCAGCTACCCGCAAAACACGCCTATTGGCTTTGGAACCGTTGAATCCTTGGGAAAAACACTCTATCTCGACTTCTTCTTTCCTTTTGAGGCAGTGGGTGTTCTTTTCTTAGTTGCTCTTATCGGTGCTGTATATATTGGTAAAAAGGACGTGTGAAATGGATTTATCTCTCTTCCTCTTCATAAGTCTTGCGATGTTTACAATTGGCATCATTGGTGTTTTGACAAAGAGAAATGCGCTTATTCTCTTTTTGTCGATTGAGCTGATGCTCAACTCTGCAAACCTTCTCTTTGTTGCTTTTGCCAGATACTGGGGAAATTCGATCGGCTTGGCTTGGGTCTTCTTTGTACTGGTCCTTGCAGCAGCTGAGGCAGCCGTTGGACTTGCCATCCTCATCAACGCCTTCCGTTCGCGTGAAGTTGTTGATATCGATCAATATAATAGCTTAAGGGGATAAAATGGACCTCATACTCTGGGCAGGACTCTTTATACCCCTCGTCGGCTTTATACTCCTCATGACAACCAGCCTGTCCCGTTCCCTCATAGCTTCTATTGGCTGCGGAACCATCCTTCTCTCTTTTATCTGCTTTCTCAGCCTGGTTCTCACCAATACTACTGGAGATTTTACCCTCTTTACTTGGGTTCCAGTACAATATATCCAAGCGGACTTCTCACTTCATCTCGACCACCTCTCCCTTCTTATGACCCTGATCATCACTGGCGTTGGCTTCTTGATCCACCTCTATTCCGTTGGATACATGGACCACGATATTGATCTTGCCCGCTATTTTGCAGAGATGAACTTCTTTATCTTTAGCATGCTCTTACTTGTCCTTGCATCTAACTTATTGCTCTTATTTGTCGGCTGGGAAGGTGTTGGCCTCGCCTCGTATCTGTTGATTGGCTATTGGTATGAAAAACCGGAAGCGGCCAAAGCTGCTACCAAAGCTTTTGTCGTCAACCGCGTCGGCGATTTTGGCCTCCTTCTAGGACTACTGCTCACCTTCTCTCTCTTTGGAACAGGAAATATTCAGGAAATCAATTCGCGGGTAGGCCATGAATTCTTAATGGGTGCCCCAATCATCGCCCTTCTTGCCTTTCTCTACTTTTGGGGAGCGTCAGGGAAGTCGGCCCAGATACCGCTCCATGTGTGGCTTCCCGATGCCATGGAGGGCCCAACACCCGTGTCTGCCCTTATCCATGCTGCGACCATGGTAACGGCCGGCGTCTACTTAGTAGTTCGCATGCATCCGGTCTTTCAAGTTGCACCAGCCATTCTGGAATGGGTGGGATATGTTGGAGGAGCAACCGCTCTCTTTGCAGCGCTATGCGCAACAAGCCAAAAAGATTTGAAGAGGGTTCTTGCCTATTCAACAGTGAGCCAGCTGGGGCTAATGTTCTTAGCCTGCGGCGTTCAAGCCTACTATGCAGCGATGTTTCATCTGACAACTCATGCCTTTGTTAAAGCCCTCTTGTTCCTTTCTGCGGGCAATGTGATTCATGTGATGCATGGCGAAACTGAGATGAGCAAAATGGGCGGTCTTGCCAAATACCTTCCCAAGACCAATGTCTGCTTCTTGATTGGCGTTCTTGCCATGTCGGGAATTCCGCCGCTTGCCATCTTCTTCAGTAAAGACCTTATCTTGGAAGAGGAGTTTGTTGCAGGCTATCGAACGCTCTATTATGCAGGCCTCACTGTATCTGTTCTCACAGCCTTCTACTTAACAAGAGCCTATATACTTACCTTTAAAGGCCCAAGTACACATACAACCGAAGAAGCACCATCAGTCATGCTCAAACCTGTTATGCTTTTAACACTTTTAAGTGTTACTGGAGGCCTTCTTGGCTTTGCCATCAACAAACCTCCCATGCTTATGCAGTTCTTGGAAACCGACAGCATGTCCTTTGCAAGCCAAGCAAATCCCATGGGCTTTGAGATGAGCTTTGAAACTGTTGTGTCAATCATTGCTGCGCTTTTAGGTATTAGTGTAGCCTGCCTTCTCTATAGCCGTTTGAAGGGCTCTTATTCGCTCTTTGCCAACTCCTTTTATTTTGATACCTTCTATGAGCTCTATATCGTACGGCCTATGAAGTTGATCTCAAAAGCCATCACCTCATTTCTTGAACCCTATATCTTTGAAAAGGGAATCGACATTTGTGCAGAGGCCTCAAATAAAACAGCCGCTGTCTTGCAGCGCATGCAGAGCGGTCAAATTCGATCCTATATTTCGTGGATAGTTTTAGCCTCTGCCCTCATACTCATATACATAGGTCTCTTATGGATAATATAAGAAAAAAGCTAACTATCCTCTTAAGCCTTATACCCCTTCTATTCATGCTCTTTTCCGGCTTAAACCTACTCGGAACGGATCTCACCTACAATTTTCTCCCTTCCCTCTCCATCCAATTCCACATCCATATTGACTCGCTCGCTCTCCTCTTTTTGTACTTAGTGAACATCCTCATCCCGATAACGCTATCTGCAACGACCCTTCAATCAAGGGCCTTTTATAGCCTTGTCCTTCTTCTGCAATGGCTTTTGATTGGATTTTTCACAGCCTATGACCTGGTCTTCTTCACCTTTTTCTTTGAAGCGATGCTGCTTCCGCTCTACTTTGTGATCACTATTTGGGGAGGAGAAAATCGGCAAGCTGCCGCCTTTAAATTCCTCATATACATGATTGCAGGATCTGTTTTCATGATTGCAGCCCTTCTTGGCCTCTTTATCCATGCCCACACCTTCAATTTAGCAGAGCTCATCCCATTTGCTGCAAAAGCTCCCTATGCAGAGCTTATTTGCGGAGCCTTTCTCTTGGCCTTTGCTGTAAAGACTCCCCTCTTTCCCTTCCATGCATGGCTTCCCGATACCTATTGCCAAGCGCCTACCTCGGGCACGATCCTTCTTTCAGCGATCCTTTCAAAGGCAGGTATTTATGGCATTATCCGAATCAACCTTGCTCTCTTTCCAAAGATAATGACTCTCTGGAGCCCTCTTCTTTTAGCTCTGGCTATAGCTGGTGTTCTCTATGGCGCTTTTGCCGCCTGGAGCCAAACGGACTTTAAACGGCTCATTGCCTATTCAAGCTTATCCCATATCAACTTCGTGCTTGCAGGCCTCTTTGTCTGGAATGAAATCGCACAGTCAGGAGCAATCCTTCAGGCACTCAACCACAGCGTTACCATTACTGGCCTCTTTTTAGTATCCGGATGGCTTGAACTGCGCCTGCAAAACACAGCTATGGGACAGGTGCATGGCCTTGCCAAGTATCTTCCCACACTTTGCTGGATCACGCTCTTCTTCGTCCTCTCATCGGTTGCGCTTCCCGGCCTTAATAACTTTATTGGAGAGGTGATGGTTCTTTTGGGAATCTTTATTCACACTCCCTGGTATGCGGCCATCCTTGCTTTGACTGTCATCTTCTCAGTCCTCTACATGTTGCGGTTTATGCAGAGCCTCTATTTTGAAACGCCGAGCGCCTTCCAGCAAAGCTGGATCGATTTAGGAAGAAGAGAGATATTGGTAGCTCTGCCCCTCATTGGATTAATTCTCTGGCTTGGGATCTATCCCGCCCCAGTACTAAAACAAATTGATACTGCAATTCCTATGGAGAAAACATCGTGAGCCTTACCGACTACTACGCGTTAAGCCCTCTTCTTATACTTTTAGCCACTTCATTGCTCATTTTAATCTTTGATTCATTTTCAAAACACGTAACTGTTCTTACCCTTGCAGGCATTGCAATAGCCCTCTATGCCGCTGCCATCTGCCCGGTAAGTACAAGTTCCCTATTAACACCCTGGCTTACGTTCGATGCCCTATCCCGATTTTTTGCTCTCTTTTTCTTAAGTGTTGGGTTTGCAACTGTCTTGCTCTCTATACCCTTTTTGGAGCGCTTTCAACCAAGTAGAGGAGAGTATCTCTTTCTCTTAACCTCCTCGCTCTTTGGACTTCTTTTGATCAGTTACTCAAACGATTTCCTTACCTTCTTCTTAGGCCTTGAAACGCTCTCAATTGCTCTCTATGTGCTCTGCGGCTATATGAAAAAGTGGGCGATATCGAATGAAGCATCGGTCAAATACTTCCTTCTGGGTTCAATATCGACCTCATTCTTACTGTTTGGAATAGCTTTGCTATATGGAGCAACGGGCTCTACAAGTTTTGATTCTCTTGCTCATCCCCAAAATCAAATGCTCTTTTTGAGCGGCATCGGACTCATCACTCTCAGCGTTCTCTTTAAAGCGGCGATTGTCCCCCTGCATATTTGGGCGCCTGATGTCTATGCAGGAGCTCCAACGCCTATAACCGGCTTTATGGCTGTTGCAACCAAGGCTGGGGCGTTCGTCATCCTTATCCGCCTCTTTCTGCAGATGTATAGACAAGTCGATCCGATCTGGAATGAGATGATTTCACTCTTTGCCTATGCAACGCTTATCTATGCAAACTTTTTAGCGATACGCCAGACTCAGCTAAGACGCTTTTTTGCCTATTCCGGAATTTCTCATGCAGGGTTTTTACTCATCCCGCTTGCTGCAGCAACCCCCGACTCCGCTTCCGCTATGCTCTTTTATCTCGTTGTCTATACAGCCGCAACTTTAGGCTCTTTTGGGATCCTTGCTGTGATCGATTCTAAAATGGAGGGTGTAACGTTCCAAGACTTGAAAGGGCTCTTTCATAGATCTCCCCTTCTTGCCTCAATCTTTACCCTCTTTCTGTTAACGCTTGGAGGAGTCCCGCCCACTGTCGGCTTCTTCGCCAAGTTTTACCTCTTTAAGGTCGCCTTTTCAGCGGGAAACGTTGGCCTCGTCATCGTCGGCCTGCTCACAACCATCTTATCAGCTTACTACTACTTGCGCATTGCTCAGGTTATGTTTGACAAATCATCTGAGAACCAAGAAGTTAGCCACTCACTTCCCTCGGCAGCTGTCTATACCTTCTCGTCCTTCATGATCCTGTTGATAACGTGCTACCCAGCGCCGTTTCTTGCTTTGTTCACTGCGGTTTGCGAGTAGAATTAAACGCAAAGGCGCAAATTTGTGAATATGATTCAACGCAAAGGCGCAAAGATGCTAAAACGCAAAGAGAAAACAAAATTCATCTTTGCGACTTTGTGTCTTAGCGCCTTTGCGTTGAATTTATCTCAAGAGTTATTGTGAACTGCATCATCACTGGTTAACAAGACAAATGAGAAAAGAATAACATGGTTCGAATTGTTGCAACCTCCGACTTTCATGGCCAATTGCCAGAGATTCCTGAATGCGATTTATTGCTCATTTGCGGCGATATCTGCCCAAATCAGCATCTCGGATACCAAGCTCTCTGGTTAGATGTTCCATTCCGAAATTGGCTGAAACAAGTTCCTGCCAAGGAAATCGTTGGGATCGCTGGAAATCACGACTTTATTTTTGCCAAAGAAGATCATTTGGTGCCTCCTGGATTGAGGTGGCATTATTTGAAAGATTCATCGATTGAATTATTTGGACTTAAAATTTTCGGCACTCCTTGGCAACTCCCCTTTTATGGCATTTTTAATCTCGATGAAGAAAAACTTGAGAAGCAATATAGCACTGTCCCAAAAGATATTGATATCTTCATAAGCCATGCCCCTCCTTTTGGTATCTTTGATGAAGTACCAAGAAAGGGTCCAGCAGACTTTATGGAACACACAGGTTCCGTGTCGCTTCGAAATAAGGTTTTAGAAATACAACCCAAGCTCTTCGTTTGCGGCCATATTCACTGCTCTCCAGGAATCTGCAAAATTGACAAAACCACTTTTGCAAATGTCTCTCTGCTCGACGATCATATGAAAGCTACAAACCCGCCGGTACTTTTCAATATAGAGTAAGATTTTCTAAAAATTAGAGCTTCTATAGTGTTGGAACGCCACTTTAGCTCCTGCCATGAGTTTGAGATTTTTGATATCCTCATTCGAAGCCCAAAGATAGTCTTGATGCTCTTTAGGGTCTAAAACAACCTCTGGTCCACGATCCAGATGCACCTTAAACATGTGGTAGAGGTATTCTACATGTGGCTTTCGAATGTAGAGCGTCTTTAAGAATTGAATACGAGATTCATCTTGAATATTGATCCCCGTCTCTTCGAAAAGCTCCCGCTTTGCTGCGTGAAAAGGCTCTTCTCCGGACTCTAATTTTCCAGCAGGAACTCCCCAACAGCCCCCTTCGGAACTTTTCTCTGATCGCTGAAGCAAAAGGATTTTTTCGTTCCATTCAAGATAGCAGCCCGCGCATTGCAGTTTTGTTTGAAAATTTTCAGGCTGAGTTTCAAATATTTGGATCATAAGGTTGTCTAACTACTTTTTACTGTCTAACGTTTTCAGCAACGAATTGATCTGCGATTGTATTCCATATTTATTGTGCTCTTCCAATTTTACATCATCTTTAATTTTTTTGATTAATTCTGAGCCCAGCTGTTTCAGCTCTTGTTCATTTTTTGGTAACTTATCGCGTTTCGTTTCTTTGAATGCCTGCATGAGAACATCTTCAGCAATATGTGCCTGATTCACTTTTGTGCCATTAATTATATACCTCTTTGGATCAAGAGAAAGCGTAACACCTAATGTACGTTGATAGAATCGGGATAGTACGTCTGCGAGCTCTATTGCAGACTCATCATCTTTTGCAATAAGTACTGAGCCAGATTCGATTTTATTTTCTACTTTTGGAGGTCGCAAAAGCGCTTCCGCCTTCCCCCAACTTTTCTCACCAACATGGTTTATGATTTCCTCTATCTCATTGCCCCAAAGAGTGCTTACTGCAGCTTTAATAGCATCAGAATCGCCGCCCCCTTTTACTATCTTGACTAACTTTTGAATATTCGTATTGCTCGAACTCAAACTCTCTATCTCATCACTATGAGTAGCTATAAAACGGGCAAGGCTATCTTTACTTATTAGAAAGGTAGAATCTTTTACGGAAACGACTGAAAACCGAGAAAATAGGCGTGCTAGGGCATCAACAAACAGTTTCGTTATAAGAGGAATAGAGGTTTTTTTTGCATAAATCCCCCCCTTATCATCGGAAGTCATTCCAAATCCAATTCTATTATCACCTGATGAAATCCAGCTAGGACCGTCACCTTGAACCGGTTGATTTGTCATGAACAACTCCTACATAAAATCAATTTACCCCAATTTGCGATTTAGTTAAAAATTCTTTAGGGTGGGTTTTGCTAAGGACTTGTATGAGCCTCGATACTTTTGGGTTTGATCCAGCATCGTATTCTATTGCAATCAACCTATTTATACGGTTGCTGGGAGCGCTCTATATTTTCGTCTTTCTCCCTTTTCTCTGGCAAATGAAGGGTTTGTTTGGAAAAAATGGCATCCGTCCCATCCAGACATTTATAGACAACATCCGACTGCGCTTTGGTAAAAAGGGCATCTACTACGTTCCCTCCCTTTTTTGGATCAAAGCTAGCGATAGTGCTCTTTTAGCTCTCATCTGGGCAGGAATAGTGCTCGGTACACTCTTGATGTTCGGAATCTATCCTACAGTTGTGCTTTTTTTGCTCTATATCGTTCACCTCTCTCTCACAACAGCAGGGCAGGATTTCTTAAGCTTTGGCTGGGAAACGTTTCTTTTAGAGACTACATTGGGCTCATTTTTACTTCTTGCCACTACGCCCTACAACAGCTTTGCCTGGATTGGATTAAACCTTCTCATCTTCCGATTTCACTTTCAGGCAGGCGCCTCCAAGATTATGAGTCAAGATCGCAACTGGAGAAACCTTACCGCCCTCTCCTACCACTATCTATCTCAACCAATCCCCAACACGCAAGCGTGGTTTTTCCATAAGCTGCCCATGTGGTTTCACAAAGCCTCCTGCGTGATGATGTTCTATATGGAACTCATCGTTCCCTTCGCCATCTTTGCACCTCCTGAATTAAGGCTCTTTGCATTTATCCAATTAATCGGCCTTCAGTTCTTCATCTGGTTTACAGGCAACTTTTCCTACCTTAACCATATGACCGTTGTCCTTTGCCTACTCTTATTGAATAACTGCTATTTAAGCCCCTTTATCTCGGCTCCCGCCATTTTAGAACCATCTCCTCTCCTTTGGAGCTGGGCGATCGATCTTGCAGCCCTTGCCTTTCTGGTACTCCAGTTCATCTGCTTAGTTTCCCCCTACTTCCCAAGGCGTATCTTCCGAGAGATCTTGGTCTGGGTAGAGCCGTTTCATCTCGCCTATCCTCACGGCATTTTTGCCGTCATGACCACCAAACGGATCGAGATTATTATCGAAGGAAGCAATGATGGAATAACGTGGAAGGAGTATGAGTTTTACCATAAGCCTGGAGACCTTTCAAGACGGCCCAAACGCATCTCCCCCTTTCAACCAAGACTTGACTGGCAAGCGTGGTTTTTGCCTTTAGGAAGGCAATGGAATGAATGGTGGTTTCAGAGCTTTTTAACAAAGCTTCTCGTAGGCTCTCCCGACGTTCTCAAGCTTTTACGGCACAATCCCTTTCATGAAAAGCCGCCCAATTTCATTCGCGCACTTGCCTATGATTATGAATATACGACGTTCAAAGAGAAAAAGGAGAGGGGCCACTGGTGGAAACGGCGCTTTGTGGGCTTTTATTCTCCTGCACTACAGCTTACAAACCGTAACGCCAGCAATCCGTAGTATGGTCATTAACCATTCCTACTGCCTGCATAAAGGCATACATGATGGTTGAGCCGACAAAAGTCATGCCCCGTTTTTTCAAATCCTTTGAGAGAGCATCGCTTTCAGGAGTGGTTGTCGGAAGCTCTTTTAAATGAGCTGGATGGTTGACAATCTGCTTGCCCTTCACAAACCCCCAAAGATAGCTGTCAAATGAGCCAAACTCGCGCTGTATTTTTATGAAGACTTGAGCATTGGTACGTGCCGCAAATATTTTTAACCTGTTACGGATAATCCCTGTGTCGTGCATGAGAGATTCAAGTTCAAGGTCGCTCATAGAGGCAACTTTTTTGGGGTCAAACCTTTGAAACGCAAGTCGATAGCCCTCACGCCGCTTCAATATTGTTTCCCAGCTTAAGCCCGCTTGCGCGCCCTCCAGAATCAGCATTTCAAAGAGCCGCTGATCATCATGAAGAGGAATACCCCACTCCTTATCGTGGTATGAGGCATACAGCTCCTTGCCAGTCTGTCCGCCAAAGCAGCGCTTCTTTCCATCGATTCCAACTATTGCCGGCATAATTGACCCAAGTAGATGTGTTGTGAAGGATAATACAAAATGGCGCTTAAACTGCTAACAGTTTAGGCGCCATTAAAAACTAAAAGAAGTGGTTAGAGCTTGCAAGCTTAGAACTTGGACGAATGGTACGATACCGTATCCACTTGTTTACATTCGTTGAACTTGATTACAACCGTTAACGTTTGTTGCGAGGTGTCTCGTCGATTAACATAGTCGGCACCAGTTTGAAAGAATAATATTATTCCGCTTGTACCTGATGTTTTAACTTGAGTTGCAATCTTGTCATAAATCCATGACTCTTTGCCTTCTGCGTCTTGTGTGACGATATTTGGAGAGCCTAAGGCGATGGCCACATCATGTTGCGACATCCCTTTTCGAATTTCTTTTTGAACAGTGCCAAGTGTCATTTTATTAGTATCTGCATAGGTCTCATCGTAAAACTTTTTAGAATTACATGAGGTGAGTGCAATGGCTAGAAAAACAGCCATCGAGAGAAATTTATGTAAACGCATGATCCATATCCCTTTGTTATCAAATTTTTTCTTGTTGAATGAATATTCCTTTGCTTACCTTCTCAAAAAAGCTCTGGTAAAGCGCAGGATCGAGGACAGTTCTGACATCTACTGGACTTCCAAAATTATCGATTGTCTTTCGTTGGAAGTTCAGACGAACACGAGTTTGATTGCCATACTCTGATATATTGGCAGAGGCTTCGATGATGTATTGTTTATTCCAACGAGCATACTGACCAGAAAAAAACCTGCTCCTGAATACATCATTGGAATTTTCAATATCGATATATCTTTCTGCACTTATCAAACCGAGATCTAACACGGCATTCTTAATAATGAACCCTTCATCTTGAAGGACATTCATTACAGACTTCGTAACAAGTTTTGTGTCTTTAGTGTCAAATTCACGAGATTGCATTTCACGAACTTGAAGCTGTGTCATTGGACTCTCTGGAGCAGAGTAGGTACATCCAGTGAAAACAGCTAAAGTTAAAATCGAAAAAACTACTATTTTTTTCATAAAATCTTTTTGTACATTAAATATTAGTTATAATTATAAGAACATTAATAATTACAAACAATATCAAACTAACAATATACAATTATAATTACTACCAACACAATTTGCAAATTTGAAGAATTTGTGCTACACAGTTCCAAAAAGGCACAATTCAATGCTGACAGCCATCATTACAGCTCTCTTTGCAATCTCCTCGATAAGCGCTCAAGAATCTCTCTCAGTACCTGAAGCACAATCCATCGCTATCGATGCCTACATCTATGGCTATCCACTTATCACCTTAGATACTGCTAAAAGAGTTATGACCAATGTTGAAACTCCTACCAATATGCGTGCTCCTATGGGCCAATTTGGTAATATGAGAAGCTATCCTGACGCGTCCATGAAAGACATCACGGGACCTAATGCCGATACTCTATATTCTATGGCATGGCTCGACCTTTCAAATGAACCCTACATTTTACATGTGCCAGATGAAAAGGGACGCTACTACTTAATACCCATAATGAGTGCCTGGACCAATGTAATAGCAGCTCCTGGAACTCGAACTACAGGCACAAACCCGCACGATTTTGCGATCACAGGACCTGGATGGAAAGGACAACTGCCAAAAGGTGTTGAAGAAATCAAATCACCTACAAACATGGTATGGATCATTGGACGAACCTACTGCTCAGGTACAGCCAAAGATTTTGAAATGGTCCAAGATATCCAAGATCAATACTCTTTAGTTCCATTAAGTTCTTATGGAAAATCATATGCCCCTCCAAAGGGAGTTGTTGACCCAACTATCGATATGAAATCCGCTGTTCGCACTCAAGTCAACAGCATGGATATAGAAAGCTATTTTAAAAAGCTTGCCTCTCTCATGAATGACAATCCTCCTCCCACAGAAGACGCTCCCATCCTTGTTCAAATGGCAAAAATCGGTCTTGTTCCTGGCAAAGATTTTGATATAAATAATCTATCGTCAGAAATACAAGAAGCTCTCAAATCGACTCCAGCAACTGCTCAACAAGCGATCAAGGACCAAATGAAGGATGGTCAAAAAGATTTCAATGGCTGGAAGGAATTAATCGTTACAGGATTTTATGGCACCAACTATATACAAAGAGCATTGGTTGCAACAATTGGACTTGGCGCCTGTCTTCCAAAAGATGCAATATATGCCCTAACGCGCCTCGACAACAAAAACCAACCACTTTCAGGAAGCCATAAGTATGTCATTCATTTCGACAAGGGGCAAACACCTCCTGTGAAAGGCTTCTGGTCATTGACTCTCTATGATGACCAATATTTCTTTTTTCCAAATCCACTCAACCGCTATACACTGAGCGAAAGAAATGCATTTAAATATAACCCTGACGGCTCTCTTGATCTCTACATTCAAAATTCCTCGCCTGCAATAGATAAAGTGGACAACTGGCTGCCAGCGCCTGAAGGGGCTTTTATATTAATGCTCAGGCTCTACTGGCCAAAAGAAGCAGTCCTTAATGACCTATGGATGCCTCCAGTAGTACAACAAATAGAGTAATAAATATGAAAGCAGTAGCAATAGAACAGTTCGGCGAGTTGGATCAACTCAAAATGAGGGAGCTTCCGACCCCTGAGCCCAAATCAAACGAAGTTCAAATCAAGATTGCCTATGCAGGCGTAAACCCTGTGGACTGGAAGATCTGCACCGGCATGTATGCTGGCCGCGCCAACTACGATTTTCCGATCGTGCTTGGAGCTGATGCTTCAGGAGTTGTATCAAAAGTTGGAAGCGGTGTCTCAAACCTCAAGGTTGGCGACGAAGTATTTGCCTGCACTCGCAGCTCCCGATTAAAAGATGGCTGCTATGCTGAATATGTCTGCTTTGATGCTCAACATGTTGTCAAAAAGCCTGCCCATATAAGCTTTGCAGAGGCATCAGCTATTCCTATTGGTTCGCTTACTGCCTGGCAAGCACTTAAGGAAGCTGCCCAACTCAAACCCTCAGAATCCATACTCATTCTTGCAGGAGCAGGCGGCGTCGGGAGCATGGCAATCCAGATAGCCCACGACCTAAAAGCGACGATCTTGACAACTGCACGTGAAAAAAATCACCCCTACGTCAAGAAATTGGGTGCCAAGTATGCCATCGACTATCTCAAAGAAGATGTTGTAGAAACAGTCAAAAAGCACTTCCCTAAAGGCGTTGATGTTCTTTTAGACTGTGTCGGGGGAACGGATGTCTCCAAATATATGAATGCGGTCCGGCCAGGCGGACGGCTTGTTACCATAGTTGCACAGCCTGATGTCAAAAAAGCAGAAAAGCACAATATCGAGGTCTTCTACGTATCTATGCGGCCTGATGGAGAGCAGCTCAAGGCAATTGGAGAGAAGTTTGAAAATGGAACATTCAAACCGATCCCGATTGAAGAATTTCCACTAGCTAATGCCAAAGAGGCCTTACAAAAAGTCAAAGAGGGCCATGTGCATGGGAAGATTGTTCTAAAGATTTCGTCTTCTCCTTAAGGCCAGTCCATGTACCTATAACCAGCTCTTCAGATGGGAAGTTAAGTGCTCCTGTATACTGAAGGCCAATAAATTTAATTGCTGGATCGAACATAGACAAACTTTCTTGAACTTGGTTCAAGAACTCTATTTTATCATCAACCATGAGAACAACTTTTGGTTGCATATCCATTTCATTTAAGAAGGAAATGAGAACGTCACCTTTGGTATTTACATCCCCGCTTTTTCGAGCATCTCCGCAAGCAAAGAGAATCCCTCTGTCATAGAGCGGATAGGATCCAAACACGGGTTTCAGATGTTTAAATTCCATTCTTTTTGCCCCAAAAGAGACAGAAAAGTCAATCCCTAGCCCCTTGAGCTCTAATATCCGCTTTTCAGCTAAATCAACTCCATCAAGGACTCCTCCAAACGCACCGGTTAATGCTACAGTTTTGACTCCCCTCTTTTGAATATCTGCAATGATCTGAGGAGTTTCAGACTCAATTAGCTGCATTTCTGTCTCTGTCTGTGAAAGAAAGAGCCAGAGCATTTTTTCATCAGGAGTAAGATCTTGAAGGATGACTTTCAATTGAGGGCGATATTTCTCTATATTTGGACGCTGAAAGGCGGGATTGGTCGGAATCACCAAAGTCTCATCAACATCAAAGATAACGAGGTTTGCATCTTTTGCATACTCTTTGACCTGATTTAAAGAGGAGATCGTTTTTATTTCTGCGCTGAGTTGAGATGATGCTAATGCGGCGAGATATACTAAGATGAATTACTCCTTTCTGCGAAGAGAAAATATATACTACTTAAATATAGTTTTCCAATCATCCTTCATGCTAATCACAATCCAATTCTTTTGCTTACTTTCAGCCATAAGTGCGTCTGAAAAGGTGCCGATCTTCGATTCAGCTCCATAGGCATATTCACGCTCTTTGTCATCATGATGAACAAGCAGCTCAAGGGTTTTATGCTTATTGCTTTGAGTCCACTCAAGCATTTCGCGATCGCCTATCGAATTTCCAAATGCAATAAGCGGATGTTTACCAATGAAAAGGTTAATTCCTTCGACCTTTCCCGCCTTGTCATCAATAAAGAGCACTTCTGGAAGTTTAAAAAGGACCGGATGGCCATCGCGATAGTCATACTTCACCTTGCCGCAAGTCCCGATGATGTGGCTCGGGGGAATGCCATACAGTTTTTCAGCAAATACTCGCATGAATTCTTGGCCGCCGCCGGAGACAATATAGATCTTAAACTGATTCTCCCGTAAAAACTGCATCGCCTCAAGCATGGGTTTATAGACAAGATCGGGATAGGGTTTTTTAAATCGAGGGTGAACCGCTTTGTGCAGCCAATCGCGAACCCGTTCATGAAACTCCTCTATCGTCATGTCTGAATGAGTTGCTGCGATAAGTTGAACAATTTCTGTTCTCGAAAAGTTTTTTATAGCCTCCATATCCCCTTTCAGAATCGATTGAAAGGGTTCTTTATCTATCCAGTCAGGATGCTGAGGAGCAAGCTGACGCACGCTATCAATAGCAAAGAAAAATTCTGCATAAAGGGGCTGTTCAACCCAAAGTGTTCCATCTTCATCAAAGGTTGCAATCCGCGCATGAGGGTGAACATAGTTTTTACTGCCATCTGTTGTGACATCAGCCACAAACTCAATTATGGCCTTCTTCGGAGCACCATCATTCCACGAAGGCAATGGATCGACTGCATACGCTGCTCCTGAAATCAGGAGCAGCAATAAACGTGCTATATAAAGCATCTTACCTCTGAATCTGTGAAGAGGGTTCTAGTAGGAGCATAAGCCTGTGTAAATCGTTTGGATTATTCGCAGCGTCGACAAGCTGAAAGGCAGAGCCCGCAGTCGGGAGAGTTGGTCGATTAGGGTATTTCATGAGCTCACCAAAATATTGATCCATATAGGGTTGAATAAGCATGCAGATCCAGCCATGGTCTGATCCTGAAAAACGGCCGGGAGATGTTTTCAAATCGCCCCGAGTGGGCGCTGCCCCATTGAACATCATGTCATATTGCTCTCCTGGATCCCACCAGAGGTTATAGACAGCTGGAAAAGTGAGGTTTTGATTGGGTCCAAGCCAGGTATCTTTTGCTGTGTAGAGAACTTTGAAGTTAGCAACACGAAGGCCGCCGAAAGAGAGATCATTGATAAAAATGAAATGGTCTCGTTTCGATGCACTCTTGCCAAGGATGTAGTCGCTGTTGTCAATGCCGTCAAAGACAATATCTTTTCCATTATTGTCTTTCCAAATATGTGTGGGTGGAGTGCCACCTGCAAGTTTTACAAGTGTCGGCCACCAATCCATATGGGACATCATCTGATTTGCAACGGATCCAGCCTTAATATGACCTGGCCATCGGACAAGCGCAGGGCAGCGGAATCCGCCCTCAAAGCAGGTTCCCTTCATGCCCCTAAATGGTGTATAGCCAGCATCTGGCCACGCATCGATCCAAGCGCCATTATCTGTTGTCCAGACAACAATCGTGTTCTCATCAATACCAGCATCGCGAATCGCCTGAATCACTTGTCCTGAGTTATCATCAAGCTCCATCAAAGAGTCGAGATAGTTCCCGCCCCCTGCAGATTTCCCCTTAAAGCGAGGAGAGGGGTTATTGGGATTGTGCACCTTCATGAAGCAGACATACAAGAAGAAGGGCTTATCATCTTTCGCATGGGTCTTAATGTAGTTCACAACATCTTGACGCATGATATCATCAACTGTAGCAAGATCCTCATACCCAAACTTTTTCTTGCATATTTGAGGAGGCTGGCCAGCTTTTCCTTCCCATTGGCTTAAGTCAACTTTGCTCCAAGCTTCCATGAAGGCCTTATTTTGGACAGGAAAGTCTGGCTGCAGAGGCAGATAGTCATAAGCATACACTCCTGCATAGTAAGGAAGCATATAGCGCATCTGATCAAAGCCATGGGCTGTTGGAAAGTTTTCTGGCCGATCGCCTAAATGCCATTTACCCCACTGAGCAGTTTGATAGCCAAGCAGCTTTAAGGACTCTGCAATCGTCGGATCCTCTTTCTTTAAGCCGTTGAGGTCGCCAGGAGCAAGAACTGTCGACAAAGCCAATCGAATAGGTATACGGCCTGTGATGAATGAGGCTCTTCCAGCTGTACAGCTTGCTTGGCCATAGTAGTTGGTAAAACGCATGCCCTCTTCTGCCATCCGGTCAAGCTGAGGTGTCAAACAGCCGCGGTTTTCACCGCCGCCATAGCAGCCTAAATCGGCATAGCCCACATCATCTGTCATGATGACGACGATATTTGGCTTTTTATTCTCGCCGCTGAAAAGAAGCGAACTGCTCAAAAGAAGAAGAGATGTCGCTTTGAATACATCCATAAGAGTTCCTTAAAATCTGTATGCTATTGCGTATCAAATAGATATTTTAATAGCAAGCGAGCGACTTTAATCGTTTGATGGTGTCAGTAAATCTGGAATCATTCTTATTGATCCACACCTTCAACCCCTCTTGGCATACAGGAGGACCAAAATAGATGGCTTCGTAATGCGATGGTGCAGATATAAAGGTATATCCATACCTATCCGAAGAGGGATCTACTTTTGAAATATCTTTGGGAAAATCGTGAACTACAATGATCGGCACTTTGTCGAAAAGCGATTGGACTAACTCTCCTCGTAAAAAGAGCCCAGAAATAACAAAACCTAAGTCGATGCTATTTTGGCGGGTGACCCTTCTTGCGAAACCATCAAGGTCTGTATAGTACGTTTTGTCAGTCATAAGCGCCCTATTCGGCACGCGTAAGGCAAGCAGATGTGCATCTCGCACTCTGGTAGAGCCTTGGATGAACTGAAGCCGCGGATAGGGCTCTATTGGATACGTTGTTAGTGTACAGCCCGATAAAAATGCAATGGGATACCAATTGGTCCTGTATTTAAAAATCTTTAAACAATAGTTCAGCCAATCAGGTCCTAAAGCGCGATTTACAAAATCAACAGAAATAACCTTTGGGCAATTGTTTAGGAAAAATCTCGTCGAAGTACCCATTCCTAATTCCAGCACACCACGAATAGCGCTTGAAGCGAAAATCTCCTTAAAGATTTCGAGATGATCTGTATAGCGGCCTTTTAAGAGATCGTTTTCCAAAAGTTCATTTTCGAGTTTATCGATAATGTAGCTATACTTTTCTTCAAAGACCTTGAAAATTTGGTAGAGATGCTTTCCGTGATATGAGTAAAAATGGACCATGAAATCCCCTACCACAAATTCTTCTGCAGCAAGATCTGAGAGCTTCACAGGCAGATAGCCGAAATGGTCAAAATAGGCAGAATGCCCTTTGGTATTCAACATATCATTGAGCCGTTCTAAATCCCACTGCCCTTCATGAATCTGCTCGCTATAGGACCACCATTCTTTAAGAAACTGACGGCTCCATTCGCTGTTTTTTACATATATGTGCCCCGTTCCCCTTGCCCCTTGTCCCATACCAAAGGTGCCAAAAATAACATCGTATTTATCATTGATAAGGGACTCGAGAGTAATGTCCGGATTTAAGATGATGCTGTCAGCGTCTGTCCAAATAACCCAATCATACTCCCCCCAAAAAATTGTCAATCATCGGAACCTTCATCCAGTGGATGGAGAGCTTCTCTTTATTGGGCGCACTCATCCCTAAACACTTGGTCATCTTTTGAGAGCCGATGATGTAATCATACCCATGCTTCTGGCAGTAGAGAATTTTGCTTCGGGTGCCAAAACGAACAACTTCCGGATAGGGAACATAAGTCTCGCTGACATGAGAATATTTGGGCTCTGAAATGAAGGTAACTAAGGCAATTTTCGGCTTCGAGCTGCCCGGCTCTATATTCCTGTATCGAATTATCCCTTTAGGCAGAGTTTCAAAGCTATAAATCGGGCCATGCAGTGTCAAAAGAGCGAGTACAAAAAATAAAATCCTGCCCATCCACTTCATCGGACCCTCATTTGGAATATTCCTACATGATGTACCAATCTTAGAGAGTGAGAGTCAAATCAAATATCTGACAAAGAGTAAAAATTTCTCTAGAGTCTCTGTGGGCTTTGTGTTCTCAGTTATTAAAGAAGTAGGAATAGCTAAAAATTAATAGCTTGTAAACAAAATTGACTCCCAATTTCATCTTGAAACTAAAAATAAAAAATTTGTATATTTTATCCTAAATTCAACAAAAATAAATAAAAATGCACTTAAAAATAATCAAAACCTTACTTTCTAATAATGATGAATTGTATGACATCGTTACTGGTAAAGATCAGGGAACCAAAATTGAAGGAAGTACAATCAACTCTGATTTCATGTTCGAAAACATAATACGACGCGCAGACAGGGATATAAGGCTTTCACAAATTTTCAGCGCCACCAAAGCATTTCAAAGTATAGAAACCACGAAAATAGAAAAGAAAGAGATCAAGAGGTTTGAAAAAATCCTCGTCAAACAGCTCTTGAATAAATACAAAGGTCTCGACAGCCAAGCACTTCAAGAAAAACATGCAATCCCACTTAATAAGATTCACCAAATAGAAGAGATACAAAGTCTCATCGATAGACAAAAGCGAATGCCCGAATCTATAGAATTGGTTGAAAACGCCAAGGTTACGCTCTCCCAACTTCCAGAAATCGTTTCAAAGTTTAAAAAAAATAGCGATCTTCTCGACGAACTTAATGATGCGATTAACGATGTCGCATCTAAAAACGAACCTAAGCAGTTAGAATTTTATAGCCACGCGCCATTGGATGTGCAAGAATTTATTCTATCAGCCCTTCCAATAAATCCTGAACACGCTCATGACTTAATGGAAACCGCTGTGAAAAATAGGTGTAAACTTTTTATATCCCTTCACGAATCGACCGAAGCGAAAGGAAAATGCAACCAATTCTGGGAAAGCAAAATAGTGCTCGACAAAGGTATTGATGGGAGTAAGATAGTAGAGATTGCCTCCAGAATATTGAAAACGGGCAAGAATCAAAATGAAAATGGCAAAATACCTGAGCTTATTGAAACAACTCTTACGCTGGATG
>Ga0206912_1102_pt1 | contig 23688 bp, 24 predicted proteins | sample Alteio_BWOrgHeat_75_FD_152933 | JGI IMG/M metagenome (GOLD analysis project Ga0206912, IMG submission 152933) | Enriched cells from forest soil in Barre Woods Harvard Forest LTER site, Petersham, Massachusetts, United States -... | ecosystem: Environmental > Terrestrial > Soil > Temperate forest >... | reverse complement strand
AACCTGGAGCAGTGATGAACTGGCGCAAAAAATGATGCTTATACCACCGGCTATCAAACATACTATTCTGTTAAAAAGAAATCCGCTTGATGTACAACTTTCTGTATGTGGTAACCTGTTAATTTTAGAACTTTTAAATCGGTTTGGGTTAAATTTAAGCCTGGCCGACCTGCATTATAACCCCTGGCAGCGGCCATATTTTAATACAGGGTTTGATTTTAACATTTCACATTCGGGCAATGTAGTGGTGTGTTGCGCTACGGATAATGGGAAAGTTGGTATTGATATAGAATTAACCGGCCCCGTTAATTTTAATTACGATGATTATTTTACGCTTAATGAACAGAAAAATATACGCGCGGCCCCAAATCCCGATATTGATTTTTTTAAATACTGGACACGCAAGGAGGCTGTATTAAAAGCGGTTGGCACCGGGGTTTATACTCCACTGTTAGAGATAGATGTTTCGGAGGATAGTTTTGTTTATGAAGGGGTAACCTACTATTTATCGCCCATTGAAATTGATCCCGTGTACCAAAGCTGCATAGCGCACACGGTTAGGCAGGATATATATATGCAGAATATCCTTTTATAACGATGGGTTTAAAACCCATCGTTATAGAAAGAATTTGCTAAGGGGGGCTTGGGGCTTACTTACTTGAGTGCAAAGCAACCCCGTTGCCTTCGCTATCCATAAAAAACGCCATATAGCCAATATCATCGGTGATGAGGGTTTTAGGCATGGTTACTTTGCCTCCCGCGGGTTCAATTTTCGCCAGTATAGCTTCCATACCGTCGTCGGCATTAAAGTATATCTTCGCGCCATCGGCACTTGGTTTATGCATTGGGCCTTGTACCAATCCGCCTGATACCTTGCCATTCATGTTTTCCATTGGGAAAAAAGCCATTTTCATTCCCATCATTTCCATTTCATCCATTTTAACGGAGAATATTGTTTCATAAAATTTCTTAGCCCTGGCAATATCGCTTACCGATATTTCAAACCAGTTTAAAATGTTTACTGAGCCGTCCATAGTTTTTTGTTTTTAATGGTTTTAAGTTTTATTATCCAAACCTACGCCCATTTAAACAGATTTATGGTGTGTTTTTACGCCAACCTTAGGGGTTGATCGCGACAAATGTTTATATTAGTTTTACCATATTATCAACCGGTTAAATTAATGTAAAAAACAAGTTATGAAACACGTCAGCATTTTAGTTCCAAACAGCCCCTGTATATTAAGCAGCGTAATAGGTGCCTACAAAATATTGGCAACCGTAAACCAAACTTTGGCGGCAGCAGGCAAAAAACCTGCATTCAACATACACATGGTAGGATTAAATACGGAGACCTCTTTATACGATGGTTTATTTTCGGTACGCCCCGATGTATTGATGAAGGATGTGGATAAAACCGACCTCATCATTATACCCGCTTTCAATGGGGATATACCAACGGGGGTAAAACAAAATGCCGAATACATCCCCTGGATCATACAGCAATATAAACAAGGGGCCGAAGTAGCCAGCCTATGCACCGGGGCGTTTTTATTGGCCTCAACAGGTTTGTTAAAGGGCAAAAAATGTTCAACCCACTGGATGGCCGCCGAGGCCTTCAGGCAAGCTTTCCCGGATGTAAAACTACAGGCCGAAAAAATAATAACCGATGAGGTTGGGTTATACTCCAGCGGCGGGGCCTACTCCTTCCTTAACTTATTGATCTACCTGGTTGAAAAATACTGTGGGCGCGAAATGGCCGTATTCTGCGCTAAATTAATGGAGATAGAGATAGAGCGTAAAAGCCAGTCGCCGTTTGCCATTTTTTCGGGGCAAAAAGAGCATGAAGACGAGCCTATAAAAAAAGCGCAGCTTTTTATGGAGAACAATGTGGCCAATAAAGTTTCTATTGATCAACTTTCAGAAATGGTGGCCATAAGCAAACGTAATTTTGAGCGGCGCTTTAAAAAAGCAACATCCAACACCCCGGTCGAATATCTGCAGCGCGTAAAAATTGAGGCCGCAAAAAAAAGCCTCGAATCGGGCCGCGAAAACATTAACGAGATCATGTATGCCATAGGGTATTCGGATAGTAAAGCTTTCCGTAACCTGTTTAAAAAGATAACCGGGTTATCGCCCGTGAATTATAGAAATAAGTATAACAGGGAGTTGGCGGTGATGTAATTACCTTGGAGTACCTAATGTAAAATCAATAGGTACGGTATACATAACTCTTACAGGCTGACCGAATTGTATGCCTGGCATCCAGTTTGGTGATTGCCGCAAAATACGCAAAGCCTCCTCGCTCAAATCATTATCGGGACTTCGTATCACCTTAAAATCCGTTAATGAACCATCTTTTTCAACAACAAATTGGCAAATAACTTTTCCGGATATATTATTACGCCTGGCATTATAAGGATACCTTATATTCTGAGCTAAATAACGATAAAAAGCTTCCATGCCGCCTCTATATTGAGGCTGGGCTTCGCGGACTGTATAATTATATGTTTTATTATTCTCATCAACCACTTGTCCCGAAATTAATTTACCGGTATTATACTCTTCAGTGAATAATGCCCTGTTTATTTTATTTCCAAGTCTATTTTCAAATATGCCTTGCCATTTCCCATCTTTTAAGCCTGATTTTACATTCCCTTCTTCTACAATATTTTTGAAGTTTTCGTCATAGCGGATGTAATAGCCATTTCCATTAACAGTGAGTGCTTTACCAGTAGAGTCATTACAGCTTACTATTAAAAACCGGGCATCTGTGCCCGAATTACTGGAAATATATTTTTTATAAGTATAAAGCTGGCCATTCGGATAAAATTCATAAGCATCACCATCTTTAATATTTTGTTTGTAGTTTACTATTTCCCGTTTTATTCCTGACGGGTAATAAGTTATACATTGCCCTTCCAGTGAGAGCGGCATTACTCGCGAACTTTTACCAATCAGCTTTCGTGCCTTATTTAAATACATTTCAGAAACATTAAATAAAACCGAACCTGAATCGGGTTCACTTACTATTCGTATAAAATCAGCACTGTCAATTACTTTAACTTCTGCGCCCGAATTTTTTAAAAAATACACATTCCGTTTTTGCGCAAAGCTTTGGTCAACATACAGCAGGCAACAAACTATAGATATTAGTAAGTTTATTTTCATAAATCACTGGTAAATTATTCGCCTAATGTAATTATTATCTTAATTATTTATACCTACCTTTCCACTATAAACCTTGTTCGAATCATGAAAACTAAAAATATTTTTAAGGGTAAACCAATATGGTTTATCATTTTATTTATCGCTGTTTGTTTTACCGTAAGCGCCCGGCTTATTGATCTTCCTTCAACCTTCACCAGTTTGCTTACGCGCGCGCAAATGAGTTTTGATAAACCGGCGGGTTCCGAAGAAACGCTAATCATTAAAAACAGCCAAATGAATTATGAATATGCGGTTAAATTTCCGGGACATAATTTCGAAGTGAGATATGCCCTAAGGCCTTTAGACAGTTTAATGAAACAATTTGAAGCTATGAAAAAAGACCCAGGAGTTATAAGTAACATAAGCCCCAATAAATTTTACCCAATGAGTTTCCAGGCCATACTATTAAATATTTCGGGCGGACGATTAGGTAAGGGAACTATTAAAATGTTTCCGCCGGAGGCAGTTAAAAAGGAATTCAACGCCGATTGGGGGGCAACGTGCATGGTGCCGTTAGCGAAGGAATTTGGGCAAGACTATAAAAATTGCATGGTGGTTGCCCTCCACAAAGACAATGTTGGCGATGCATATTGTTTTTATATGATAAATGACCAAGAGGATGTAAAAATGATGCCGGCAATTTTTTATGTGCTGAAATTTAAATAAGTTTTATTTAGGGTAAACGTACGCAGTAGCTACCTCTTTCGCTTTTATCGGCCTTACCTCAACCCGTGCTGTTGTGGTGTAGGCAAATTCGGGGTTGTCTTTTGCAATAGCAATTGCTTCGTCCAAATCATTTGCCAGGATATGGTAATAACCAACTATCACTTCCTTGCTTTCGCTATAGGGGCCTACCGTCCAAGCGCCATCAGAACCGGCTAACATTTTGCCTTCTCTAATTAACGGCTGTGCTTTTACCAGGTTTCCGTTTTTAATCAACCCCTCAATATAGACCTCGCAGGCTTTTAAAAACTCCCTGTCTTTTTCGGACGAAAAATCTGTTTTGCTGTCGTCTTCATTGCGGATAAGTAACATGAACTCTTTCATTTTTTTTCCGGTTCTTTATTCCATCACCCTAACTTTTAAAAAGCTCGGGTGCAACTTCGATGTGTATATTTTCTCTGTAGCTTTTTTAAAGTCGCTTTCATTGGCCTTCATAATATTAGTAAAAGTTTGCGGGTTACGGTCTATGAGGGGGAACATACTACTTTGAACCTGCACCATAATACGGTGGCCCTTTTTAAAGGTATGCAAAATGTCCTGTAGCTCCCAGTTAACCGGGGTTACCTGGCCGGGCACAAAAGGTTCGGGTTTATCAAACGCGTTACGATATTTGCCTCGTATGGGTTCGCTGCGCAGCATTTGTTCATAACCGGCCATTTTTACGCCAACGCCCGTAGCTATGCTATTAGCAGCAGTATCGGGGTAAACATCTAATACTTTTACAATAAAATCGGCATCGGTACCAGTAGTTGCTACTTTAAGGTTGGCCCATATATTGCCTGCTATAGTAATATCCTTATCAAGCACATCACTTTGGTAACTTAAAACATCCTTTCGCCCTGCCAGGAAGCGCTGGTCGCCGGTCATGTATTCGCGGTTCATGTCCATACTTTTGCCAGGTACAAACGGAACAGGGTTAGCGGGGTCAGAAACATATTCGTCATAACTGTCTTTTGCTTCGGTTGGCGCGGCGAATGATAATTTACCGCCGGGCAGCAGGTACAATTGTTTTTCTTCCGCTTCTTTAGGCGGCCATGTTTTATAGGTTTTCCACTGGTTTACACCTGTTTCGAACGTATTTACAGGTTGTAGGTTCATATCCGTGCCCTTTAGGTAATGACTAAAAAACTTAAACTCAATATTATCACGATAATAAGGGCCTGTTGGGCCACCGAAGTAAACATCGCCCAACCTATCGCCCGGGCCGCGCGCCCAGCCGCCATGCACCCAGGGGCCCATGGTAAAATATATGGGCGTTGCCGGGTTATTTTTCACCAGGGTTTTATACGTATTAATAGCGCCGTACAGGTCCTCCGCGTCATACCAGCCACCGGTAACCAATACGGCAGTTTTAATATCATGCAGATGATATAGCACATTCCTGGCCTTCCAGTGCTGGTCGTAATCCGGATGGTCTATCATTTCGTTCCAAAGGCGTATGGTATCCTTGTAATATTTGTCATTGGTATTTTTCATTGGCCCCATCTTCATGAAAAAATCGTAGCCATCGTTTGTACCGGGATTAAAGCGGCCGCCCCGGCGCTGGGTGGGTTTATCATCCTGCCTGTTGGTGAAACCGGGATAAAAACCAAAATTGGCCACTAAAAAGAATGCGCCATTGTGCCAGCCATCGTCGCGCCAGAGATCAGACATAGGGGCCTGCGGCGACGCGGCCACCAACGCCGGGTGCCTGCTTAATAACGCGGCAGTAGTATAAAAGCCGGGATAAGAAATTCCCCATATGCCTACTTTGCCTGTGTTATTGGGTACATTTTTAAGCAACCAGTCGATAGTATCGTAGGTATCGGTGCCTTCATCTACGTCTTTATTTGTTTTATGCACTTCCAGTTCGGGCATCATTTCTTCAAAAATACCTTCGCTCATAAAGCGTCCGCGAACGTCCTGGTAAACAAAAATATAACCATCATGCAAAAACTGCGATGAAGGACCCAATGAAGTTTTATACACACCAGCCCCGTATGGCGCTACGCTATAAGGCGTCCTGTCCATCATAAACGGGTATTTCTTTGATTGGTCTTTAGGCACATATACCGATGTGAACAGTTTCTTTCCATCGCGCATAGGTATTAGGTATTCATATTTGGTATAATTCGCTTTTATATAAGCGGCATCATCGGTATTAACTCCCATCTGTGCAACGGCGGGTAGCGTAGCAAGCAGCAATATAAATAAGATCAGGTTTTTCATAGTATAATTTCAGTCCCTTAAAATACAGAAATAAATATAAATGACAATCTGCAATTGAGTTGAACAACCCGCAAAAGCAGATCGTCTATAACTAAACATGCTATAAAAATTATTTTCATTTTTTGTAACAATATCGATATAATTATGTTGTATATTTATACTACCGATTTATAAACGAGGTTGATCATGAAAAAATTACTACTTATATGCTTGTTGGCATTCGGTATGAATGCTGCAGCTCAATGCCCTATCAATGAAATTTTAACTACCCGCGACCCACAAAATATTGCAAACCTTATTGAAAACAATACCGATTGTATAAAGCAGTCGCTGACGCAAAACCCCGAGTACCAGAATTTTAAAGTATACGTAGATTATTTATATAATACTTCAAGCCCCTGGGTATACCATACCGATCCCGAAAAAGAAAAACTATTTAATAATTTTTATGCAACCTGGGGTGAGGCTTATCCAAGCATGCACTCACCGGCGCCAACATCGGAGGAGTTTTATAAAGCTGTACAGGCAATGGTAGCAACAGACCCCGCTTTTTTTGTTCAGAAAAAAGCTACAAGGATCCCGGTGAAATATCAGCAATGGCTAACCATTCAAAATCTTAACAAAAAATACGGCGAACATAACATTGTACTTTTAACCAATGCCGCGGCTAAAATAGCAAACCTGCCTGCACCAAATTATACAGCTTTTGCGGGTTACTAATAAAACTTAGAGGTACCCTGACGAAATCGGGCATCAAAATACTAATCCCAGAATAACCCCGATAATAATAACTACCGGGGTTTTTATTTTTGTAAAATTTAACAATAGGAAAGTACACACCATTATTAAATAAGCCATCCAGTTTAAGCCGAATGGCCTGGTTAATAATATTAACGCGGTTGCCATAAAGCCTACGGCTACCGCGTTAATACCGCTTAATGAATTTTTTATGCGCGCTATTTTTTTCAGGTCGTTCCAGAAGGGTACAATAAACAGGATGAGAATAAAGCCCGGCAGATTTATACCTATTACCGCTATAATGCTCCCTATAATTTGCCCCCCAATGCCATAACCTTTATTGCCAAGGGTAACGCCGCCCAAAAAAGAGGTAAATGAAAACGTGGGTCCCGGCAAAGCCTGTTGCAGCGCATAACCCGAAAGGAACTCGGAACTGCTCAGGTAATGCTTAACCTCAACAAATTCAGTATACATTAATGGCACCAAAACCTGCCCGCCGCCAAATATGATAATACCATTGCGGTAAAAATTTTCAAATAAACGTACGGGTAAGCTAAAGGGCGACGTACGGTTAATGATAGCGCCCAAGGCAGCAAAAGCAAGCAGTATCCCGATAAAATAAGCTACCTTATTGGGGTTTACATTTGAAAATAACTTAACCCGCAATTCGCTTTCCTGCGGTTGTGCCTCCAATGCCGATGAAATGATCCCTCCCAATAAAATAAGAATAGGGAACGCGTAAGGGTTTTGCAAAATGAGTGTGACGATCAGCGAGCCTATCGCCAACATGGTACTTACCCGGGTTTTTAAAAATTTATGCGCAAATGTATAAGTGGCATAAGCTACAATACCCACAGCCATGGGCTGTATAAAACGCAGTACATCTGCAACACGGCCCCGGTTGGCAAACATTTTGTAACTGATGGCTGCCATACACATAATAGTTGCCGAAGGAAGCACCCATATTAAAAAAGTTATAATAGCCAGCTGCAAGCCGCCGACTTTCCAGGCAATACCAATAAGAGTTTGTGTAGATGACGGGCCGGGTAAAACCTGTGCCAGCGCGTTTAGTTCCATTAATTCTTCCTCTGTAATGTAACGGCGTTTTTGCACAAACTCACGCAGCATTATACCCAAATGCGCCTGCGGACCGCCAAATGCACTAAACGTGTACAGCAGTACATCGCGCATAAACAGGAAGTCGCGTTTTTTCAATATTAGTTTATTTAAAGCATTGGGTAACAACCCGTAATTGATCTATCTTAATAATCATCTTCATCATACCCTGTTGCTTCCCGGTAAACTGTCTGCAGTTCTGAAAAAGCATGATTATCACGCTTCTCTTTGGTTATTTGCATGCCCTTTTCATAAATATTAACAGCATCCTGCTTACGGCCAAGCGCCTCATATAATTTCCCTAAATGATAGTAAGTGCCTATATAGTTAGGGTGATTATTAATAAGGTCCTCATAATACCAGAGCGCTTTTTCAGATTGGTTTAAACGGAGATATTCCGTCGCCAATGCGTATTTTAAAAATTCGTCTTCGGGCTCGTTCTTTATAAATTCCAATAGTTTATCTAATCTGCTTATCTCCATTTTTAAACGCTATCTTTTTTACTAAATTTGTAAAAACCAATTATGTATTTGAAACCATCAGAAATTACCACTAAATAAACAATTGTTCCTGATAGCCTGCCTGACGACAAGCAGGTTCATAACCACTTAAAACAAATTACTATAATGAAAATACTGGTATGTATAAATAATGTCCCTGATACCACAACAAAAATAACTTTTACTGATAATAACACCCAATTTAATACAAATGGTGTGCAATTTATATTAAATCCTTATGATGAAATAGCGCTTGCACGCGCCATTGAATTAACAGACGGCGATAAAGGTACAATAACGGTAATAAATGTGGGCGAGGCAAATACAGAACCTACTATCCGCAAAGCGCTGGCCATTGGTGCTCATGACGCGGTACGCATTAACGCCAAACCGCACGATGCCTGGTTTGTTGCCTGCCAAATAGCTCAATACATCAAAGCCAATCCGTTCGACCTGGTATTAACCGGCCGCGAATCTATCGATTACAACGGCTCGAAAGTTGCCGGGATGTTAGGCGAACTTTTAGACATGCCATCTGTTTCTATCATCAAAAAACTGGACATAGAAGGCAATACGGCAACTGTAGAACGCGAAATTGAAGGCGGCAAAGAAATATTAACTATACCATTTCCTTTTATAGCAGGCACAGCCGAAGGCGTTGCCGAGCCAAAAATACCAAACATGCGCGGCATCATGTCGGCCCGCACTAAACCTTTAACGGTTATTGAGCCGGTTAATGTACAAACAAATTTAGAGATCATCAGTTATGAAACACCGGCCCCCCGCGGGCAGGTAAAACTAGTTCCCGCTGATGATGCAGCCCAATTGGTAGAGTTGTTGCACACAGAGGCAAGGGTGATTTAAAATTAATCAAAAGACCAAATTAACTATGTCAGCTTTAATATATACGGAAAATGCCGGTGGTAAATTCAAAAAATCAACTTTTGAAGCCATATCTTATGCCCGGGCAATTGCCGATCAAAATAACACCAGCCTTATTGCCATTTCTATTGGCGATGTAAATACTTCCGAATTAAACACCCTGGCTAAATATGGCGCCGATAAAATATTAAACGTATCCAACGCCCGGTTAAAAAACTTTGTTAATCAGGCCTATGCTTCGGTTATTGCCGAAGCTGCCAAAAAACAAGGCGCCGATATAGTGGTGTTATCCAATTCTTTCTCGGGCCGGGGACTTGCGCCAAGGCTGGGAGTTAAACTTGAAGCCGGTATAGTTGACGGCGCCGTATCCATACCCGACCAAAAGGGCGGAAAATTCATCGTAAAAAAAACAGCTTTCTCCGGTAAGGCTTTCGCGCTGGTTGAATTAACATCAGTCAATAAAGTGATCGCGTTAACACCAAACTCTTATAAAATTGTTGAAACCAATAAAACCGCGTTAATTGAAGAATTTAGCGTGGAAACAAAGGAGTCAGACTTTAAAGCTATGCTGAAAGAGATTGTGCGCTCAACCGACAAAGTTTCATTGCCCGACGCTGAAATTATAGTTTCAGGAGGGCGCGGTTTAAAAGGTCCCGAAAACTGGGGTATGATCGAGGAATTAGCTGATGTGCTGGGCGCTGCTACTGCTTGCTCCAAACCGGTATCAGATGCAGGGTGGCGGCCGCATAGCGAACATGTTGGACAAACCGGTACAGCTGTCAGCCCAAATTTGTATATTGCAATAGGAATTTCAGGAGCCATACAACACCTTGCGGGTGTTAGCTCATCGAAAGTTATCGTAGTGATAAATAAGGACGCGGAGGCACCCTTTTTTAAAGTAGCAGATTATGGCATAGTTGGTGATGCCTTTGAAGTGGTACCAAAATTGATAGCGGCTATTAAAGAACATAAGGTCTTAGCATAAAAGAGTATCTGTTGTAATGGGTAATAACATGAAGAAAATAAAACTGGATATTGTTGGTTTGTCCTACAGTCAAACCCAATCCGGAGCATACGCCCTTGTTTTAGGTGAAGTAAGCGGCAGACGCAGGCTACCCATTATTATCGGAAGCTTTGAGGCACAGGCTATCGCCATTGAAATTGAAAAAATGACACCCAGCAGGCCGCTTACGCACGATCTGTTTAAAAGCTTTGCCGAAGCTTACCATATTTTAGTACAGGAAGTTATTATATATAACCTGGTTGATGGCATATTTTATTCCAAACTCATATGCTCTGACGGGAAAAAGTTAATGGAGATAGATGCGCGTACCTCTGATGCAATTGCTGTAGCGGTACGGTTCGACTGCCCCATTTATACATATGAGTTCATCCTGTCGAGCGCGGGGATAGTGATCGAAGGCAATGACTTTGTGTACCTGGAAAATATAACTGAAACCCCAGAAGAAATAACACCTGTAACACCAGGCAGCGGCTTTGCCGCTTTAAGTACCGATGAACTGAAAACCAAACTCCAAGAGGCCCTGACCGAAGAATCATATGAAAAGGCTGCCAAGATACGCGATGAACTGAACCGGCGTAAAGCATCGTGAGTGATTAGCTAATTAGAGATCAGAGATTAGTTTAAATCCTGCAAAAAAAACTAACATCTGGTCACTTATCTCTAATTAACTAATCTCCAATCTTTAAAATCAAAATATTTCACTACTTTCAGTTTTTAATTAATATTAACTGTAAAATCACTTAAACCAGGTACTGTATGAATATTAAGTTTCGGCTGATTCTGATGAATTTTATGCAGTTTTTTATATGGGGGTCATGGCTGCTCACCGTAGGCCATTATTGGTTTGATAATAATCTTGGCTCGGCCACACAGTTCTCTGCTATTTTTTCTACTATGGGTATTTCGGCCATTTTTATGCCTGCGCTTGCGGGTATTATTGCTGATAAATTTATAAATGCAGAAAGACTATATGGCGCCTTACATATTTTGGGCGCAATAGTGCTGTTTTGTGTGCCGATGGTTAAAGACCCTACCCTGTTTTTTTGGGTAATGCTGGCTAATATGATCTGCTATATGCCTACCCTATCGCTGTCTATTACCGTTGCGTATAGCGCGCTAAAAAACGTCCCTCTTGACGTTGTAAAAGTTTATCCTCCTATACGCACCTTCGGTACTATCGGCTTCATTGCTGCATTATGGACAGTTAGTTTTACGCATAATGAATCTTCGCCAAACCAATTTTATATTGCTTCGGCTGTGGCGCTTTTATTAGGCGTATATTCATTTACATTGCCTAAATGCCCGCCGCTTTTAAATACAATCGAGAAAAAATCGCTGGTGGATGTATTGGGTTTAAGAGCATTTAGTTTGTTTAAAACGCCCAGGTTCGCTATCTTCTTTGCCTTCTCCATGTTATTGGGTGCAGCATTGCAATTGACCAACGCCTACGGCGATGTATTTTTGGGTGATTTTAGTAAAACTTCAATATACACAGGCAGTATAGCGGTAAAATATCCGGCTATTATTATGTCGATATCGCAAGCCTCAGAAACACTCTTTATCCTGACCATCCCATTCTTCCTTCGCAAGTTCGGTATTAAGTATGTAATGCTGTTCAGTATGCTGGCCTGGGTACTTCGTTTTGGTTTATTCGCCTATGGCAACCCGGCTGATGGTTTATGGATGATAGTTCTATCTTGCATTGTATACGGTATGGCGTTCGATTTCTTTAATATTTCGGGTTCGCTTTTTGTAGAAACACAGGCATCGCCCGAAATACGGGGCAGCGCGCAAGGATTATTTATGATGATGGTAAATGGGTTTGGTGCGTTATTTGGCAGCCTGGCGAGCGGTGTGATCATTGATAAATACTTTACACTTTCAGATCAAACCAAAAACTGGCATGGCATATGGCTTACTTTCGCGTGCTACGCATTAGTTATAGCTGTTATATTTCCGTTTGTATTCAGGTATAAACATAATTCGGCACTTAAGCACGCCATCGAACACGCTTAAAGATCAATGAAAAAACATTACCGCAAAGAAAATGATTGCCTGAACTGCGGCGCAGAATTACAGGGCAGGTTTTGCCATGTTTGCGGCCAGGAAAACTTGCAGATAAAGGAAAACTTTGGCCACATGATGAACCATGCCATAAGCGACTACTTTCACTTCGACCATCATTTTTTTAATACTTTAAAACCGTTAGTATTAAATCCGGGTAAGCTAACTAATGAATATATGGCCGGCAAACGAGTGCGATACCTTCACCCGGTAAAAATGTACATATTTATTAGCTTGGTTTACTTCTTATTGCTGTTTCAAAGCGGATTTGAGCCTGTAAAAATAAACACCACCAATGATAAGGCTGTTACAAAAAAGAGTATAGAGGCTACAAATAAATCACTGGATAGTGTAGCTAAAAATCCATACATACCTGCCCTTGCAAAAGCTGCCATTTTAAAAGCGAAGAAAAATAATGCCATAGCCTTAAAAAAAGCAGATACGGCTGCCGACGATGTATTTCTTGATAAAAAAACAAAAAAACATCATTATAGCTTTTTTGGCGATGCTGACAATAAGGATACCACCTATCAGCAATACCTCGCCAGCCAACAAAAGTTAGCCGATAATAAAAAAGATGGTTTTTTTATGAGGCGTATAAGGAAGCGTGAATTTGATTTGAATGCGAGCGATAAGGATGTAAAAAGCGGAATAACAGAGGGCATTAAGCATAACACCCCTAAAATGATGTTTTTGCTATTGCCCATATTTGCCCTGATACTAAAAATAGTGTTCTGGAAAAACAAAAAGTACTATGTAGAACATCTTATTTATTCGTTTCACCTGCATTGCTTTTTATTTTTGTTTTTAGCCATTATTATATTGTTAAAAATGCCTATCCCTGCAACCGGGTGGGAAACCGTTAGAGGCTGTGTAGACCTCTTTGCATTTTTAGTTATTGTATGGTATATATACACGTCGTTGCGGGTAGTTTATCATCGCACACCCGGCCGAACCATAACAAAAATGATAGGGATAACATTTAGCTACCTCACTGTTTTTGGTATAGCTATGATGCTGTTGGTGATTTTAGTGGCGCTATTTGATTAAAATATTTTATACGCTAAACTCAGGTTAAATAAATTGATGCGGGCTGAGTTTGTACCAGAATATTGCTGTGAGCTTAAACTTTGCTCGTAACGCAGATCGACAGATATTTTTCTAATATCCATACCCGCGCCGAGTTGCCAGGCATAATTTTGATTTTGGTACTCCAGTTGATAAATGCTGGTCGCCGCGCTGCTAAGAGTTTGATCTTTATTAATAGTGAATGATACTACCGGGCCGGTATAAAACCGGGCGCCAAGTCCAAAAGCGCCTACTTTTGCGCCAACCAATAACGGCACATCAACACTGGTAAATTTTGATGTGTTACCGTCAACCGTTACATCTTTGCTGGTAATATAGGCTTCCGGTTGAAAATTAACCCCTAAAGCGCCAAACCGCATCCATATCCCGCCCAAATAGCCGGCCTGGTTACTGCTGTTAAATACGCCGCTTCTCGAAAGGTTGGTCAGGTTCACCCCACCTTTAACACCAAACTGAAAACTTGGCAAAAGTTGCGCGGAGCACAGGTATACTGTTGCAAAACAGATAGTTAAGGTAAGGATAAGTTTTTTCATGATAAAGTAGGTTTAAAAAAAAATACAAAAGGTTTATTAAAAATACAAAAAAGTTTATTACTTCTATTTATTTTCTTTTATTTTTTCATGTCTGTATAACTCCTACGTTAAACGCCTTTTCAACTGGCGCGTGATTGGCCGCCTCAATACCCATAGAGATCACAGTGCGTGTTTCTAACGGATCAATTATACCATCAACCCAGAGCCTGGCAGCCGCGTAATAGGGTGTGGTTTGCGCGTTATACCTGTCTGTTGTTTCTTTTAGCAGTTCGTCTTCTTTTGGCTGGTTAATGTCCTCACCCCTCGCCCTCAAACCTGCCGCCTGCATTTGAACAAGGGTTTTTGCCGCCTGCGAGGCGCCCATTACTGCAATCTTAGCCGATGGCCAGGCATAGATCAAACGGGGGTCGTAAGCCTTGCCACACATGGCATAATTGCCCGCGCCATACGAGTTGCCTATAACAAAAGTAAATTTTGGCACTACCGAGTTGGCGACAGCGTTAACCATTTTAGCGCCGTCCTTAATAATACCACCCTGCTCGGCCCGGCTGCCTACCATAAACCCGGTAACATCCTGTAAAAAAACCAGGGGTATTTTTTTCTGATTACAATTCATAATAAAACGGGTGGCTTTATCAGCCGAATCTGAATAGATCACCCCACCAAACTGCATCTCCCCTTTTTTTGATTTAATAACTTTGCGCTCGTTAGCCACTATACCTACCGCCCATCCGTCAACCCTCCCCAGGCCGCAAATGATAGATTGTCCAAAACCGGCTTTATACTCTTCAAATTCCGAATCATCCAGTAAGCGCAAAATTATCTCCATCATATCGTAGGCCTTCTCCCGGTTATCAGGCAGTATGCCATAAATATCGTTCACGTTTAATTTGGGAGCCGCGGGTTTTATGCGGTCAAAACCTGCTTTAACATAATCGCCCGTCATGCCCATGATCTTGCGGATAGAATCTAAACATGCCTGGTCATTGGGTTGTTTATAATCGGTAACGCCCGATATTTCGCAATGCGTTGTAGCACCGCCTAAGGTTTCATTATCCACTTCTTCACCAATGGCCGATTTCACCAGGAACGATCCGGCCAGGAAAACAGAACCTGTGCCTTCTACTATCATGGCCTCATCGCTCATAACAGGTAAATAAGCGCCCCCTGCTACACACGAACCCATAATGGCCGATATTTGGATAATACCCATACTGCTCATTAAAGCGTTGTTCCTGAAAATGCGCCCAAAATGTTCTTTATCGGCGAATATTTCCTCCTGCAAAGGCAAATAAACCCCTGCTGAATCAACGAGGTAAATTATAGGCAGGCGGTTTTCCATGGCTATTTCCTGCGCCCGCAGGTTTTTTTTAGCGGTTATAGGGAACCAAGCTCCTGCTTTAACCGTAGCATCATTAGCTACGATAACACATTGCCTGCCCGATACATAACCTATACCGGTTATTACCCCTCCTGAAGGGCATCCGCCGTGTTCGGCATATAATCCATCGCCTGCAAAGGCGCCAACTTCCAGCCAGTTGGTATCTTTATCTATTAAATAAGCCACCCGTTCACGGGCCAGCATTTTGCCCTTTTCCTTTTGTTTGGCAGCAGCTTTTTCTCCGCCACCCTGGTATATTTTTTTCAGTTTGGTATTTACTTCAAATACCAGTTGCTTGTTTATATCTTCGTTTTTATTGAATTCGATATCCATATCTGTTTATTTCAGAAAAATACAATTTAGCTAAAAATGATAGGAAAGAGTGATTTTTCACTTCAAATTAATAACAAAAAAACTATTTGTAACTTTTTTATTACAAATACTTGCAGGTATAACTTTTATTTGCTTACTTCGTAGAACTATTCGATTAAAACCTAATAACAGATGATAATCCTAACTGCTGCCTATTTGTTTAGGCGATTTAAAGTATTGCCGCGTGTGTACAGCTTAGTGTTACTTACCCAAATACCTGCATTTTCATTAGCCGCTTATTTCTCCTACCAGGCTGTTATCTAAAAAAATCACTCTTATTTAATACTTTTTAAGTAAGATTTCTATCACTGAACCAAACATCATCAGGTTCAATATTTGTATTTTGCATTAGGTTTACCAGTTCAATAGCATCAGCAGAGGTGATAACCAATTTTCGGTTAACAGGTTTTAAAAAGCGCTGCTCAACCATAACGTCCATTTGTTTTAACAAAAAATCGTAGAAACCGTTTACGTTTAATACACCTACCGGGTGATGGTGCAAGCCTAACTGCAGCCAGGTTAGCACTTCAAAAAATTCTTCCAGCGTACCAAAACCGCCGGGCAGCATAATTATACCGTCGCAAAGGTCGTTCATTAACTGTTTGCGCTGGTGCATATTTTCAACTATGTGCATCTCCGTTAATCCGGTATGGCCAACTTCCTTATCCATCAAAAAACCGGGGATAACACCAATTGCTCTACCGCCACGCCGCAAAACAGCATCGGCCATAATACCCATTACGCCAACCTTGCCACCGCCAAATATTAGTGTTATGTTTTGATTTACCATTACTTCGGCAAGTTCTTCAACGGCTTGCTTTAAAGCCGGGTCGCCGTTATAATTAGCGCCGCAAAAAACACAGATTGATTTCATAGTTTAATGGTGAATGAGTGATTGAGCGAATGAGTAATTGAGCGTATGAGTGAATGTTTTATTTGTGAATTACTTTCATTCACTCATTCAAAACTCACTCATTCGCTCATTGATTACCTCGTATAATTCGGCGCTTCCTTAGTTATCGTTATATCATGCGGGTGCGATTCGCGTATGCCCGAAGCAGTAATGCGTACAAACCTGGCTTGTTGTAAGGCCTCAATGTCTTTGGCGCCGCAATAGCCCATGCTGGCGCGCAGGCCGCCTACAAACTGGTATATCACCTCGGCTAAGGTTCCTTTATAGGGCACACGGCCCACAATGCCTTCGGGTACCAATTTTTTAATATCATCTTCCACATCCTGGAAGTAGCGGTCCTTCGAGCCCTGCTCCATAGCTTCTATCGAGCCCATGCCCCGGTATGATTTAAACCTGCGGCCCTCGTAAATAATACTTTCACCCGGCGATTCTTCTACACCAGCGAATAAGGAACCTGCCATAATAGTGCCTGCCCCTGCCGCGATGGCTTTGGCAATGTCGCCGGTATGTTTAATGCCACCGTCGGCAATAACCGGAACACCTGTGCCCTTTAATGCCGTTGCGCACTCATAAACCGCGTATAATTGCGGTACGCCTACACCCGCTATAATACGTGTGGTACAAATTGAACCCGGGCCAATGCCCACCTTCACACCATCTGCGCCCGCTTTGGCTAAAGCTATGGCTGCGTCACCGGTAGCTACGTTGCCCGCTATAACCTGCAGATCGGGATATTTTGCTTTTACTTCTTTTAATTTATTTATTACATGGATAGAATGCCCATGCGCCGTATCAATAGCAATTACATCAACACCTGCTTTAACAAGCGCGTCTACCCTGGTCATGGTATCGGCGGTAACACCAACCGCGGCGCCTACACGCAGCCTGCCATGTTCATCCTTACAGGCATTAGGGAAGTTTTTAAATTTTTGAATATCCTTAAAAGTGATGAGCCCTATTAATACCCCGTCGTTATCAACAACCGGGAGTTTCTCTATTTTATGATTTTGAAGTATTTCTTCGGCTTGTGTTAAGGTGGTTCCTTTGGGGGCGGTTATCAGGTCGGCAGTTGTCATCACCTCCTGCACAGGTTTGGCCATTTCCTTTTGAAAGCGAAGGTCGCGGTTGGTGATAATGCCTTTTAGCTTTCTGTCTTTATCAATCACCGGGATACCGCCAATGCGGAACTCGCGCATTATTTTGATCGCGTCGGCAACTGTGGCGGCCTCATGCAGGGTAACCGGGTCCTGTATCATCCCACTTTCTGATCGTTTTACTTTGCGCACCTCGTCTGCCTGGCGTTCAATACTCATGTTTTTATGCAGCATACCCAAACCGCCCGCCTGAGCGATGGCAATGGCCATTGCCGATTCAGTAACGGTATCCATAGCGGCAGAAACTAAAGGAATGTTTAACCTGATCTTTTTGGTTAAAAAAGAACCGGTATCAACTTCGCGCGGTAAAACTTCTGAATAAGCCGGGAGTAGTAATACGTCGTCGTAGGTTAAACCTTCGGCAACAAATTTTGATGGGTCTGACTGCATAGCAAATAATTGTTTGGAGTTATTATTTGCCGGGCAAAGCTAATGAATAATTTCGGATTTCGGATGTTCAATTTCGGATTTGTTTAAACCAATTGTCATTTCGAACGAGGAACGAGAGAGAAATCAATACATTTACTGGTATGTGTATAGATTTCTCTCCGCCTAAAGACGGATCGAAATGACAGTAAGAGTTTAATACTTCCCCACAATAACCTTATAAAACTGCTCAAAATCCAAATATTCATTGGCCAGTTTAAGTAACTCAGCGGCTGTTATGCTTTTTACTACTTCGGTGTAGCGGTCATAATATTCATAGTCCAGGCCCGAAAAATACAGGTTCTTGAATTTATCGGCGTGCGAAAAAACATTCTCCAGGCTCCCCAGCAATGAACCCAGCATATAATTGCGTACCAACGATAATTCTTCTGCGGGAACCATGTCGGTTTTTAATAAGTTTATTTCTTTTTCGATCTCAATGGTGGCGGCTTTGCAAACATCTGTACCTACCTCTGTGGCTATAAATAAGGCAGCGGCTTGTTTATACGCAGCTATGCCCGATCCTATCCCATAGGTATACCCTTTATCCTCGCGGATGTTGTTCATCAGCCTTGAGCCAAAATATCCACCTAAAACCGTATTTAATACCTGTACTGCCGGAAAATCAGGATGGCTGCGGTTTATAAACGGAAGTCCCATACGTATAGCCGATTGCAACGCCTCCGTTTTTTCAACGAAATAAAAATGTTCGGCAGCGTGTTCAATTTCAGGTTGTGTAATATTAGCCGGTGTGGCTGAATTTACCCAGTCGCTAAATGTACCGGTTAACAGATCGAGCGTTTCCTTTTCAATTTTCCCGGCAATTATCAGCGTACAGTTTGATGGCTGATACATTTCCTTAAAGTGTACCCGCATATCTTCCCTGCGAATAGCCTGGTAATCATCGGCTACCGGGGTTAAACCATATAGGGTATTGCCAAACATCGCCTTGTTAAAAGTTCGGCGTGCAACCATATCATTTTTTTGCAGGTTTACCTGTAATTTTTGCTGTTGGTTACGAATAAACGTTTCCAACTCTTTTTCGGGGAAAATTGAATCGGTTAAAATATCCCTTATAACGGGCAACGTATGATGTAAATGTTTATTCAATGAGTACAAAGTAACTGTCGAGTGGTCGACCCCATACTCAACCGATAAAAACGCACCGTAAAAATCTATTTTATCCGCTATCTCCGAACCCGACAAGCTGTTTGTGCCATCATTAAGCATCGTATTCACGGCCATGTTAAGCAATGGTTTTGTAGTGTTAAAGCGCAGGTTGCCGAATATCCACTCTATACGCACCAATTCCTGGTCGCCGGAGTTAAAGCAAAAAACATTGCAGCCGTTGGCCAATTTTATATGTTCCGGGCGTATTAAATGAATGTTATCTATTGCCTTAAATTCAGGGGCCTCTTTTCTGTTTATCATTTCTATTCCGCTAAATAAATTAGGGTTGATGAATTGCCTTTTCTAAATAACTTATTGGCTTGCTCTTTTATTTGTTGAGAGGTTACAGACAAGTACCTGTCAGTTTCCTGGTTAAGTTGATCCGCATCGCCCAGCAACTCAAAATAAGCCAGGTTCATGGCTTTATCCAGTAATGACATTTCAGAAAATATCATGGTTGATTCTGTTTTGTTTTGCACCTTGGTTAGCTCTTCGGGCGAAACCTCTTCTGCTTTCAATTTTTCCAGTTCATCCCAAATCCCCGCCTCGGCTTCTTCAATAGTTACATTTGCTAACGGCTTACCTTCTAATAAAAACATTCCCTTGTCTATGCTGCCGCTCAGGTGGGCATGCACCTCGCTAAACAATTGCTTTTCTTTAACCAGGCTGCGGTATAAACGCGAAGATTTTCCGCGCGAAAGTATATCAGACATTAACTCGACCGCGTAAAAATCTTTATCCTTACGGGCAGGCATTTGCAAAGCAATATACACATCATTAAGCGGAACTTTTGCGGTAACAGTTTCGCGGCGCTCGTCGCGCTGCTCTGGCTCTTGCGGTAAGTTTCGATGATATTTTTCACCGGCCGGTATAGGTGCGAACCATTTTTCGGCCAGTTGTTTAACCTGTTCGGTATTAACATCGCCCCCAACTACCATTATCGCATTTTGCGGATTATAATGTTTTTTAAAAAATGCTTTTACATCGTCTATTTTTGCGTCAGCTATATGCTCAATGTTTTTTCCGATGGTATCCCAAAGGTACGGGTGCTTCTTGTAAACCATCGGCCTTAAACGCAGCCACACATCGCCGTAAGGCTGGTTCAGGTAGCGCTGCTTAAATTCTTCAATAACAACATTGCGCTGTGTCTCTAAACTTTTCTTATTGAATGCCAGGCTAAGCATACGGTCACTTTCTAACCAAAAAGCAGTTTCTAAATTGGCTGCTGGCAGGGTGATATAGTAGTTAGTGATATCATTACTGGTGAAAGCATTATTTTCGCCACCCACCCGCTGTAATGGTTCATCATAACTGGGTATATTTACCGAGCCGCCAAACATGAGGTGTTCAAATAAATGCGCGAAACCTGTTTGGCCGGGGTCTTCATCGCGCGAGCCAACATCATATAATATATTAAGAACGGCCATCGGTGTGGTACTATCTTCGTGCACAATAACACGGAGGCCGTTAGCTAAAGTAAACCGGTTGAATTTAACCATGTATCAGTATTCGTTTTTTAAAAAGCAGTGGACAAATGTATGATTTTTAGCTAATTTGTATAAGTCACCCTTTGGTTATATTTATATCTTCGTTACCTGCATAATGTTAAGGAGTTATGAATAAAAAAGAACTCATTAAGCAAATTAGCGCCACAATAGGCAAGCGAAAAGTATTAGAGTTAAGCAAGATTTTAAAGGAACAGCAGTTAGCTTTACCCGACCTGGTAGCTATTACTTTTCATACCGATGAGGGCATTGCCTTCCGCGCGGCATGGATACTGGAGAATATTTTTTTACAAAACCCGGAAACGTATTTACCACACCTGGAACACATGCTCTTAAAATTCCCTGATGTAAAATACGCAAGTTGTCAAAGACACTATGCCAAGATCATAATGCATATAACAAGCCTTAAATCGCCGCAAAGTATAAAGAATAAAATAGCAGCGATAGACCTTGAGCCGCCAATTGAAAAACTTTTTGACTGGATGATAGACACCAAAGTAAAAATTGCGGTAAAGGTATTTGCTGCTGAAGCATTGTTTAATATGCGGCATCGGTATAACTGGATACAGGAAGAATTGGCCAATCAAATACACTATTTAATGCGCAATGGTACCGCCGCTATACAAAGCAGGGGGAAGAAACTGTTAAGCAAAATGTAAATCGCTTTTTATTGAGCTGTTGGCCTGTCGCTGCTATGCAAATTATGGCTCACATGGTAATGATGCAGTTTGGCCTCGATGGCCGATGAACTATCATTGGCATACATGCCATAAGCATTTACTATTATACCTTTTAAATCGAATTTTGGCGAACTTACAGCGTATATTATAGACGTATCATCCGGATTACTTGCCCCCTCAAACCGGTAAAATTCGTCGATTGAAAAATCGTCTGCAGTTAGGTGTATATCGCGGGCTTTATCGACAATTGTATCACCCTCAAGGCTTAAATTGGCTATATATCCCCTTTTCATCAAATCATTAGTGGCATCCACTAAGGTTTCATAGTTTTCCATGGCAAACGGCGTTTAAGTAACCAAAGCAGCATCCTGCCACTCCTACCAGCTTAACTGAAAATAGGGTTTATTGTTTGAGTTTGAAGAAGTTATTTGAGGAATTATACGTTCCTGTCGGTATCCCAGTTCTCCAGGTAATCGGCTATACGGCGTAAAAATGAACCGCCTAACGAGCCGTCAACCACGCGATGGTCGTATGCTAATGACAGGAACATTATATGCCGTATGGCAATAACATCGCCTTCGGCGGTTTCAATTACCGCGGGCTTCTTTTTTATAGCGCCAACGGCCAATATGGCCACCTGCGGCTGGTTAATAATAGGCGTACCCATTATATTGCCAAACGTACCTATATTGGTTATAGTAAAAGTGCCGTCCTGAACATCGTCGGGTTGCAATTTACCCGTACGTGCTTTGTTGGCCAGGCTGTTAACCGCTTTGGTGAGGCCAAGCAGGTTTAATTCTTCGGCTTTTTTTATAACCGGCACAATTAAATTGCCGTTAGGCAGGGCGGTTGCCATGCTGATATTTATAGCAGCCTTTTTAATGATCTGTGTTCCGTTAACAGAAACGTTTACCATGGGGTAATCCTTTATTGCCTTTACCACGGCTTCAATAAAAATGGGGGTAAAAGTTATTTTTTCGCCTTCACGTTTTTCAAAACTGTTCTTTATTTTTTCGCGCCACATCACCAAACCGGTTACATCAGCCTCAATAAACGAAGTTACATGCGGCGCGGTTTGCTTGCTCATAACCATGTGGTCGGCTATCAGGCGGCGCATCCTGTCCATTTCAATTATTTCATCAGTTCCAGATGACACCGGGGAGGTAGTCGACATAACAGGTTCCTGCTCCGGTTTTGCCGGTTCGGGTTGTATAGTCGTTTCTTTTTGCGGCGTCGATTGTGCAGCAGGCTTTTTATTTATATAATTTAACAGGTCATCCTTGGTTAAACGCCCTTCGGCACCACTGCCGGGAATGCGGTCTAACTCATCAATGCTAATTTTTTCCTGTAACGCGATATGCTTAACCAATGGTGAGTAAAACCTTGATTCGCTTTTGAAGCTCCCTATATACTGACTGGTATCAGAAGCAGGGCTTGTAGTTTCAAGAAGCTCTGTTCCGGGGATGTTTACCGGTTGTTGGAGTGCAGTTACAGATGGCTCATCGCTTTCACGCGGCTGCGCCACGGGTTGTTGCGGAGCAGGCTGGGCCTGTTCAACTTCGTCGGTTTCAATAATAGCAATAACGGCACCTACCTGTACAACCTCTTCTTCTTTACAAAGTTGTTCAACTAACCTGCCTGATACCGGTGAGGGAACATCGGAATCAACTTTATCCGTGGCAATTTCAAGTACCACTTCGTCTTCTTCAATATGATCCCCTGGGTTTTTGGTCCACTTGATTATTGTTGCTTCCGCAACACTCTCCCCCATTTTTGGCAATAACAACTGGTATTTAGCCATTATAATGAATATAGTTCTTTGGTCAAAATTAGAAAAATTCGCGCTTTACTTCTCATCATCTTTAAGTAAATTATTCAACATGAAAAATGCCATTGTTGCACTTCTTTCAATGTTTTGATGCCGCTTGGTGCCGAATGTGAATTTTTTCGCGATCATTTTTTTTGCAGATGCCACGGCAATCCACACCGTTCCCACCGGTTTA
>Ga0206912_1101_pt1 | contig 23975 bp, 23 predicted proteins | sample Alteio_BWOrgHeat_75_FD_152933 | JGI IMG/M metagenome (GOLD analysis project Ga0206912, IMG submission 152933) | Enriched cells from forest soil in Barre Woods Harvard Forest LTER site, Petersham, Massachusetts, United States -... | ecosystem: Environmental > Terrestrial > Soil > Temperate forest >... | reverse complement strand
ACTTGCACCTCAAACCCTTTTGAAAGAAAGACTTAGAGAGGACTAAACACCTTTCCCGAATAATCCATCGCCTCCTGTAATTTATCAAAATTAAGCTCGTGCAACGCGTTTTGGGTTTGGAGATAGCCTACCAGGTTTTCGGTAGCGATATTGCCTGTGAGCTCATCTTTGGCCATAGGGCAGCCGCCGTAACCTTTCAAGGCGCTGTCAAAACGTTTGCAGCCGCTTTGATAGGCTGCTTCCACTTTTTCATACCAGGTAGCGGGTGTACTATGTAAATGTACCCCAAATTCAGTTTGCGGAAATTGAGCGCATAACTGCGGGTATATGCTGTTGATCTGCTTGGGTGTGGCAATGCCGATCGTATCTGATAAGGCAATGATGCGGATCCCCTCATTAACCAGTTTCTCCGTCCAATGTTGTACAATGCCCGTGTTCCATTCATCCCCATAAGGGTTGCCAAAACCCATGGATAAATAAACAAGTAGCTCTTTATTTTTATTAACGCATAAGCTTTTAATTTTTTTTACGGTATCAAAAGCATCATTAATGGTTGAGTTGGTATTGCGCAGCTGAAATGTTTCGGATATAGAAAAAGGGTAACCTAAATAAGTTATTTCATCATGTTGTACGGCCTCCTCGGCGCCGCGGTAATTCGCTATAATGGCAAGTAGTTTTGAGCGGGTATTGCCCAGATCAAGTTTCTTTAATACGGCTGCTGTATCCCGCATTTGCGGAATGGCTTTGGCTGATACAAAACTGCCGAAGTCTACCGTATCAAAACCTACCTGTAACAGCAGGTTAATATAGGCCGCTTTTATATCTGTTGGTACAAAATTGGTTAACCCCTGCATGGCATCGCGCGGGCACTCGGTAAATTTTATGTTTTTTTCGGACATTTAGAATAATATAAAGGTACAAACAAAAAAAGCCCCAAATGTTCTTTGGAGCTTTTTTGTATTTATTGGTGTGGGATGGTTATCTCAAATCCTTCTTTCCAAAATCTATAATTACCGGTGTAGCTATACAAATTGACGAATATGTACCAAAACATACCCCAACTAATAAAGCGAACGAGAACCCCCGAATAACCTCGCCACCGAATATGAACAGTACAATCAGCACAAATAATACCGTTAATGCGGTAATGATAGTACGGCTTAAAGTATTGTTAATGGCGTTATTGATAACCTCTTTAGGTTCATCGGTTTTTGCATGATGCAGGCTCAGGAACTCGCGTATACGGTCGAACACCACTACGGTATCGTTAATTGAATAACCTATTACCGTTAATATGGCCGCCACAAAAGATTGGTCGATATCAAGGAAAGGCAATACATGCCTAAACAGCGAGAAAAACGATAGTACCATTAAAGCATCGTGAGCCGTTGCAACCATCGCCGCTAAACTAAACTGCCACTTACGGAACCTTAACAGGATATAAGTTGAAATGACAATGATGGCAAAAATAACGGTCCATATAGCATCTTTTCTTAAACTATCAGCAATAGTGGCCTGCACTTTCTGTGAATCTATAATATCCTTTTTTGTTATTTGCGTTACGGCCTTTTTATTAAGCAATGACAGTAAGGTACTTTCAACCTTATTATCAGCATTTGTTGAATTATCTTCTATCAGGTAATTAGTGGTTACACTGAAATCTGAACCAAATGTTTTAACTTCCGTACCGCTGCCCATAACGCCAATAATAGCGCGGCGTACATCTTCGTCAGTAACGTTCTTGTTTTGAAAACGCAGCGTGTAGTTGCGGCCACCCGAGAAATCAACCCCATAGTTAAAGCCTTGTACAACCATGGATATGATACCCGCAAAAATAAATGTGCCCGAAAAAATATAGAACCTTGCCCGTTTCTTAACGAAGGCGAAATTGGCATTTTTAAAGGTATGCGAGCTCCATGGGTTCGAGAATTTAATGTCCCAGCCTTTCTCTATCATCCATTCAAATATCAATCTTGATATTAATAATGAACAGAACAGGGAAGTGATAATACCGATCATTAAAGTAGTTGCAAAACCCTGTATCGGCCCGCTTCCGAAAATGAACAATATTAAACCTGTTAAGAAAGTACTGATGTTAGAGTCTAATATGGATGATAAAGCATGTTTAAATCCGTCGCTTACGGCCAATCGTATTGATTTTCCCAAAGCCAGTTCTTCGCGCACACGTTCATAGATCAGCACGTTCGCGTCAACCGACATACCGAATAACAACACTATACCCGCAACACCAGGTAAGGTTAATACCGCGCGTAAACTGGTTAATACCCCCATCAGGAAGAATACGTTGATAATTACGGCAACAACCGCTACGGTACCCGCACGGTTATAATAAGCCACCATAAATACCAATACAACCAATAAGCCCACCAGGCATGACATTAAACCATTATTGATAGATTGCGCACCTAATGTAGGGCCAACCACATGCTCACCAACTATACGTGCCGGTGCGGGTAAACGGCCCGCTTTTAACACGTTGGCCAAATCTTTGGTATCTTCAATAGTAAAGCTTCCTGAAATTGACGATACGCCGCCCGAAATTTCATTCTGTACAGCCGGCGCCGAATAAACATTATCATCCAAAACTATGGCAACTGCTTGTTTGGTTTGTGCCGCTTCGGCGGTAACTGTGCGCCATTTTTCGGCACCCTGCGAATTCATGATCATTCTCACTTCGGGCTGACCTTTTTGGTCAACATCGTTTTGAGCGTCGGTTATTACATCGCCTTCCAGCACAGGGCCATTTTCGGCGCCTGATAATTTAAGGGCATATAACTCGAAAATTTTGGTTTTTTCGAGCGGCTTAACGCCCCATAAAAATTTTATATTACGTGGTAATGCATTCTTTACATCAGCGCTGTGCAGGTAAGCATCAACTTTCGCGGTGTCTTTTTGAGCTGACCATCCAACTACCGGGCCCGGGCGCAATTGCTGCTGGCCAGACTGATCCTGGTAAGTGGGGGTAGACAATATGCTCAACAGCGGATGTACTGAATTTAATTTTGCCTTAGCTGCCAATGATGTATCTTTTGCGGCATTTTTTTCTACCTTATTTAACAAGGCTAAACCGCCTTTTGCTGCTGTAGTGTCTTTTTTAACGCCCGCAATTTTTGTTTTTGTTGAGTCTTTGGCAGTCGTTTTTATTTTCGCGGCTAATAAATTATCAACAGCGGTAAGTTGCTGGTACACCTGCTGGTTCTCAAAAGTCTGGTAAAACTCAAGTTTTGCCGATCCCTCTAAAAGTTTACGCACACGCTCAGGGTCCTTAATACCCGGCAGTTCTATTAATATACGGTTAGTGCTTTTTTCTAACTGGATGTTGGGCTGGGTAACGCCAAACTGGTCAATACGTGTATTTAATATAGTGTATGATTGTGTTACTGCAACATCGGCCTGGCCTTTAAGGTAAGTTTCTACCTCACTGTTTGAAGCATTATATTTAAGATGTGCCTGGTTGTCCTTTGTTGAAAAAATAGCTGCTAACTTTCCGTTAGGATTAAGTTTTTCGTATTCCTTAACAAATAAAGTAATATAATCGCTTTGGCTGGTTTTAGTATCCGCAGTTGCATTAACGAGTGCCTGGTTAAAAACCACATCCGGGTTGTTGTTGGATAATGCCTTAACCAGTTCGACCAATGATATTTGCATGGTTACATTCATGCCGCCTTTAAGGTCGAGCCCCAGGGCCAGTTCTCTTTCCAGGCAATATTGATAAGTGTGGCCCAAAATAGGGTAGGCGCCCGGTAATTGTGAAACAGAATCCAGGTATACTTTCTCTTTGGCAGTATCTCCTTTGGCATATACCGCCGCCTCCTTCTCAACTTTGCGTGTTACCAATGTAAACGAAAGCTGATAGATACATACGATAGTTAATATTACAGCGAAAAATTTTATAACCCCTTTACCTTGCATCGTAAATTAAAATATGTAATTAATTAGTTTATAACCGTTTTAAACAAGACGGCAAATCTAACAAAATTTTGTAAGCATGAAATTTTAAATTAAAACAATTTTAGTGGAGAGGTTAAAGGTAAAACCTGCCTGCCGGCAGGTAAAAGATTTTACCACTCACTAAACCCGTTCATAAGTGATAAATGAATAGGGCAACAGGTTCTTTTCATCAGGTTCATGGTCCTGCCTTTCTGTTTCTTTCCACAAATCCGGCTTAATTTCAGGGAAATAAGTATCGCCTTCAAAATTTTCATGAATTACTGTAAGATAAATACAGTCTGTTAAGTGAAGCGCCTGCCTGTAAATTTCGGCCCCGCCAACAATAAAAACTTCGGCCTCACCCTTACATAAAGCCAATGCCGCTTCCACAGAATTAACCACTTCGCAGCCTTCAATTGTTACCTGTTGTCGCGTTATAATAATATTCCGGCGGTTTGGTAACGGTTTGCCAACCGATTCATAGGTTTTACGGCCCATAATAACGGTATGCCCGGTGGTGATCTCTTTGAAGTGCTTTAAATCTTTAGGCAGGTACCATAACAGTTTATTATCCTTGCCTATAGCATGGTTTTGAGATATAGCGACTACAATAGATACGATCATAATATAATTGGTAATACTGTTATTGCTATAGAAGTTAGAAAATTTGGAACCCTTAGGCGGTCATTTCACTTTGAAATATCTTCGCGTATTTGCGCCTGTCAAACTTATATAGTTTAGCGGCGCGGTACGATACGCCTTTTTGTTTTTCAACCAACTCTTTCAAAAAACCATAGCTCAGCATTTTTTTACGGAAGTTCCGCTTATCCAGCTTTTTATTTAAAATGGCTTCATACAATCCCTGCAACTGGGTTAAAGTGAATTTTTCGGGCAGCAGGTCAAATGCTATAGGTTGATAGTTTAACCGCTTGCGTATGATACGAAAACCCTTGCTGAATATCTCGCTATGGTCAAATGCCAGTTTAGGCAGGTCATTAACAGAGCGCCAAATAGCTTTACGCGCGTAGGGGCTAATGGGCCTTAATTCTTTTTGCCCGTTAATTCGTATCAACGCATAATAACCTACTGTAACAACCCTCCCTTGCGGGTGCCTGTTCACCTCGCCAAAGGTATGAAACTGTTTCATCGGCAGGTCGCGCAGGCCGGTAAGTTCATATAGTATGCGGTCGGCAGCGTCATCCAGGCTTTCATCCTGTTTTACAAAATAACCGGGTAGTGCCAACCAGTCTTTAAAGGGCTCTTCGTTACGTTCTATTAATAATATTTTAAGTTCCCCAGCGTCAAACCCAAAAATTAAACAATCAATTGAAAATGCAGAATCAAATGCGGGTAGTATTTCTTCCAAGGAGTTTTATAATTAAAGTTTATAATTTATGAAGCTTATAAAACGTCAAAAATAAATAAAAATAAATTTAATGGTGTAATTTTCACACCTTATATTCGTGCAAAATTATTTGGGCATAACTTATGCATAAAATTTCCAAAATAGGGGTCCTTACATCAGGCGGAGACGCGCCGGGAATGAACCCCTGCATACGGGCGGTTGTGCGTACGGCTATATACAACGGCTTGCAGGTTGTTGGCATACGGCAAGGGTACAAAGGGATGATAGAGAATGATATGTATGATATGGAAACCCGCTCTGTTAGTAATATTCTGAGCCTGGGCGGTACTATTTTAAAAACCGCGCGCTGCAATGAGTTTCGCACGGATGAGGGGATGGAAACCGCTTATAAAAACATTAAGGCCCATGGAATTGACGGGCTGGTGGTGATAGGAGGGGATGGCACATTTACCGGTGCGCTGCGTTTTTCGCAAAAGCACCCGGATATTGCAGTGATCGGTATACCCGGCACCATTGATAATGACCTGTACGGCTCAACGTATACCCTGGGTTTTGATACCGCCACCAACACCGTTATTGAGGCTATTGATAAAATACGCGACACAGCCGACTCGCACGACCGTTTATTTTTTATTGAGGTAATGGGGCGCGACTCGGGGGCAATCGCTTTGCGGGCCGGCATATCATGCGGGGCCGAGGCTATATTGCTTCCAGAAAAATCAACTGCTATTGATGACCTGATAAAAAGTTTGAAAGAAGGGCAGCTAAATAAAAAATCATCAAGCATTGTTATTGTTGCCGAAGGCGATAAAAGCGGCGGAATATACGACCTGGCCAAAGCTGTGCAAAAGGAAGTAAAAAATTACGATATAAAGGTTACCATACTGGGCCACCTGCAAAGAGGGGGAAGCCCAAGCAGTTTCGACCGTGTGCTGGGTAGCAGGCTTGGTTTTGCCGCAGTTAACGCGCTTATTGCCGGCCACTCGCAAAAAATGGTTGGGTTAAGCGCGAATTTTATTAAGCTGACCACACTGGAAGAGGCCCTTACCGAACATGAGTTTAAACTGGAACCCGACCTTTTAAAAATGATGGAGGTGCTTTCCATATAATGATCGCGGTGGTATATAGCGGATCGAACAATGCCGACTGGCGGCTGGCAGATAAAGGAAGGACAATCGCGTCTTTTAAAACTAACGGCATTAACCCCTATTTTATCGACGAAAAGCACATCATCCAACTTCTTAATAAAAACATCAACCTGATACACCACGCGGAAGAAATAAAGCGCATTTATTTTTTTGGGGCAGGCTCTTCCTCTAAAGAATTGAAAGATGTAGTGTATAACGCATTCTCCTCGTTTTTTAAATTTGGTAAGATATCGGTCGCACATGATATTGAAGGAGCCGCTATTGCCTGTTGCCGCAATAACCCGGGCATTATTGGTATATGCGGCAGCGGCTCGAATGCGGCCTGGTATGACGGGCATAAAGTTAAACCCAACAATTATGGCCTGGGGTATATATTAGCCGATGAGGGTTCGGGCAACTGGTTGGGCCGGGAGTTAATAAAGAGCTTTATGAATGAAACATTGCCCGAAAGCCTGCGGAAAAAATTTGAGCATCATTATGATGCCGACCGTAAAACCCTGTTGGAAAAAGTTTACCGGCAAAAACAACCTGCACTGTTCCTAAGTTCGTTCACCGAGTTTTTTATTGATAATTATGATGATCAATATCTTAAAAGCGTCATAAAAAATGGTTTTAACAAACTAATAAATACTTACATATTACCTTTGCACCGGCAATACCCGCAAGCGTCGGTACATTTCGAAGGGTCGGTTGCATTTGGTTTCCAGGACGACCTGCGCGAGGCCGCCGCCACAGCAGGGCTTAAAATTGCCGGTATTATAAAAGAACCTATAAACAATCTATTAACATATTATTCAAATAAAAATTAAAAATCATGAAAATAGGAATTAACGGTTTCGGCCGTATTGGCCGCCTGGCATTCAGAGCTGCAATTGAAAGACCCGGCATTGAAGTTGTTGGTATTAATGACCTTGTTGAGCCCGATTATATGGCTTACATGTTAAAATACGATTCAACACACGGACCGTTTAAAGGCACCATAGCTGTTGAAGGTGGTCATTTGGTTGTAAACGGTAAAACCATACGCGTAACTGCCGAAAAAGACCCTGCTAACCTTAAATGGGGAGAAGTGGGCGCTGAAATAATTATCGAATCAACCGGTTTGTTTTTAACGCTCGAATCAGCCCAAAAACATATCGACGCCGGCGCTAAAAAAGTGGTAATGAGCGCTCCTGCAAAAGACGATACCCCAACCTTTGTAATGGGTGTAAATCATAAAAAATTGACAGCCTCACAAACTATTGTATCAAATGCTTCATGTACTACCAACTGCCTGGCGCCGATAGCTAAAGTATTGAACGATAGTTTTGGTATTGAGGAAGGTTTAATGAGTACTATACACGCGGTAACCGCTACCCAAAAAACAGTTGACAGCCCATCGGCTAAAGATTGGAGAGGCGGTCGGGGTGCTTACCAGAATATTATCCCATCGTCAACAGGCGCTGCAAAAGCGGTTACCCTGGTTATTCCTGAATTAAAAGGGAAATTAACAGGTATGTCGTTCCGCGTTCCGGTACCTGATGTTTCCGTAGTTGACCTGACCGTACGCTTGAAAAAAGGCGCGACTTACGAGCAGATCAAAACAGCCATGAAAACAGCATCAGAAGGTGAACTGAAAGGAATTTTAGGCTATACTGAGGATGATGTTGTATCTGAAGATTTTAAAGGCGACGCGCGCACATCTATATTTGATGCCAAAGCAGGTATAGCTTTAAATGATAATTTTGTTAAAGTGGTATCGTGGTACGATAACGAGTGGGGGTATTCTAATAAACTGATCGATTTAGTTCAGGAATTAGGAAAGTTTTAGCCCCCCAGCCCCCTAAAGGGGAGTTGAAAAGCTAAATGTAAAAAGCCCTCGTTTAAAAATGAGGGCTTTTTACGTTAAACCATTTTGCTAATTACTCCCCTTTAGGGGGCTGGGGGGCGAGGCTTACGCTTGCTGAATAGAATCGTTCACATCATCAGCATCGCTTTTTATTTTTGATTTTGCATTATCAATATGGCCCTTCGCGGTTTCAACCACATTATTGGCGTGGGCTTTTACTTTATCAGACACACCGTCTCTATAATTATACAAGTCGTTAACCGCGTCGCTGAATTTTGATTTGGCCTTGTCGGCAACGTTGCTGCCATATTCTTTCAGGTTATCAGTTGTTGCTTGTGCTTTGTTTTTTGCTTTGCCTACCGCATCATTTATATAGTCGGTAATGTCTCCTCTAAGGTTTTCACCAGAGTCGGGGGCCAATAATAAGGCTATCGCGGCACCTGCTGCGGCTCCTGCTAACAGCGCGGCTAATAATTTTCCTTGCTCTTTCATGTTTTTTCGTTTATGTAGATAGAATGACACAACAACAATGCCAAGTTCCATTATAGGGGGCCTTTGCAGAGGTGGGCAAAAAAAAACATCCGCCTGTTGTGGGCGGATGTTTTAATACGTTTAAAAGGATTAATTTATACTTAAATAACCTTTACATTTACCGCATTTAAGCCTTTTCTACCGTTTTCGATCTCAAACTCTACTTTGTCATTTTCACGGATCTCATCGATCAGGCCTGTTGAATGAACAAATACGTCCTGGCCGCCACTGCTTGGAGTGATAAAACCGAACCCTTTTGTTTCATTAAAAAATTTTACTGTTCCTTCTTTTTGCATTATTTTATTTATTTAAAGCGCAAAGGTATGCATAAATATCTGAATGAAATGCAACGGGCAGGTAATTATAAATTCATTAGCCTTTATTCAATCACTATAATTAGTATTTTTATGGCATTACATCAACACGAAAAATGAAAAAGATAATCTTGCTTACCAACCTCTTTATCGCGCTTGTCAGCGCTAAAACTTATAGCCAGACTACCATTACTGCTAAAGAAGCAGCCAAACATTTAAATGAAAAGGTTGTGGTGTGCGACCAGGTATATGGTGGAAAATTTCTAAGCGGATCAAACCTTACCCTTATTGATGTTGGCGGCAGCCACCCGGATGAGTTGCTGACCCTGATTATTAAAGGCGACGATCGCAAAAAGTTTAAAACGCCACCCGAAGAAGAACTGAAAGGTAAAAAAGTATGCATTACCGGGCAGATCATCGATTATAAAGGCAAACCCGAAATTGTAATTACCGATCCTGAACAAATAAAAATGCAGTAGTGAGTAGTGAGTTGGCAGTGGTGAAGGGGCATTGGCAAAGTAAATAAAAAACACTCACCACTCACCCTTCACCACTCACTAAAATATTTATGAAAGCTTTTATTTTCGACCTGAACGGTACCATGATCAATGATATGGAGTATCATACCAAAGCATGGCAGAGGTTGTTGAATGATGAATTAGGAGGGCACTTTACCTGGGAGGAAGTAAAACAACAGATGTATGGCAAAAACCCGGAAGTGCTGGTACGGCTATTTGGCCCCAATCGCTTTACGCTGGAAGAAATGAATAGCCTGTCTTTCGAAAAAGAAAAACAATACCAGCTGGAATATTTACCTTACCTTAAGCTATCACCCGGCCTCGCCGAATTTTTAGAAAGCGCTTATCAAAAAAATATACCTATGGCAATAGGCTCGGCAGCTATACCGTTTAATATTGATTTTGTGCTGGATAATTTAAACATAAGGCATTATTTTAAAACTATTGTAAGCGCCGATGATGTATTATTGAGCAAACCGCACCCCGAAACTTATTTAAAAGTCGCGGCGCAATTGCAGGTGCCGCCTACAGATTGCATCGTGTTTGAAGATGTACCCAAAGGCGCAGAGGCCGCGGACAACGCCGGCATGGGTGTAGTTGTAATTACCAGCACGCATCAACAGCAGGAGTTTGCGTATTTGCAAAATGTATTGCATTTTTCGGATGATTTTACCGGCGAGTTTTTTGATAACCTGGTAAAATGAGCATAAGCGCAGCAACCAATTGTAATAAATTTTATTTTGAGACGTATAACGTACTATGAAATTAAAAACTTTTACTCCTATTGCCTCCTTATTATTACTAAGCGCCTGCACGCGTGTTTATTCGCCGGCGCTTTATCACCAGGATATAGCCTATCAGCCCAAACCAACATCTTTTGATAAAGAAAGCTCGGCTAGCTATATTTCGGCAGGATTAAATACCTATACCAATACTAATTTAAATGATGCTGTAGTGAGCGGGCAGCTCAATTTAAGCCGGGGGTTTGTTTTTGATAATTTTAACCTTGCCTACGGAGCTTTTGGCGTTGCAGGCGATTACCAGAACGGATCGGCCGACCAATCGAAGCCAAATTATTTTAGCGACAAGTTTTTTGGAGCACTTGGCGGCAGGGCGTCGGCCAATTTTTATGTACATAGCGACCGGGCCGATTTTCGTTTTATTGGTATAGAAGCGGCTTATAGCCATGAGTTTGGCGATTATGCTACCTACCGGCAATCCTTGCTAAATCAACCGGGCTATTATGTCGACCCGCGTACTAATCTGTTTACCATAGGATTAACAACCGAGGTAATATTTCATAATCGCGACAATACCGATTTTCAGCACGGCATACGCGGTTTTTTAGGAACAACTGTAGGCCATAATAACCTGGACGATACCTATTATACCGACGAGACGGCTACTACCCGAATGTTCCGCAGCCTGTTTCCCAAAGCAAGTTACTTTGTTAAGTATAAAGACTATTTTGGTATCATAGAAGCTGGGAGCGCTATTTTTATAAGGGTGGGATATAAATTTTAATGGTGAGCAGTGAGTAGTGAGTAGTGAGTAGGGGCTGCGCCAGGTAGACCACCTGCATCGGGCGAGTTTTTTTTAAATATTCACTACTCGCAATTCACTACTCACCCGAATACACACTCTGTACCCTATCACGCAAGTTATAGCCTGATGCCATTACTTCGCCATAAGCGCCTGTAGTGCGTATGGCGATCAAATCACCTCGAAACGATTGAGGCAGTTCTACATCTTTTCGGAAACAATCGGTGCTTTCACATATCGGGCCCACTACATCGTAGTGAGTGGATGATTCACCTTTTACCTTTTGCCTTTCACCTTTCACCTCCCTACTCAAATTCTCAATCTCATGATAAGCCTGGTACAGCATGGGGCGTATCAGTTCGGTCATGCCGGCATCCAGTACCAGGAAATTCTTTTTTTGCCCGTTTTTAACATATAACACCCGCGATATCAGCGAAGCACTTTGCGCCACCAGTGCGCGGCCCAACTCAAAATGAACTTCCTGCCCGGGTTTTACAGTTAAAAAGTCGTTAAATACTTTAAAATAGCTTTCAAAATCGGCTATTGTGTTAGTGTCGGGGTTATGATAATCAACCCCAAGGCCGCCGCCGGTATTTAATATTTTTACTTTAAAGCCATGATCTTCAAACCAATCCTGCATTTCATTAATGCGGATACAAAGGCTTTTATATACCTCCATATCAGTAATCTGTGAGCCTATGTGAAAATGAATACCCAAAAACTCAAGGCTGGCGCAGGCCCGCAAAGCATCGGCAACCTCATGCAGCTGCCAGGTATTAATGCCGAATTTATTTTCGTCGAGCCCGGTTGTAATAAAATGATGCGTATGAGCGTCAACATTCGGGTTAATGCGAATAGCCACTTTAGCCGTTTTGTTTTTGACTTTCGCCAGGTCGTTAATGATTTGCAGTTCCTGAACAGACTCTACATTAAAACAAAAAATGTCAGCATCAAGCGCGGCGTTAATTTCTTTGTCTGATTTGCCTACACCTGCGAAAACAACCTGTTCTTTGGCAAAACCATGTTCAAGAGCAGCTTTTACCTCATTGCCGCTCACGCAATCGGCCCCAAACCCGAACTCTTGTATCATATCCAGCACCTTAGGGTTAAAGTTGGCCTTCATGGCATAATGCACATGAAAACCATACCTGGCCGATGCGGCGTGGCAAGCCTCCAGCGTTTGGCGAAGCACACCCATATCGTAATAATAAAAGGGTGTTTCCAGTTGTTGAAAACGGCTTATGGTATTTGTGTTGAACATAATATCTAATTTCTATATGTCATTGCGAGCGTAGCGTGGCAATCGCAAGGATGCACAGTTCGCGATTGCTTCGTCGTTCCTCCTCGCAATGACAAGCGTTTTTTTAAAAAAGCCTGCTATGTAAACTCCTTAAAGCTTCTACCTTATCCCCGGTTTTAATTAAAACCGACAGGTTATGGTCACTGCCGCCATAGGATATCATGCGGATAGGGATATGCTTTAAAGCTTCCAATACCCGCGAACCGTAACCATATTTTTCGGCGCCAAAATCGCCAACTACACAAACGATTGTATGGTTTTCATCAATCTCAACATCGCCAAAAGCCTTTAGCTCGCTTAGTATTTCCTGCAGGTGGGTAGTGTCATCAATGGTTAATGAAACGGCGACTTCCGATGTCGTTATCATGTCAATTGATGTTTTATAACGCTCAAACACTTCAAACACCCGGCGTAAAAAGCCATACGCCAGCAACATACGGCTCGAGTTTATTTTTATCGCGGTTATGCCATCCTTAGCGGCTATTGATTTGATCTCGTCCCTTTCACTATCATTGGTTATCAGGGTGCCTTTTGCCTGCGGGTCCATTGTGTTGAGCAGGCGCACCGGTATTTTATATTTTTGTGCCGGGAACACGCTTTGCGGGTGCAATATTTTTGCCCCGAAGTAAGCCAGCTCGGCCGCTTCATCAAATGATAACTGCGCTATAGGTTTGGTGCCCTTAACTATCCGCGGGTCGTTATTGTGCATACCGTCAATATCCGTCCATATCTGCACCTCTTCGCTGCGGATGCCCGCGCCTATTAACGAGGCAGTATAATCGCTGCCCCCGCGGCGCAGGTTATCAATTTCGCCGAAGGCATTGCGGCAAATATATCCCTGGGTAATAAATAAGTTATTATCAGGGTGCTTTTCTACCAATGGAGTTAGGTGCGAGGTAATATGATCAACAATGGGTTCGTTATCTTCATCGGTTTTCATAAACTCCAGCGCAGGCAATAAAACCGATGGTACACCTATCTCTTTTAAATAAACGTGGTATAATGTTGTAGATAATAGTTCGCCCTGCGCCAGTATAATCTTTTCTTCTATCGAAGTAAACAGGTCATTTGCAAAGCCGCTTAATACCGAAAAATGATAGTCAATAACTTCCTTGCCCTGCGCTAAAAAAGCAGGTTTGGCAAATAGTTCCTTAATGAAAATCTCGTATTTATCTTTTAAAACCGCAATTAACTGCGCTGCTTTATTCTTATCTCCCGAAAGATAGGCCTGCCCAATTTCAACTAAACTGTTTGTTGTGCCCGATACGGCCGATAGCACTACGATCTGTCTTTCGGAAGCATCAATAATGTCCAGCAATTTCTTCATTCGCTCCGGACTGCCTACTGATGTACCCCCAAATTTTAAAACTTTCATTTTTTGTTTCTGTTTACCACAAATGATTGATATTCTTGTACCAAGTTTGAGGCGCTAAAAATAGGATTTTAACTACTATATATCACATACTAAAATGACAAAAATAAAATTTGGTACAGATGGCTGGCGAGCTATCATAGCGGATGATTTTACGGTTAAAAACGTAGAACGTGTTGCCTATGCCACCGCGTTATGGCTGAAAAATAGTTTTGAAAGCCCTTCGGCAGTTGTAGGGTGCGACCCGCGATTTGCAGGGCCGCTGTTTGCCGATACTACCGCAAGAGTGCTGGCATCGCAGGGTGTAAAGGTGTTTCGTGCCGAAAATTCGTTTGTTTCCACACCGATGATATCATTGGGAACCGTGCGCAAACATACTTCGGCAGGCATAATAATTACCGCAAGTCACAATCCGCCGGCCTACAACGGTTATAAAATAAAAGCCGATTTTGGCGGCCCGGCCGTACCGGCTGATATTGAAAAGGTAGAAGCGCTGATACCCGATACCCTCGATATCAGTTTAAAATCAATGGCCGAATATCAAAAAGACGGGTTGATAGAATACATCAACCTTGAAGATATGTATGTGGCTCATGTTGAAAATAACTTCGACCTGGAAGCTATACGCACCTGTGGCCTTAACTGGGCCTACGATGCCATGTATGGCGCGGGGCAAAATGTAATGCGCCGCCTTTTTCCTGATATTACTTTTTTACATTGCGACACCAACCCCGGTTTCGACGGGCAGGCGCCCGAGCCTATTCAGCGTAATTTGACCGAATTTGAAGATATTATTAAACTCTCAGAAGGTGAAATTGCTTCGGGTTTGGTTACTGATGGTGATGCCGACCGTATTGGTTTGTATGACCAGGATGGCAACTTTGTTGATTCGCACCATATTTTGCTGCTGCTAATCCATTACCTGTACAAAGTAAAAAAGGAAACCGGCGAGGTTTATTCAACCTTTTCGTGTACCAGCAAAATACAAAAGCTGTGCGATATATATGGTTTGAATAATACAGTTACCAAAATAGGGTTCAAATATATTTGCGACCTTATTGTAAACTCGGGTAAGCCATTTTTGGTGGGAGGGGAAGAATCGGGCGGTATTGCAGCCGCGGGCCATATTCCTGAACGTGACGGTATATGGATAGGTTTAATTATATGGGAGTTTATGGCCAAAACCGGCCGCAGCCTAAGCGACCTTGTACAGGAAATATATGACCTGGTTGGTAAATTCGCGGTTGAACGTTATGACCTGCATGTAACCGAGGAACTGAAACAAAAAATTATAAGCAACAGTAAAACAGGTAAATACACCGCATTTGGCAGTTTGAAGGTTGCTGAAACTGATGATATGGACGGCTTTAAATTTTTTTTTGAGGATGGCACCTGGGTAATGATACGCCCATCAGGAACTGAACCCGTACTGCGTGTTTATGCTGAAGCGCCAACCTCTGCCGATTCGTTTAAAATACTGGATGTTGTTAAGGCTGTATTATTAGGATAATCCCCAAAAACAGACGTATTAGTATGTTTTTGATAATAGTTGACGGATTGATTTGGTTGGCTATAAAATATTCTTTTACTTTACACAGGTTATTTTAATAGGGGTATTAAATAGCTATAACGAGCCATCTGTATTTATACAGGTGGCTTTATTTTTTAGTAAAAAATATGCATATTTTGGCGGCCAATTAAAGTAACGACTATGTTTTTTAACCTTTTTAAGAAAGAAGTTAAAATTTCTTATGGCATAACAGTATGTACTGAAGCAGCTGAATTAAAAAGGCTATTGGAAACTCTTATTCCACTTATCGATCAGGATGATGAGATCGTGGTGTTGCAGGATATTACGGTTAAAGATCTTTTGGTTTCTGAATTATTAAATAGCTATAAAAAAAACGTAATTGTTAAAGAAGCCTTGCTAAATAGAGATTTTGCATCCTTTAAAAATACTTTTTTAGCTATAGCCAAAGGAGATTACTTGTTTCAAATTGACGCGGATGAAATTCCTAAAGCAACACTTATAAAGAATTTAAAAAGTATAATTTCAAAACAACGACGTTACGATTGCTTTCGTGTTCCACGGATAAATATTGTTAAGGGATATACAGATGAGCATGTAAAAAAATGGAACTGGAATATAAATGATAAAAACCATATTAACTTTCCCGATTATCAGCCAAGAATTATTAAACTAAATGGTTTAATAAAATGGAAAAACAAACTACATGAAGACCTTACCGGTTTTAAGAAAAGGTTTGATCTGCCGGCCGATGAAGATTTTTGCCTTATCCACATAAAGGATATAGAAAGGCAACAAAAGCAAGTTGATTTTTATGAAAAAATAACCGATAAAAATTAATACCAATTCATCACCCTTAAGCAGCTTTGATATATTCTTTTGCTATCAATACAAAAAGCTGGTCGTTATCCAAACTCTCGTCAAAACATTCTATCATCAATTGTTCAATTTCCTTGTTTTTAAGCTGAGCCGCAACGGTTTTTAACAGGCGATAGGTTGTAATGTTAATATGCTCCAGCATTTGCATATACTGAATGATATCCATATCGTTTAAAATGGCGATATCATGTTTTTCATCCAAACAAAATTCATCCTTTATAATAGCTTTAATAGGATTGCAATTCTTATCTGAGGGCTCTTCACCTATAATTTTATAGATCTCATCCATTCTTGCTATCTGTTTCTTTACATCGGTTCCAAATTCCTGCATACCCAGCTGCAGGTTTTTAAATGAAGCCATATTGCTTAAGTGCTCCATTTGTTTGTCAAGGTAGCATTTGGCAAAATATATACGGTTTAAGTTATGAATAAACACCTTTTTTAATAAAACGGTGGTTAGGTGTTGGGTATTATTTTCCATGGCGATTTAGTATTTTAGCGTTACATAAATATTTTAGGTAATCTAACACGCTTACAGGCAAATATGTTTGTTGTTGTGGAAAATTCTGCTTAATTGTTGTCGCATACAGGTTATAAATGACGGTTTACTAATTCGTTGTTTTTTACCTGATATATTAGCGGGATGTTTATGGAAAATAAACCCGCTAACATGAAAAAGTTAATCACCATTTTTAATCTATTTATCAGCATTACTATAGGCGTAGCACAAAAAAAGGCTGATAATATTTCCAATAGTCCATACGGACCCTCTAATATATATACGGCTTCTGCCTTGACATCAGGTTTAAATCTTGGTTTAACAGTTGATGCCAATACCAAATGGATAGAATATCATAACGTATTACCTAATCGTCCCTTAGATAATTATGTTTTTTTGAATGGGACAAAAAAAATTGGACTTATTGCTTTTATTCCGAAAGGTGATATTAAAAACTACCGTTATAATATTATTCAAGATGATAGTATTTATCTGGCCACTAATGCGATACCAAAAGGTGCAGCGAAAAATTTAGGATATAATAACCGGATAGAAATAAATTTAGGGGCATTTGCTGTAGAAAATAAAAAACTTACGATTGAAACGTACAAAGTCACCGAAAGAAATAGAGTTAAAACAACAACTATTTATGACAAGGAATTTAAACCCGCAATAGTTTTAATTACCGAGTTAGGAATTACGAATGGAAAAGGTCAATCAGCCGTAAGGATGGAAAATCTGAAAGATGGATTCAAATTTAAAATACATGATAATAAGGAAACAATTAACAGTATTATCATCGGCATAAAACAAACCGACCTGACATTTATATACAATGTGTATGTAAAAAACATATCAACCGGCAAAATTGTCTCTGTTTCAAACAACTGGATATATGATTTTTTTCATGATAAGTCCGAATCGGCAATTCCCAACATAAGGATAGATGCGTCATTTTTTGAAGATCCAGGGAATTATGAAATATCCATCATCCCCAAATTACCATCCGGGTTTCATATTAAATCTTTCCCCGAAAAAGCCACTACTATTCATTTTACTGTTTTAAAGTCGGATGTGATGTATTCATATACCATTCTCGTTACAATCATAATAAAACTTATCTTTTTAATTTCAATTATTGCAGGTATAATAATTTATTCAAATAGGCGCCGTAATAAGAAAGCGCTTTTTGAGCAAAAAAAACTGAGCGATATTGCACAAGTTCAATTAAGCGCCGTACGCTCACAATTAAACCCGCATTTTTTATTCAACGCGTTATCGGGCATTCAAAACCTGATGAATAAAAACAATATTGACCAGGCTAACCGTTACCTCACCAAATTTGCGCGCTTAACCCGTAACGTGTTAAACAGCAATGAAATGATCAATATAACCGAAGAAGCAGCCCTGCTGGATGATTACCTTCAAATGGAACAACTGCGGTTTGGCTTTACTTATCATATTGATATTGATAAAAATCTGGACGCAGAGAATACGGAGATCCCTTCAATGCTGTTGCAGCCATTTGTTGAAAACGCGGTAAAGCATGGTATAGCCGGATTGGGTGCTGATGGTAAGATTGATATAAGGATAGTTAAAAACGACAAAAACCTGGAACTATCTGTAACCGATAACGGAAATGGTTTTGATACCGCAAAAGAAAATACGGGCATAGGTTTAACGCTTAGCAAAAAGAGAATAGATTTGTTAAATACAATTTATAAAGGATCGCCTGTTTTGCTGGATATAAAGTCGGGCGTATCAGGTACAACAATTAAAATCACTTTAACCCAATGGTTATAATATGCGGGCAATAATAGTTGATGATGAACCGGCAAATATAGAAAACCTGCAGGCCCTGCTGCTGAAGCATTGTCCGCAGGTTGCTGTAATTGGCAGCGCCGGTAATAATAAGGATGCTGCGGGATTGATAAACCTGCATCAGCCCGACCTGGTGTTCCTTGATATTCAATTAAAGGATGATTCCGGGTTTAATTTATTAAAACTATTGCCCGAAAAATCGTTTGATGTGATATTTGTTACCGCTTATGATAATTATGGCATACAGGCCATTAAATTTGCCGCGTTGGATTATCTTTTAAAACCCGTTGATATTGATGAACTGATCGCGGCAGTGACGAAAGCCGAAACAAAGAAGCGGGATAAACAAAATATGCAGTTGGATTTCCTGCTCAGCCACATCAAGAAAGATGAAAAGCAGTCGTTGAAAATAGCCTTGCCACAGCAAAAGGAGATACTGTATGTGCCTATAAATGATATTATCCGTTGCCAGGCGGATAATACCTATACTTTTTTCTACCTGGACAATGGCGAGAGGGTATTAGTTTCAAAAAGCCTGAAAGAATATGCAGGTTTGTTAGAACCCAATGGGTTTTTACGTGCACACCAAAGCCACCTTGTTAATATAAATTTTGTTAAAAGCTGGCTGAAAGAAGATGGCGGAATGCTTTTATTAAATAATGGCGATAGGATACCGGTTTCAAGGCCTAACAAGGAGAAATTACAGAAAGCATTAACTGGTATGTCAGTTTGATAGACAATAGAATTATTGTACTACTTCAAACTGTTCAAAAAGTAAGTCGAGCACCTGTTGTGTATTGTCGGGGTAATTTACTTTAACCGGCTGGCCATTGTTTAGCCAATCCTGAATTTTTTCATCATGCTTTTGCTTGAGGCTTTTTATAACGGGTACGCCCATTGCCTTTAGGGCGGCGGCATTTAATTGCTGCTCATATTGATTCTTCATAGGTATAACCAATAGCTTTTTTTTCATGAATAAGGCTTCGGCAGGGGTTTCAAAACCGCCGCCGCTAAGTACGCCCGCGCTTTGCGCCATGCTTTTTATAAAGGCTTTATTATCAATGGGCTGTATAGCTACATTTTTATGCTTGAATACCTTTTTGTTATGTTTCGAAAAAACATCCCATTCCACATCTTTAAATTCTGATAGTCGTTTGATCAGTCTTTTATCATCATAGGCTGGCAAATAAACAGTATAGTGGCCCTTATTGGTAATTTCCTGCTCACGTACCTGCTGGCGTATTACCGGGGTAAATATGTTTTTATCGAAAGCTTTAAAATGAAAACCATATTGAGCGGTAACCGGGGCGTAGTTTTTAAGGATGAACCTGCCCATCATATCGGTATCTTCGGGCTTTGGCGCGTTTTCATGCAGGACGGCCGCCTGGTGGCTCAAACCAATACAGGGTTTGTTGTTGATATAACAGGCCCAGGCCGATACCGGCTCAAAATCATTGATCACCAGGTCGTATTTATCGATGGGGAGGGTGTTAATTTCTTTAATGAATTTACGTAAACGCGACCGTAAAAACGATTTCCACAGGTCAACCCCGCCTGCTTTGCCAAATACAAAACCAAAACCATGCAATTTATATTTTATAGCGAAAGGTAAGTTCAGGTCGCCCTGTGTACCACTTACCAGTACATCAACATCGCCCATTTTTTTAAGCAGCGGAACAATATCCATCGAACGGCTTAAATGCCCGTTGCCCGTGCCTTGTATGGCGTATAATATCTTCATGTATTAGTGAAAAGGATTTGAAACAAATGGGTATAAATAAATAAAGAGAGCTAAAAATGCCCTCTTTACTATTAACTGATCTTATTAGTCAATGAAAAAAGAACGATTAGTTTAACACATCAAATGAATAATGATACAAAAGTAAGCGCCCCATGTTAATACTAAATTAACTTTATGTTAGTTGTGGTTACATTTACCTAACCTGTTTTTTTATGGAAATATAGTACTTTTAGAGAACCGGGTTCATAACGTTGTTATGAAGTAAATTATAGGTAATTGATGGCCATAACCAAACCACAAAATCTCGACTGGATAAACAGCCTTAGGCTCATTGCCTTAATAGCGGTAATTGTATTGCATACCGCCGCCATCCCTTTAGAACAATATGGTAAAATACCGCTTACTGACTGGCTAACTGCCGACTTTTATAACGCGCTGGTGCGTTTTGCCGTACCCGTATTTGTAATGATAACCGGCGCGCTGCTGCTGCATCGCGACTATGAATTGGTTGATTTTCTGAAAAAACGTTTAGGCAGGGTAGTGCCCCCCTTTTTATTCTGGAGCCTGGTATATGTGGCTTACTCCTGGTATAATGGTGACCTGATTTTTAAGGACAATACCTGGACAAGTGTTAAACAGGTTTTGCACCAGCTAAAATATGGCAGTTCGTACCATTTATGGTATGTGTATATGCTGATAGGGCTCTATTTCTTTATACCCGTAATAAGCAAATTTGTACGTAATGCTACTAAAAAGGAAACCGAATATTTTTTAGTGATGTGGTTAGTTGTTATGCTCATTGCCCAGCCTTATTTATCAAGGTTTGACCCGCAGGTCGATCTGCATTATTTTGCCGATTACGGAGGCTATTTAGTATTGGGGCACTATCTTACTTTCCATATTGATTATAGCAAATACCTGGTTACCCGTATGTTTTTTTTATTCCTGTTTGTTTTAATTATCATAATTACGGGTACGTACCTGCTTTATAAAAATAATACCAACCAAACGTTATTGTATGAGCCTGTTAATCCTGCAATTGTATTGCTGTCGGTAAGTGTATTTTTAATGGCCCGTTTCAGCAAGCTGCGTATGCCGATATTTCTTATAAAGATCAGGGATTTTGCCTGTCGGTATAATTTCGGTATTTATTTAAGCCACGCGCTTTTTTTGTATTTGTTGGATGATCTCGGCATAAGCTATAAACTTTGTGCACCTATAGTAAGCATTCCTGTAACGGCATTGGCAGCTTTTATTCTGTCGTTATTATTGGTTTGGATATTGGATAAGATACCCTTTGTAGGGAAATGGATAGCGGGGTAGAGGGTTATATGCTATTCCATGAAAATGTTTGAGTTAAAAAAGTTATTAAAATAATTACGTTTTTATATTGTTTAATAATACGTATCTTTGATTAAAAGACACGTGTTATGACAACAAAGCTAACATTAACGGTGGAGGAAAGCACTATTAAAAAAGCTAAATCTTACGCTAAACATACGGGGAGAAGTTTATCAGAATTAATAGAAAATTACCTTGAAACACTCACGGAAGAGAAAGATGATAAACACCAGATATCTCCAAAATTAAAAAAAATAATAGGATCTGTTAAGCTTCCGGCTGATTTTGATGAAAGGAAGGAATTAAATGCTTATTTTGAAAACAAGCATTTATGAAGATCGTATTTGTTGATACCAACATCCTTGTCGATCTTCTTGCAGAAAGGCCTCCGTTCAGTAAGTTTGCAATTGAACTATTTGACTTGGCCGAAAAAAATAAGGTTAAGTTATTCACGTCATCACATTCGTATGCCACTACCCATTATTTATTAAAAAGATATATGGGAGAGGCCGATTTGCGAAAGATTTTATTTTCTTTATTGGATTTTATAGACCTTATTCCAATTGACCTGTCTATTATTAAAAAGAGCCTTTTGTCTACACATAAAGATTTTGAAGATGCGATCCAGATATTTGCTGCAAATTCTATTAATAATCTTGACTATATAGTAACCAGGAATTTAAAAGATTTCAAAAATGCAGGAGTTACTGTGCTTCCACCTGATGAATTACTGAATTATCTATAGCTCGAATTAATTTATATATTATGAAGAAATTGCTGTTGCTATTTCCCCTGTTAATTGCTTCCTTAACAACTTTTTCGCAGTCAACAATAACCAAATATTTGTCCGGCACGGATAAAGATCATACCGTACAATGGGATTTTTTCTGTACGGGCGGCAGGCAAAGCGGCAAATGGACAAAAATTGCCGTCCCCTCAAACTGGGAACTGCAAGGTTTTGGCACCTACAATTATGGGCACGACAAGGTAAAGGCTAATGAGCAGGGTCTTTATAAACATGAATTTCTTGCGGAAAGCTGGCAAGGCAAAAAAGTATTTATCGTATTTGAAGGATCTATGACCGATACCAAAGTATTGATAAATGGCAAACTGGCCGGCCCTGTACACCAGGGCAGCTTTTATCGCTTTAAATATGATATAACCAGCCTGCTTAAACCGAATGCCCAAAACCTGCTGGAGGTGACAGTCGACAAAACATCAGCAAATGCTTCTGTAAATGACGCGGAACGTAAAAACAGCGATTTCTGGTTATTTGGGGGTATATATCGCCCTGTTTATTTAGAAATTGTTCCCGAAACTTTTATCGACAGGGTAGCTATAAATGCAAAAGCCGATGGTTTTTTTCAATTGGATGCCTATCTGCAAAATCTTCGCGGTGGTGAAACAATAGAGGCACAGGTTCAAAAGCTAAACGGTGAAAACGTGGGCAAGCCTTTTTCGGTCACTGCCAATACTATGCAGGATCATTTGGAGCTAAAAAGCAGTTTTAACAAGCCTTTATTATGGAGTTCTGAGTTCCCCAATTTATACCGGGTAGTTGTTGCTATAAAAAACAAACAGGGTGTCATTCATCGCGTAAACCAAAAATTTGGTTTCCGTACGGTTGAGCTACGCCTCCATGACGGGTTTTATGTAAACGGCGCCAAAATAATACTGAAAGGTTGTAACCGCCACAGTTTCTGGCCCGAAACCGGGCGTACGTTAAGTCACCCGGTTCATTTGCTGGATGTAAAACTGATGAAAGAAATGAATATGAACGCGGTGCGCATGTCGCATTACCCTCCCGACCAGGATTTTTTAAATGTTTGCGATTCGCTGGGTTTGTATGTGCTGGATGAATTAACCGGATGGGAAGCGAAATACGATACCCTGGTTGGCCATAAACTGGTTAAAGAAATGGTGGTGCGCGATGTAAACCACCCCTCTATTATATTTTGGGACAACGGCAACGAGGGCGGCTGGAATACCTTATTGGATAATGATTACGCTTTATACGACCCGCAAAACCGCACCGTAATACATCCCTGGGAAAAATTTAACGGCACCAATACCAAGCATTATCCTGATTATAGCTATATCGTTAAATCGGTGGCTACCGAGCAGGATGTTTTCTTCCCTACGGAGTTTATGCACGGTTTGTACGATGGCGGGGCTGGGGCAGGGCTGGATGATTTCTGGAGCCTGATGCGGAAACACCCGCATGGCGCAGGCGGTTTTATATGGGCTTTTTTGGATGAGGCCGTGATCCGCACCGATAAGGATAATACCTACGATA
>Ga0206912_1100_pt1 | contig 24072 bp, 22 predicted proteins | sample Alteio_BWOrgHeat_75_FD_152933 | JGI IMG/M metagenome (GOLD analysis project Ga0206912, IMG submission 152933) | Enriched cells from forest soil in Barre Woods Harvard Forest LTER site, Petersham, Massachusetts, United States -... | ecosystem: Environmental > Terrestrial > Soil > Temperate forest >... | reverse complement strand
TATCTTTCTCACGGCGTTATATTTTAGAGTGCTAAAATAATTTCACCATGATTCGCTGACTAACGAAAACCGGCCAATGCCAGCAAAAAACCGGTCAATGCAGGTTTTTTTCCGTGAAGATCTTTTTTAAAATACCCAATTGCCAAATATCCTTAAGGACGAACAGCCCAGGCCAGTCCGTCAGGGCCGCCTAAATTAATATGCCCGGATACTTCCAGCTTTTTTAGATCTATAACTGCGACATAGTTATCGGGTGTGCACCCAATAAATGCGCGCGATCCATCCGTATCCATTAATATACCCGCTGCACCATGACCAATATTTATCCTTTTCAATTCTTTATGTGATACTGCATCATATACGAAGAGATCTCCGTTTCTAAGCGTTGAAATCAGAACGCGCATCCCATCGGGTGTAAATTCCACGCGATTGGCTCCATTAACTTTCGCATCTATTTTGTCAACCACTTTTCTGGCTGCAATATTGATCACCGCAATAGTTCCATCATCGGCAGAGGCTGTCCACAATTCCCTGCCGTCCGGCGATACATCAAAACCTTCAGAACCTCTGGAAACTGGAATAACTGATTGCATCCACTCCTCGCGTGATCTGGCTCCTGGGAAGGTTTGTCCATTGGGACCAACGGGTGGTGGAAGAATGGTGTCTACCATAATGCTCACAGTACCGGCATTCACATTTGTCGTATAAATATTTTTACCATTTGTTGTCACATAAATCATATGTGTACGGTCCTGTCCGGTACCCATGCACCAGTCCATCCCGCCCGATCCGGGATCATAACGGCCAACGGATTTGGAACCTTCTGCCGTGAACCAGAGTTTTCCATCTGCGAATGCTAATCCATGCGGACTGACAAAAGGTTTTATATCGATAGCAGGCAAGGCCTTCTGGCCAATGAGATCAATTACATCTATTTCATGAAAGGGAATGCTGTAGGCATTCGAAACGTATGCCGTTTTTCCGTCAGAAGAAGCAATCACCTCATGCGGATCAGCGCCTACAGGAACCTGTGCAATTATCTTCAGTGTAACAGGATCTATAATTGCCAGGATATGGTCTTTTTTCGAAAGTGCCAGCAGGGATTTTGCAGGCGTTGACTGGGCTGTGCATTCAGCCGTAAAACAAACCAGTGTTACAAATAAAAAATTCAAAACAAGCAAAATGTGCAGACCTGATTTTACATTTTTCATAATTGTAAAGATTTGTTTGTATAAAGATCCTTCATCAAAATTAAAGAATACAGAAATAGCCAATAGACATTTAACCGGGTATATAAAAATGAAGGGTTGAATTAGAAAAAACAACCCTTGCTAAACCAAAAGAACAAATAAAAAAATAAACGTCATACTTCTCAGACACTTTAATAAGGCATCATGGGTGATTCAGTACCAATTGCTAAAGTATTAATCCTGCATTTAAAAATTCGTACTATGCGACCAATAAGAAGAATGTTGCGACGAACTGAATGTCTGTTATGCCCTGTATGCCTGAAACCTGTTCCTGTATTCCAATGGGGAGAGTCCGGTTATTTTTTTGAATGAAGTCCTGAATGCTTTGGTATCATTATATCCGACGGCATGCATTACCTCGCTAACATTATAACGTGAACCTTCGAGCTGACGGCGTGCCGCTTCAATTTTAAGATACTGGATATATTCTGCAGGTGAATATTGTGTCGCTTTTCTGAATCGCCTCTCGAAATTGCGGCGGCTGAGCAGGAAACGGTTAGCAAGATCGTCGACACTAATGCGCTCAGCATAATTTTTCTCAATATATTGCTGCGCTTTCATTACTGCATCATCCTCATGCATTTTAAAACCGTTAAAAATTGAAAAGGGTGCCTGACTGAAACGGTTGATATCTATTTCAAAAATTTTGGAACATTGCACTGCCATTTCATGGCTTACATATTTTTCAACAAGATGCAAAATCAAATTCAGAAATGAATATGCGCCGCCACTACTGCAAATTCCACGTTCTTCATGAACAATAGATTTCACCAGTTCTACTTCCGGATACATTTTTTGGAACGCATCAAATGCGAGCCAGTGTGTTGCGCATTTTTTTCCATTGACCAAACCTGTGGCAGCGAGCAGAAAGGCACCCGTACATAGACTTGCAATCTCAGCACCTTGTTTATATTGCTGAATTATCCAGGGCAGAACCGCTTCATTGCGTTTTACCTCAGCCGCATAATCTCCATTAAGCGCCGGAATAAAACAATATCAGTTTTATTTATTTTGTCGATGGTTGTATGTGGACAAATATTGAATGCTCCTCCATAAAGATTCGTTTGAGCAGATAAGCCGACCAGCTGTACCATAAATGGTGGAACCATTCCAGGGTTCTGAGTCTTTATCAATGCGTTGACCGTATTTAATATTTTATAAGAACCAATGACGCTGCTCAGAATGCAATCACCCGCCGGTACAAAAATCGATACATGTCTGCCTGTGATTTTCGAAGTTCTTTTTCCCGGCTTTTTATTTTTCATATGCTTAGGTTTAGACAAATCTAGGCTTTTTGAATGCCGCAAACAACCCCTAAGATTGCCGTATGCACACACCTTGTTCCATTAAATATGCCATTATATTTGGTAAAAAAAATGTCGTCCATACAACCGGTTACAAAACAATTTATCCTTCAGTCAAGACTTTTTAATAATGTACTTGAAGGTATTGAGGATCGAAAGGGTTCTGACAGACTGAGTGAATATGTCAATCACCTGCAGTGGATCGCTGGTCATCTGACGAATTCCCGTTACCATCTGGGGTCGGCAATTGGGCTGAATGCTCATTTCCCTTACGCCGAGGCCTATACTGATTTATCTCAGCCACCACCCCATAACCGGGCCATTGACCCTTCGGTAAATTATCCATCTCTGACAGAAATAAAAAAAAGCTGGAATGAATTTGCTGCAGGATTTGCTGAAAAAATATCCGCATTGAGCAGTGAGCATCTAGAATCTGAAACACCTGTCAGGGTGCCTACAGGAAAAACCCTGTCAGACCTGCTCGCTTTTATAGCCAGTCACGAATCCTACCATATCGGGCAGATGAGTATTATCCGGAAATCTCTGGGTCTGCCCGCAATGTCTTATAAATAATTTTTTTATTATCAGTTACAATTAATCATTAAACCTGTTAGTATGACAACACAACAAGTAGCTAATCGCCTGGTAGAACTAAGCAGACTGGGTAAAATTCAGGACGTGCAAAAAGAATTATTTGCCGAAAACGCCGTAAGCATTGAACCCAATGATTCGATGGGTCCTAAAGAGGTGAACGGGCTGACCGCCATTATCGAAAAAAATAAAAAGTTTGATTCCGTGGTGGAGGCATTTCATGGTTCAAAAATCTCTGACCCTTTATTAGCGGGGAATTATTTTACCATCTCCTGGTGGATTGATACAACCATGAAAGGGCAGGGCCGTATGGAAATGGAAGAAATCTGTATATACAAAGTGGAAAACGGTAAGATCGTTTCAGAACAGTTTTTCTTTTAGCTTGCCATCCCTGGTTCTGAATTCAGGATTGTTATTCGACGATTGCAATCGCCATCCCATCATATTCTTTTACTCCGATGGTCTGTAAAATAGTTGCACTAACATTCCTGTTTGCAGCCAGAGCTTTATTAAATCTTTGTGCTCCTTTCACCATCGGATCCTCCTGGTTTTGATCGAGTACTTTTCCGTCGCGGATAACATTGTCTGCGATAATAAGCGTTCCTGAACTTGAAAGTTTTAATGACCATTCAAAATATTCGGTATAAGGGGGTTTGTCAGCATCAATAAAGATCATATCGAATGGTCCGGCTTTTTCATCAACCAGCTCAGGTAATAAGTCAATCGCTTTCCCCACCCTAATTTCAACCTTTGAGGAAAGGCCTGCCCGATCAATATTTTTCCGGGCTACCTCTGCATGGTGTGGATCTATTTCCAGCGAAACGAGCCTGCCATCTTCCGGCAGTGCTTTAGCCATCCAGATAGTGCTATAGCCCGCCAAAGTTCCCACTTCAAGTATTTTTTTAGCTTTTGAAAGTCTTGCAAACAAATACAATAATTTCCCGAGGTTGGGTGATACATTGATTTGCGGAATATTTTCCAGGCTGTGAGACTGCTCCGCTGCGGCTAAAGATTCATCAGGGGGAATAAACAAATCACTGATGTATCTATCAACAGCTTCAAATATTTTCTGGTCCATATTGATTTTCATTAATAGCTATATAACTTCTTTACTAAGTGTTAACAAATGTTAAAACGAATTTTGTTAAAGATAAACTTCTGTGAATTATTGGGAACAGCCAGCAATAAGTTAAGAAAAAAAATAATTTCATCCCGGATTACGCAGAACCAAAACATATTATGAAGAAGATTTCTTTCTCTGCCTGTTCTTTATTCATTCTATTCACTTTATCATCCTGCCACAAAAGTACTGTTCCCTATACCCAAAGCGGTAACTGGGTCCCGGAGGCCCAGCTGAACGGACCTGCCCGAAGCCAGGCCGTATCTTTTGTGATTAACAATTTCGCATATGTTGGAACCGGCTGGGACGGTCTTGTTACACGGTTCAATGATTTCTGGCAATATGACCCGGTGAATAATGTATGGACGCAGGTAAACAGCATGCCTGTCAATACCGGGAGAAGTTCCGCGATAGGTTTTGCATGCAACGGGAAGGGTTATGTCGGTACCGGTTATGACGGGAATAATTACCTGAGTGATTTTTATCAGTTCGACCCTGTAGCAAATGTTTGGGCACAGAAGGCAAATTTTGGAGGCGGTAGTCGTTATGAAGCTGTCGCTTTTAGCGTGGGAAATTTGGGTTATGTGGGAACCGGCTTTGACGGCACTTATGCGCTAAAAGATTTCTATATATACGATCCGGTGGCAGACAGCTGGACTTATCTGGGCTTTAGTGGAAATAAAAGGTATGCTGCTGTTGCATTCGTTTATAATAATGCGGGTTATGTGGTGACAGGTATCAACGCTGGTATGATGGTAGGGGATTTTTGGAGATTTGGTCCCGATAGTGCAAAATGGACGGAACTCCGGCAAATCTATAATTATAGCACCGATTCTTATGATGACCAATATACCAACATTGAACGATGGGATGGCTGCGGATTCATTGCTAATAATCATGCATATCTCAGCACAGGTCAAAATAACGGCTATAATACAAATACATGGGAGTATGATTTCACAACTGATTTGTGGGTACTAAAAACGCCTTTCCAGGGACCTCCAACAACTGGCGCTGTTTCATTCAGTCTTACACCTGATACAGCGAATACAGGAGGTGGAGGATATATAGCAACAGGGAGTTTTTCTACAGGGCAGGCTGGTTCTTCAGATTATTTGTGGCAATTTTTTCCATTACAGGTACAAAATCCAAACAATTAAACTGGTACCTGATCCTAAGGAAAACTCAGTTTTTATTCGCACCGGTTTTTTTAAAATCGGAGAGCAGATAATCCAACGACAATGTACCCGATCCTTCTATTATAAAAAGTAACAACAAGGCCAGAACCAAGATAGAGAGCCAGAGTTCAGAATTGAAGTAAGGATCTAAAACATTAACGAAGAAAACCGCCCCAATAATAACGGGTAAAACGCATATGGATGCGATTCGAGTAGAAAGTCCCAGGAAAATCATTGCCCCGCCTACTAACTGAATATAGGTTGTATAATATATAATCGCCAAAATTACCTCAGGTGACTGTCTGATCAATTTATATTGAATAATGTCTTCCCGGATATAACCTGCATTATTAAAATACACATAACCTTTAATGATTAATAAAACTCCCACCAGCATCCGGATAACATCTATGATTTTAGGATGATGCCTGTCACCCCACCTGTTTAATTTTTGAATACTATTCATAATATATGATTGAATTATTTTAATATAAGCACAGGTTTAAGTGCGTTCCGATAAAGTGATTCCGAAATACTTTTATGTGTTAACGAATACAGGAAGCTGTGTTTTCCCGGCAAGGCAACAATCAGGTCTGTCTCATGTTCTTTTAAAAACTTAACAATTCCAGTGATAATATTTTTATCATTTGAATAAAAGATTTCATGTTTAAAATTTTTAAGATATTCATGCAGTAAGGTTTCAGATTCATTTCCCGTGGAATCTTTTTGTAAATGTTTATCCTTCTGGTCCACATTCAACACCATCAACTCCATTTTATTCCGCTTTGGTAGATTTTCTTTATACCTGGCAAGTCTTTCCAGGGATTGAAGTGCATTGAAATCACAGGGAACCAATACTTGTTCAATTTTATTAAATGCAGAAATGGATGGCACAATTAATACGCGGACCGGACTTGCTTTCGCAATATTGATGACATGAGTCGAAATAAAGCCATTATTTGATGATTGAAGATGATCGCTGCCCACAATAATTAATTCCACATTTTCACTTCGCAAAACATTCATAATAGAACGAAGCATCGGTAACTCGCTAACAATCAGGGATACTTTTATGCCAGGTTTTAACCGGGCATTCAGGTTCTCTTTCAGCTCATGAAGTTTTTCCATTTCTTCCTTCCGGTAGGCCGGAAAATAATCCTCATTAATATTCGCATACTCATTAGATGGTATCAAATTATCAAAAACCGAATTATAAAATGTTTTATGCAAAATAATATGGTCATAGTCAAATTCGCTGCACCATTCAGCAGCATAGTTAATGGCGTTTTCCGAAGTTTCGGTAAAATCTACCGGAATCAGCATCGTTTTCATCTTCATTGTTTTTTAGTCGCCAGGTTATTACTAATTTTTCAGATTTTCTGTCATTCTCCTGATAAGTTTGATGGATTTATTAATATCAGACATCCTGGAACCAATAGCTGCCTTATCATACATCTCTAATATCCATGGATGTAATTTTTTTTGTAAAAGCCTGCCTACTTTTGTAAGACAGATTAAATTATTGCGCCTGTCATCCGTATCCATTTCCCTGCTGACCATATTTCTCTTCACCAGATTGTCAACCAGATAAGTCATACTTGATTTATCCTTTATAGTGATATCAGCTAATTCCTGCTGGTTAATTCCATCCTTATTCCACAGGCAGGCCATGATCTCAAGCATCTCAAACGTTATATCGATCCTATGCTCTTTTATTTTTGCCTGGATATGCTGACGAAGAAAATTTTTCATCTCTGTCATACACCTTCCCAATTCAAGTGCCATTTCAGCGGTATTTCTTTTATCCATGGTAGCAAATCAACATTTTATAATACCCATACGTATACAAAGTTAATATATTGATAGTTTGATATCAAACTATTTTATCATTATACACCTAACCCCTGGGGCCTTTATCCGGCCAAATCAGTCTGTGAACATAGATTCCTACATTTGTAGTTATAAGAGCCTGATTTTTAGCCTTTTTTTTGGAAAACCAATAATTTAATATGCAAAATCAGATTTTGGGTCTTCACCATGTAACGGCCATCGCCGACAATGCACAACGCAACTACAATTTTTATACGCAGGTACTCGGCCAGAGAATGGTGAAGAAGACTGTCAATTTTGATGATCCCGGTACATACCATTTTTATTATGGTAATGAAAAAGGCGAGCCGGGTACCATCCTCACCTTTTTTCCTTGGGAAGGAGTCGGAAGGGGAATTGCAGGAACCGGAATGGCTACTGAGATAAGTTATGCAATTAATCCCGATTCACTGGATTTCTGGACAGACAGATTTAAAAATCTAAAAGTTACATCGGGAGAAAGAATTGAACGATTCGGCGAAACCTACCTGCCCTTTTCAGACCACGACGGTCTGCAGCTTTCGCTAGTAAGCATTCAAGAAACAGATAGCCGAAAAGGATGGGAAACAACAGATATAAATGGCAAAGATGCAACAAAAGGCTTTTATAATGTTACGCTGACCCTGCAAATAATGGATGAAACAGCAGAATTGCTTACTGATATTTTTGGTTATAAACAAATTTCACAGGAAGGCAGCAGGTTCCGGTTTAAAACTGAATCCATCCCCACCGCATCAATCATAGATATTCTGGAACTGCCCAATGGGAAAAGAGGACGAAACAGTGCAGGAACGAATCACCATATTGCTTTCAGGGTTCCTGATGAAGAAACCCAGATGGCTTTCAGGGAAAAGTTATTTGAAAGAGGTCTGAATGTAACTCACCAGATCGACAGGGATTATTTTTTTTCAGTATACTTCCGTGAACCTGGCGGTGTGCTTTTCGAAATTGCGACCGACAACCCCGGATTTACCGTGGACGAACCCCTTGGTCAACTCGGCACCCATCTTAAACTGCCCAAACAATACGAACCCATGCGTGGTAAAATTGAAGCATCTTTACCTGCCCTGAAATAACCGCCATGCACGAAGAACTGATAATATACGCAGGTAATAAAATCAATGCAAAGAAGGCGTTGATCATGCTGCACGGCAGGGGTGCTGACGCAGAAGATATACTTGCACTTGCAGAAAATTTGAATGTTACCGATTACCTTTTAGCAGCTCCGCAGGCAAGCGGGAACAGTTGGTATCCGAATTCTTTTCTAGCAAATCCAAAGAATAATGAACCCTGGCTTTCTTCAGCGCTTGATTTAGTACATATAGTTGTCGCGGGATTTATAAAACAGGGAATAAAAAAAGATAAGATTTATTTTCTGGGGTTTTCACAGGGCGCATGCCTCACACTGGAATATACGGCAAGAAATGCAGATCAATACGGGGGCATTGTTGCTTTTACGGGCGGACTCATTGGCGATAAAATATATACTGAAAATTATAAGGGAACCTTTAAAAATACACCCATATTTATCGGAACCAGCAATCCCGATTTCCATGTGCCCGTAGAAAGAGTTAAAGCGACGACTGTTATCCTTAAAGAATTGGGAGCCGATATCACAGAAAAAATTTACCCCGATATGGGTCATACGATAAATCAGGACGAAATCAATCATGCGAACAACCTGATATTTAAACCATAATTACATGAAAACTTTAGTTTTCCCTTCGAATGAAAGAGGAACAAAAAATATAGGATGGCTTAAAAGCAATTTTTTTTTCAGCTTCAGTGATTATTATCATCCGTTAAAAAGCGCATTCGGTACCCTGTTTGCCTTTAATGATGATTATATGGAAATCGGTAAAGGATTCGGAATACATCCCCATATAAATATGGAAATCATTTCTGTGCTGGTACAGGGGAAAATGAATCATATAGATTCCATGGGCTATAGTACAACAATCGAACCGGACGGTGTTCAGATCATGAGCGCAGGAAGCGGATTAAGGCATGAGGAATATAATATTGGAGAAAATGAAGTGAATTTCCTTCAGATCTGGATTCAGCCTAAACTTCAGAATATAATTCCGCGCTATCAGCTAAGACATTTTCCCAAAGAAAAAAGAAAAAATAAATTAATAACCATTGTTTCCGGAGAAGAAGGTCCGGAACACTGTTGGATCAATCAGAATGCCAAACTGTCTTTGGGTTATTACGACAAGGATCAGCAGATCAATTACAGTTTTAACCCGACCAATATGTGCATTTTCATTTTTCTGATCAAAGGATCTATTAGTGTGAATAAAACGGACTTAAAAGAAAAAGACGCATTTGGAATCTGGGACACGGACAATTTCTCAGTCAATTGCCTGGAACTTTCTGAATTCCTCATCATTGAAACGCCGGTTAACCAAAAATAATTTTCTTTTCTTCCAAAACCACCATGCGAAAAAGAAAAACAATATTGCCATTACCGGAATCAACCAGGTCCTCAGAGAAAGACCCTGATGAAAATCGATAACCTCCGTTTTGCCAACAAGTATGGCAGCAGCCCAATAGTATGGCAATGTTTGTTGTTTGTCGGATGTGCGGATAAATTCCAGTTTCGCACATTGCAAAGCCTTGTCAGTGGTCATGCCATCAGATAGATATTTATAGAAAAGTTCCGTAAGCCGGTATGTAGATACACTATTTACAGACCACAGGTTGATGATGGAAGCCGGAATACCTATGGATGCAAATGCCCTGTTAAAACTAAAGATTCCTTCGCCCTGATAAAATTTACCATTGCCTGTATTGCATGCGGAAAGAACCATCAATTGAGTGGATGGTTTATTCTCCTGGAAAAGTTCAGACAAATAAAGACTGGAATCTGAGAAATAGATGACGGGTTCATTTCGGTCGCTGCTGTCGGAAGCGTGTGTATATAACTGGATAACACTGTAGTTTGAATACTGTTGTAAAAAATTATTTCTGGAAGCTTTTTCACCGATAAGCGAATGCATACCTTTGAAACTGGATTCTATCTTGTCTAAAGATTCATCACTTCCGACAAGGTTATTCAGATTCTTATTATAATTATATTGAATGGGCGCCATACCCAAAACACTACCATTCAGTTTATTTTCTTCTTTAGGGAAATTATTCATTAAATAGCGTGCAGAATAGGTATAGCTGACAGCATGATCCTGCAAAAAGTAAACCGGGGATTCCGGTATTGAGCTGTTGGTTACCAAAGACTCAAACGGAAAATAAGTACCATCGGGTGAAACGATAATCCTGCCCTGGGGAACAATACTCTTATCAAAGATCATTTCGTACAAATGATGAGCTGTCTTTGAGAACGACTCAACATTTCTGTTTAATAGTTCAGCATTGGAAAGAAACAAATTATAATTTCTGGCAGAAGTGTTGAAGTCATTTTTATCGATCTTATTTAAATAAATATGCTGACCTGTGATAAACAGAGAGTAAACAGCGCTTTCTCCTTCAAAAAGTTCAAGCAGAGCCTGATGATCATTCAATATTTTTTTATCAACTTCCTCCAGGCTGGCATGAACCGGATCCAGAAAATTCTGATAAAGCAGGGGGTTCTTTCTTTTTATTGTCTCTTGTAAATGATCAAGTTGATATCTCTTCTCTAGAAGTTTTTTCTGTAATTCGGAAGCGGATCCATTAGAACTGTCTTTAGTTTGAATTTCTCCTTCAAGCAACAATACAGTCTTTCTGGCCTGGGATAAATCCGCAATATCTTTTTCAGTTTCCCGGTTCTGTTCTGTCAGAAGATCATTTAAAATTACGGCCCGGGACTTCTCAAAAAAATAAAAAGCGTCTTCCTCGTCCCGGCCCATATAACAGGCATTGATAGCATGCTCATACATTTTGCGGGAATTCTTTCTCCAAAAAAGCTTAGACTCTACTTCAATCTGTTCTGTCTTGATCCTGTCTAGTAATGAATCTGTCACTTTATAAACCTGTATGGACTTCCTGAGATCTCTAATATTTCTCGTTTTCAGATATGCCTGTAGATAGGCGTCGCCCTTCCCAATCATTAAATTGGTCAGGTAATGGATTTTATTTATTTCAACCAATTTTTCCGGTGGAAAATGTAAAATATCTTCTTCATTAACCCCGGATTTGATCTGATCGAATGCCAGCTGGAAATACTCAAATGCCGAATCATAGAGTCCTTTCTGAACATAAACATTTGCGATATCAGCCATTATATCCAGCGACTCTAAGGCATCTTCGTTTTTTTCAGATTTATCCATTCCGGTATAACCAAGTGCTTTTCTATAATATACCAGGGCCTCGTCTCCATCATGTAAATGCCCATCGTATATTTCATTACCTATATCCTTAAGGGTCTGCTTGCAATTAAAATAACTTCCTGCTTCCAGATTAGAAGCAAATGATTTATTCAGAAAAAGAAGGGCATCCTGATAATTACCCTTATGTATTTCCAGGTCAGCTTTTTGCCCGTATATTAACCCAAAATAATTTGTGCGTCCGGCCTTTTGGTATTCTTCTAATTTATTAGTAAGGAGATGCTCTGCCGCTTCATAATCTTTTAATTCCAGTAATGCTTTTACATGCCATCCTAAACTATACGAAACCATTAGTGATCCAAATTCCTGGTGTTCTCTAATTGCACTATTGGCGAATTCAGCTGACAATTTTTCGCAAATGATGGCATCTTCAACGCAGCGATGATAATCTCCAATATCAAAATAGTATTGAACAATATTTGAAAAGTTGTGAATAAATGCGTAATTCGAATAGCACTTTAATCTCATGCCAATACTAAAGCAACTATCGATGGCATCCCGTTTTTCTCTGTCAGCATTCAAATAATTATAAAATATGGACAGGAAATAATAGATGGTTACAAGGTCTTCCGGAATGATGGATGGTTTGCCAATATTGGCATTCATGATTCCAAGTGCTTCATGTTCATATGTCAAAGCCTTTATATTATCTCCCATACGCGAATACTCCCGGGCAATTCTGCGAAGCAAATAAATATGGGTGGAATCGTTTTTATAAGGACAATCATTTAAATTGGCCAGGTATGACCCTAATTCCCCAAGTATTTTTTTTGATGGAAGGTTTGGGTTATTGTTGTAATAAATAATTCGGTTGCGCAAATCTTTCTCAGGAAGACATTGCGCCTTAATGGATGAAAGGGAAAGCCAGAAGTAACCAATTAATAGAATTAATTTTCTTGGCATTGCGGATAAATTTAAAATACTTCGCATTCTCAATATCGGGTCAGCTCATTTGAAAAGATATTTTTTTATAATTACTCTTCTAAATTGCTTAATCAGCTTCTTTTAAAACGGGGCCAACCAAATGAATATAGTCAATAATTTTTTTAAGGTCGGGCATAGCGCCCAGTTGGTCAATTGAACGACCACTAGCTGAAGAAGTACCTAATAAATCATTGCCCAGAATCCCACGCATCTGTTTAGGACTCAGTCTGAAATGATAATTTGACTCTGTAATGCTTTGAACAACGATGGCGACTCCGGCGATGATAGCCGATGCACTTGAAGTACCGTTAATTTTTTTTCTATATGAATCGATGGCCATCTCCGATGAATCGTAGTGAAAACCTGCTGTTGAAACGCGCTCGCCCCATGCATAACAATTTATGCGTCTGCCAAAATTTGAATGCATGATCCTGGTATGGGGCGCTGCATCAGAAGCAGCAGCAACCATAATGGCTCCTGAATCCTTAAAATGGGGATTTGATGGATTGAGTGAATTTTTTTCAAAGATGTCAGAATAAATGTCCAGATCATTTCCCTCGCCAAAAGATTTCTTTCCGTTTCCAGCCGCCTCAATCACAGTAATTCCCAGGGCCGAAGCCAAACGGATAACATCGAAAACTGCATCCTGAATCTCCACAGGCCATAAGCTTTCACTGCCCGGAGAATCATAAATTTGCGCTTCCAGTAAAATAATATCTCCGTAGTCAAGTTGGGAAATTGCTACCATGATAGCGTCGGCAGTATTGAATGATCCATCGGGTCTCCATTGGGAAATAAGATAACCATTCGCTTTGGGAGCAATTCCTTTACCGGAAATATAATTGTGTTGAGTAAGTATTATTCCCAATACCGCTTCTCCGTGGTTTTTGAATGCAGGAAAGCTCAATCCGGTGCAAGGCAATGTTTCAACAGCGAACTTCTCAGGATCAAGGTTCCAACCCTGCTCAATATCAATAAATTTTATTCCCGTCCCATCACCACCTTTCTTACTCCATGCGTACTCCGCATCAATCCCTTCAGGCGCAGGTTTTAAATAACCCTGGTAAACAGCAGAAGGAGTTTTAACTTCTGTTATGGATGGCGGCAGGATCGCACCTGCTTCTAAATATGCCAATTCAACGTTGACATTTCTTTGTAAAATCTGCAAAATCTCATTTGAAAATTCAACATAAGGGCAATTAATAAAATAATAATTCAGAAAATTCGGAGCCAGATATTCGCGATCCATTATGCATGCTCGGCTTGTAAACTCTGTAATGAGTTCAGGCTTAAGCGAAGTGAATAATTTACCAATTCTTATACCGGGGAAATTTTTCAGCAGAAATTTAAAAGGGGATGAATCGTCTTGAAAAAAAAAGCGATTGATTTCATTTGCCCCATTGAAGGGCAGTTTCAAATAGTTTTTAAATTTGACCACCATGCGTAAAAATGGCCGGCTATAATTCATTTAATATTATTTTCACAAATATTTTTGACTCTAATTGTTCTAACCGATTAAGAAAGGGTACGGATTCGAATCAAACAGGTGATTAACAATATGGTGGCGGAGTCGGAGGTTTTGGTGGATCCTGCGATCCGGGAGGATTTGTTATGTTTACATTAACGTTTATATTCAATCGTTTGTCCGGGGGCATTAATTGTAATATGTAAACAGTCACGGATTTCCTTCCATGATTCCATTCAAAATAAATAGCATGATCAGAATACCCATTCAGCACTTCTGAATCGTAAAAATGGAGCCAGCTACCAATATAAATTTCATATGGATGAGGCTCAACATCTAGATCTCTTTTATATTTTTCATCGAAGTATGCCTCAGGTAAACATTTGTGAGTAACCCATTTATGGAAACGATGATCATTTAATTCACCCTCCTTATAAAAATAATCTTTCATAAATACTTCATAAGACTCATAAATCTTAAAACAGGCTTCCTTAATTTCTATTTTCTCCAAAAGACTGTAATAGCGCGGAGTTTCATGAGCTTCTGACAGACGAGAAAGTTTGCCTGAAGGTGTAAAGTCTTTTTTAAATTTTACCCATTTCATAATTAGAGATTTAAAGGTGATATAATAGAATTCATAACTAATTGATTCATTTAAAATCTGTGCATCACAAAGCATGTCGTGCCCGCAAAATTCAAAAGCTTGGAAAGTCTTGATAGAGTAAGTAAGAAACAGTGAATCCAACTGCAACCTCCGAAGGTTTCCAATTGTCGGAAATAATCTAATCCTTTATCGTAGTATTGAAGGGGTAGGGAAACAACACATGCGACTTTTCCTTGTTTCCAAAGGTGCAGTATCTAAATTTATCGCTTTTCCAGGCAGTTTCAAAGCCTAAATGTGTATTTGGTAAGAATATAACGATAACGTGTAGGCAATTAAAGATATTAAGTAAGTTCCTTTGTCCAAACTATTCCTGTGCCGCAACCAGAACACCCATATTTTTCAGCTGATCAAACAGCCTTGACGCTCCAACCGGATTTATTTTTTCAGACCATCGCCGGATCCATTCAGATAGTTCAAATCGTCCCTCCAGAGTTCCAAGAATAGAGGTGATTTCCTTGTTTTCCCAAAAGACAATGGGCCTTTTCAGCAGAGGATGTGTGAGTCCTGGCCTGCTGGAAACCTGGTTCGCAATAATACAACCAGTTGGCATCAATCCTGCCTCAGGTGAAAATTTAATTCTTTGTGAAGGAGTCCAGTATTCAGGTGTAGGCATTGATTCTGACCTGCGGGTCTTCATGATTCTTTTTGCCCAGAATGGATTATCCTTCGCCGGACAAGCAGCATCATAAACCGCAGAAATTTTTTCTTCATGTAGCCTGATCAGTTCCAGTTGGCGTTCCTGGTAAAAGTCTGTGGCGAGTGATGCATGATCAGGATCCGTAAGAGTAGTATTGATGACAATCGCAGCCTGGATGGCACCTGCCATCGAACACTGGACACCCTGGGAAGAAACAGGATCAAGCCCCACACTTGATTCACCCACTTTAATATAATTGTGACTTGCAGGTTTTTTATAATAAAATGGAGTAACATCATTTGCAATGAGATTCCCCCGAAGTCTTCCAGTAAGACATGTTTTAAAAAGCTCTGTTTTCTCCAAATAAGATGTATAAAGCCGTGTAAGTCCAACGCGACCGGGAATCCTTGTGATTTCAGGGTCCAGGAACAATGTTGAATGAAAGATTCCGTTCGAAAGCATCGCGCCCCAAAACCAATTGTTAGTCCCGGATTCCAGTATTGTTTCATTTTTTTTGAATCCTGTATTTTCCCAGGATCCACTAACCGCAAGAGTTGACGCGGCCACCCGCTTTTTAATACCACGTATAACAGATTTCTTTCCACTCGCATCTACCAGAAAACCCGCTTTACATATTTGATATTTTTCATCCTGGCGAAAGCAAATCTCCCATCCTTCATTTGTTTCTTCCAGGCTGATCACTTTCGAATCCGGCAGAAAACGGATTCCCCGTTTTATTGCAATATCCCGAAGCAAAGAATCAAATTGACCGCGGTCAGTGAGAAATCCAGGAGGATTGACCGTTTCAATCATTTCATCATTCCAAAACTTAAAACTTCGCGCAATGGGGCTGCAGGTTTTGTGAAATTCATCCAGATCAATTCCTACGGTTTCGAGTAATGTAAAAACACCCGGACTCAGGGATTCTACCATGACAACGCCAGCATTTTTTTTGCAATCCAATACCAACGGACCATACCCCAGCTCTTTTAATTTTAGCGCAGTTACGATACCTGCCGGACCGGCGCCCAGAATGCAAATACTTATTTCATTCATGAAAATATATTTCACTGCCTATTGTTCCGGATAAAAGAAATCCGGTCGCCGATCAAGAATCCGTGTATATGCCTGTAACACATAATGCAACCACCCCCTGATATAATCGCAGGCAGGTCTTCCCCTGTTAATCACTTCGTGGTGGCAACCACCTCCGCATAGATAGCGGGCCCAGCAATTTTTGCAGGGTTCCTGCCGGTGTACATGTCTTTCGGTTAACCATGCCTGTTGGATACTCCGGTCAATTCCTTCCGTCAGATTTCCAAAATATCCTTCCCTGTTTTCAACGAAACGGTGGCAAGCAGCCAGTTCACCACTCGCAGAAACGCCAAGATATCCTGCTCCCGCACCACATGGGTATGGCCGGTGCGTGCCCCGGTGAATTTCTTTCAGGGCAGTCGACATATTCGAAAAAGGATATCTTTTCCCTGCAACCAGATTCTTTTCGAATTCCTGTCCGCAGTTAATCATATTTTCAAGCATCTTTTCCAGGGAAACCGAATCCATCTCATCATTACCTCCCGGAGAACTGAGCATTGGAGAAAACCCGACACTATGAAATCCGAGACGGATGAGTTCATCCAGTGTCTCTTTAAGATGAAGGTTTCCGGGCGTAACAGTCACCCTTGCCGAAACCTGCATATTTTTTTGCATCGCGAGCAGGGGTTCAACATTTCGGATGATCCTTTCATAACTACCTTTCCCGCTTTTGTAAGGTCGAAGCCGGTCATGAAGTTCACCAATCCCATCCAGACTAACAGTTACTGAAAATCCGTATTGTTCAAAAAAATCCGCATCATCCATCGTGAGCAAAGTGCCATTGGTCGTAATAGAGAAATTAATTTTTTTTAATTCAGCATCAGCACGCTCCCTCGCATACCTGGTAACTGTCTGCAATGCTTCCCTGTTCGCCAATGGTTCCCCGCCAAGAAATGCAATATTCATTCTATGCGCAGTATGGTTTTGGGCAAACAACAGGTCAACAGCAGCAATTGCTTTTTCCAACGGCATGTTCTTTGCTTTTACTCCAAATCCGCCTTCCTGCGCGTAACAATAGCTGCAACCCAGATTACATTTCTGTGCAATCGCCAGTGAAATTGATGTAAGCGGTGGATCTGTTACAGGGTTGTCATCTATTTGACCAAGTGACTGCAGATCATTTTCCACCAGCCATTGATCAATGCCCACCTGGTCATTATTCGAGAGCAGCTCTTCCAGTTTCTGATGAATAATTTTGTCTATTTTATAAATACGTGAGCCATCGGGAATCAGCACATGATCTCCTATGGATTCAAAAAGATGAAAAGATGGATGAACAGATTTCATCAAAGTTTTATTTAGATTTTTTCTTTACCCCTGTTTTGACTTTTTTAAGGGGATTATTCAACGGAACATCTTTCCCTGCAATGATGTAGCGAAGATTTTCCTCCCATGCTGCAAACAAATCCTGGTAACTGACCAGAACGGGATTTCCTCTAACGCCATCTTCAGCATCACTGATATATTTTTTATCAGCAGTTCCAGTTCTGTCTTTTTGCATCCAATTATTTCCCTTACTCTTTCCGTCCTTTCCGGGCTCAACATTTACAAAATCCGGTCTGCTGGCGGCCCAGTAAAAACAATCGCATTCCCTGTAGTCATTCTGCCATGGTGAACAAAGGCTTTGTGTGAGATCCCCGGGACTTGCCATCTCACGGGCAATTACAACACGCTGGTTCACCACTTTACCATTTCGATTCAGATCGACATCGAAAAAATGGCAGACTTTCAACTCCATGGAAATTATTTCCCTGAGATTATTGCTGTTTTGAAATTTACATAGTACAAACTGTCCGGCTTTCGGAAGAACCTCTGCCAGTGCGTTGGACCATTCAAGAGCCATGGTATCATGAATCATTTCAGGCGCATGCCTGAACGGACCGGTTACCGGTGCTGTCATGGGAATTCCATCTACGGAAATAAGTTCATACTGGATCCCAGTAGAAATGAGTCTTTGAATTTTTTCATTTGCACCCGGATCCACACCGATCACCAGGTTGGAATATTCCAATAATTCAATTCCCTCAAAAACATGCTTCCAGACATTTCGAAAATCCATTTCCAGGCCCGGATAGCAGTTGGAAACAGCAGTTGAAGGATGAGTACTGGGAGGATTTCCTTCTCCGCGATAATGCAATTGAGCAGTCAGATTTTTTGGTTCGATGGAAGATGTTTTTTTCATATGGGAGTTTATTGACTGCGTTTAGTTTTTCTACCGGGAACAATATGTTTGTGCTGCTGAAAGAGATCTGCTGCTTCCAGGATTTTCTGTACCATTCTTCTTGTCAATGCCAGGTGGCTGCCATCTGCCCCTCTCATCAGGGCAGGCATTTTTCGTCTGCCCTCATCCGTTAGATCACCCACTTCATTATAGTGCCTGAGCAGTCTGGAAAACCAGGCCAGCGATCCTGATTCCAGCGCAAGTAAAACCTGCTCATGGCGGGATACGATAGCAAGGTTGTCAACCACATTAGGATCCATAATGGGCTGAGAAGTACGGCCGAATTGTGAGCTATCGGCCCAGGCCATCCCTACAGAATGGTTCATGAGAGTTGTATTCATTAATCGAACGGTTTCCATGGCGCGCCGAAGAATATTCTCAATGTCCGCCCTGTTTACTTTCTCATTCAATAATATTCCCAGCAATGCTTGCTCCAGTTCATCGCCGACTGTTCTCACAGGCGCCCCGTCCGGTGCAAAAGTTGGCGGTCCTGCAACAATTCTGGCGAAAGCCTTTAGTGTCTTCGTTTTAAGTTGCAGTTCCAATTCCAATATTCCATCACACTCATCATCCAGGTAACCCAGACTTTTTACAGGATCCGATCCGGAGTTCGCGAATATACTGGCCGGCGCAGTGGTTGTAGGATCTGAATCTAAATCCTGGTATCCCTTCCAGTGTCCGAGGTGCGTATCGTAAACAACGTCTTTAAGAACATTTCGAAATCTGTTACTTTTTTCCTGATCCTTCGTCGGAGCCGGCCCATATACATATCCTCTCGCAGGCGTAAACCTGTAACGGATTTCCGGAAACTTTGGAGTAGGCCTGATATATTGTCCGAATCCAAATGAAATTTTCTTTCCTTTCAAAAAATTATCACATCTTCCAAGAAGTGGCTTTCTTATAAAGTCACTGTAAAATCCTGTGTCTGCCAATATTTTATCTGCAGGGTCTTTTGTTCTTCGAAAGGCTTTATTATTGCCCAGTTGAACGCGCCATTTAATGGCGGAAGGAGTTAATCCCAAATCATTAAGATGCTTTTGAGTTAATGGAACTAAAGGGCCGTTCTTTTTAAAATTAGCCCATGCTTCCAGAAATGGCGAGATGGGTTTGATTCTGTTTTTAGAATCCCGAAAGTTTACTTCATCAGGTTTTTTCCTGGAAAGAATTTTACCAGTTTTTGGATCAATATAAAATGTATCTGCGGGTACCAGTTTGCGAAAACCTACCGGATCAGGAATCTCCCAATCGTAATTGTCCATTGGTTCAGGAGAAGAACCCAGACGCGCTATAGCAAATGCCGGAAGAATTCTGATTTCGTGAATATCATGTATCGCCATGGGTTGATAATCTTGATTTATTGATTTATGATGGATTTTATGACAGATAGCGTCTGTTCATCAGCACTGCGAAGAGCTTTTAAATAAATCGCATGTGCGACATCGTTATATTCTAGTAACTCGTCGATTATGATCCTGCTGTTCAGCAGCTGGTCCCGGTGGGCCCGCCATTTATTCATTTCGCGGGCCGGAAGGTTCAGGTTATAGGGAAATTCAAATGGAGATGCTGCGCGGGGGCCCTTGCGGTTTCCTTTTTGCTGTGGCAAAGTTGTCAGAATATCTGAGATCGAACGGAGATTATACATCTCTCCGAAAGTCCAGCTGACCAGCTGCCCATAAAAGGAAGCCGGTTTAATTTCCATCTGCAGGCAATGACTTAAATAAAGTAGAATCATTCTGTAACGCTGATTGGATAGCTGAGCCCAAAGAAGTGCCTGTTCGTCTGTAATAATTGAAGGATCAGGATCAGTAGCAGGTAAATTCGTGGAAGGATTAAGCGGCACATGTTTGGAAGCCTCCCAACGGCCTGCTGCAGGAAAAGCCCGGTATATATGAAGGAAACGCTCGAAATGTGATTCCTCTTTTGATGGTTTCATGCTGATCACTTCTCCTTCACCCTGTTCAGCAATTTTCCACAGGGCCGCTTTTGCATCTGCACGATTGGTCGCAGTCTCTATAATAATTTTGTGATCATTCGTTCCCCATGCACTATGCGGTGATTGAAATTTTTCTGAGTCCTTCAAAAAATCTTCGCTTTCTACCCCGTCAAGCAACTGTTGGATTTTCTCATAAATCATGCCCACCCGGTTGATCGCTTTCCCCTTGTTGCCTTTTTGGGCGATCGCTTTGATGATATTCATTTCTTTAAGCAGAGAAGGATCATTCTTCTTTAAAAAATCTTCTGATGGCATTTCCGCCACAACATATTTTGCGAGAGAGTTTTTGGTCATCCTTTCAAGACTGAAATGAAACGGATACAGTTTCGAATCAAAAGGAAAATCTTCTCTTTGGAAAGTAAGCGGACCACCTATAGAATGAAGAATATTCTGTACTGTAATCAGATGCCCCATTTCTTCTCTTGCAATGCCCATAATTTTAACACGCCAGCTATTCACGAGCTCTCTCTTATCTTCAGGTACCTGTGCACCCCCAAGAGAAAATGCAGCATATAAATATTGAATCATCAGGGCATGCTCAACTTCAGATGCCATGTGCAGAAAAAAAATGGCTTCATCATGAGAACACAATGGCGGATTATGCAGGGGAAGACAATCATATGGCGCATTCCGCCAACCCTTTGCAGGTTTGTATGCAAAATAATCCTTTTTCTTTTTTGACCTCGTTGGTACAACCAACTGCATGTGATCAGAAAATCTTGAATAAGCCGGTTTGTTCTTTTTCACTTTGAAAGAGACTGTTTATTTTGATTATTTCTTAAATATCAATTATTATGCAAACAAAAGCCGTTCTTCTGAATGCAAATCATTCGCATTATAAAATTTTTCTGTCCAGCTATCGTTTGCTTGCAGAATAAGCGGTAATGCCTTCGGATTCTTACCCTTTGATGTGAATGTATCCCGGAATAGAAAATGATCTACCAGCGCCAGAGCTTCAATGGCAAACACGGTTGCTATATCCTGGTCATGTACTTCAATCAGGTTATCACCATTCTGTTCTTCTCCTCCCTCGGCAAGATTGGATGAACCAAACCAAACAGCTGCATCCGGCGTATTGAAACCGCAAACAATAAATTTGTGGTGTACCTGATGACCAATCCCTACTGATACTTCCTTGTCAAATGGAGGAGGCAGCTGTGTAGTTCCAGGTTTGCCGGTAACCTGGATTCCGTTTTTCGTATTTGGTTTGTACAAACTAATATTATTCACAGAATCCGAAATCCCATAGCTGAAAATTTTTTGCTGCTTATGCAAATTCAGAATCGCCGGGATGACTGGTCCTTTAACCGTCGGATCAGTATCCATAATGGCAAAGAGAATACTGCTTTTTTCTGCTACCACCCGGTTGGCAATATTTGTAAGTGTTGATAGTGCAAATGCATTGGTGTGTGGAGAAAATGTTATGCTCATTTTCGGAACTCCCCTACCGGCAAAAGGAAATTTCTTTTCTGAGAGTGCCGCATTCACAAAGGCTTTTTCATTTACTCTGTCATTCCATGCTTCATCAAATGCAGCACTATAAGAAGCTGCGATGGTTGCATCATTAAATATGACAATGTGATTTGAATTAACATACATCCCGGTAATCGAAAAATTAGTTGATCCCGAGAGTACTTTGACGGCCTGCTTACCTTTTTTCACAATGATTACCTTGTTATGTTGAAATCGCGCAAATTTTCCCCTGATAATAGCCGCTGATTTTTTTGCAACTTTATTAAATGCAGCTTCAAACTGATCCTCTGGTTTGGTACCGGCGCTATTGTGATGAAGGGTCGCATTGTCCAGGATCATACGGATCCTGCCTTCTTCTGCCAGTTTCAGAAATGCAGTAATAATATCAGGTTCGTTAAAATCGTAAGCCAGCACATCAAGGGAAAGGGATTCGTCCTTTACGACGTCTCCAATCAGTGTAAATATTTTTTCACGGGCCGTAAAACCTGACCAGGCATATTCATCGCTGAATGTATAAGTATTTCCGTTACTGTCCTTGCCCTCAACAACTGAAGTATCAAAAGTTAACGTTCTTGCTTTAGGTCTGAAGATTGCCTTTGAACCAAAATGATGTACAAAAGCCTGTGACTGAACAAATCCCCTGGTGAATCCGAGTTCAATGCTCCCTTTTACAAATGGAGCCATCATGATATCAGCTGCAACGGAAAGCGAGAGATCGATAATGGTCAGGTGATTCTTGTTGTCAAAGTATCTGGGCGTTACTGTATAGGTATATTTTCCAAAAAAAACCTGGTCTGCCTGATGAAATGATCCTGGCACATGCACCCATCGGAAAAGTTGGTAAGGTGTATTGATACTTGATTTTGCAGGTTCTGCAGAATTTTGTGCATGACCCTCTGCACTGGCAAATTGCAAATAATTAAAAAGATAAAAAGAAGATTTCCCCTGAGGTGTACATTGAATTGTAAATCCCGCCAGCCTGGTGGTTTTATTTTTCGGCAGATTGAATGCTAGCAGGGTCTTTGCATCACCCTGGTAAAGCCTCACGGAGAATCCGTTTTTAGCATTTTGAAAAGCCATATGATTTTAATTATCAAAATTCAATCATCTCAGGCCTGTTTTGCCTGTGTAATCAATTCTGCAATTCCAAATTTACCGGCCGCATTCAAAAATTGTTTATCCGGAGTAAAATGCGGATGCTGATTAATATAAGAATGACTGTCTCCATCCAGCAAACCAAAGAATACTTCCCCGATGATCCTTCCACCCACAGGTCCCATCCGGATGGGTGTATCGTTATTTTTAAATTCCTGCATCGCTTCAGCCAAAACATAAAACCAGAGTGGTGCTTTGTTTTTAAAAGATTTATCAATGCTCACCAGCGGCATATTATCTTTATTCACTCCGTCCTGATTAGCCTTACCAACTTTTAAAAGATCATCGGGAATTACAGGTAGTCTCATGGCGCGCGCCACATCCTGCCCTGATGGAAGTCCCATGCTCAACCCCCTCAGCAGGTTTCTCTGTGCCAGATTTCCAACCTGCGTTGCAATAATTGTTGGTAGATTTTTCAGCGGATTTACAAGGGAAGTATCAATTTTATATGCAGGCTGAATCCGTTCTTTACTAAACTGATTTGCATTGTTTCCAAAATCATAAAAAAGTCGCCAGTCTATTGCCCAAGGACTTGGAAACTCCCGGAATCCCGTAAGACTGGTTGCAGGATCTGAGGAAAAAATATCAAACCTGTTTGGCAATGTCGTATTCAACCTATACTCCGGACGAACCATGGAATGTCCGAAGCGGTAAGCAGCAACAGAAAACTCCACCGGCATATAAGGAAATTTATACCAGTGATAAAACTCAAGATTTGGTTTTTTATCCGGTGATGGATATATCTTGTCTACCATATCCTGGCCCAGGATCGTTGGTAAAAAATCATGGATGATCACCCACTGATAAT
>Ga0206912_1008_pt3 | contig 24086 bp, 16 predicted proteins | sample Alteio_BWOrgHeat_75_FD_152933 | JGI IMG/M metagenome (GOLD analysis project Ga0206912, IMG submission 152933) | Enriched cells from forest soil in Barre Woods Harvard Forest LTER site, Petersham, Massachusetts, United States -... | ecosystem: Environmental > Terrestrial > Soil > Temperate forest >... | reverse complement strand
ACGCCCATCATTGTCGTCGTCATCGGCGAAGGGGCTTCTGGTGGCGCTCTTGGAATGGGTGTAGGGGATGTAATCGGGATGTTGGAACACGCTTACTACTCCGTGATTACTCCTGAGGGTTGCGCCTCGATTCTATGGAAAGACTCCGACAAGAAGGTCGAGGCGGCCGCCATGCTTAAGTTAAATGCCGAAAATCTTCTCGAGCTCCAAGTGATCGATGCGATCATCAATGAACCCTTAGGAGGAGCCCATCAACAACCGACAGTTGCTTACCAGAACGTCAAGCGCTTTGTCTTAGAACAAAAGCAAATTCTTTCCATGATGCCGAGGGAGATCCTCTTAGAGCAGCGCTATCTAAAATTTCGCAAGATGGGCCGCTTCGAAGAGGTCGTGTGAAATTACTCTTCCGCACAGCCTTCAAAAACAGCAAATATAGGGCTTTGCTTGCCCTGACGGTCATGGCGATGTGCCTGTTTACCTTTTCTTCTCAGCTAGAGATTCTCACTTTAGGCATCATCACCAATAAGGGACCTGACGTGTTTGAATTGTTTGCTCCGATTAAAGACGGAGAGATTCAAAGGTCCGATCAGTTAACGTTGGATGAGGTCTCGGAGCGCTGGCCAGACATTGCCAACAATCCCGAAGGTGTGCTCACAAAATATGAAGCTGCGCAGTATTTGGCTAAATGGCGCAACCGCAACTTTTTAGAACAGATCATTCACAAGCTAAATAGTCTCTTTTCTTTGACCGACAATTTGAATCATTTAGCCATTGCCATTGTCTTTGTGGCGCTGTTTAAGGCCATCATGCTCTTTACGCATCGCTTCACGACGCGTTTGGTGGCGATACGCGTCAGCCGCGACTTACGTCAGGAGTATTTTGAGCATATCCAGTCCCTGCCGATGGATTTTTATCAAAAGTATAACATCGGCAGCATCTCCTCACGCGTTGTGGGGGATGCCGCGATGATTGCTGAAGCGGTCAATGCCTGCCTTGTCAACTATCTGCAGACGCCTTTCACCGTGCTGACGACGATGACGCTTTGCTTTTTGACCTCCTGGAAGCTATCGCTCATCATCTTCTTTGGATTCCCTTGCGTGCTCTACCCAATCCTGTTTTTAGCCCATCGCGTCAAAAGGATTTCCAAGCAGATTCAACAAAACCAAGAGTACTTTAGCTCGGTCCTCATCGACTTTTTAGCGGGGATTCAGACGGTCAAGATTTTTGCGATGGAGGAATTTTCCTTGCGCAAATACCGCGAGCAAAATCAACGCATGGCCTCGCTAGAGCAGCGCAGCGCCCGTTATGATTTGTCTTCGCGCCCTGTCATTCACACGATAGCCATGTTTTTCTTGGCGACCGCTTTGATTTATGGGTTGTATGTGCTCCACATGAGCGTCTCAGAGGTGATTTTCTTTTGCGGTCTGCTCTATGTCTTTTATGAGCCGATCAAGAAATTTGCCGAGGAGAATAGCCACATCCAGCGGGGGGTGTCTGCGGCGGAGAGAATGTGGGAAGTCATGGACCTAAAACCGCAAATCGAAGACAGTCCAGATGCTGTTGATCTTAAAGGACTTAACGAAGGCATCGTCTTTGACAACGTCTGGTTTAAGTATGGGGACGAGTGGATTTTGAAAGGGCTTAGCTTTACGATCCCTAAGGGCAAGACCGTGGCTCTGGTAGGTCCCACAGGGGCTGGCAAGTCGACGATCGTGCAACTTTTGCCAAGGCTCTATGAGGTGCAAAAAGGGGAGATACGCGTGGATGGGCACCCCATTCAGCATTACACTCAGAAGTCGCTGCGTGAAAATATCGCTTTCGTGCCCCAAAAGCCCTTTTTATTCTTAGATACGGTGGCGGAAAACATCTCCTTCGGGCGCAATTTTTCGGAAGCAAGGATTCAAGCCGCTGCGCACAATGCCCATGCGGATGAATTTATCTGCAAGTTGCCAAAGGGGTACGACACGGTTTTAGCAGAAGCGGGCAAAAACCTCTCAGGAGGGCAGCAGCAGCGCTTAGCCATTGCTCGCGCTCTCGTCAAAGAAGCCCCCATTCTCGTCATGGATGAGGCGACCTCCTCTCTCGATTCCATCAGTGAGCATAATATCAAGATGGCGATTCGACAGCTGCGCGGCAAGATGACGCAAGTGATCATTGCGCATCGCCTCTCTACAATTGAAGATGCCGATCTGATCATTTATCTTGAGCATGGCACCAAAGTCGCGGAAGGAACCAAAGAAGAGCTTCTGCAAAGCTGCCCCGGCTTCCGCAACATGTGGCAGATGCACTACAAAAACCGGAAAGAAGATTAAACAATCGCGAGAGCCAGATTCAATGCACGCTCGTTTTATTTTGCCAGCCATTCTTCTCGTTCAGTCCCGCTTCGGAAAGACGCTCCCATTCATCAAAAATTTTGTTGCGTTGTTCATCTTGTGCCGCTTCAATATATTGTTGTTCCAACAAGTCACATTTTCTGTTTAGTTCCGAAAAAGGAGAAAGATTGTTTTGGCGAGATTGATTCATAAACATTTATCTCCATTGTACAAGTTGGCACCTTTACATAATGTTGCAGCAGCCGTCTTTCTTGGGCTTGGCTTTGGGTGAGTCTTGGGCTTTTGGGATGAGTTTTTCTTCGATGAAGGTGTAATCTTGATCGCATCTCTTACACCACACTTTTGTCAAAGCGTCATAGAAGTTTTCATCCCTGGGCATAATGCGTTTCTTGTTGTTGTATGCGGCACGCTGAAAGGAAGGGATAGCAATGCCCTGTACTAAAATGCTCTGTTTGGGTAGCGATACTTCCTTAGTCTCATCATCGAGCGTTGCAATGACAATGCCTGTTTCTCTTTCCACTAATAAGCGCATCTCATTTCTTCCAGGGAGTTAGGATTTCGTGGCCGGTGTCGGTGATGAGCAGGGTGTGTTCCCACTGGGCACTCGGCTTGCCATCGCGCGTGCGGGCGGTCCATTTATCGAGGGGGTCCACGACAGCTTCGCGCACGCCGGCGTTGATCATGGGCTCGATCGTGAAGGTCATGCCAGGCACTAGCAGCACATTGAGATTGTTGCGATAATGGGGGACTTGCGGGCCTTCGTGAAAATCGACCCCCACCCCATGGCCTACAAATTGGTTGACGACGGAGCAACCTTGGCCAACAGCGTATTCTTCGATCACTGCGCCAATGCGCGAGATCGGAATGCCCGGCTTTAAGATGGCAACAGAGCGCATGAGACTCTCGTAGGCCACATCCACGACGCGCTGCTTTTCAGGGCTCACTGCGCCAATGCAAACCATGCGGCTGCAATCGCCGTAAAAGCCATTTAGGATACACGTCACGTCGATGTTGAGGATGTCGCCCTCTTTTAAGGGGACTTTGTCGGGAATGCCATGGCAAATCACCTCGTTCAACGAAGTGCAGATGCTCTTGGGAAAAGGAGGATGCCCATAATGCAAAGGGGCTGGAATGGCCCCGGCTTCTTCGTGTAGCTTGACAGCATAGTCATTGAGTTCTAAGGTCGTTACACCCGCTTTGGCTTTAGCACAGACAGCATCGAGGATGCGTGCCGACAGATGGCCGGATGCGCGAATGCCCTCAATTTGTTCAGGGGTTTTGATTAAAATCTTATGCTTTTTAGCATAGATCTCTTTGAGATCATCGCCACCTTTATGCGTCTTCCGGCTGCTCACCTCCGGAAAATGGCAATTTTTCCACTTTTTGCTGCTGCCACACCAACAAAGATCATTTCTTCCAATCATAAGAGATATTCTAACGCACTTCCCTATTTAAATTAAAGCCTCTGCAGGCTATAATTCTCCCCGATATGAAGCCATCCGATTTAAAAGCACCCTTTGCCTGGAGTGACCGCAAGGTCCTCATGGAAGATCGCATTTTTTATGTTCCTAGCCGTTGTGCTACCTACGACGACTTTGCCTTTCCCGGTTGGGACCACCCTACCATCTTTGGCAATGACAACCCCGTCATGATCGAATATTGCAGCGGCAATGGAGCTTGGGTGGCGGAAAAAGCGCAACAAAACCCACACCTCAACTGGATTGCAGTGGAAAAGAAGTTCGAGCGCGTGCGCAAGATCTGGTCCAAAATCCAAAACTTTGGCCTTAAAAACCTGATGGCTGTTTGTGGCGAGGCTTTTAATGCCACGTGGCGCTATCTTCCAGCAGAATCTTTTGCAGGCGCTTTTATCAATTTCCCCGACCCTTGGCCAAAAAAGCGACATGCCAAGCATCGCTTGATTCACCCCGCCTTTGTGCAGGAGATCTGGCGCGTCCTTAAGCCGCATACGACCTTTACGCTCGTGACCGATGATCCCGTTTATTCCGCCTGCATGGTTGAGGAGATGGGCAGCCATTCGGGTTTTAGTTCCCTACACCCCTCGCCTTATTACATCACCGATATCCCCAGCTACGGCTCCTCCTTTTTTGAACAGCTTTGGCGAGAAAAGGGGCGCACCATCCACTTCCACCAATACCGCAAAAGCGCATGAGTGCTGTCATCACGCTCGATTGCACCGTGCATTCCCGACTCGACTGGCAACGCGAATTTGAGCAAGCTCGCAAGGCAGCAGCCCTTCTTTGGCAGCTTGACCTCGGGCTGTTTTCGGGTTTAAAGCGCGGGCTAACTAATGCGATGCATTTTCAAGCGCTGACGCTTGCCTTGGAACATTTTCGCGATACAGCATGGAAAGAGTTTCAGCCTCAAACAAAAGGGGTCATTCTCTACTGTGGCAGCCCCGATTTAGCGCGGGGCTTTCCCTGGGATGATACCCAAGAGAAGAATTTCGACAAATGGTTGCGGGGGCGAACTGCCACGGAAGAATTGAAGAGTCTCTATTGCACTGAGGCTGCGACAGAATACCTTGGATTGCTTGTCCAGCGCCTGCCTGACGCCATGCCGTTGGAGGTACATCTTGATGCTAGCGCTATCCAGGACCCTTTCTTGAAAGTCCAGCTTCTCAATCCAGTCCGCTACCCAAGACTGGAAATGCAAGTTACCGGAGGAGGGTATGGAATTTATAACTCAGCTACCCAAGCGCAGCTCGGCCTTTGCCTACCAGGAGGAGAACGCTTGCGAGGGCCTATCACTTGGCTTGAAGCGAACAAACTCTTCTACAAGGTCATCCCTGAAGAGGATTTAATCACGGAATGGGATGGCTTAGATGCTATCATTTTTGACCCTCAATCCCTCACTGCGCAAGGAAAGCGCAAACTGCAAGGTTTTTGTGCGGCGGGAGGGCAGGCAATAACAACCGGCGAACTCATCGGCTTGCCAGAGGAAATCAAATTTTCAGATCTCCAACAGCCCAAATAGAGATGGGTTTAGCCTTGCCTTTGACGAAGACTTCGTCGACAAGCCTTAGGTTGTAGTCTGAGGGGTGTTTTAAGAGCTGTTTCGTGTTTTCTGTGAGGAGCAAAGGGATTTTATAGCTCTTGGTTAAATCTTGGATGCGAAAGGCGATGTTGACGGAATCCCCAATAACAGATCCGTCGATGCGGTCTTTTCCGCCTAGAATGCCGAGGATGAGTTCTCCTGTATTCAATCCAATACCCACCTTCACTTCGGGTGGCAAATGGTGCAACATATCGATCGCAGCATTTAAGGCATCGTCTGGATCGCCAGGAAAGAGGGCCATAATCGCATCGCCTATGTACTTATCGATAAAGCCATGGTGCACCCTAATGATAGGCTCCATGGCGCCAAGAAAGTTATTTAAGTAAGCAAACGTCTCTTGGGATGTCATCGCTTCGGAGAGGCTTGTAAAGTTGCGGATATCGCACACAAGGGCTGTCATCATGCAAGGGACTTGATCTCCCAGCTTGATGTCGACGAGATTGCGCTTGCCTAAAACCTTCAAGATTTGCGTGGGGACAAAGCGGTCATAGGCTTTATACAAACGGGCATTTTCGAGGGAAATCGCTGCTTGTGAGGCTAAAACATTCAGCAATCCTGCTCGTTGTTCCGTGAAGACATCGGGTGCCAAATTGTTTTCAAGATATAAGACGCCAATCGCCTTGGATTGATGCAAAATGGGCGTGCAGAGCAGCGATTTAATCGCATTTTTAATTAAATAGGGATCCTGCTGAAATTGTTCGGCATGCTTAGAAGCATCATGCAAGATGACCGATTGTTTGGAGCGCAGGACATAATTCACAATAGAAATGGGGACGATCGTCTCATTGATCGGCTTTTCTTCGTAAAGGCTTACTTCGCCATTCTGGCTCCCTTCTGCTTCTAGCGCAAGAGTATCGCCATGTTCAATCAGAATTTTAACGACGTGGGCCCCGGCGTTTTCCATCACGATTTTGACCATCTTTTCTAAAAGCGTACTTAAGATGATTTCAGAAGAGAGAGCTTGTGTGGCTTTCATCAAGGACATTAAATCCAAAGGAGGGGATCCTGTGGTTGAAGTTTGCATGGAGCTAGCAAGCGAGGTGAAGGTTCCAGAGCCTATCCACGCGGGATATCTTTCTTCCAATTGTTGGATTTTATCTTTTGCCCCCCACTGCAGATAGTGGTAGTGGGCAATCTGGAAATAAAATTTTGCCAGGCGCTTTTGATCTGTTCTGAAATAATACTGAAAAGCCGATTCGCTGATGAGAGCGGAGAAAAGCAGCAACTCTTCCTCTTCAGCTGCATCGAGAGCACGATCAAAGAAAGTTTTGCCTCGGTCTTCATCGCCTTGTTGGATAGCCAGTTCTGCCACGATATGTAGATAGAGAGGGTTAAAATTTGCAGGGAATTGTTCGGACCAAATTTTTAGAAGGTTGAAGTTGCGGTCCAAAAGCTTTTTTTCCTTCTTAGAAAGCTCTTTGTAGAAACGGCAGGAAATTAAAGCATCGAGATAAGTGGCCAAGGGAAAAAGGAGTTGTCCAGAAGTTGAATCTTCAAATTCACGCGCTCTAATCATCGTTTCACGTGCTTTTTTTAAATCCCCTTTAATAAACAGAACCAAACCATAGAAAAAAAACACGCGGTGCTTTGCATTGCGATTGGGAAATCTTAAGAGATGTTCCAGATCGATATCTAAAATGTTTTGCTTGCTATCCATCAATGTCTGAAGGATTGAATGGATGGCACCCACCATTTCAAAAAAGCCTTCCTCTTTGCTGCGCTTAAGGATAATTAGAGCTTTTTTAAATTCATTTAGCCCTTCTTCTAAGGATTTATTCAAAAAGAGGAAATGGGAGGGCATCACGACATTTTCATAAGCCAGGTAGGTAAAATCGCCCGATTCAATAGAGTATTTCACAGCTTTCAAAAAAATAGGAATACTGTCTTTAAGGCGTATGAACCAAGATGAGTAAAACGAACCGTATAAAAAGTTTATACGTCCATTGACGAGATTCGAATTTAATTTTTCAGCGTATTTGAGTGCTAATTTTTCCCAGAAGATAGCTTCGTTAAACTGATTTGAGCGTACCAATGAAATTACATAACCGCCGAAGCCGATAATATTGATCGCATTGATCCCTCGGTTTATTCCAAACAAAATCGCTTTAATGATGACAGTTGCAAATAAGAGTTGTTCATTAGTTACGTAGCTGATGGCTCCGATAATTCCTATAAATTGAGTGGCAAGCAAATATTGAGGATCTTCTACTAACGGTTTCTGCATCAATTTTTCTTTTCCATGATACAAAAGAGAAATTTTAAAGATCATAAATGAGTAAATTAAATTCCAATTATTTGGCTTTTCGGGAATGGATAAACCAATGAGTTTTAAACCAGAGATGCTCTGTGATATCGCTTCGGGAAATTTGCCAAGACTGCTATTTTGCGCTGCTAAAATGACGTAGATTTTTAGCTTTTCATCTGGGGTCGGAGCTGCTTTCAAAAGTTGATTGAGCTGCTTATCCGCTTCATCAAATTGACCTGCCAAAGAAAGGCATTCGCCATATTCTCTTTCGATCTCAAAGTTAGGCGTAACCGCGAGCTGCCGCGCGACCTGAATGTATTGAAGAGCCGCATTATAGGCGTTAGAAAATTTTGCTTTGATGGCGGCCTTTAAATTAAGGGCGGAGACATTTTGTCTTTCTTCAGGGCTTTCGATGAGATCTGTCGCGCGGTTGTAATGATCAACGAGTTCAAAAAGCGGAAAATCCTGTTGCTGCAGGTGCCGTGCAATTTTTAGGTGAATGGCTTTTGTATCCAAGGAGACGACTTTATAGGCGGCTTCTTGTACCTTATCGTGCAGAAACTTGTAGGCGATGTTTTCGCCAAGCTCTGCTTGTTTATATTCTGTCCCTTCGGTGAGAAGCAAACCCACCTGAACGGCCTCCCATAACTCCTCGGCAAGAATTGTCTCCTTTTTGGCGGTAATGGCAGCCAATGTTTTGAGCTCAAAACTGCCTCCAATGCAGGCAGCAATGCAGATCGTTTCGAGACAACGGGGGTGTAAGGAATGAATTTTTGTCGTCAGAAGGTCAATGACATTGTCGGTGATCGGGGCTTTTTTGATTTGTTCAAGGTTGAAAGCCCAGCGATTGTCTTTATAAAAGATCAAACCATCCCGATGAAGCGTTTTTAAAAATTCCGTCACAAAGAAGGGGTTACCAGAAGTTTTATCTAAGACTTGTTTAGCGAGATCTGCAACATCTTCTATTTTTAGAGTATCGCGAATGAAAGATTCGACATTCTCTAGATTTAAAGGAGTCACGGTGATAATGGATTTATTTGGGATATCCTGAAGGGCTAAAGAGAGGGGGTGAACAGAAGAGACCTCATTGTCGCGGTAAGCGCCTAGGATAAATAAGTGTTTTGTGCTCGATAATAAATCTTCGATTAAAGCGAGCGAGGCTTGATCCACGCCTTGCAAGTCGTCAAAAAAGAGCACAAGGGGGTGTTCCTTTTTGGCAATAATTCTAAAAAATCTCTGAAAAGTAAATTGCAGGCGCGCTAGAGACTCTTTGGGTGGCAAAGGCTCTAGAAGTGGCAGGTGAGTCATTAACATTTCAAATTCGGGTACGATATCCACAATGGCCCTGCCAACCGATCCGAGGGCGTCTTGCAGCTCTTTTTTGATTTGTGGCAAATTATCTTCTTTTAGAAGAAACTGTACGAGTTCTTTGATAGCCTGGCTAAAGCCTAGATAGGGAACGCTTTTTTGGAGGATGTCGTATTTGCCCTTAACGAAGATGCCTTTGTTTCCCACAAGGGGTTTCTGTACTTCTTGGATCAAAATGGTTTTACCCATACCTGAAGGGCCTTTGACGAGAAAAAGTTCGCTCTCACCGGTGTGTAAAAAATGATCGAAGTGGGAAAGTATTTGGTTAGCTTGGCTCTCACGGCCATAGAGCTTTTGCGAAAGTAGAAAAGCTCTTTTGCTATCCTCTTCGCCGAGAATAAAGTCGCTTTCGCCCTCCATGATGCGTTTCAGATCGGCTTTGATGCCGGCCGCACTCGCATAGCGGTCTTCGGCATTTTTAGCCATGAGCTTCCAGACAAGTTTTTCGAGCAAGGGTGGAACGCCGGGAATAGCTGGGGGTGGCTTGGTCAAGTGAAAGAAAACCAGTTCGAGAGGGTCGTCGCTTTGAAAAGGCAAAGCACCTGTGAGCATTTCGTAGAGGGTGACGCCGAGGGAATAAAAATCGCTTCTAAAGTCGACAGAACGGTTGGTGCGGCCTGTCTGTTCAGGAGAGATATAGGGGAGTGTGCCTTCTAATTGAGACGAGGGGATTTCATTGCTGAGTTCCGTGGAGAGGCTGAAATCTATAAGATTAACTTTTAATGACTTAGGGTTAACTATTAAATTGGTCGCATTAAAATCTTTATGAATGATGCCTTGCTTGTGCAGTTCTTCCAAAAGCGTAACAAGCTGAATAGCAATTGGATAAAAAGTACCCAGCTCCAGCTTGATCTTTTCATGGATGAAGTTTTTTAAGGTCACCCCGGGGATATATTCCAAGACCAGGTACATGTGGTGTTTATGGTGGATAAACTCATAGGCTTTAGGAATTTCTGCCGCATGAATTTTTTGCAGAATGCGGTATTCATGTTGAAGGTTGGCTAATTCTTTAAGTGACGGATAGTCAATGGCATGCGTCTTAACAGCGACAATTTCCCCATCGGATTCTCGAATGGCTCTATAGATGATTTTGTTTGGATTCTGTCCAATGATTGTTTCAATGGAATAGTTTGGCAAATCAAGTAGTGCATTTCCCATCCCTACATTATACAAAATATTTTAATCTCTGCCTAGCGCCGGTAGAAGGAGGGGAAGGGACGATAGTAAAGAACTTGACTAGCGGCCTGAAGAGGAGGGGAGGGGCGCGAGGAAAGAATTCGGTTAGCCACGGGTGAAAGTTCTAGCACCAGAGAGGGTAGCCTAGTTGTTCTATACCATGTATGGCTCAATAGCTTTCATAGGCATAAAAAGACAAAGCGAATCGTTAATAGATTCAAAGCCGAAATGTTCGTAGAAAATTTTGGCTTTTTCATCAATAGCATCGACGATTATGCAAAATCCGCCTATTTCTAGTGATAGTTGATAACATTTTCTCAAACTGTTTATCAGTAATTCTTTACCAAAATTTTTCTTTTGAAATTTAATATCCACTGCTAAGCGACAGAGCCTTAAAGCTGGGACTGGATATTTGGGAAGACCTCTCGCTATTTTTTTAGGCAATAATTCCGCTTCAATTTGTGCAGGACACAGAGTGTAATATCCCACAATCTGTGAATGATTATCTTTCGCTACAATCGTCACGTTGAGTTTTCGGCTTTGATTAATTAAAGCATATTCCTTTAAATATTTATTAAGAGATTCAACACCACAATCAAATGATAAAGTATTTTCTTTGTCAGTAATGATAGAAAATTCAAGCACAGTAGGGACTATCCGTATTTTTTCTTATAATCAGCAAAAGCTTTTTTAAGATGTTTGTTTGGTTTAATTGGCGCTTCCATTATATCAATAAATTTTTCCCATTCTTCTGCAGACAATACAAGTCGACTTTCTGGAGAAGTAGCTTTAATTTCTTTCTTGGCTGTTTCTAGTATCAATGAACGCATGTAAATACTTGGTTCAAGCCCTTTTAACTTAGCAGCTTTTTGAATGATGTCTTTATCTTCGGTATTGATGCGGAATTGTACAATGGCATCTTTTTTTACATGTTTGTGCGGGGTGGGCATTTGCATTCTCCTTATAAAGTTATATCCACCTTAACATATCTGTATGACAATGTCAATACATTTTGACAACATTTTGACAACTAAAAAATTATGCAAGGGCATTTTCTTTGACGCGGCGCTTCCCCAACGGGTAAGGGCAACAAGGGCATTTCCTCTGTGGGCTCAGGGGGGTTTTTGAGTTCGTTCAACTCTTTGTTAAGAGCTTCAAGTTTATCATTCAATTGACCTAATGTACTCCACGCAGCGGCGCTGCTTTCAATTGCAGCCATTATATCATCGACCTCCTCGGGCTTTATCTGTGTCGAAAGATCCTCGACTAAAGTGGGAAAGCGGGATTCATTTCGCAATTCAATTTGAATCTTTCGCAATTCTGCATTTTCATCAATCTCGCAAGCGGTCTCTTGAAGCTGTTTGCGCAAAGTTGCAAGTTGAGTAATGGAGGTCTGAAGTTTAGTCATGAGAAGTGACTTTTGAGATTTGAACAAATCGATTGAATTCGCCACTGCTGCTAGCGCTAAAGCCCCTAAGTTGCGTTGTTGACTCAACAACTCTCCTTTTAATGCGGTTTCTGCTTCTTTATATTTTGCAATCGCTACTTTGTCTAATTCCTTGACTTTCGAAGGATCTATTTTTCTTATTTGTTCGTCAGCGTATTGGTTATATTCTCTAAAAAGTTGCCCATTAGTTGTGATTAAAGAGCGAAGATGTTGTTCTAGTTGTTCTAAAGACACGGGCAATTCTTGGAAGTTTTTGATGTCATCATTTTTCGGGAGAGTTTTACCCATGAGTTTATGCATCTCTCTGATGATGCCTCTAAATTTCACTTTTACATGCAAAATAGCAGGGTTCATCGTCGAGACCATGCGCTGGGTAAGATCTTTAGCTTGTAGAGCTTTCGCCATATTATCTAATTCAAGAACCTTTCTTTCTAAGGCGAGAAGTGTCTGTTCGCATTCGCCTTTGGGAATATTGCCAAGGTTTGCAAACATTCGTGTATTAGTATCGAGAGTCCTCAGACGTGGGCACATTTCAAGTAAAAAATTACAATTGACACTCATTTTAACCTACCTTTTAAATGATTTATGCTAAGGGGCAGGCTAATTATTTGCAAGGCGATTGACATATTTGTCGTACTATGCGATGTTCTTTCGGAAAAAGAAAAGGAATACCGCTATGAGTTTTGTAAGCATAATTGAACGAGCGCTGGGAGGAGATCTACTGGCTTCTGAAAATGATAGGACTCAGCAAATTGGCGTAGCTTTAAGGCAACTCAAGGGCAAGGATTTTAAAACCTGGGTACAAGGCATTCAGTGCTTAGTCGATAGAAAACTCATTCAACCAGAAGACCAAAAGGTTTTCTTACGCAAAGTTGTGACCGTTCAGCAAGCAGTCAATCATATTCCCTCCGGCATCTTGACTTTGTTTAAAGACCCTATGGAAGAAATGCGCAATATCGAAAGTTTGATCGAAGCAAAACAATATGCTTACGCCTTTTCTCGGCTCGCACAAATGAACCGCTTCAAAGGCGTCTACAGTAACTTGATCGACATTACCAAGATGGTGGGTCTTAAATATATTCGCTTTTCGTTTAACAATGAAGTTACCTTTGAGAATTTGCCCGAGGAAGCGCATCCTTTTATTTGCTACTTCTATTGGATCGGTCGAGAAGGCAAGTATGTCGAAAAATACGCCCAGGAAGTGATCAGCAAGCGCAATTGTTTACCGGTCATTTTTGAACTTTTATCAACCAATTCAACCCCTAAAAAGTACCCTCTTTTGCGCTATCTTCTCGCTTTGCCAGCAGGATGTCCAGAAATGTTAAGAGAAAAGGCCAAAACTGAAGCCGAAGTTTTTTATAGCGAAAAAGCTCAAAATGAAGGGCTGGATTTTGAAGATTTAAGCTATTTGCATGCCTTTCACTTGCTATCGAGAGAGGCCTTACGCCCCTGTGTAAACAACGTCTGTGTACAAGAAGGAGCCCTATCACGCCTTGAGGAGTCATTTCCTTCTTTTAACGCCGAATTTCGCAATTTTATTATTTCTGCTTTTCTAGATGCCATCGAACTAGGCCGAATTGATATAACAAAAATTTATTCGGGATGGGAAACTACCGCTGAGCTAAGAAAAGAATGCCTTACTCGCAACAAAAGTTTAACACAAGAAGAAGAGACACTGCCTTTAGATACGGTAAGAAGAATCTATAATCGTTTAAAGTTTGGTGTGGCATTTGATGCGCTATCTTCGAATCCGATTTTGTACAATTTTGAAAGAAGTCTCATGAACAACCTTTTGAGTCGCGAGGCATTGCAAAGCAATAGGGTTTTATTGGATGAAATTGAAGGGGATACAGTCCATTGCGCACCCTCCTTAAGAGCTACTGCTGCTATTTGCAAAATTTTTGCCAATCTTTCTGACAATATGGATGCGAACATGATTGAAAAGATTGAAGCCAAATTTCGTTTAATCCCCAATCAAAGTCAAATAAAAATTATAGATCGACTTTATCTTTTGTCGCATGCTGCGGACAATCTATTTTTAAAAAGTTATATACGCTTGCTTTTTCAAAAGTACAATCTCGACTTAGAGATCCCTCCAGATCCAAACATTTCCCCTCGCTATGAAGAGTATTTAAAGCTTGCCATGTTCGGGGCCAATGTCAGCCATTTGCGCAAAGACTTATTCGAAATCCTCGCTCTAGATGGGTTTACCGCTCATATTACTTTTAAAAGCAAAGTGATGAAGGAATATCTCAAAGCGAATCGCTACCTGCCGGGCATTCCTTTAAATGAAACCACCGATGCGACAGTGTTCGAAATCTGTTTTCAGCAATCGAGATTTGCAGAATCAGAGTGGGAAATTAGGTGGCTCGCCCAGATCCCAAAAGGGCACTCGCGCTATGGACAGGTGTTGGTTCGCCAAGTGGAAATTCTTCACTTCAAGTATAGTAAGAAATACGCTCCTGCTGTAGCTTGGGAGAAACTTCAACCTTGGATTATGAAAGTCCATAAATTTCAAAACCAATTTGATCTAGGAAAAGCAAAGTTGGCCCATCTAACCGAAGAAGACACCCAAAAAGCCTTAGATAAATTCGATATCTTTTTAAATGAGCAGAAAGCTAAGAAAAAATAACTAGGTAGGCGCTATGGCTCCATATCCAAACCACCCATTCGCGGACTTTACCCCTGTGTGAGTGACTCTATAGTCGCGGATGAAGATTGTTTTAGCGATGGTGTAGATGAGGCGGCCGCCTTCGAAGACGATATTTCGGGAATGCTTTTTTTTCTCCAAATCAATAGAGCGTGTCATCTTTTCGTTAGTTATTGTCTTGTGATTCACTAAGCGAATTTCGTTCTCGATAAGAAAAGCAAGGATATCCCCACTTACTGCGATATCGTCGGCGGCTTTGTGTTTGTCTTTGTCATATTCTTGAGGTTGTAGGATATTTTCCATCCTAGTAATTGTGTCTTTGGCGATGACGGGTCCGTTGTCAAAACTGATAAAGAGTTGATCTCTATCGATAAAGCATTTTGTCACACAGGGTCTTTTGGTCTTATCAGTGGGCCTCTCACCCACCACCCGATATTCGTTTTCGGTAAGTTTGCCTTGATTCAGATCGACGGCAATGCAATCCGGGGCAAGTCCAGAGGTTGAAGTATCCCTTAGCCCGCAATAGAGTGTTTCGCCAACTAAAGTCACGCAATTCACGTAGACTTGCTTTGCATCGTCGTCTAGGGATTTACATTTGTCAAATTTCAGCGTGATCGCTTTCTGCTCATAGAAATATTTCCTATCGTAGCTGAGGACGCGGTCGCCATCGATGCGTACAAGGAATCTCTCATTCGCAACCATCATGTTACTGCCGAGTATTACTGAGGAGATCATATTGAGGAGGCATCCATCCAAATCAAATTCCACTATATGTTGGGCATTAAGAACGGCAAAAATGCGGTTTCTCACCACACAGACGGTGGATAGGGCGATATCGGCTGTAATGACGGCCATTGGAGCGCCTTGCTCGCTGAGGATGTGAATTGTGCCCTTAAGAGTATCTTTTCTAAGGCCGGTGCAGACCAGACGTCCTTCGATGATGCGGACGAAGCCCTCCCAGTTCACACCTGGTTGCGTGGGGGAATAGGTCCATTTACAGGTCCTTGTACTGAGATCCCAGCACTTAAGTTCAGTGTCAGCCACCGTGAAGGTGAAGGGATTTTTAAAGATGATGTGGGTAATATCAGAGGTGTGTTTCGTCTCTAAGGTTGTCAGGTAAAAATTTCTATCCATGACATTTTTTGCAATGCTAGCATGAGTGTGGGGTGTTCCTACAATCATAGTGTTCCTCCAAAGACATCCTTAAAGAGTGAATTGCAAACTCCAAAGCGAGTTTGCAATTCCCTCTTCATCTCAAAAATAAGCATTTGTTGTCCAGCTTTTAGAAAAAGGCATTGATATCCAATTCTTGATCGACTGTGCCCAAAAAATTGTCATTGTGTTTCAAACCGTAGGTCGTAATCAAAGTAAGGAATGTGGCTTTATTCGTACCTGTTATGGAATTAAAAACTGCTTTCTTCCTTCTTAGCTTTTCCGCGTATTCTTTGTTTATCGTAAATACATCGTCGTAAAATTTCACCTCGCACAAATTAATACATTGATCGGCACGGCTTATGACGAAATCTATTTCAGCCCCATCTTCTTTAGATCCTTTTGCAGGAATAGATCTCCATTTTGAAGTTTCTGTTTGGACAGCGGCTAACCCTAATGCTGACTTAATTTTTTCTATGTGTGTTAAACAAATGTTTTCAAAGGCAAAACCTGCCCAAACTTTCCAAGATTGAGTGTTTCTTTGTTTGAGCCAATAGTCTGACCCTCTACTTTGAAGATCAACTGATGGTATACCAGCGATCCAGGAAAGATAAAAAAGAGAGTACTGATCAATTAAAACATAAAGGTTGTCCTTCACACCCTTATCGAAGGAATGCATTTCACAAATGAAACCCGATTCTGTAAGTTCTTCTAAGCGTTTACTTAGAGTTCCTCCTCCTGAAAGGCCCGTATCTTGAATGAGTTCTTTATAAGTCAAACCCGTTCGTTTTTTTGCTAATGATCGGACAATTTTCAGATGATCCTCATGGTGGTAAAACAAGGAACGATATAGCTTGTGAAACTCTGAAAGCAGAGGTGCGTTATAGGTGAAACAGATTTCTCCGACCATTTGAGCAGCAGATTGGCCGCGTTCGAGATAGGTTAGATATTTAGCGACTCCTCCAAGACACATATAAATCTCAAAGATCTGCTTGCGATCTAAAAGAATATTTCGTTCTCTTAAAAATTCTTCTGTTTCGGAAAGTGAAAACGGAAGAAGTCTAATCGTTTTAGTAATTCTTCCATAAAGTCCACCCTTATTGTTCACAACATTTTCAATCATCCAGGATGCTGCAGAGCCGCATACGATCAAAATAGCGTTTGGCATTTCGGAAAGATACCTATTCCAGAGATGCTCTAAGGCTTGCATAAACATGGAGCGCGGTGTTACAAGCCAGGGCAATTCATCTAAGAAGATGATGACTTTTGTAGTTTTAGGTACTTTGGCAACTTCCTTTCTGAGACTTTGAAAAGCCTCGAACCAATCAGCTGGTTTTTTGGTTTTTCTCCCTTTTGCAAAATGATCAGAAAATTCGGTTGAGAAGTTTTTTAACTGTATTTCCTGCGAAGCATCTTGTATTCCTGTTAAATGAAAAAAAAGTCCTTTATCTTTAAAGAAGTTGCGTATCAAATAAGTTTTCCCGATACGCCTCCTCCCATAGACAGCTAGGAATGAAGGCTTTTTTGAATCTAAAACTTTTTGCAGATCTGCTATTTCCTTTTTTCTTCCCGTAATATCCATGTTTGCGCCAATTAAAGGGGTTTAACCAGCGCAAGATGTGTTTTTTTACATGTTTGCGCTGGATATGATATCATAATCAGCGCAAGCGCATTTTTTTGTCAATGAAAAGAAGTCCCTCATTAATGCTTGCCCTTTGACACAGAATCCAAGCTGGTATATACTGGTATATATGTTCATCCATGATATTTGCGCGGCTCTAGACAAAGCCAAGGTGACTTATGCGATTGTAGGTGGCTATGCTGTAGCCCTGCATGGAGCTGTACGCGGGACTGTCGATGTGGATGTCGCCCTTAAGTGGTCTTTGAAGAATCTGCAAAATGCAGAGAAAGCTCTAAAGGAGCTAGGCTTAGTCTCTCTCCTACCCATCGATGCTCAAAATATCTTCCATTTTCGCGAGGAGTATATTCAAAAACGCAATCTAATTGCTTGGAATTTTTATGAACCAAAAAATCCTTCCAATCAAGTGGATCTGATTATCACTTATAATCTTAAGCCCAGTTCGATTAAGCGAGTAAAAACCCTGCAGGGAGAGATTCGCATTTTATCCAGAAGAGAGCTCATCGCCATGAAAAAAGCTTCGGGACGGCCACAAGATCTAGAAGATGTCAAAAGTTTGGAGAATTTATGAAAAAGACGGTTCAATATTTCTCCAAAGATTCCCTCAAGCGCTGTGCAGGAATGACACCCGACCAAATTATTGAATTTTTAGAGAATTATCGCCAGCTCGTAACCCGTGCCCCAGAAAAGTGTCAACTCATCAGCATGAAAATCGAGCCTTCGTTACTAAAAGCTTTTAAAACAAAAGCTCAATCTGAAAAAGTTCCCTATCAGACCCAAATCAAAAAGCTGATGCGCGATTGGTTGATTTCTAGGTAATCTTTATTTCACTTTTAAATGCTTGAGTAATTTAGAGTGATCGAATAAACTCCCAGGCAATTATTTTTGATATAACTTTAACAATGAGGAAAATATGTCCGTACCTTCCTATTCTAGTGCAACAGCAGCACCAACAGCAACACCACCACAAGCTGCTAATGCCCCTAAACCACGCGAACTTCCAGTTGTACCGGTTGCTTTACCCGATGTAAGGCTAACGATTAATCAACCTTTAGCAAACACGCGCTTGAATGAGGAGTTAAGTGGGAAAGCAGGGGCAACTGCGGAAAGAATGCCTAGTCCTATCAAGGGAGCTGGGGAAGCAGTCATGAAAGGAGCGGGTTGGGAGTACAAAGGGGAAATTTTGAAGGGAAAATTCCATGGACGTGGCACCATTTACTACGCTTCAGGAGAAGTCTACGATGGCGAGTGGAGGTTCGGTCAAAGAGATGGCAAAGGCGTTTGTCGCTATAGCAACAGAAGCGTCTACGATGGCACATGGAGAAATGATCAAAGACATGGAAATGGAACCTTTACTTTTGAAAATCGAGATCAATTTGAAGGTATTTGGGATCATGACAAATTGACAGGAAGAATCCGCTATGCCAATGGATGTACGTACAGTGGAACGGTAAAAAATTTTAAGAAAGATGGCACTGGGGAATTTAGGTCTGTAAATGGAGACTATATTGGCGAATTCCGTGAGGATCTTTATCATGGAAAGGGGTCCCTCACACAAGCTCAAAATGGACAAAGCTATATAGGAGATTGGGTGGCAGGGAATCGCGAAGGACATGGTAAGAATGTGGACTCTAACGGCTCCTACGAAGGCGCATGGGTCGGCAACAAAAAGCAGGGCCGTGGAAAGCTTATCTCTCCCAATAACAGCGGCACTTATGAAGGCGAGTGGCGCAATGATCTGAAGCATGGAACAGGAAAGGAAACCTTTGCGGATGGATCGAGTTATGAAGGAGCTTTTGTAGAGGGCAAACGGTGTGGTGAAGGAATATTACGTTTCCCCGATGGTACGACTAGTACTGGAATCTGGGAAAATAATGAACTCGTCGAAGGCAAAGGCAAAAAAGTCTACCCAGATGGCACCGTTTACATAGGCAAATGGAAAGAGGGTAAAAGACATGGACCAGGGAAATGCATTTATCCCGATCGCTCTGTTTACGAGGGATTCTGGAGGCAGGATCAACGGCAAGGGCCAGGAAAATTAACCTTTGCGAATGGAGATATTTTCGATGGGCAGTGGAGGCGTGACAAAAAGTCTGGCTCTGGAAAATTGACTTTTGCTGCGGGAGGCTCCTATGTGGGGGAATTTAAACATGACCGCAAACATGGTCAGGGCAAGCTTATCTTTAGCGATGGCAAGTTCTACGATGGCCAATGGAAGCATGATAAGCGAGAGGGGTTTGGCAAAGAGTTTTTAGCGAATGGAACAGTCTGTCTTGAAGGTCTCTGGGAAAATGATTTCCTACTTAGAGGCAAGGGAACATCCACTGTGAATGGAGAAACTTATGAAGGTTCTTGGGAACAGGGTTGTAGACACGGCAAAGGAAAACTGACCCTTGCCAACGGAGATGTCTATGAAGGAGAATTCAAAAAGAATTTGTTCCACGGGTTAGGGAAATACAGGTTTAGAAATGGTGAAACCTACGATGGCGAGTGGAAACATGGCTTAAGATATGGATTTGGCAAAAATGTCTTCACAGATGGAAGTATTTATGAGGGAGAATGGAGAAATAGTAAACGCCATGGCAAAGGAAAACTCATCACGGCAGCTATGACGCAAGAGACCATTTGGGAAAACGACGTCCCCCAAAACCCGAGCAAATATATTTATCCAAATGGCTCTATTTATGAAGGGATCTTGAAGGATGGCAAATGGCATGGTCAAGGTAAATTAACTGATGTCAATTGTAATGTTTACGAAGGAAACTATGTGGACGACAAGCTAACTGGCTATGGAAAAGCCCGCTATAAATGCGGCGACACATATGAGGGAAATTGGAAGGAGGGCCAGAGAACTGGTTTTGGAACGTATACCTATAAAGATGGTGGCTATTCTCGTGGAAACTTCAAAAATGATAAACGAGACGGTTTTTGCAAATATGTCACCGTAAACGGCATGATCTATGAAGGTGATTGGAAAGATGACCTAAAGCACGATATTGCCGCGCATGTACGGGATCGTGTCGGTTCATGGTTTAAAGTTAAATGGGTTGATGGGAAAGAGATTTCGTCAGATCGTGACTATGACTATAAACCAAGCACCATCTAAAACCGAGGAAACCCGATGAACGAAGTTACTCTTAGCAACAATCAGTCCTATCAGCTTCGGATGCAATTCAAGGGGGATGATAGCGACGTGCAGGTCCTCGATCCTTGGGGTTACCGTAGGCCCGCCGTTCTTCTGATGGAAGAACCGGAGGGACAAATCGATGAATTGGAAGCGCTACAGAAACGGATCATACCCCTAGATCCCTCTAAGGAAAAGCGCGCTTTTCACGTCATGAAAATCGAAGGGGTCATCGTCGTCTATATTGGCCGCTCAGGGCTACCAGGAGGCACAAACTTACGCGCCCTCCTGACTGCAGCAGCAGCTGGATTTGGCACGCTGGTCGTGATTGCCGCTGGGATGCCCACAGCGGTCACAATCCCCATCGCAGGGGGCACCGTTCGCGCTTGTGTCCATACCTGGAAAGTAGAAAGAGCCAAAGGCAAATTCAACTTGAAGAATTTCCTAATCGAGTTTGGGAAGGGGGTTGGCAGTACCGCTGCCACGATGGTGGGAACAGCTGTTGCCGCACCTGTATTGCAAGCTGTGGTAGGACCTATGGTGGCCAATGTTTTGACGCCAGGTGCAGTGGGCACGGGAGCGACTTTAATCCGCAAAGGGATCACTAAAGAGAAAATCAACCCAGAGGATCTTGCAGAGGATTTTGTCGTTTGCGCAGCGGGATACTTCGCCGGCTTACCCGCTCACAAAATTATGGAAGCGGTGAAAAATCCTGTCGGCAAAGTGGTTGTAGCGGCTGTTTCAGGGGGGTGTGAAGCGGGGGGCGGACAGGTGGTTCAAAATGCTCTCAATGACAAACCCTGGAATGCTGATTTAGGGACAGCCCTTGTAGCAGGTTCTGCCACAAAAGGATTAGCTGTGGCGGCACATCTCGTTAGAGAAGCCGCTCTTAAACGCTGGGATGAGGAGATCAAACGCAAAAAAGAGGCTCTCAAAAAAGAGGAAAATGAACTTGAAACAGAGGAAAAAAGATTACAAAATATAAAAAGCTCTCCTACTACTGATGCCACAACCGCTGTGGATACATTGTTAGGCGATGGTTTTAAAACCTCAGACGGAAAGACTACACCTGAAATCGTGCATAGCCTTTTGGCTGGAAAGGAAATCACTTTCACTAAAGGTGGGGAGCAAGTCACTCTTCGTTATTCTTTTAGAACTAAAACCATCGTTTGCAACAATCCAAAATACTGCAAAAAAATTTCCAATGCTATTAAATATGCAAAAGATAAAGTTGATAATGGGGTAGAATTTTGTAAAGTAAAGCTGTATGCTAACCGTAAAGCTCAAAATGAGTTAGTCAAGGAACAAGCAGATCTCTATGACAAAGAACAATGGGTTAAATATGAGCAAGGCTTAGTCCGCTATCAGGCTTTATATCAACGCTTTAATTCACAGGCAGCCCCAGTAGTTGTAAAAAAACCGCTTCCTGCGCCTGTTCTAGTTCCTACTCCAACCTATATTCCCGAACAGCAGACTGTGATGATTGCAACTGTACAGGCGTTTGATCCTTTTGTGGGAATTGCTCGCTTGGCAGCTCCTCAACCCGTTCAACCTATTGCACTTCAGACGCTCACACAACCCACACCTCCTGTACAGCCCCAGCTAACTAGGGTAGCTGCGCAGCCGGTTGTAGATCCCAATCCAAACCGGCCAGTGGTCTTCCTCGATGAAAATCTATTGCAGCAGATTGCAAGGGCTGAAGAACATTTACAGCGCCTTGAAAGGCAGGAAAGGGAATGCGGGAGAGGCGCAGCTGGACGCGCAAGGAGAGCGCAGCTGGTGCAGCAAATTCAACTTCATAGAGAAAGACGCGATCAACTTCTCCTCAATGGCGATCGTTATGAAGGACAGCGCGTTAACGGCAGAATCCAAGGGTTTGGAATTTATACTCATGCCAATGGGGATCGTTATGAAGGGGAGTTTGTAAATGACAACATGCAAGGAATGGGCCGATTTACTTATGCCAATGGAGATGTCTATCAAGGAAGTTGGCTAAGGGGCGTACGGCATGGCCACGGAGTCTTCACCGGAGCCAATGGCGAGCGTTATGAAGGAAACTGGCTGCATGGCCAAAGACAGGGACAAGGCACGTGCACTTACGCGAATGGAGACCGCTTTGAGGGGAGTTGGGTAAATGGAGTTAGGCAGGGCCAAGGCAGTCTCAGATATCCTTCTGGTGATAGCTACGTAGGCAATTGGGTGAATGACCAATTTCAAGGTCAAGGTCGATTTGTCTCCGCAACAGGATGGAGATATGAAGGACAATGGGTGAGTGGTGCATATCAAGGACAAGGTGTCTTTACTGACGTTACAGGAAACATTTTTAATGGTCAGTTCGTGAATGGAGTGTTTCAAGGACGGGGGAGGTTAATCGCTCCATCAGGCTTGACGCTCTATGAGGGCGATTGGGTCCATAATGTTCAACAAGGCAATGGAACCTATACCTTTCCCAATGGGGATCGTTACATCGGAGATTGGGTCAATGGGATCAAACAAGGGCGTGGTGAATTCCGCTTCGTAAACGGTGATCGCTATGCGGGTGATTGGGTAAATGGAGTCGTAGAAGGCGTTGGCACCTACTTTTCTGCTAATGGTCATAAGTATGAAGGAAATTGGGTCAACCATATGCGGCAAGGCCAAGTAATTTGGACAATCAATGGAGTGCTCACCTATCATGGTCAGTGGGCAAGTGATAGGTTTCAAGGAAGAGGGAAGTTTATCCACTCCACCGGTGAAATTTATGAGGGGGAATGGGTCAACGATAGAAGGCAAGGCTATGGAGAAAATATCTTTTCCAATCGCGATAAATTTTTAGGGAGTTTTGTAAATGGCCACATGCACATGGGGAGAATGACCTATTTTGCGAGTGGAGATAGATGCGAAGGAATCTTCGTAGGCAATGAAATGCAGGGCCAAGTTAAGTACACATTTGCTTCTGGCGAAGTCTACGAAGGCGGCTATGCCAATGGAACTTATCAAGGCAAAGGAACTTTTAGAAACGCCGCAGGGAATGTTGTTTACACCGGAGACTGGGTCAACGGCAAAATGCAGGGGAAGGGGAAATACACATTTCCGGATGGATCTATTTATGAAGGGAAGTTTGTAAATAACAAACGGCAGGGAAAAGGAAAGATCACGTCTCCCAATGGGGATATTTATGAAGGGAAATGGGTGGATGACAAAAAGCAAGGTCTTGGTTCCTATACCCTTACCTCTAAAAAAGAGAAGTACGAGGGAAGATGGGTGGCGGATCAAATGCACGGTAAAGGGCGCTACATCACAGCAGATGGACAAGAAATCGAAGGCATCTGGCTAAATGGCGAAAGAATTCGAGGCATTGGAAATGTATCCCTCCAAGGTAAATTTATTTATGCTTTTCAGAAGAGCAACGACAAGGCGAAGGGATTTGAATTAGCCTCCCCAGAATATGCTAAAAAGGCCATCACCTACGCAAATGGGGTCAAATACGACGGAGAGTTTTTCAATGAGAAGTATCATGGACAGGGCACCCTATACATGAGCAGTAGGGAGAAATATGAAGGCCAATGGATGGACGACCAACGTTATGGGATTGGGACAAACACCTGGGCCGATGGTTCTTCTTTCGAAGGGCATTGGGTGAAAGACAAAATACATGGCCCAGGTAAATACATGGGGTCAGATGGAGCACGCTTTGATGGCCACTGGGAAGAAGGAAAAAAGACGGGGCCTGGCATCTATTATTATCCAACCGGTGAGCGCTACGAGGGTCAGTGGATAGAAGACAAAGAAAATGGTCCTGCAAAATTCTTCTTTGCCAATGGAGACCGATTCGAAGGCTTATGGAAAGACGGCAAGCGACATGGCCCAGGTGTCTATATCTATGCCAATGGCATTC
>Ga0206912_1088_pt2 | contig 24099 bp, 17 predicted proteins | sample Alteio_BWOrgHeat_75_FD_152933 | JGI IMG/M metagenome (GOLD analysis project Ga0206912, IMG submission 152933) | Enriched cells from forest soil in Barre Woods Harvard Forest LTER site, Petersham, Massachusetts, United States -... | ecosystem: Environmental > Terrestrial > Soil > Temperate forest >... | reverse complement strand
TCGACGTCCGACGTAAAGAAAACACCGTCGCAGTATGGGTTGGCCGAATTGGTGCATACAGGAACAACAGTCAGCCAGTAGGCGCCGGGCGTGAGCGTGATGCTCAGTCCCGTCACCTGGACCGTGAATTCGGTGAGACCAAAGCCGGAGCGGCCCGTTGCCGTGCTGGTTGCAGGGGAAGTGCCGGAATCGACTACGACGCCGGGGCTGCCGGCGATTACTTCTTCATTGATCGACCAGTAGGCTACAGCGGTTGGCTGGGTTCCCTGGTCGAGGACACCATATGACGCCAGATTGTTGGTGAAGAGTCCCTTCACATCCCACGTCTGGCCTGCGGGCACCGTAAATGGAACCCAGACTGCTGCTCCATACGGATTGCCGGATACGAACAGAGTATTCTCGTTGGCCAGTCCATTGGCCAGGAACGGCGGGTAAACAGGACTATCGAGAAAATCGCCGCCATAAAACAGGCACGCGGTCACTGGATTGCCGCATTCCCCGCTGGGGGGAGTGGCTTTGGCTTTGGTGGTGGTGACAGTCGTGGTCGGAAACGGAGGCGACGCGTTTTCAGGCGGCGTGCTCGGAAAAATTGCGAAGAAATGAGGCGATACGAGATACGATCGGCTCTCCGTCGATCTCGCACAACTGAAGTGTGCAAACTTGCTTCGCCTGGATGTGATTCGTGCGCGGCTTACTGGAACCGGACGCGGCCACTTCCAGGCGGAGTAAGGGTCAGGTATTTCTACTTAAGCGCCAGGTACACGTCGCTCGGGCTCAAGAGACCAGCCTCCCACCGGGTCCGTACCAGCTTCTCGTGCTTGGAACCGGGGAATGCAATATTCATTCCGCAAACAGAGCAGAGGACCTCATGCAGGAAATACTGATCGCCATACTTCGTGAAAACCAGTTTGCCTGCACCCGAACGCCGGTCATCGCTGTGAGCTAGGCTCAGCAGAACCACCTTCCTGTCCTCGCTGCGAATGAAAATTTCCTCAGGATAGGTCGTGTCCGAGGTTATGATGTAGGTCCCTGCAGGGACCCATTTGTCCCCTACGTTGAAATTGAAGGGGACCGTTGCTCTGGCAGCATGATCTTGTGCCGAGGCAGTGCCGGCGCGATGGCAAAGCCCGCAAGAAGGCACACTGCGATTGCGAACACTATGATGTGCTTCATTGGTGACTCTCCTTTTGTGGACGGGTGTTACTGCTGTTGATATCGCCTTTTCAATGATCTTGAAAAGGCGCTGACAACGCCTTTCCTAAGCACATTTCCAGATTCCATTGCTTACGATGTACTCGGTACTTGGCTGTGGGGAACCCTTCATCTAGTTATGTGTTCGGTGGAAAAATATTTCACAGAATTCGCGTGGAGCCCGACTCGCGAGGTCCGCTTTGCCTATATAGCGTGTGCGGAACATACAGATCGATGGACCGGGGTGCCGGTTATCAACGATAGTCTGGAGCGACGTAAAATGCTCTACTGAATCTTTGAGATAGAGAAGTGATAAGATGTGGTGCCGTCCCCAAATGGCGTTAGCACAAGCTCGCCGGTACCGTGAGGAATGACATCCGCAGGGGTAATCGAGTTCTGAGATTTCGCCACTCGGAACGGACGTAGCATCGACTGCGTCCAGAGACCTTACCGCATTTCCCGCACGTCGCACATGGATCGATACCTCGCGGGTGCATAGGACAAGAGCACAACTTCGACGAGGAGGCGGCGGTGACGAAGCCCGGTCTGATGGTGCGGCTCGGGTAATGCTGAACAAAAAAGTAAGAGCAAAGGCTGGAGGCGGGACCGCCTCCAGGGTTAGTTAGTGGCAATAGGGTTAGAAGTCGAAGCGCAGCGCAAACTGCATGCGGCGCGGAACCGAAAGCGTCGCGCTGGACACCCCGAGGTTGCCGCCGGTCAATCCCCGACCCAGGTTTGCAGGCCCAACATCAAATCGTACGCTGTTGGTTACGTTGTACACTTCCCACCCGAAATGAATGGCACCGAAATCCCGCACCTTCCAGGTCTTGGTCAGGCCGGAGTCGATGTCGAAGTAACCATCACCACGGAAGTTGTTCCGCGGGCCCGCTTCGCCGGGATAGGGCAAGCGGATGGGGCTGCCGGTAGCGACGCCGGCGTTGATGGCGTCGGGATTATCGAAGAACTGCGGGTTGTGGTTCTGGTCATAATGCTTGCGCATCTTGACCGGAGCGGTGACAACGCCAAAGCTACTGATTTGCCAGTCGGTCGTCCAGCCGGGCTCAATGAGCGAGAAGGGCAGGCCGCTGGACCAGCGATTAATGCCGGACCACTGCCATCCGCCGATGAACGCGTCTGCTAGCCCGTTGGCATTTTTCGCTACGGGATTACCGCGGCCAAACGGCAGAGCATAAACCCAGTCTACCGTCACGAGGTGACGGGTATCGAAGTCGGAGCTGGCGCGGTTCAGATACGGTTTCCATGTGTTGAGGATTTCGCTGAAGGAGGCAGTGTTCGTAGATTGCGTTCCCGTCAGCTCGTTGGTTCTCTCTGCGTCAGAACCCATATCGATGGAATGCGACCACGAGTAACTGACATCGAACAGCAGCCCATGGCTCGTGGGATGGCGCAGGGTTAGCTGCAATCCGTGGTAGTAGCTCATGCCGCTGGAGGACAAGGCGTAGAGCGAGGAGAACTGATCCTGCCAGAAATGGGGTTGCCATCCGGCGGGGCAACCGTAATTGCAATAGAAATCGATGTCGGAGAGAGCGCTCGTGGCCCCAAGCCGCGAGCGATACAGAGCCCATTCGTTGTTGTATATGGCTTGGGTCGCACTTTCACCTGCATAGTCGTAGCCCGCCATGAACGGGAAGACATTCTCGAAGTACTGGATCGGAGCAACGATGTACTGCGAGCCGATGGGATTGCCATTGGCGTCGCGATTCAGGCCGAAGTTTCCGCCATTGAGGTCAACATCGCGGGAGAGCTGGCTACCGGCCGCGTAGTAGTCTCCTGCACCCTGGGGATCGACGTAGTCGACCGGTTGAGAGAGATCAAGCTGCTGCAAAAGGTGCCGTCCCAGGCGGCCGACATACGCCCCTTCGAACGACACTCCCCCGCGCAGTTCGCGCTGGACCGAGAGGTCGAAGGTCTCGGAGTACGGCGTCTTGATCTTGCTGTCGAGACCCCACTGTATGGAGAAGTTGTTCTGGGGATACAGGAAGGGAAAGGTGACAGTAGTTGGCGCGCTCCCCACCTTGATTGGAGGAAGGGTGCTCCTGCCTACAAAGCGCGGTGCAGCCGGCTTGGTGCCTTGGGGTGCACATCCGGGGGTTCCGCAGAAGGGCGCCGTACCCTCCAGGGAGTAGTAGCCGGCAGGATTGGAAACGGACGAACTCATTCCGAACGAGCCCATTTGATCGTAGGAACTGACCAGGGCCTGCCCGAAGTGGTCGTAGTAGAAGCCGAAACCGGCGCGGAAGGAGGTCTTGGGGTCGGGAGAGTACGCGACGGCCAGGCGGGGAGCGAAGTTGTCCTTGTTCAAGGGCCAGAAGCCGGGTTTGTTATAGAACTTGCCGGCTGGCGCGAACTGCAGGTCCGCCTCGTAAATCTGGCCGCCCTTGGCCGCGGCTTCGCGCTGCAGGTACCAGTTGTGGGTGTCGATGGTGGGTATCACCTGCTGCCCGCTTGTCTCCCAGGGCGTCTGAAGGATGGTGTGGCGAATGCCGAAAGTCAGGGTGAAGTTGGGTTTCACGCGCCAGGCGTCCTGCGCATACCACTCGAATTCGTTGGTGGAGAAGTGACGTTGGATGGATGTACCCTCCGCCAGGGCCGAACCGCCTGTCGGACTGGTGATCTTGTAGTTGAACACGTCGGTGATCTGGGGAAGGGCGCCCACCATGTTGGCAAACGCGGTCTGGTATGAAACCCCGAAACCGTTCGGCACCTTCTTTCCCGCCGCGCACGAATTGTCGAGCTGGCAAGGATCGGGTGTACTGCCTCCGAGCCAGGAGGGATTGGTCGTGGCGCTGTTAAACGAAATGGCGTCTGTGGAGTTGTTTTGGTGAATGAGGCGCCAATTGGCGCCGAACTGCAAAGTGTGATTGCCCTTGTTCCAGCTGAGATTGTCGATGATGTTGTTTACAGGGACACTGACAATGCGGTTACGCGTTTCAGCGGTAGGCGGATCGAGGAACCGGAAGTCTACAAATTCCCCCATGCCCACACCGGAGCTAGCAAAGCCCTGGCGGACGTACCCGTATCGAAGGTCGTTGATAAGGCTATGGGAGATGGTCCAGGTGTGGCCGGCGGTAATGCCTTTGCTGTTGTCGGCGAGAGTCTGTGCCGGCGGCTGTCCTGGAAACTGCTCCGCATAGGCTGTTGTGTCGTCCTGAAGATTACCGCGGACAAAAAAACGGTGCCGGTCTGAAGCTGTGTAATCGAGCTTGACGATGCACGTATTCAGGTGAATGGGAGCCGCGGACGAAAACGTATAGGAGCCGGTATTGAAGCCGTCACCCAGGTTGGTTCCGTTCGCCGCAGGCATGCTTTTGAAATAGCCAAGAGAATTTGGGTTGTCGCCGGCGGGATTGGGGTAAATCGAGGTGTTGCAAACAAGACATGGGGAGTCGAGTTGAGCCATTTGCCCGGACGTGATAGCGACGGGATTGCCATTGGCGTCGGGATAGACGACTTGGCCGGCCTGGTAGCTGGCGGTGGGGGCAGTGCGGCTTACCTGCACGTTTTCCGCCTGCCGCGCGCCTTCGTAATTGCCGAAAAAGAAGAGCTTGTCCCTCTTGAGAGGACCGCCCAGATCACCTCCGAAGATGTTGCGGATCAGCTTGCCAGGGACATTGGGCAGGCCGCTGGCTGTCTGGGCCTGCTTGTTGAACCAGTCGTTGGCAACCGTAAAGGTGGGGCGGTGGTACTCGTACAACGCACCGTGGAACTTGTTCGTACCCGACTTGGTCACCATGCTTACCTGTGCACCCGAGGAACGGCCGGCTTCAGCGTTGGAATTGCCCGTCACCACGCGAAACTCTTCGATGGAGTCCTGAGTGGCGCGGAGGACGCCCGTGAATGCAAAGCCGCCTACCTGGTCGTTGTCATCAACGCCATCTAGAGTCACGTTGCCCTGGTCGGAACGGCTGCCGTTAACGGTGCCGCTGCGGCTATCTCCCGCGCCATAGCCGGGCGAGGGCAGGTACAGCACGCCGGCCTGGAGCGAAAGCAGGTCCGGCACGTTACGGGTTTCGCTGGGAAGCGCCTGGATCTCAGCGTTACGGGCGGCGCTTCCGAGAGAGGCGTCGCTGATGTTAAGGGTCTGCGCGACCGCGGACACTTCAACAGTGACCGTATTCGCTTGGACGGTGAGATTGAAATCGATAGTGGCAGGCTGGTTTACCAGGAGCTCGGCCACCTTGACCGAGTCTCCAAAGCCATGAGAGGAGACCCGGATGGTGTATGTCGCAGGGGGAATCTGTGGGAACTGGTAAGCGCCGGTGGAATTCGAGGTCGTAGTCATGGAACTGCCGTTGGCGTTGTCGGTGATGGTGATCTTGGCACTGGGGATGAGGGCGCCCCCAGGGTCCTTGATGACGCCACGAAGCGTGGTGTTAGCGGACTGGGCAAATGCGAGGAGAGCGCAAGAAAAGATACAGCATAGTATCCCTCCCCGTGTGGGTCTTTTCACGTCATTCCCTCCTAAAGCAGGTACATCACGCTGTTACTCGCCGTTTTTGGTTTGAATGGACTTCAGGATGTAGCCAAAAGGGAGCGATGCGTTTCAAATGGGACTCTACGAAGGGACCTGCTGATTGCAATCGTCTCTTCGCGCCGCCGATGAGGTGTCGCGGGGCCCAATCAAATAAGAAGACACGATATTGGCTTGCGAAGTAAGAACACCGGGAGGGCCGGCGGGGTCGGCCGATTTTGCTTGACCTTCGATTTGGCCGATTCCATCGCTGACAGCAACGAATTCCTAACCGATAAATGCCGTTTCGTTTTCAATGATGGTTAAAAATGTTCTAACAACGCATTCCTCAAGGTAAGTTCCGGACCTCGTGGTCCATGGTGACCTCGGTATTTAGCGGTTTGGGAGCCCTCATTTAGGAATGCTTCGGGTGGAGAAACATTTCACAGAAAATCACAGGGTTCCCAACACAAGGTCCGTCTTTCAATAGGATGGGGAGAGTGCCGGTTCAGAGAGACGGCTCGGAGCCGGATCAAGGGCGCTTTGGAGCTTTGATATCGAGAACAAATAAGATATCGGTTCCTCCCCCGAAGCCATTAGCGCAAGCTCGCATCTCCCTTGAGGAAGGACCTCAGCAGGAATATCTACTCGCAAGATTGCGCCACCTGAAACTGCCGTAACATCGACGTCGTCCCGTGACCACACCGTCCCTTCCGCGTGCCGGAGTTCGACGCGATACTTGCGTGGCGTCCCGGACGAGAGCGCAAGTTCGACATGCAGCGTCTTGGTCCCAGGATTCACCTTCACCTCAGGTATTTCCATGTCCCCCCGCTGACGACCTGGCCGGACGAGGTTGAGCATTGCGATTGCGGGTTGGAACGAATGTAAGGCGTTCTGCAACTGCCGGTTCGCAACCGCCAAACGCTCACGCTCCTGGCCTAGCTGCTGGTTCATTTGCTTTATCGCGATATCGAGTTCGCGGCGTTGATTCCAGAGAACCAGAGTCGAAATGATGAACATCGCGGAAGCCGCGATTTCGGCACAAGTTCTGAAACTGAGCAGTACCTGTCCAATTCGAAAGACTCTAAACAGGAGGCGTGCTGGCGCTGGCTGCTTCGGGACTTCCGCTTCGAAATAACGCCTGAATAACCGAGCGGTTTTGAGCTTCCGCTGCCGTTCCGGAGGGCGGAGGAAGTGTCTTTCAATGGCTCGCATATCCTCTGAGTTCAGCGACCCCTCAAGGTATTCTTCAATAATCTCATCTTCGATTATGTCTACACTTATCGAAAACTCCGGATCGGTCAGAGTCTGCTCGTCGATGCTTTCGACCAGCTCGGAGTCCGCATCCAGGCGACCGAGCAAATACTCGCGAATATTGGCGTCAGTGATCACGCGATTTTCCTTATACTGCTCTCTGCATTCCTTAGTTCATGGCCGAACGCTGCGCGCAGCTATCGATGCAATCGTGAAGTCGAGCGCGAATTCTGCACGCGGTAATCCGCAACTTGTTCAGACCTCCGTATATCTGAGCAAGGTTCTTGCGAGCCTCTATTTTTTGCCGTCCTTGGAACTGGTGGTATTTCGTAATCAACTCACGGTGACGTAGCGGAAGCTGGTCCAGACAATGTTTCAAGCATTGCAATTCACGTTCGGTAAAGTCATCCTCCGGCTGAATTGGCGCCGGAAAATTATCGTCCTCCAAGGGCTCGGGCTTTGCCTTCCGGAGATCCTCCAACCAGATCTTTCTCGCCACGCCATAGCAAAGGGAGATTGGAGTCGAGTACTTGTTCGGCTTATCGTGCACAATCCCGACTACGCGATCGAGAGTGCGGTCCGTTAATTCTTCAGCGTGCGCGGAGCCCTTCCTGACGAAGAACTTCATCAGCGTCTTGCTGATGTCCAGATATTCTCGGGCCGCCTGTCCTGGATCGGGTGATAGCCAGAGAAGAAATGAGGCAAAACCCTCCTGTGTCAGAGATCGTTGCTTTCCCGGGCTTGGCTGAATATCCATGGGACTCAAATCTTACACGCTCCTCAACGTGTTCCGTCGCTTATCGGTAATCTCCTTCCAATATGAAACCTGCCCAATAATACGGGTCCGATAATTGAGCGTTTTTGAGCAGGTCGAGTTGCGCACCTCGCAGGGCCCGAGCGGGGTCCTCGCCTCGCTGCAGCCGGGAATAGAACATCTTCATTAAGGGCACAGTCGCCTCGTCGTCAATCTTCCAAAGGCTGACGATAACCCTTCGTGCGCCCGCGTAGAGAAATGCCCGAGGCAAGCCCATGATTCCTTCGGAGCCAAGGTCTTTTCCCAATGCAGATTCACATGAACTCAGGACCACAAGATCTGCAGATAGTTTGAGGTTGTAGACGTCGCTCAGGCGAAGATACCCGTCCTGGTATTCTCCTTTTTTGTTGAACATCGAAAGGACGAGGCCGGACATCTCTGGATGACGTGTATCCATCATTCCATGAGTTGCGAAATGAATGATCCGTTCCCGCGCAATAGAGCCATCCAGGATCGCTTCACGGTTGGCGTCAAAACCCATGACCAGCCGTGTGCGCGCGGGCCCGGCTATCTGCTGAATAGCGAGAGCTTCATTCCGCGAGCCCGGTAGGTTGGGAATCCACTGTGAGTCCCGCACATCGCGCAATGCTCTCGTCAATTCCCGTGAACGTGGAAATCCAGGCGAACCGCCGACAGCCGCCGGAATCGGCTTTCCGGGCGGTTCGAATACCGGATCGGCGAAGATCGTGAGTTCATCTGCCGGTCGCGGCCTTCCTTCTGCCGCCCGTCGTAACGCTACAAGAGCTGAAGCGGAGGGCAGCATCACCAGCTCGTGCAACTCCACAAGCGGCACACCGGCACGTCCATTTTCCGCGACAGACAAGGCTGCGAAAGGAAGGTACTGCAAGGGGCCGTCCGGCACAATTACCAATCGCTTCTGCGATGGAAGATGCAGCGGCCCGACAAGAAGATTTGCCAACTCTCTTGATTGGCGAGCCAAGGTGCTCTTTGCTGCCGCACGTCTTCGCAAATAATCGGTTGGCGCCTCATCGGCCTTGGCCTCGATCGGCAGCAGGGCTTTACGGAACATTCGAACACCGCTGCTGATGTCGGCTACAGATCCTATGTCAAAGGCCGTAAGACTATCACCGTCGAGCACCCAGGCAAAGCTCCGATCCTCACCGAGCGCGTACTCCAGAAGGACGGTATTAGCATCTCCGATCTCTGCCTGTATGCCACTCAGGGTCACCGGATGCGTAGCGGGCAGGGACTGTGTATCTGATGGCGCTTGATCCGCGCCAGTAGATTTCAAATCTTCCGCCAGCAACCTGTCGCAGGGAATGACCTGTTGGCTGCTGCTGAGCAGGTCCAGCAAAGAGCGCACCTTGCTTCTTTCTACGGCTTCAAAAGCAAGTTGTGCATATTTCTGATCAGGCTGGCTCTTATCCAACGCCATCAGCACCTGGATATACAACGAATAATATTCATGGACCGAAGCGAAGTATTGTCCGCGAGAATCGAATTTCGCGATTCGCAGTCTTTGCGATTCAATGATGGCGATGGTCTTCTCAATCTCGGAGCGAGCCTGCTCCAAATCATTGAGCTTGAGGTAGAGCCGCGCGCGCAAATACTGGACCTTGGCTACACCTTCGATCTCGCCTAACCGCTCTCTTAAGGATTGAGCCTCTGCCAGCAAATTGAGGGCGGCCTGATATTTGCCTAGCTCGGCCTGGAGCGCTGCCATCCGCTCCAGTGCGTCGCTCTCGCCATCCAGTTTCCCCAGGGAACGATACTGAGCCAGGCCTCGTTGATACGTCTCTTCTGCTTTCGTGTACCGGTGCTGCCGGGCGTAGACGCCGGCCAGGTCCAAAAGAGCCCACGCCTGAAATGCGCTGTTCGAGGTCGATTGAGCCAGGTGAAGTTTTCGAACGTACAGCGGCTCAAGCTCGCCGTACCGGTGTTGGCTCAATAGAATGTCTGCCATCGCACTGATTGAGTCAAGCTCGCCCAGGTCGTCCTGCACTGACGCGAAGTCACTTCGAGCACGTCGATAGTGTTCTAACGACTGTTCGAGATCCCCGTCCTGTTGGTCAACCATTCCAAGAGTATTCAGCGCAATCGCCGCGTCATCCTTGTCCCCAATGCGTTGGAAGACCGGCAGAGCGCTCTCGCAGTGACACCGCGCTGCCTCGAAGTCCCCTTCCGTACTGGCACGATACGCCAGTTTCAAGTGGGCTCGCGCGGCGTCGTATTGATTACCCGATTCAGCGAAGCCCTCGAGGGCGGACCATAACAACTGCGTAGCCTGCTGATGGTCGCGGATGGTATGAGAGAGCATCATCGTAGCCAGCCTCTCCCCATCGAGATCCCCGGCTTGCGATGCAAGTTCGCGCGCCTGCGTAAAAGAGGTCTTCGCATCTGTTAAGTTGCCCGACCAGAAGCGCGTCTCGCCCTGGGCCTCGAAAGCGTCCCCTTGCGCTTTCTTATCGGGAATGGTCATGCAAACAGACACCCCTTGATCGGCGTAACGCTGCGCCATAACTGGTTCATGTCCAAAGTTGGCGTAAGTTCGGGCAATCCGGCTCAACGCCGCACACTGCTGATCCGCGCGATCCTGAGACATCGTGAGCGCCTGGCGGTAAGCGGCAAGTGCCTGTTGATAGCGGCTCATCATGAGATACACATCACCCGCCTCGAGTTTTGCAGCCGCCGCCTGACGCAAATTCCCCGAAGAGGCGAACCTCTGGGCGCTGTCTCCAAGCAGTCGAAGGGCGCTCTCAAAATCACGCTCGGTGAACTTCTTGCGCAATGCCAGCGCTTCCTCAAACTCCGTCTCCGGGCTCACCACTCTCGCTGGGTGTTCCACTTGCGGTTGGGTCGTCTTTGGGGCAACATCCGTCTGCTGAGTTACGGGCTTTCCTTGGCTATGTCCGACGCCACCTGCACACACCGCCAGTACGAATGCAGCGAGGACTCCTGCAAGGCGGGTGACTCGACCAAGTGAACCTGTATCGCTCATTTCGTGCGGCCCCTGTGAACCGCCGTCAGGCGAATGTTCCCGGATTACTTACAAGCTTTCGCAACGTCGATGGGCTTGCGGCGGAGGTTGATATCAATTTGCCGGGCCGAGTAACGGAAGTCAGGGTTGGGGTCCGTGTCTTTGATGGCTTTCGTCCACTGATCGGTGATAAAGGAATACCACGTTGTATCTGCGGACAACTTCAGATCACCGTAGTAGCTTTCCGTCGTAAGAATGAGGCTCTGGAGAGTGCTCATCAGATATTCGCCGGCGGCTGCATTTAGAGCATTAGGAATTCCCTTGCCCCCGTTTGTTCCTCGTCCGCCCTTCACCAGCGGCCTGTTCACCTTGTCATCGAATTGTTGATCAGTGAGATAGGGGAGATAAATCGAGATCCCGTGATTTGATGTGGTGTTTTCCTGATTAAGCAAAGGCTTGCCCGTCTGGGTCACCGCGCCATTTATCAGGATGAACGAAGTTGGAGCGGGGGTGCGCGAAGCTGGAGGGGAGTCGAGCGAAACTGGAGGCAAGTCGGGCGAAGCCGGAGTAGTGGTGAACGGAACTGGAAGGGGCTTCAGCAAGCGCTGCACTTCCCGACATGCCTCCTTGATACCCTTCCACTTGTCAGGCCCCTTAGCCTTATCGAGCCCCTTCGCCTTATCAAGTTGTTCCGAGAGTTTCGTGCAGAAGTCATGAAGATCAACGTACAGACCACCGGCATAGTCTTGCGAATTCTTGCGGGCCTGGATAAGCCGATGCGGTAATTCTGGGTAATTCTTTGCCTTCAGGAGCGCACACGCAAGGCCACGCACCGCATCCTTCAGCCCATTACTCTCGGTAAGGTTGAGCACAGAGAGCGTGACCGGATTCATTCCAGTGGGTTTGCCAACGACGTAATCCTGGTAAGCATTGAGATAGTCTCGTACACCGTTTAGGAGACTTGGATGTTCACTTTGGAGAGACGTCACTAGAGCGTCTTTTGTTACGCCTTCTAATGGAGTCGACTCCGGATCGCTTACACCTTTTTTGGCATCCAGCGTATCCAGAAGTAAACCCAGGTCCTTGCCTTGTTGCCGGAAAAGCTTTACCAAGTCGTTATAGGGGAAACTTGCATCGGGGACTTCCTCCTGCGACGCAATCATTAACTTAGCCAGGTCCTTTATCTCGTAGGCGAGCTCGAACATGCTCATGGAGCAGGCGTCGAAACCGACGATTTCAAGCTTGGGATTGTTGGTGCGAAGCTTGTTGAACTTGACGAGTGCGTCGCGCAAATCCTCGGGGGTGAGGTAAAGGCTGGCGGAGTCGCTGGCGTTACCGCCCGGAGGAGGTTGAAGAAAGAGTTCTGGCCCGTGTGACCAGAGGATGAGAGCATAATGGTCGCTCTGCAAATCCGGATCGTTGTACCCCCACTCCAGGAAACTCTCAAGGGCCTCCCGTTCCGACAGCAAAGGTTTGTCACGCGCATCCAGAGGTTTTCTTGTATTGGCTTTGAGACTTTTTTTACCGCCGTTCTTGAAGACGTATCGCTGTATCTCCTGTCCGCCAGGAGCATCGATGGAAAACTGTGCGGCAACAACCACATCTGCTTTGTCATCTGGCTCGGCAGGTTTCCGTGCGGACTCATTCAGCTGCTTGAGCGACTCCACGGCAAAGTTCGCCAGGGTGCTATCTGCCGCGATGTATAACATGATCGTCCAGTCGGCCGGAACCACTGCAGAGGGGCTTTCCCCGCCATTTGATGTGCCCATCGGTTTCTCCCTTCAAACGCAAAAGATCTTTGCGGGATGATGCCTGGTCGCCTCCTTTTGACGGCCTGGGCCTGTTGAACCTCCAGAGAATCGCGCTCGGAGTGGGCGTAAGGGTGTTTCCGAGGCTTCTCCACCGGTGAGGAAAGTGGGGCATACCAACCCTCCGGGATTGGCGGCCCGGTCGATACCGGTGCTGCCCTCTAATTCAACATGCGGATTATGCCCGAAGTATTTCAGTCAAAAACTGAATTTCGCCCGTCAGGTATTGAGCAAGCCTAAGCCTGTACTCAATGAGGACATCGGGTGTGAGTAAAATGATGAGCGCATCTCCCGGTCGAAGCAAGCAAAATCGCAGCGATTTTCACCCAGTCTGTCGATTCGCCGAGACCGTCCAACTCAGGAGTTCAACCGGGGATGGTGCGAATCCGAGATGCGCATCCCTGCCCCGAGTGATACTCCCCGCGTTCTCATGCACCTGCCCGTACCACCAACCTAGCCCTCGTGCGATCCTGAAGCCTCAACAACGAAGTTGGTCGCGCCGGTCCGGGAACGAACGCAGGCAAAGACTCGGCCACGCTAATAGAGTATCCGCGGAAGCCGTCTGAGCAGCCTTCCGTGGGTCGGAAGTTTGCTTTGCATGGCCGGGTTCGCGCTGCGCTTTCCTGGAAGCAGACCACCTTGATTTCGGTGGCAGCCTCGGTCTTGCTCGCCGCTCTCGCTGGCTTTCAACAGATGCAGCTTTGTCGGCAAGGGCAGATCGCCGGCTTGGCACAGAACGAGCTAAGTCGGATGCGGGCCACATTGGATTCCGAGAACATCGCTGCCGGGCAGCCCGGAGGACGATCTACAGGTTCTTTCGCTAACCCGTAGATCGGGTTGGATCAGATGCCGGTGATCGAATTCGCCCGCTCCACTCGCAGTGTGTATCCACCTTTACTCCCTATCCCCGCCCATGAACAGTTCGTCCGGATCGACGTAAAACTACCCTGGCCTTTGGCAACGAAGTACCGCGAGGGGCTGGTCGCGTCAAACGGCGACCAACTCTGGCTGCAGGAGTTTTCTGCTTCGATCCTTCCGGCGACAAAGGAGAGCACCATTGTTCTGCCGACATCGGTTGTGCCGCCGGGAAAGCTACCATCTCCGGTCGAAGGAGTTTTCGATGACGACCATTTCGAAGAGTCGGGGGACTGAGTTGTCCGGGTCGCGAAGGAATAGAGTCAGGTTCAGTTCAAGAGTTTAATTCTGCCTCAAGGCTTCTTTTCTGAACCATCATTGGCTTCTGAATCGAGACTTGACTCTTGCCTGTGACTTACCTCGCCTTTACTCTCGATTCTTCTACGTGTGTTTGGCCAGGTCAGGTCACTCATGTGTGAAATGTTTTTCTATCACGCGCATAACTATGTGAAGGCTTCCCATAAAGCCGGAGGACCAGTAGACACCATGAAGCACGAGGTACTTCTGGGAACATCTTGTTAGTGGCACTTTTTGCGGCATTGGCCAGCTCCTTCTGGCGACTTTTCGGGATAAGCGAGAATCATCAAGCGTTTCCCCTCAAAACACTTCAAAGCAACGGCGATCTTACGCAGTCTTTCCAACAGTCGGTAGTTAGTACTGCCGCCAGTGCAGAGCCGCTCGTGGGAATTCACGGTGGCGACGCGGATTTAGCTGTCTGTAAGGAAAAGCAGCCGTAAATAGCAATGAGCCCGGGTAAACCTTCCTGGTCCAGAGGTCGGCTGGAACGGGCAAGTCGCTGACTCACGCCCTATGTTTGGGGTCGAGGTACATCGCGATTCTCACTCCAGCCTGACGCTTAAATGGGCACATGTGAATGTTCGGACATCTCTTGGGTGGTTGGACAACCTTGAGGATGCAATGACTCTTGAACTCTGGGAACGTTTCAAGACGGTATTCAACGAGGCCCTGGAGAGACCCAGAGAAGAGCGTAGAACCTTTGTCGAAGACGCCTGCGGGGATGACATGGAATTGAGAATAGAGTTGCTTGCCATGATGGAGGCACATGAAGCCCAGTCCCCCATAACTGCAATCTTCTCGTCGGAGATCAAGAGATTGGTCATGTCCGCAGTTCCTCCCATTCTTACTTCTGGCGATCTGATACTGGAGAGGTTCGAAATTGTCCGCCTGCTTGGCAGCGGTGGAATGGGAGACGTGTATGAGGCGGTGGATAGGGAGCTAAGCCACACAGTGGCGCTGAAGATGATCCGTCCCGAGATTGCTGGAAACAAGACGATCCTGGCGAGATTCAAGAGGGAAGTCCAGCTTGCCAGATGCCTAAGCGGGCCCAATATCTGTCGCATTCATGAGTTCTTTCTAGTAAGGGACAAGGAAGGCCTTGTCGAAGGTGCTTTCCTCACGATGGAATTGCTCGAGGGAATCACGTTGGCGGATAAGTTGGAAGAAGGTCGGCTACCTTGGCAGGACGCACATGCCATCGCGATGGATATCTGCGCCGGCTTGGCCGCAATGCACAAAGCCGGCATTATTCATCGTGACCTCAAGAGCCGCAACATCATGCTCGTCAACCGGGACGGCGCGCAGCGGGCTGTACTTATGGACTTTGGGTTGGCTCATCAGCTGCCACAATCGAGTCCGGGATCCGATACTGTGCTGACTATTTCAGGTGCGGTGGAGGGCACGCCCGAAAACATGGCTCCGGAACAACTCGAGGGCAGAGGTGCTACTGCAGCTTCCGACATATATTCGATGGGCATTATCCTATACGAGTTAGCAACCGGAAAACATCCGTTCGCTTCATCCAATCCCCTGGGTGCTGCGGTTCTTCGCGGAAAGAAACTCGCCCCGGCATCTTCTGTTACGCATGAGGTGCCACGCAGGTGGGAAGTCGCTATTAGGACGTGCCTCAAATATGACGCGATTCAACGCTACCAATCTGCAGATGAACTGATTCGTGCCCTTAACGGGAATACGCTTGGCGCCTGCGTTCTACAAAAAAAGTGGCCGGGTTTTCTCTTAGCAGTCGCTGGATCGGCTTTAATCATGGTATACCCTTGGTTCATTCCGACGCTACGTCAGGATGCCGAACACCTTCATCGGGCGATTCATGAAAAGCATGTCGCCGTTCTTCCATTCGATATTGCAGAAAACAACCGGGACGCGTCCATACTGGCGGATGGACTGATGGAGTCTCTGGCCGGAGGACTATCTAATCTGGACCCAGATAAAACGCTCTGGGTTGTCCCTCCCAGTGAGATTCGGCGCCGGAAGGTCAATGATCCTGGGACAGCTCTTCGCGAGTTCGGCGCAACCGTCGTAATAAAGGGTCACATCACCTGGGATTGGGGAACAGTGCGCTTGAATCTCGAAGTTATCGATTCACGAGAAATGCGCGAGATTGGCTATGCCGACCTTGAGAAAAGTGAGCAGGATCTGTCCGCGTTTCGAGACGAAGCTGTGACTCGTTTATCAAGATTGATGGATGGAAATTCAGCCATTGCTGCGAAGCATGTCAAGCAATTTCCCTGAATCATTCAGTCTACGAAACACGTTTGTTGTTCCCCAACCCGTTGGTTTTGGAACGGCCGGTGGCTGGGCGTGCGCCTCAAGTAGGGAATAGCAGACGTATGGCCGGGCGAAGGTTGGGTGCGGTGTATGACAGCCACAAACGAACTTGGACTGCAGGCCCGGTATTCCCTGGTAATTACGGCGACGCCGACGGGCCGGCAGCAATGGAACCGAACGGTAGAGTACTTCTGATGGCGAGTCTAAACGTGTTCCATACCCGTCGCAGTTCTTTGAATGGACTGGAAAGGTCTTGGATCCAATCGCCAGTCCTCCCAATGCCTCGATCGACTCCTCGTATTACGGCAACATGCTCGTTTTGCCGATGGGGCAGATTCTGCTGACCGATTTCTCGAACAATATCGAAATCTGCACGCCACAGCCACCCTCGAGTCGACCCGATTGGGCTCCGAGGATCTTACATGCTCCCCGCGTGGTTCAGAGAGGTTCAAGTTATCTGATCTCCGGCGTCAACTTTAACGGCATTTCGCAGGGGCCGCTTATGGCGACGATGTTCAGACGGCGACCAACTATCCGATCGTCAGGATTACAAAGTTTTAACTGGTCATGTGTTCTACAGCCGGACGCATGATCACAGCATGGCCGTAGCATCGGAGGAACCGCTTTCAACCCACTTCGAAGTGCCCGCAAGCCAGGAAGCGGGGGTGAGCCGGCTCGAAGTCGTCGCAAATGGAGTGGCATCGTTACCTGTGCTCGTGTACGTGGAATAATGACGATCCCAACGTGCAGCGCGCAGTGTTGGGCCAGGTTTCGCGTTCTCAGTGGTTCGCGGCAACACTATCCTTCTCATTCGGCAAAACGATGGGTGAACTGACAGTCGATGTCACTTCACCAAGAGATTTGCCGGTTCGAAACCATAAGTCCGCCGTCACGCCTGGCCGATCTCCCTCATTTACAGAATTCGGCTGTCCCCCTTTGAATCGCGTCGGAAGCATACGTTTGCCGCAAGTTCGAAAAAAGACGTAGATTTGCTGCGAGTTCAATAGGGACGCGGCAGGGAGAGATTATCGGATTCTCCTACGGACGAGCGCATCCTTACGCAGAAGTCACTTGTGTTATGTTGCGTTTATGTGTAGTAGTACACACATACGATGAACGGCCGTGAGATCAGTGGCCTCCAAAACCAATTCTTCGATTCCGTCCAGAAGTTCTGGCCTGTCGCAACAGGCTCTCTGTCGCTGCGAAAAAGTCCGTGTATTCGGAGAACTGCGAGGCTTGCAAGGCTTGACGAGGTCACAGCAGCTACGCACTTTACGGTCGGCACCGGGGCCGGAGATTCTCTGTCTACATTCCAGACGATCTGGTGCCTGAGGTTCGTTCTGCGGTTCGCAATGGAGGCTCCTGCAAAACTTGATTAATGATGCAGGCGTGCGCTACGTGCGGGCACTCAAGCAAGGCACGCCGCCGAAACCGCGCCGCTAACGACTATGCTGCGGCAAGCCGAGACAGAAAGCAGGCTCTACACCTTCCGCAACAAGCGGATGTATCAGGTAGGCCAGCCATGTTCAGCCAACCGGAACTGTTTTCATGGTATGAACGACTACGGATCCCGGCGCTGACCCGATCCGTGATCAACACCATTCGTTCCAGTCAGCCGGCCCGCCGCGTTCAAGCTCGCAGATCGAACGTGTGCGGGAGATATCCCAGTCAGAAGATGGGGGTTACGATCCAGTTTTGGGGGTTTCCTTGGGGACCACGATGAAAACAGCGGCGAGGCCCGTTGCCATGTCACGGGAGGCGCGTTCGCGGAAGTACTCGGATGCGAGGTTCATTTTACGAATTCAAACGGACCCAAGATGGATCCAAGTCCGCAACGCCAACAAATAGGAATGATATCAATGCTTCCTTCGGACCAGGGCTGCCGCCGTCAACGCAAGCGGGAATCGTCCCGACAGGTGTCGGCTTCCAAACAATGGCTTAGGTCGATCGGAAGACTGTGCGTGCATCAGACCAACGCTTATGGATCAAAGGGGATACGAAGACCTTTTGGAACACGTGTACTACGCAGTAGTAACCGAACTGTACCGGCAACTTAAGGATAATGTTCAGCGCAAGATCGCCTTGCTCCCTACCAAGCGATTTCCGGTAGTCGCGCTCTTGCATGAGGCCGATCACTACGCGCGATCCAATTCTCTCTACGCCTTCGAACAGACCCAAGAACTCTATTGGCAGGCTGCGGTGATGTGCGACCCTTCTTGGCGGGAATCTCTAAGAACACCTTTTCTGCGATCGACACCAATGCGGTCGGAGACAAGAAAAACAGGCAATCAATTTCGCTCCGATCTATTCACTTCTGATCGCATCCGGGTTAGTGATCTTGTCGGCAAAGGATCCAAGGAACTGTCGAACGAGAAACACCGCCACAGAAAGATTTGTGCCTTGCCCAAGTGAGTATTAGGATTATTCCCGCAGAAGATACAGCGTGGCCGGCCCTACAAATGGCACGTCGAATCGCGTCGACTTGCCTCCAGCGACGGTGCCGCCTGGCACCACGGATCCTTCCACCGGTTGCACCCACTCCGCGCGCACCATTCCTTTCACACGCGTCAGATCAACCGTAGCGGAGTCTCCTTCGGGCAAGTACACCACGAATTCGCGCTCCGGATTTGCAAGACAATATCCGCTGGATGAAAGCTCCGGCAACGGCCGCGCAGATACTAGGTCCATGCGCTGCGCGTATAGTCGCGTGTTGCCGAGAGCGCGACGGACAGGTTCCCACGTGGGGTCGTCGGGGCGGTTTAGATTACGCAGAGGATACCCAGCGCGAGGGCCCCAGTTCACCTCCGGGCATGGCGCGCCCGCGATTGGCACCCACGCATCCATCAGCAGCGTGTTGTGCCCGCGTGTGAAGCTTTTCCATGCCCAAGCGACGGTGCCGCCGTGTCCCCACAGGTGATCAGTGTCGCTCACGCTCACCTTGGACTCATTCCATGCCGGCGGATCAATCTTGAATTTCTGCCCGCCCGGAGAGATCCAGTCGGCCGGGCTGGCCAGCATCTCCTCCACGCTCTCGCTGCCCTCGCCGGTCAGGCCTACGGGGTGAGGCGATCCATTCTGCTTTTCCAGTCGATGAACCGTGTTGACCACCCACCAGTCCCACTCCTTGTCGCCGCCCTCGTTGCAGACTTCGTAGAGCACGTTTTCCAGACCGGCAGTGGTATCGACGACCTTCTGCATATAGGCTGTCTGCTGCGCGCGAATCGCGGGATCGTCGTAATCAAGTTCCTTGTCGCCGTTCTTGTCTCCGTCCACGCTGTTGATGTTGTTCGCTGCATTATATGGGTGTCCCGACCAGGTCTCCACTCCGCACGCGTGCGGCTTGTTCATGCTGAAGCCCTGGAACAACTGCACTGCGCAGTAGATATCGCGGTCGCGGCACTCTGTCAGCCGCTGCTTCATGCGCGCAAAATAGTCCGGATTGAATTTTGAGAGGTCGAACTTTGGTCCCCCGTCAAGAGCCAGCCCCGGGCCTGTCCGCACAAACAGCGTCGGCTCCCAAAGGACTTTGTCCGGCGTCCAGGGGGCCCACGCCGATTGCTGCCATCCCCACAGGCGCATGAAGTTATGGTTATGCGCCTGCATCATGTTCAGGTACGATTGCCAGTCGAAGATCGGGACAGGGGCCAACCCCGAATCCTGAAGGTTGGCCCACGTATGCGATCCCGTGAGAAACACCGCGCGCCCACTGTCATCGAAGAAATAGCGTGGATTTGCCGGGTTTGCGCGCAGTGGCCCCCTTGCCCGAGCGTACTGGGCCCTTCCGTGCCCCGTGCCGCAGACGGCGACGCCGGCCAGTATTGCGCTGCTCTTCAGAAAAGTCCTGCGATCCATATGACCTCCGTGATCCGACTTGCGCTGGTTTTCTCCCGGTCTCCGGCCATGCATCTGGCTGCGGAGTGGCCACAATGCTGCAGTCACCTGGCTATGGCGGTATAGAGAATTTACAGATTTTTTTGGTGGGATCTCCGGGGAATCGGGTTGCAATTGGTTTGGGCCTTATCCCCGCCTTCAAAAACAACCTAATCTAACGATGCGCTGCCGTCTTCCTCTGCGCGCCGATTTGCGCCGCAAACTGGAGCAGAGACTCGTCGCGGCCGCGCGCAGCAGCCATTTGCATGCCGCCGTGCGCGCATGGGATAACGACCGTGGGCACGCCGGCGAGGCTAAAAGGTGCCCTGTATCGCAACAGGCGACTCCGCGTCTGGCTATGGTCCACGCCAACTGCGAGACGCGTCACAGAAGCGCTGGGCAGAAGAATGAGATCGTGCGTAGCGAAGATTTCATCCATGCGGATACGGAAGGCGGAGTGTCGGCGCCGCAGAGACGCAATCTCATCGGAGGTAAGGCTGGCACCCCACCGAAGGCGATCGCGGATCACCGGTTCAAAATGATCGAAGTTTCCAGCGTGAACTTGCGCAGCTTCCCAACACTGAAGGCGAAGGAAGATTTCAGCTGCGTCCGCCCACCAGGCGGGGTCGATCGGCAGCGCTTCGAGGCCAAGCGCCTGCAACATGCGAACGAGGCCGCGGAGGCTGTCGACGATCTGTGGATCGCAATCGTTCAGAAAGCTGCCATCGACAAAAGCAAACCGGGTGAATCGAGTTATTTGCGTGGGCGCCGACGGCGCGAACGGTGTAGCCAGTAAGGGAGCGTCTTCGAGATCCCGGAAGAACCAGCCCATCGTATCAAAGGACTCCGCCAGATGCGCTCCACCGCGCCAGTCGCCGCGGCCAAATGTAGCGCGATAGGCTGCCAGCCCGCAAAGCGCGGCGGGCACTCGGATCGAGCCGCCGGTGTCGGTGCCGATGGCAGCTACAGCGGAGCCTTCCTGCACGCTGGCCGCCGCACCGCTGGAGGAGCCACCGGTAAACGCGCCGGGATCGTCGGGCTGCACGCAGTCGCCATAGTCAGGATTCTCGCCCGTGATTCCGAAGGCCAGTGGATGAAGGTGAGTCTTGCCGATGATGACGGCGCCGGCTGCGCGCAGTTGCTCAACCAGCCAGGAATCGCGTGTCGCGATACCATTCACATCGCGATAGAAGTGAACCCCGCACGAGGTGGGCGAGCCGGCGAGATCGAAAAGGTCTTTCACCGAGATTGGCATACCCCAGAGTGCGGGGCGACCATCGCCAAATGGAGCGCCGTTGCCGCGCGGCATTGCTTGGGCACGGGCGGCCTCTGCCCGCGTCCACGCCACGTCCATCCAGATATATGTGTTGCGGCCTGCGTTCTGGTTCGAATGAGCGAGGGCCGTCTCAGCCAGAGCGGAGACTTGGATGGTTCCGGATGCAAGCGCGGGGCGAAGATCGCGGATAGTCCAGGACAACGGATTCATAGGAGAAACAGGTGCCATGTTCGCGCTCCTGAGCGAGGGAACAGTTTTCGGACCTGCCACAAACGTAGCAACTGACTGGGTGACATTCAACTTACATCGCTCCGGCCACCTACGATTTCCGCAATCGCCACGCCCCGCTTCGACACCACACTCGCGTACGCCGCTTCCACAGCCGCAAACGTCTTCTCCAGGTACTCTCGCGCTTCGGTCTCAAAACGCTCGCCCGTTTCGAGGCATTGAACGAAATGGAGCAGCGTGTTGTAGACGCTGTCCCCACGATACCCTGTCGAAAAATTTTGGGTCCAAATCTTCTTATGTCCCAACCATATCTCACCCGCAGCAGAGATACGGATCGATCCCTCTTCTCCTTCGAATATTGATTCGTCAATCGATGGGCCTGCATCCTCAAGAGCGATGAAGCTGTGGCCATGCATCCATCCCATCACCGGCGCGGTATGCCGCAGAGTCAGGATCGCATGGTCCTCTCCCTGGATCCGCGGATTCACGCGCATGGCTTCGGCATACACTGTCTGAATATCTCCAAACAGGAATCGCGCTGTGTCGATGTGATGCACCAGCGTCTCGTCGATGATGAAGCGGCGCAGGTCGCGGAAATATGATTGCTTCGGATAGGGCGCCTCGCCCGCGCCATCTTTCCAGCGGCATCGAAAACCATAACTCAAGGGAGTCCCGATATCTCCCCGGGCGATCACCTTCCGTGCGGCGCGATACCACGGCTGCCATCGCCAGTTGTCGTGGATCATCAGCCGCACTCCTTTCGCTTCGGCTGCTTCCACCAGCCGGCAGGCCGTCGCCCAGTCAGGCGCCATGGGCTTCTGGCAGGTAACGGCCAGTCCCCGTTGCGAAGCCTGCGAGACCAGATCGAGGTGTGTGTCCGACCGAGAGACAATATCCACAAAATCGAGATCCTCGCGCTCCAGCATAGCTTCCGGCGAAACGTACGGTCGTTCGCTGACCACCTGTGCCCGCTCCAACCGGCTGTCGCATGCGGCCACGATCTGGACATTGGGCATTCGGCGCCACGCCTCCGCGTGGTGCCGCGAGAAAAAGCCGCATCCGATCATGGCTCCCTTGAACACTCTCACGGTGCAGTGCTCCCTCTACTGCGCGTGTCCCTCTGTGTCCACCAGGTACAGAACCGCGTCCCCTTTGAACGGCGGAGTAAACGAGTGCGCGCGCTCGCCGGCCGGGATCGCACCCTGAACCACCCGCTCTCCCGTGGCCGGATTCAGCCATTCCACATTCAGCATCCGAGATGCCGTCATTGCCGACAGATCCACCTCGAAGGTGCCGCCCGACGGCGCGTAGACCAGGTATTCCGCGTCCCTGTCCGGAGTCTGCGCCAGGCAATAACCCGTCGTGCTCAAGTCCGCATGGGGCGTGGCCTTAACGAGATTCAACTTGCTCGCGTACTTCCGCGCATACCCGAGATTGTCTCGGAACACGTCGTACCGCGAGTCGGGCGTGGAGCAGACGCCATGCGCAGGTGATCCGCACATGTTCCGCTTCTGTCTGGGGTAGTACACCAGGTATGGGTCCATAAAGAGCACCGAATTCCCATTGAGCACGTTCTCCCATATGTAGTTGCGGTTTTCCTGCGGCGTGCGCAGCCACATCTCCCAGTACGAATGATCGCTGTCGTTTACGTTTACTTTGCATGCCGGCTTCCCTGAACCGCATGACGCCGCCGGAGAAATGGTGGTGCCCGGCGCCACCCAATCCGCGTCCGAGTTGTAGATCACCGAATCCGGCGCGCGAATGGGAGCCGCGTAGCCGACCGGATGCCGAAAGTACTTGCTGGTTTCATAGCTCTTCACATGCGCGACCAGGTGATCATTCCACGACAACGAAGAAGGCGGCGCCTCTTCGGAAACGATCCACAGCACGTTGGGAAGATCGTTCAGAGTGTCGATCACCTTGTCCACGTAGGCATCCTGGAACCTAGTGATAGCGTTGGCAGCCGTCACGTCGATCGAGCCGTTGCCCAGCGGCCCGTCCTTGTAGCCGTCGTCGATCCCATTGATGTTGTTGGCACCCGTGAACGGATACCCGTCGGTCGCGCAGCGATACAGGTTGAGAAACTCGCCAGTGAAGAGATAGATCCCGGCGAAGATTCCGGCCTTGTTCAGTGCTTCAGCGCGCGCACGGAGCCGATCAAAATATGCCTGGTCAAACTTACTGAGATCAAACTTCAAGCCTCCGTCGGTGGCTTTCCCAGGCCCGGTCCTCATCCATGGTTGCGGAGATACGGTGAATTCCGGCGTTGCGCCCTCATTTACCGGCAGATGGCAGAATTTCGGCTGCTCCACGCGCCACAACAGAGTGAAGTTATGCCCGTGCGCCGTCAGGAACCTTACGAATGCGTCAAAGTCCAAGTCCGCTGCTGCCGATCCGTCAGTGCCCCAGTCCTGGAGCGTGTTCCATGTTTGCGATCCGGTCAACAGCAGCGGCGCGCCGGTCGAATCCTTGAAGTATCGGAAATTCTCGGAGGCCGAGAGCGGCTGCCTGACCGGTGGATTCGCCTGCGCATCGCACCAACGCGCGAGACAGCACATCAGGACCAGCCACGGTATGGGTTTCCATCGACGATGGGGCATAGGTCCTTCTAAACCGGGCCCAGCATCGCAAGCAGAGGCGAAAACGTGAGAACGGCGACAAACACGAATTTCAAGGCGCGCAACATCAAAATCTCTCCCAGACTCCTAAATTGCTTTCGGACATCTTCACGCGAAAGGATGAAAATGCAAC
>Ga0206912_1099_pt1 | contig 24110 bp, 25 predicted proteins | sample Alteio_BWOrgHeat_75_FD_152933 | JGI IMG/M metagenome (GOLD analysis project Ga0206912, IMG submission 152933) | Enriched cells from forest soil in Barre Woods Harvard Forest LTER site, Petersham, Massachusetts, United States -... | ecosystem: Environmental > Terrestrial > Soil > Temperate forest >... | reverse complement strand
CATAGATGGTTACACCGGCATCGTTATACATTTTGCGTATTGCCTTAAATTTATCCATTGATACGTTGGCGCGCCAGTCGGCAATGACTTTACCAAAGTCAGCACCAGACTGCCCAGCTGCGCGTTTGGGCGCACCTGCGGTTAGCTCGGCGGCATCGCCCCGTAATTCAACCCCGCTGATGTTGTCTTGTAAACAATATTGCAGCATATCTTCGGCAGCAACGTTTTTCATCTGGCCATAAGAGTAGGTAGTTACCCCTATCAACACGCCGCCAACCAGCGAATTAGGTTTGTCGTCGGCGCTAAAAATTGTACGGGCAAAAGATGTTTTAGGCAGTATCAGCGTTGCTGCAGCGGCAACGGCACTGCTGCCAATAAACCTGCGCCTGGATAGGTGGGTGTTTTTCATAAGTGGGATATTAATTTATTGTTATAATGGTAATGCAAATTAAGAAATTTTGAAAACAAAGCATCGGGCATAGTGAATTTGTTACTAAAAAAGAGAGCATCGCTTCACCATTGGCCTGAAAAATAATTGCGGCACTATCCAACTTTCGCACTTTCCGACTAATTCATTATCTTCACCGCCCGTAACTGGTTCTTAAAGAGTTTATGAAATTATTAGAAGGAAAAACCGCGCTGATAACCGGGGCATCAAAAGGTATTGGGCGCAAAATAGCCGAAAAGTTTGCCGAGCATGGCGCTAACGTGGCTTTTACTTATTTATCGTCTGTTGAAAAGGGGCTGGCGCTGGAGCAGGAGCTGAAAAGTTTTGGCACACAAATAAAAGGCTATCGCTCGGATGCATCCAAATTTGACGAAGCGGAACAATTGATCAATGATATTGTTGCCGATTTCGGCACACTGCATATTGTAGTGAACAACGCCGGCATTACCAAAGACGGCTTGCTGATGCGTATGACCGAGGAGCAATGGGACGATGTTTTGGAGGTTAATCTGAAATCGGTTTTCAATATAACCAAAGCGGCATCAAAAATTATGATGAAGAACCGCGATGGCGTATTTATTAATATGAGCTCAGTAGTAGGGGTTGACGGTAACGCGGGACAGGCCAACTACGCGGCTTCAAAGGCAGGTATCATCGGCTTCTCTAAATCAATAGCCAAGGAATTGGGCTCGCGTAATATACGCACCAATGTTATTGCACCGGGTTTTATCCGCACCGAAATGACCGAAGTGCTCGACCCGAAAGTGGTTGAGGGCTGGGCACAATCTATCCCCCTTAAACGCGCCGGCGAAACCGAAGATGTGGCCAATGCCTGCGTTTTCCTGGCATCTGACCTGGCAACCTATATAACCGGGCAGGTAATACCTGTTGATGGGGGGATGCTGTAGGGTAGTACGTTTTACGTAATACGTTGTACGTTTGTAAACTGTAACATTAAAATCATACTTCCATTTCACAATATTTTTGCATTTTGCATAACAACGTAAAACGTCCAACGTATAACGTCAAACCTTAAAAATGCTGCTATTTTCAATTAGCTGGGGAACAATTTCGGGATGGTGGGCGCCTGTTTGCCTGCTGTTGGGGGTGTTGTATGCCTGGCTGCTGTACCGGCAGCCGGTAAATTTACCCGATAAATTTCGGTATGCCCTGGCCGTTCTGCGCGCTTTAGCCGTATTTTTTATCGCTTTTTTATTGGTATCGCCATTGGTACGGTCGGTTAGTTATAAATCAGGTAAACCACTTATTTTAATAGCGCAGGATAATTCAGGATCCATTAATACATTTCATCCGGCTAATCTTAATCCGTCGCAATTTGTTGACGATCTTTCCAAACTCAAACAGCAATTAGGCGACGGCTACGAGGTGCATGAATTTAATTTTGGCCATGGCCTGGACAATGGCCTATCCAAAAGCTTTAGCGCTAAACAAACCAATATTGCTGCCGCGCTGCACCAGCTGAACGATCGTTACGTTAACCAAAACATAGGCGCCGTAATTTTAGCTACCGATGGTCTGTATAACCAGGGCAGCGACCCGCAATATGAGGCGCGTAACTTTAAAGCCAATATATTTACCATAGCCCTGGGCGATACCATACCCAGGCGCGATTTGCTGATAGGTAATGTAAACTATAATAAAACCGCTTTTTTAGGCAATGATTTCGAGATAGAGGTTTTAGCCGAAGCCTGGCAAAGCAAGGGCGAAACCATGCACCTAACGGTTACCGAAGACGGCAGGCAGGTAAATTCGCAACTCATCACAATAAATACCGACGCCTTTAAAAAGGTGGTCACCATTAAGTTAAACGCGGATAAAAAAGGCATTCACCGGTTTAATATCAATATCGCGCCGGTTAAAAATGAGTTGTCGGTACAAAATAATTCGGAAACCATTTATGTGGAGGTACTGGATGTTAAACAGAAAATACTACTGCTTTATGACGGCCCTCATCCTGATGTTACAGTAATACGCCAGGCTATTGAAAGCAATAAAAACTACGAGTTTAAAGCAAGTTTGGTAACCGATATGGGTGCGATAAAACTAAGCGACTACAGCGTGGTTATACTTTATCAGCCTTCTGCTACTACCTTTAACGCCCTGAAAGAACTGGTTACAAAAAGCAAAACGCCATTATGGTATATGCTGGGGGCGCAGGCAGATATAATTGATTTTAACGCCCGGCAAAAATTAACCCGCATATTGGCGTCAAGACAGGAAATGCAGGAAGTGTTTGCGCAACCCGTACCCGATTTTTCTTCGTTTACCTTATCCGATTCAACTGTTCAAAAAATAAGCAGGATGCCGCCTTTACTGGCGCCTTTTGGTACCTATAGTGCTTCGGCGGCAAATGGGGTATTGTTTAAACAGCGGATAGGGTCAATCACAACAAGCTACCCGCTATTGTTATTTGGCGATGAAGGCGGCAGGCGCATAGGCGTACTCACCGGCGAGGGTTTATGGCACTGGCAGCTGGCCGAATACCAGGCGTACGGTAATCACCACGCGCTGGAAGAATTATTTAGCCAGGGTGTGCAATATTTAACTGCTAATGCCAACAGGCAGCGTTTCAGGGCTTACCCATCAAAAAATATTTTTGATGAAGGCGAAAACGTACTGCTTAACGCCGAATTATATAACGACGCCCTGGAACTCATCAATACACCTGATGTAAAGATAGATCTGAAAAACGCCGATAATAAAAGCTACAGCTTTTTATTTACCCGCAACGGGCAAAGTTACCAGCTTGACGCAGGGGCGCTCCCTGTTGGTGAATATACCTATACTGCCAATACCAAATTAGGCAACCGCTTGTTAACGGCTACAGGGCAGCTTACCGTTAAGCCGCTTAACCTGGAAATACGCCAAAGCGCTGCCGACCACCAATTGCTGCGCAACATAGCCCGCCAAAGCGGCGGCGAAATGCTGCCGCCATCGCAGATCAGCCGACTTGTGGACCTGATCAAGAAAAATGATAACATTAAAACCCTGGTTTACGAAGACACGCATTACAGCGATATAATTGATGTAAAATGGGTGTTTTTTTTAATACTGGCTTTATTAGGCGCAGAGTGGTTTTTGAGGAAGCGGGAAGGGGAGGTTTAAACCGGCTGCCAGGCTTACAATTTCCCTATTATTCAATAAAACTTTCCAATATTTTAAAACCGTTAGTGGTTTCCAGTTCAATTTTATCAATAGTTTTGGGCAGCAATATACATTCGCCCATTTTTACCGGGTAAACAGCGCCATTATGTTTAATGGTATATTCCCCAGCAACACAAACATGAATTACAAATGAGTCAAGGTTGCTGTAATCTTTAGCCGTGCTTTCAGTAGCGTCAAGCACACTGGTGGTAAAATAGGGGCAGCTAACCAGCTTAACCGTCTCATTTTTTTCGGGCGTGTACTTGGTTTTATATTCAGGATAATGTTTATAATCTATAGCCGCTAACGCTTCCTCTGTTTGTAGTGGACGTTTATGCCCATTGGCGTCAACCCTGTCAAAATCATAAATACGGTAAGTAATGTCGGATGTTTGCTGTATCTCCGCCAGTAATAACCCCGCGCCTATGGTGTGCACCCTTCCCGCGGGTAAAAAGAAAACATTGCCGGCTTTCGCATCTTCGCGATTTAACACATCCATTAAATGGCCGCTGTTAAATTTTTCCAAATAGAGTTTTTCGGTCATTTCGCGGTTAAAGCCCGCAATTAATGTTGAACCGGGATTAGCCTGGATGATGTACCACATCTCGGTTTTTCCAAATGAGTTATGGCGTTTTTTAGCCAGCTCATCATTAGGGTGGACCTGGATTGACAGGTCCTCATTGGCATCAATAAACTTTACCAGCAACGGGAATATATTCCCAAAATGCGCGTATACTTTTTTACCTACCAGTTCGGCACCATATTGCTCTAACAGATCAGCCAGCGATTCACCGTTTAACGCGCCGCCATCCACTACAGAAACATCTGTTTTTACACCCGATATTTCCCAGGTTTCTCCGCAGTTTGGCAAATCGCCAAAATCTTTATGCAGGTAAGTTTTTATTTTTTGGCCACCCCAAATTTTGTCTTTGTAAATGGTTTTAAATTTTAGCGGGTATAATGATGACATGATAGATTTCAATTTTTAATTGTTGTCAACAATGACAACTTATTATATTATTTACCCAATTTCTTTTTCAAATTCTCATCAATAGCGGCCAAAAACTCTTCGGTATATAAGTAATCAACGCCATGCTCCACTTTTGGTTTTATTGTGATGGCCAGGTCCTTGGTCATTTTGCCGCTTTCAACGGTTTCAACACAAACCTGTTCCAAAGCTTTGCAGAAATTAATGAGTTCCTGGTTATTATCCAGCATGCCGCGGAACTCTAACCCGCGTGTCCATGCAAATATGGATGCGATAGGATTGGTTGATGTTGGCTTGCCAGCCTGGTGTTCGCGGTAATGGCGCGTAACGGTGCCGTGGGCCGCTTCAGCTTCCATAACGGTGCCATCGGGTGTAACCAGTGTTGAGGTCATTAAACCTAACGAGCCAAAGCCTTGCGCTACGGTATCGCTTTGTACGTCACCGTCGTAATTTTTACAGGCCCAAACAAAATTACCGTGCCATTTTAAGGCCGAAGCAACCATGTCATCTATCAGGCGATGCTCATAAGTGATGCCTGCATCACTAAATTTTTGTTTATAATCGTTTTGATATATCTCTTCAAAAATATCTTTAAAGCGGCCATCATATTTTTTGAGAATGGTATTTTTTGTCGACAGGTATAGGGGCCAGCCCTTCATTAATGCCTGGTTAAAGCAGGCGTGCGCGAATCCTTTTATTGATTCGTCGGTGTTATACATGGCCATTGCAACCCCATCGCCCTTAAAATTAAATACCTCAAACGATTGTTCAGGGCTGCCGTCCTCGGGGGTAAATTTTATAGTCAGCTTGCCTTTGCCCTTCGTTAAAAAATCGGTAGCGCGGTACTGATCGCCAAAAGCATGGCGGCCAATGCAAATGGGGGCCGTCCAGTTGGGTACCAGGCGCGGTACGTTGGCCATTACAATAGGCTCACGAAAAACGGTGCCGTCCAATATATTACGTATAGTGCCATTCGGCGATTTCCACATTTGTTTGAGGCCAAACTCTTCAACACGGGCCTCATCAGGCGTAATGGTAGCGCATTTAATGCCAACGCCATATTTAAGTATAGCATTCGCGGAATCAACAGTCACCTGGTCGTTGGTTTCATCACGGTGCTCCAGGCCAAGGTCGTAATATTTTATATCCAGGTCAAGGTAAGGGATTATCAGTTTATCTTTTATAAACTTCCATATAATACGGGTCATTTCATCACCATCCAGTTCAACTACCGGATTTTCTACTTTAATTTTCGACATATCTGCTACTGCTATTTTTTATTGTTATTGGCGGCAAATATATAAAAATTGAATTTACCATTTAGCCCATCGCTTAATTGAACGCGAAGTATTAAATTAACCATTAGTATTGTTTTATTAAAGTTTGGTTGTATTTTTAACGAAATAAAACTGTGCGGGGCTTTCCTATCATTTTTATGCAGCATATAAATTCATAATTGTTACAAGCTGCTGTAAATTTGATATCTTTAATATGGGCCCATTTGTATATTGTATATGATAAATAGTTTAAAAATTACCGCGATAACATTATTTACGTGTTTACTAGCGCACACAGCTAAAGCACAGTTAGGATTTGATTATGCGCAGTATGACCTGGGTATAGGTGTCGACGTAAATAAAGCCTATACCGATGCTGAAACGGTTATCAGCACCAGGTCTGTCCATTTAAATTTTAATTATAATGTAAGCCCGTATGTAAACTATGTTGTTGAAGTGCAATCGGGCGCGTTACGGGGCGGCGATTCATTAACAACGCAATCAGGCAGGCAATTCACCAATAATTTTACATCGGTTATATTCAGGGGGCAGCTGCAGGCCGGTGAAATAATAGATTATTCGCAAAGCAAATTTGCCAATGCTTTAAAGAATTTTTATTTATCATCCGGAATCGGGGTTGTTATAAATCACATGACAACCATTAACAGGAACTCAATTTTAACACCCGGACTTTATTCGCCGGGTGATGATAATAGTAATGAACTCTTTATTCCTGCCAGGATTGGATATGAATTTAAGGTGTTTGATAAATATAGCCAGCCCAGTTTTAAAATAGACCTGGGTTACCAGTATAATTTTATACTGGGCGATGGCCTGGATGGCTTTACTGTCGGAAATTCAAGGGACTCCTATTCTCAATATTCCATCGGGATCAAAGTTGCCATAGGGGGTATTGATTCTTACCGAAAGCGCATCTCTTTTTAAATATTTTTCTGTCAGTTTAATAAAGTTGATTTTCTGGCAGGGTTTTTACTGTATATAATTTATAAAATAGTAAACCATGAACAACGATCCTTTTGATAACGAAAATGACGACAGGGACAAAACCCTGAAGGATGAATTAGGTGAAACCATTGACAAAGAGCAATTAAGCTACAACGCCGATGATAATAGCTTTGAATATGATGTAAAAAGCGATGATCCGGATTACGACCACCCCGACCCCTATAACACATCGGTAAAAAATGGAGCCGATATGAATTCAACCTATGATGAGGCTAACCCTTATGATGCAGTTGATGAATATATACCAAATGAATCGCTGGAAACTGATGTTGATGCTTTAGGTATGCATGTTGATGACGGCCAGATAGTCGGTGTTGACCCTATTGATGAACTATTGTCACATACGCCTGAAGATGACAGGGATGACCTGGATGAAGAAGGGTATCCAAAAAACGACAGGCCCTAATTAGTATTTAGCAATAATTACCAGGTGTTTTCTACCTGGTAAATGTTACCAGGTAAGCGTTCCGCAGCAATTGCCCGCCTGCTGACACTATTTTGGGATCAATTGCCAGCCAGGTCATGGAGGATGCGGTTAAATTTGTTATTTGAATCTGACTGTTTATGCTTCTTGAAAACGGATCGGCAGATAACTGAATATATAAATTGCCATCCGTGTTTGATAACGAATAGGTTTCGGAGGATGGGGCAGCAGTTAAGTCTTCAAAGCCTGCTGTTTTGGCCTGTTCATTTAATATAACCGAGGTGAACGGGTTAAAAGCCAATGAGCCTGATACCACCACATTATTTTGATCGTAAAATTGACGGGTAGTTGTTACCACTTTCCAGCTCGCGGATAGGTTGTTGTTATTTACCGTTGTACCGGTAACCGTAGTACCTGTAACTGTTTGCGTATTGGCCGAGGGGTCGGTTGCCGCTGTGTATCCAGGGTCACCGGGCAATACAGGTTTATCCAATTTACATGAATTTATCAGTGTACAACCTATAGCTAACGCCAGCATCAGCTTACCGCACTTGTTCATCAGGTCCCTAATTGGTGAAATTGTTGTAAAAATAGAAATTTTACCAGCATTAATCAAAATCAAGGTTAAAACGTTTTTTCAGCTCGGCTAATTGTGGATTTTTTGCCGCCATGTGCTGAAATTTTTCCTGCGTGGTATAAGGGCGTTTTACGGCCACCTGTTCATCAATCCTTGTATTTACTTCAATACTATAGTTTTTAAGGCTGCCGCGCAAATAATTAAGCAATGGCGGTTTTTCATCACGAAACTCTTTCTCCTGCGATTTATTTTCAACCAATACTTCAAATACGTTTGGTTTAAGCATTTTTGGCATTTCTGATATAAAAATGGTGTACAAACTCATTTTACCCGATGCCTTAACCGTGGCTGCAAACTGGTTCCAATGTTTTATAAAATCGTCGAAAGTAAAATCTTCCTTACTGTCGCCTTTAACATAGGGGTCCTCTTCTTCGGCTACCGTTTGCTCTGCGCCGCTTATATCTTTTAACGAGGGTATTTTTACCGATGTAGATGCGCCATTTGCATTAGGTATGAATACGGTTTTCGGCTTTTCTGCAACGGGCGTTTCTTTTATACTTTCGGCAGGCTCTGTAATAGGTTCGGCTTTTTTGGCAGTAACATAGGTTGTTGGAGTATCGCCAAGCATAGATACCGTATTATTGATATGATCCGGCTCGGTAACAGTTACTGATGAGGTATCAGGTTTTTTTTTTAGCTGCCCGCTGTTATCGGGCATAGCGGTGAGCGGCGTAGTTGCCAGGCTGAAAACGGAGAGCAGATGGCACATTTTAAGCAGGGCCAGCTCAACCTGTAACCGTTGGTTTTTACTCAGCTTATAGTTCAGGTCGCATTGATTGGCAATATTCATGGCCGATAGCAGGAACGATACGCTTGCCGCCTGCGATTGCTGCAAATACTTTGTTTTAATGCCTTCGCTTACTTCCAATAACTTTAAGGTTGAAGTGTCCTTAGTTACCAGCAGGTTGCGAAAATGTTCAGACAGGCCCGATATAAAGTGCGCGCCATCAAAACCGTTGCTTAATATCTCATCAAAAAACAATAAAGTTTGGGCTGTATTTTCTGTAAGCAGGCTATCGGTTATATTAAAGTAATAATCGTAATCCAATATGTTCAGGTTATCAATTACCGAACGGTAAGTTACGTTAGCGTCTGAAAAGCTCACGATCTGATCAAACATCGACAAGGCATCCCGCAAGCCCCCATCCGCTTTTTGGGCGATGATGTGCAGGCCGTCGGCCTCATATTTTATACCTTCCTTTTGCGCTATAGCGGCAAGGTGATGGGCCATATCATCAACACCTATGCGGTTAAAATCAAATATCTGGCAGCGCGAGAGTATGGTAGGCAGTATTTTATGTTTTTCGGTAGTGGCTAATATGAAAATGGCATAGTGCGGTGGTTCTTCCAGCGTTTTTAAAAAGGCGTTAAAAGCCGCCTGCGACAGCATGTGCACCTCATCAGTAATATAAACTTTGTAACGTGCGCCCTGCGGCGGTATGCGCACCTGCTCTATTAGGCTGCGGATATCATCAACCGAGTTGTTTGAGGCCGCGTCCAGCTCATGCACATTAAAAGAGTTTCCGTTTTGGAACGACTGGCAGGTGCTGCAAACTCCGCAGGCTTCGCCGTTGGGCTGCAGGTTTTCGCAGTTAATGGTTTTTGCCAGTATACGCGCGCAGGTAGTTTTACCTACCCCCCGCGGCCCGCAGAACAAAAACGCCTGCGCCAGCTGGTTATTTTTAATAGCGTTTTTTAACGTATTAGTTATATGTTGCTGACCAACAACGGTTTCGAAAGTAGCCGGGCGGTATTTGCGTGCCGAAACAATAAAATTATCCACAGCTACTAAGTTAGCAAGAAATTGCTTTACCTGAAAGTATCAAAAAAGGATTGTTGATAAATTGGGAAGGGACTCCGCTGTCTGTGTCTTCACATACGGATTGCGTTAGTTGTCTGTGAGGACACAGACAACGGGTCTAACCATCGGAGTTTTAATTCGCCGCACAATCAACTACCTTCCATATCCTGCCATCGGTTTTGGTAAAAACGTACAGGTTGTTATCCTCGCCTATCCCTAACCGCAAATCAGCCTTAACGTTTTTAACCATATCCAGAAAAGTAGCTTTAACTCCGTTAAACTGTAGGTCAAATTCTTTAATGGGCGCCAGTTTACCCAGTTTCAGGTCGTTGGGTTCCACATAAAAAACCCGCCCCCTGTAAATATCGCCAAAAATATATTTGCCCTTTAACAAGGCGATGTTACCCCTATAAACATAGCCCCCCGAAATTGAATTACCCTCATCATGATCATATTGCACTACGGGATAGGTATATTTCGGGTCGTCACGGGCGGGTAACGGATAAATACTGTTTGTTTTTCCTTTAAAGGTTAGCAAAAAGGTGCCTTCACGGTTAGGCCATCCATAATCGGCTCCCGGTTTTACCAAATTTATCTCCTCAACATTGCTTAAACCAATGTCCGAAGTGATCATTCTGCCATCAGGCAGCCAGGTTATCCGGTTGGGATTGCGGAAACCCCGCGCATAAACTTCTTTAACTATGTTAGGGTCCTTACTGTTAGCGTAAGGGTTAGTGGGTGGTATACCGTATTTTCCGTTCTTACTATTATGACCCGCCGGATCAATACGTAAAATAGAACTCCTAATCTGCGTATTGGTATTACAAAGCTGGTGCAAGTTGGTTTCGCCAGCTCCGCCATCGCCAACGCCGATATAAAGCAACCCATAATCAGTATCGCCGGGCTTCGCCAGCGGGTTAAATATAACTTGCTGCACACTATGCATGGTAGTAGGATTATTAATGCGCATTAGTTCGCGGCACTCGCCGGTAAAAACATCGGCGTTAGGGTCTTTAATTTTCCATTCCGAAATTACCCATTGTATGTCAACACGTATTGAATCGCTATAACCAAAATCAGCAGGTGCCGAACGCGGCCGTTCGCTATGATTGGTATAGAGCAGGCCATTCTTGTAAAAATCAGGATGAAAGGCAAAGCTCCCCCAGCCGCTTCCCTGCCCCGACAGATGTACAAGGTTGGGCTTCTCTTTGGCCATATCCATCACCACATTAAATTTTTTGTCTTTAATTTCATATAGTTTGCCGCGCATATCCAACATAAAAAAGCGGTCGGCCTTTCCGCCTTTCAGCACGTAAGTTTGGTTAATGCGCGTTATAGGTACCCTTGTTGCGGTGGGTGGCGCGGTGGCAAATTCTTCCAACTTTAATGTTAGCCCTGCTTTAGGTATTTTGGCAGGTACAGGGTCGGTTATTGGTGCGCCAAGGTCGGCAATATTTACCGGCGCCGGCACATAGGTATGGGTGTTAATGAAAGCCAGCAAGGCATTAATATCAACCGGCTTAAACTGCGGATGGGCCGGCATTTGCGTTTTGTATTTAGCCAATAGATCGGTGGCTCTTTTATTTCCGCTTTTAATAACCTGCTGCGGGTTGACAATAAATTTACTTAAATAATCACGTGAAGCCTCGGTAGTTACCCCCGCTAAACTGGGCCCGATACCTCCCTGGTAAAAATTATGGCACTCACTGCAGTTTTGCTGAAACAAGGCATCCCCTTTAGCTATAACCTGTTTATTGGCCGAATAGCCCATGCTTTTTTGAGCATAGCTATTCATGGTTAACAGCAGCGCGCAGCATAGTGCGTGCACCATAAAAATGCTTTTATTGAAATTCATTCCGGTAGCTTTATAATTGGTTTTATAAAGCTACTATAAATAAAAATATTCGGGCGACTATAATAGAAGTTTTACAAATTGATAAGGTTATTGTACTCCGCTGTCTGTGTCTCACTGACAGCTTGCCGGAATTGTTGTCTGTGAGACACAGACAACGGGAGACAATTATTGCAAATCATCCTCCGGGAAATGATCATCATCGTCCGGGTCGGGTTCGCCAAGGTCATCACCAGCCTGTATTTCATGCAGGTCGTCCAAATCCCCGGCCTCGTCGTCAAATTCTTCATCGTCCTCATCATCCCAATCGTCATCAACGGGTTCATCATCTTCATCGGGGTGTTGAAAATAGATGGTATCATACAAAAAATTCAAATTACTGGCTGTTTGATTTTCACGATTGAGAAGCATGGCACGAAATATTTTATATATACTAAGACAAATGTACAAACGCTATGTTTTACATAATTTAAAACAATTGCTCATAGTAATTATTCTAAAAAACGCATATCCTCGTCAGTGAGCCTTATAGCAGCTGCTTTTAAATTTTCATCGAAATGTTTTAAGGATGAAGTGCCGGGTATGGGCAATATCCACGGCGAACGGTGCAGTAACCAGGCTATATTTACCTGCGCTTCGGTAACCTTATATTTTTGCGCTATAACAGCTATACGGCCATCCTTTTTTGGCATAGATAATAGCAGGGAAAAATAGGGAATAAGCGGTATTCCGTTTTTTTCGCATATATCAAGCACCTCTTCCCCACCGCAGGTTTGGCCGCCGTGCTGCAGTGCAATACTGCGGCGCTGTGCGTGCCCGTACATATTTTCGACGGTTGCTATTTTACCCATAGTCATGGCCGTTTCCAGTTCATCACGGCTTACGTTGCTTACACCAACATGCAAAATCTTGCCTTCTTTTTGCATCTCAAACATAGCATCCATCGATTCTTTAAACGGGGCACCGTGGCCCGCTATCGCCCTGAAATGTACCAGCGTTATCTGTTCCAGCTTAAGGGTACGCAGGTTATTGTCAATACTGCTACGTAAATTTTCGGGCCGGTTATAGGGTATCCAGCTTTTATCGGGCTTGCGGGCGCCGCCAACTTTGGTGCAAATTACCAGGTCGGCAGGGTAGGGGTATAAGGCTTCACAGATCAAACGGTTGGTTACATCTTCGCCATAATAATCTGCGGTATCTAAAAAATTAACGCCGCTGCTTATGGCCCGTTTTAATATTTGTATCGCTTCTGGGCGGTTTGGCGGTTCGCCGTATATGCCCTCGCCGGTTAAGCGCATGGTGCCGTAGCCGGGTCGATTAACTGTTAAGGGGTTTTTGCTGTTAGGGGCGATGATTATTGTACTGTTCATTAAAGGTAAATTGCTTATCTCAAAAGTATATATAAATAACAGTATTTTCCGTTTGAAAAATCAAAATATCTTACTACATTTGCACCCCGAATTATCGGGTAATTAATTAAAAATCAAGTATAATAAATGCAACAGTACGAAATCGTGATCGTTCTAACCCCGTTGCTATCAGTGGAAACTGCTAAGGAGGCCATAGCCAAATACAGCAAAACCTTAACTGATGGCGGAGCCGAAATTGTCCAGGAGGATAATTGGGGTTTGAGAAAACTAGCGTACCCTATTCAGAAAAAGACTACAGGGTACTATCACTTAACTGAATTTAAGGCTCCGGGTGATTTAATTAACAAATTGGAGGTAGAGTTAAGGCGCGATGAGCGTGTTTTGCGTTTCCTAACCATTTCTTTGGACAAACATGCCGTTGCTTACAACGACAAAAAACGCAGCGGCGCCTTTAACAAGAAACCCGCAGCTAAAGTGGAGGAGGCAGCAAGCTAATGGCAAACGAGCAAATTAAATACGTTACTGCCCCCAAAGTGGAGGATAACCGTAAAAAATACTGCCGTTTTAAAAAGAATGGTATAAAGTATATTGATTACAAAGACGCTAACTTTTTATTAAAGTTTATTAATGACCAGGGTAAAGTATTACCCCGCCGTTTAACCGGAACTTCATTAAAGTTTCAGCGTAAAGTGGCACAGGCTGTTAAGCGTGCGCGCCATATTGGTTTATTACCTTATGTTACGGACTCATTAAAATAATCGGGAGGTAAGAAAACATGGAAGTTATTTTAAAACAAGACATAAAAAACCTGGGCGATAAAGACGATGTGGTAACCGTTAAACCCGGTTATGGCCGCAACTATCTTTTCCCTAAAGGTTATGCCATACTGGCTACGGAATCTGCACGTAAAGTTTTGGCTGAAAATCTGAAACAAGCTGCGTTTAAACAAGATAAAATCCGCAAGGACGCTGACGCTATCGCTGCCCGTTTAGAAGGTGTGAAATTGAATATAGGCGCCAAAGCTGGCGAAACCGGTAAAATTTTCGGCGCTATCAACACCATACAGGTGGCTGACGCATTGAAGAAAGAAGGTTTTGACGTTGACCGCCGTCGTATTACTTTTGACCAGGAACCAAAATTTGTTGGTGATTATACCGCGATCATTAACCTGCACAAAGAAGTTAAGGTACAGGTTCCGTTTTCGGTAGTGGCAGAGTAATTAGCCCCCTCTAATCTCCCCCGGTAGGGGAGACTTTTAATAAATATTATTTAAGGTGTTTAGCTTTGCTAAGCACCTTTTTTGTTTACAAAAACGTCGTGTCATTTCGAACGAAGAGAGAAATCTATACATATGCAATTTGCGAGTGCATAGATTTCTCTCTACGTTCGAAATGACATATCATAAAACAAACAAATCCAAAATTGATCCCGATAGCTATCGGGACGAAATCCGAAATAAAAACAATATTTTAGTTGCGTGAAAGGTTTCTGGAAACTCATTTGGCGCTTTGTTAAGTTGTTCGTGATATTATTTATCGGGATAACTGTTTTTTGGGTGATCCTATACCGTTTTGTTAACCCCCCTGTTACCTGGCTCATGCTAAGCAGGGGATTTGAACAAAAAGCGGCAGGCAAACCCTGGAAAATAGACAAACAATGGCGCGACTTTGATGACATTGCCGATCCCATGAAACGGGCCGCAGTAGCCGCCGAGGACCAAACCTTTTTAGACCATTTCGGCTTTGATTTCAAGGCGATGGAACGCGCTATTGATAAAAATGAACATTCGCACAAACTAATAGGCGGCAGCACCATATCGCAGCAAACCGCTAAAAACGTTTTTTTATGGCCGGGAAGGTCGTATATCCGCAAAGGGTTTGAAGCTTATTTTACTTTGCTGATAGAAATATTCTGGAGCAAAAAACGCATTATGGAAGTTTACCTGAACGTAATTGAAATGGGCGATGGCATATATGGCGTTCAGGCAGCTTCGCAAGCCTATTTTCATAAAGACGCTTTTGACCTGACCAAGAAACAGGCAGCAGCCATAGCTTCCATTTTTCCCGATCCGCTAAAATGGTCACCCACTGATCCGAGCGACTATGTTAGGCACCGCCAGTATTTGATCATGAAAAATATGCGAAGATTAGGGCCGCTGGATTTTTAACGCCCTAACCTTCGCCAATTGGCGGGGGAACAATAGCGGCAGAACTAACTTAATAACTACTTACCCGATCTTTCACAAATTTCCGCTATTGACTTACTTATCGGCTTAAACTCGATATCCACAACCCCCTTAATTTTACCATTATCAAAATCACGAACTTGTGTAGCTGCCTGCGCCGAAACCTTATCTAATACCTGGTGCTTGCCGGTTATAAAGCAAATAACTGCTGCCCCGCGCCAGGCCAGTTCCATCATCCAGGGGCTGGCTAATATTGCGGGTGGGGGTATATTAAAGCCTTTTGCTATCTCGGCGGTAAGTTGCTTATAGTCGCGGTTTTCGGCACTTATAATATAACGCTCCCCGGTAATATTGCTTTCCATTAAAGCTATCATACATTTGGCCACATCCTCCACATCAACAAACCCCGAAGTGCCCGAAGTGTAAAATTTGAACCCCTTACGAATCGTTTCAAATAGCTGTCCACTGCCTTCAATGCCCGCGTTAGCGCCAATAATTATTACAGGGTTAACAATTACCGCGTTCAAACCCTCGGCAATACCCCGCCACACTTCCATTTCACTTTCCAGCTTCGATATGGCATAACCGTCCTCTTCGGTTGTCACATCCAGGAAATGGTTTTCGGTTATCAGGTCGCCTGGTTTTGCCTGGCCTATGGCGGCTATGGAGCTTACGTGTACCAGCCTTATATTCCTATCCAAACATAGGTTAACCAAATTAGCTGTCCCCGTTACATTAGTGCGGATCATCGGCTTTTTATCTGCCTGTTTTAATGATACCCATGCCGCGCAATTATAAACTTTGGTTACATCTTTCAACGCGTCTTCGAGGGCGAAAACATCCAGTATATCCGCTTCAACCCATTCTATTTGAGGATAAGGAACTAATATAAACGGAATAACAGAAGTGGCGCGTTTGGTACAGCGGATACGTTCGCCCTTCTCAACCAATTGCTTTGCCAGCTCTGAACCTAAAAAACCTGTTGCCCCTGTAACCAGTATCATTTTGATGTGCAGATATGTAGATGTGCAAATGTGCAGATAGATGTGCGGATATGCAAATGTGCGGATATGCAGGTAGCTGCGCAGATGTTTATAATTTAAACATATACCACTTATTGTCAAACCCAAAAAATCCGCATATTTGCACATCCCTGCCTGCGGCAGGCAGGCGCACATTTTCACATTAACAACACATGTCTCTATCCGATTTTTTTACACCTTTCGATCTGCCAAACATCACTCCTGAAAATGGCTATTACAGCAGTCAGTTAGGCAGTAGGATAGGGCATTTTTCTGTTAACTTTCCCGACCTGGAAGAAACGGATATAGCTATTATTGGCGTGCAGGAGGATAGGAACGCTATAAATAACCCCGGCTGCGCTTTAGCGCCCGACCATGTGCGCGAAAAGCTATACCTGCTAAACGAGGGCGCTTATAATACCAAAATTGCCGACCTGGGTAATATACGCCGGGGCGAAACCGTTACCGATACTTATTTCGCGCTCAAAACGGTTGTTGCCGAATTGATCAAAAAAGACATTGTACCCATAATAATCGGTGGCGGACAGGACCTTACCTATGCCCAGTACCTTGGCTATGAAACTTTAGAAAAAAAGGTTGACCTTGTTGTTATCGATTCGCATTTTGATTTGGATGATGACGGGCAACCGGATGGTTTGGAAACAACTTCGGCATCCTATTTGAATAAAATATTTCTGCATGAGCCCAACTACCTGTTCAATTACAGTAACCTGGGTTATCAAACTTTTTTTGCCAGCCAGGATAGCTTACGGGTAATGGAAAAGCTTTATTTTGATGTGCACCGCCTGGGCGAGTTTAGCGGCGACATAACAGTTGCCGAACCAATTATCCGCAATGCCGGGATGATCAGCTTTGATATGGGGGCCATACGCTCGTCAGACGCGATGGGTAATGCCAATGCCACCCCTAACGGTTTTTATGGCGAGGAAGCCTGTCAAATATGCCGCTACGCGGGGTTTAATGATAAGCTAACCTCTATCGGCTTTTATGAATTTAACCCGGCTTATGATACCAACGGGCAAACCGCTATGCTGCTATCGCAAATGATTTGGTATTTTATTGATGGCTTTTATAACCGCAAAAAAGAGTTTCCGCTTAACCCGAAATCGCAATACCTCATTTATAAAACCAACCTGAAACATGACGGGCATGAACTGGTATTTGTAAAAAGCAAAAAATCAGACAGGTGGTGGATGCAGGTGGCATACCCCACGGGCGGCTCGCGTAATGAGCGTTTTCATTTGATACCGTGCCGGTATGATGATTACAAAACCGCGGTAGCCGGCGAAATGCCCGATCTTTGGTGGCGCACTTATCAAAAATTAACCTGAAAGACAATCACAACCGTTATTATACGTTAATCAACCATACATAAAGCATTGATTTGATTCATGAAGAGACTATTCTTTCTTATAACCGCGCTGTTACCTTCGGTGGTATTGGCGCAGGCACTTACGCAAACTTTTACAATAAACAGCCAAATAGGCAACCTGAACACGCCCGCTAAAGCATACCTGTTGTACCAGTTGGGCGCTAACAGGGTTGTTGATTCTGCAATGATAGTTAACGGAAAATTTAGCATCACAGGTGAGCTATATGAACCCGGAAATGCTTACCTGGTGATCGCCCATAAAGGCGAGGGCCTGGAGAAATTGGAAAAACTGACTGACGTATTGGCTTTTTTATTGGATAAAGGCACTATATCAGTAACCACCGGCAAAGACTCTGTTGTTAACGCTAAAGTTACCGGCTCGGTAATAAATGATGAAAGCAGGGATCTTACGCTCAAATTAAAGCCGGTTAATGAAGAGGCCGCGAAACTGAATAAGGAGAAAATTGAAACCCCGCAAAGCAAGCAAAATACTGCTGAGTTCACGCATGACATGGATGTAAAATTTAAAGCCTTGCAGGAAAAGCAAAAATCAGTTCTTACCGGCTTTGTGGTGCTGCATCCCAACAGTTTTTTGAGCTTATATGTGTTAAATCAATTGGGTCAGCAGGGAACCGATCCCTCAGAAATGGAAAGCATGTACAATGCTTTAAACCCATCGGTAAAAGAAACAGAAACTGCTAAAAGGCTCAAACAAATTATTGAGAATTCAAAGATCACTGCTATTGGGGCCCTTGCCCCTGATTTTATACAGCCTGATGTAAATGGCAACCCCGTAAGGCTTTCCTCATTCAGGGGTAAATATGTATTAATTGATTTTTGGGCCTCCTGGTGCGGCCCCTGCCGCGACGAGAACCCCAATACTGTGCGGGTATATAACAAGTATAAAGTTAAAAACTTTACTATGCTGGGTGTGTCATTGGATAGGCCAGATGGCAAAGCCGATTGGCTAAACGCAATAAAAAAAGATGGCCTGGAATGGACACAGGTATCTGATCTTAAATTTTGGAGCAATCAAGCCGCTACACTCTATTTTGTAGCGGCTATACCCACCAATTTTCTTTTAGACCCCGACGGAAAGATCATTGCCAAAAACTTGCGCGGCACCGACCTGGACGATAAGCTGGCAGAGTTGTTTGGGAAATAAACTCGGGTGGGGCTTACTGCAAATATTTCCCAACAATAGGCATGCGCCTGCCCATGCCAAAAGCCTTGGGCGATACGCGTAAAATTGGCGGCGTTTGGTAACGCTTATGTTCCGCCAGGTTAATCAACCTTATGGCGCGATGTACGGTTTGTTCGTCATAGCCCATTTTTACGATCTCGGCGGCTGAGCACCGGTGTTCAATATATTCGGCTAATATTTTATCAAGTATATCATATTCAGGCAACGAGTCCGAATCTTTTTGTCCGGGCCTTAGCTCGGCAGAGGGCGGCTTAATAATAGAATTTTCAGGGATAATTTCGCCGTCGCGGTTAATATGCCTTGCCAGTTCAAAAACCTGTGTTTTATATACATCACCTATAACAGAAATACCACCGCACATATCGCCATATAACGTTCCGTAACCCACAGCGGCCTCGCTTTTATTGGATGTATTTAATAAAATGTAACCAAATTTATTGCACATGGCCATCAGTAATACGGCGCGGCTGCGCGATTGTATATTTTCTTCGGCAATATTAAACGGCAGGTTTTTAAACTGCGGATATAAAGCGGTTTCAAACGCTTCGGTAATATGCCTTATAGGCATAATTTCGTGCATACAACCCAGGTTCTTTACCAGGTCCTCGGCATCTTTCAGGGAGTGGTCGCTTGAGAATTTTGATGGCAGCAATACCGCCATTACATTTTCGGCGCCAAGCGCCTCGGCAGCCAGCGCGCATACCACTGCCGAATCAATACCGCCCGATAAACCTAATATGGCACGGGTAAAGTCCGATTTAGAAAAATAATCCCTGATACCCAAAATAAGCGCCTGGTGTATTTGCTCAATATTGGTATCGCGTATTTTTTTAACCGTCGGCACATGATCAAAAGAAATATCGCCTTTATCACTTAACGTATAATAAGCCAGGCTTTCCTCAAAATAAGGCAGCTCATCAACCACATTACCGGTTTTATCAAAAACTAACGACCCCCCATCAAATATTAATTCGGTTTGTGCGCCTACGTGGTTTACATAAAACAAAGGCAAATTATAGCGGGCGGCATTATCTTTTAAAATAGCTATGCGTTCTTCATCATGATTATAAGCGAATGGCGAGGCCGCGATATTGATCATTACATCAGGCTTTTGTTTGATCAGCGTATCCATTGGCCGGGTTATGTACAACGGATTTTCGATGGTGTTCCATAGGTCCTCGCAAATAGTAAGCGCTATACGGTGCCCCATAAATTCAATGCAGTTAAACTCTGTTGAGGGCTCAAAATAGCGGTATTCATCAAATATATCATAGTTGGGCAGCAGCGCTTTATTTACAATGCCTTTTACTTTTCCGTTTTCAATAAAATAAGCCGAGTTGTTCAGCTCCTTGCCTTCCGTTTTATGATTGGGGATAGGCAAACCTATTATGCAGGCAATACCGGTACATTCGGCAGCAATTTTTTGGGCGGCGGCGTCACACTGGTTAATAAACTCGCCGAACTCCAAAAAATCGCGCGCGGGGTATCCGCAAACACATAATTCAGCAAAAACAACCAGGTCGGCACCCTTTTTACGCGCCTTTTTTATATGCTGAATGATCTTGGCTGTATTCAACTCAAAATTTCCAACGTGATAGTTAAGCTGGGCTAATGCTATTTTCATATATTACGTGTCATTAATTCGATAGGTAAGTGCAAATAATTTTTAATTTTGATGAAAGTATAAAAATGATACCTACTACTTACAAAATCAAACATTTTTTTTTAATTTTTATTATCGGCCTGCTGCTCACAGCCTGTAGCCGCGGTAAAAAAATTGATGTAAGCAATATACCAATTACGGTTAAAATAGAACGTTTTGATCATGATTTTGACAACATGCGTACAAAACCTATGGGGCCGCAGGCCACTTTACTGCAAAAAAAATATGGCGGCTTTTACAGGGATTATGTTGAACAGATACTACAGGCAGGCAATATTAACGATACTGCTTATTTTAATGTATTAAGGCCGGTATTTAGCGGGCAGGCGTATAATGATGTAAAACACGATGTTGACGCCATGTATCCCGGCACATTGGATAAACAGGAGGCCGAACTGACCGATGCTTTTAAAAGGATAAAATATTACTATCCTCAAAAAAATATGCCCCAAATATATGCCTACTTTTCGGGCTTTAAGGCGCAAACTGCTGTCGGCGATGGTTATTTTGGTATTGGGCTGGATATGTTTTTGGGCGCCGATTCCAGGTTTTACCCGGCACTGATAGAAACTTTTCCGCATTATATATCCAGGCGGTTTACACCTGAAAATATAACGCCACGTGTTGTTGAAGGCATTGCCCGTGAGGATATGTTCCCCGAAAGCGACAATGATAAGTCGCTGTTATCAAAAATGATCTATAATGGTAAGATACTGTATTTTATGGACCAGGTATTGCCCAATGTGCCTGATACCGTAAAAATAGGCTATACCGCGCCCCAGTTAAAATGGTGCCAAAGCAATGAGGGGCAAATATGGGGCTATTTTTTGGAGGAGAATTTATTGTACGAAACCGATTATCAAAAAATACAGAACTATTTAAATGAAGCACCCTTTACACCCGGATTGGGCGAACATAACCAATCGGCCCCAAAACTGGCGGTATGGGCAGGGTGGCAAATAGTAAAACAATATATGGATAAGCATCCCGAAGTTACCCTGCCACAATTAATGGCCGATGGTGACGCGCAAAAAATATTAAACGAATCAAAATACCGGCCTAAGTGAAGTGATTCACAAAAAATATGAATCACATGAATCATTTTTTACAGGTAAGTCACTGATATTAAGCGCTTTGATAAAAGCGAGTGAATCACCCTGAATCAGTAGAAAAACTTTAGGTAATTATACTTTTAACCTGTAAACAAATAGTTTATATATTTTATTGACTTATTGACCAAATGGCGTGAATCATACAAAGTGAATCACCGATAAACCTATTTCAGGATGAGGCAAGAACAAGGCAGCGGGAATTTTATCCTATACTGTCCCGAATACCCAGGATTGCATGTAAAAAAGAGCGTACGCCAAAAAAATTAGCGGACGCTCTTGTATATAGTAAAATATAATTATTTAATTATCGTAAACACTGTTTTAAGCGCCATACCTGCCCCAATTGCGAGTATAATATTGGCTACTGCCGACGCGTGTTTAAAATCAGCGAAGCGCAGGTAAATACCTACCAAACCTATAACTATCGCCACAACCAGCATGATGTAATGACGTTCTGAATTTGCTTCTTCTATTGAGCTCATGGTATCGATTTTTTTTATCGGTACAAAAATAGAAATGTTTGCTTAATTATCTAAAAAATAAAAGTTTAATTTTTGTCGTTCGAAGTATCGTGAACAAAATGCGCGGGCAGTTATTTATACTTCCAATGCCTTGATTTACCTTCTTCCATCCATTCTATGGCAGTTTCCATGCGCTTTTGGCGGGTGGCATCTGTTTTTGCTTCGATTATCCATTCCAGGTATTCTTTTCTATGCGACGGGCTGAAAGCTTCAAACGCTGCTTTAGCTTTTGGATGTTCGGCCAGCGCCGCTGTAAAATAATCGGGAACGTATATTTCAGTTTTGGGGGCGGCGGGTTTCATAACGCCTTTGGCGCCGGTTTCATTGAGTATGATAGCCTGTTTAATAAAATCGGCTATAACCTCATCGGCAGGCAGGTCGGCAATGCTGGTGAGGCGCCCAAAACTGCCGGCCGATGGTTCATCACCTTTATTAATTACGCCGTTTGGGTCGTTCAATAACGCGGCTTTCCAAAATCCCATGGAGCAGTGTTGCTTAAAAGCAGCCATATTACATAGAGGGCCCTTATAATCAAAAAAAGGGAAACCCCATTTAATGGTTTCGGTAATTAAGGGCGAGGTTTGATGTACCAGTTGCCTGATGTGTTTTAATACAGGCTTTGCAAACGCCGCTGATTTTTCAATATAAGCGTCAACGCGCGGGTCGAATTGTTCCATAACGCTAATATAGTTAGACTTACGAAATTTGAAAAATTTAGCAGGTGTTTTCTAGCTAACCAAATTGCCAAATAGCTTTATGTGCCAGCTATCCTTAAACGGTACTTCCCATTTAGTTTCCAGCTCGGTTAAGGTTTGAACCAGGTTATTAAATACAATGGTATGGCTGGTGATAGTGCCTAGTTTAAGCAGTTCTTCAAAATCGTGACGGGGCAGCGACAGCACTTCATCCGCCTCGCGGTAAGCCAAATTAAAGCGGTCGAACAGGCTGATGTTAAATTCCTGTTCCAATTGCTGCATAAAATGTACCGACTTATCAATAGAGCATCCGCTGGCGCCGGCCTGTGTTTCGTCAACTACCAATATCAAAAAGCGGTTATAGCGTATTTCGGCTTTGGCTTTAAGCTGATGGTTATGGGCGGTCCACTCGGCGGCAAAGCGGTTAAGGTATTGTTGAATTTGCTGTACCTGCGCATCAGTCAGTTTTTTATCCGACTGGTACACCCACACTCTTGAATTTTCAGAAAATTGCATGTACAAAGCTACCAAATTATTAACTTCGGGGTGAAATTTTGTTGTCATGGTAAAATCAGTTCTGCCAAAGATCAAAAAAATAGTTGTCCTCTTTTCAATTATCCTGGGCGGCGCGGTTAGTTATTGCTTTGTTACCGATAGAAGCGACCCTGACTGGCTAAGCTGGGTTAATAAATGCCTGGTGCAATCTTTCGACCCGTCGCCCGACGTTAAATTAAAGAAATGGGAACTTACCGTAACCGACGATTCCTTTATCCGCCTGCGCAAAACTTACCAAAATGGCAAGCAGGAATATTTTTCGTTCCAACTGCACCGGCTGGATGATGTAGGTTACGTGGGCGATACAAATACCGGTACACTACAGTTAAAGGCCAAAGCGGACGACATTATTGTACAAACCTATAACGATAAAAAAGGCGATGTTGATTCTATGGCAACCGTACTCAACATCCCCGTAAAAAATATGGAACCCGCGCGTTTGGATAGTTTGCGTACAGCGCTAAATTATTTTAAAGCAAAGGGGTTATAACCCGTTCGCCCTTACGGTTATCTCTGCGATATCCAATACAGCTATTTCCTTTTCTTTATCTGCATTCTTTACCCCGTCGCTTAGCATAGTCATACAAAACGGGCAGGCGGCCGCGACAATACTGGCCTTGCTTTCTAAAATATCGTCCATCCGTTCTATGTTGATGTCTTTTTTACCCTGTTCAGGCTCTTTAAACATTTGCGCGCCGCCCGCGCCGCAGCATAAGCCGTTGCTTTTACAGCGTTTCATTTCAACCAATTCGGTGTCTAAAATTTCTAATGT
>Ga0206912_1097_pt1 | contig 24669 bp, 23 predicted proteins | sample Alteio_BWOrgHeat_75_FD_152933 | JGI IMG/M metagenome (GOLD analysis project Ga0206912, IMG submission 152933) | Enriched cells from forest soil in Barre Woods Harvard Forest LTER site, Petersham, Massachusetts, United States -... | ecosystem: Environmental > Terrestrial > Soil > Temperate forest >... | reverse complement strand
CTTTTGAAATACAAAAATTAGCTATAATTATCCGGGGAAAATTCCTGTAGCTTTAGTATGTTTTTTAACTACAATTGTGTTATCGCGATGATATTAAACAGATTTTTCCCTTTAGTTTACTTTTATAAGTATAGTTTTCTTGTTTTGTTTTAATAATTTCGTAAATATTTATTAATATTCTTTTAATTTAAATAATTAATTAGTAGTAAATTTTATCAGTTAATATTCAAACGTTTCTCTCCTTGTAGCGCGGGAATATCGGGCATGTAAAAAGTGCGGATATCCCGATATTTTTCTGTTTCAGCCAACTTAAATTAAGTAATTTGCATATATTTGATTATCAATAATTAAACGCAAAATTATACCTAAAAACATTGACGAATAAGTTGTTACACCTTGTTTCATTTTGTTTCACTCCATTTTTACAAAACGTTATTTTTCAATTGGTTAGGTCAAAATCTTGTTTCACGTGTTTCATCTGTTTCACACACACGTGAAACAACATCATACCATCCATGAAGTTATACCAACAGCAACTACAGCTTAACCCGCGCAGAAGGGGCTTCCATTTGATCACAGCCGAAGTTATACAAGCCCTGCCGCAAATAGCTGAAATCAAAACAGGTATTTGCCAGGTATTTATCCAGCATACGTCGGCCTCGCTAACCATCAATGAAAACGCCGACCCTACGGTAAGAAAAGACTTTGAAACGTATTTCAGCAAAGCCGTACCCGAGAATGACCCCGACTACCTGCATAACGATGAGGGATCCGATGATATGCCCGCGCATATAAAAGCAGCCTTGCTGGGCAGTTCGGTAACTATCCCCATCCGCAACGGAAAGCTGGCTCTGGGTACGTGGCAGGGCATTTACTTATGCGAACACCGCAACTATGGCGGGGAGCGGTGTTTGATAGTTACCGCATGGGGAGAGTAAGCTATTAAAAGTCTCTGCATTTTATTAAAAAATCATATTTCTGACAATTAAGATATTTATTGTAATTTTAAATCAACCAATTATAATAAAATCTTAATCACTCCTGAATATGAAAACACGGAAAAACTATGTGAAATATGTTGGCTTGTCGGTAATAATAGCGCTTGGCGTTATGCTGGTTTCATTTAAAAAAATAAAACAGCTGATAACAGGCAGTAGTGCCGAGGGTACTATTTATGAGTTTACTATTGCCAAAAAAGGCATAATGATAGATAATGCCACCTGCTATGCCTGGATACCCGAAGATGTGGGAACCATACGTACCGTTATTGTTCACCTGCATGGCTGCACCCGCGAGGGCGATGCCTGGCAAATGATGTATGATGTGCAGTGGCGCGAACTCGCGCGTAAATGGCACGCGGTTTTACTGGCACCCAAATTTATTACCGGCGCGGGCAATTCAAAAACATGTATGAACTGGTATAACCCTAATAACGGTACCGACGAGGCTTTCCTCGAGATGTTGAATACTTTAGCCACAAAAGCCGGTCACCCCGAAATTAAAACCGTTCCCTGGGCATTATGGGGGCACTCAGGCGGATCGATCTGGGTTACTTCTATGACAGGCAGGCATCCTGAAAGAGTTGCGGTAACCGTGGCGCAGGCCTGCGGGGTTGATATATCCGATATTCCGGCCACGCTGAAAGTGCCCATTTTTCATCATAACGGCATACAGGACCTTTGCTACAATAACGCCGATCTATTTGCCAAAGGCCGGAGGAAAGGCGCCTTGTGGATGCATGCCGTAAACCCGGTAGTAGCGTCGGCAATGGACGGGCACCAGGTACATGATATGCGCTTTCTGGCTATACCGTGGATAGATGCCTGCCTGGAGATGAGGCTTCCGGTAAAGGCAGGGGATTCAAAACTGCGCGAAATGGATGTTACCAATGCTTGGTTGGGCGATACCGCCAAAAGAACTGTTGCCCCTGTTGCGTCTTTCCAGGGCGATAAGCTGGCGGCATGTTGGTTCCCTAATAAAGAACTAGCTGATAAGTGGGTTGAATATATGGCAACAGGTAACGTGACCGATAAAACCCCGCCTCCTGCCCCGTATGACCTGGTTGCCAATTTCTCGGGCACCAACTTAATGTTAAGGTGGCACGCCCAACCCGACCTTGAAAGCGGCATTAAAACTTTCATAATTTATCGTGATGGCGCTGAATTGCAAACGTTAGCTTTTAAAACTGCGACAAAATTTAGCAAATTAACGGGTTACCAGCGCTGGAACGACGGCGACCAGCCAGCCCCCATACCCGCACCCGAATTAACCTTTATGGATAGTAAGGTGGATGATAAAAGCACGCATACTTATCAAATAGCCACGGTTAACTGGTCTGACCTGGTAAGTAAAAAAAGTGAAACTATTACCTTGGAAAACGGGAAGATCAAATAAGCCATTAACTGAGATATGAAAACACGAAAAAGTTATTTAAAGTACAGCGCACTGCTTGTAATTGTATGCCTTTGCATGGGCATGGCATCATTTATAAAGAAAAGTATGGCGAAACCTGGTGGTAAGGATGGTACCGTTTATTCATTTACCGTTGCCAAAAAGGGCACCATGATAGATGACGCTACCTGTTACGCGTGGATACCTGATGATGTGGGAACGGTGCGCAGCGTTATTGTTCACATGCACGGTTGTACACGCGAGGCTGACGCCAAAAAAATGATGTACGATATTCAATGGCGCGAGCTTGCCCGCAAATGGCATTGTGTTTTACTGGCCCCTAAATTTATAAGCGGTACACGCTGTGGCAACTGGAGCCAGCCGGCCAATGGATCGGACGCCGCGTTTTTAACTATGCTGGATACTTTGGCTGTAAAGGCGGGACACCCCGAAATTAAAACGGTTCCGTGGACATTGTGGGGCCATTCCGGAGGGGCGAACTGGGTAACCACCATGTGCGGTAAATATCCCGAACGTGTGGCTACAATGGTGGTACAGGCCTGCGGTGCTGATATTTCAAACATTCCTGCTACGTTGAAAATACCTATATTCCACCACAACGGCATACAGGATCTTTGCTATAACAATGCTACCCTGGTTGCCAAAGGACGAAAAAAAGGGGCCTATTGGGCTCACGCAGTTAACCCCATTGTAGAATCGGGCATGGATGGGCACCAGGTGCATGATATGCGCTTTATGGCCATCCCGTGGCTGGATGCCTGCCTGGCACTACGCTTGCCGTTAAAGGCAGGGTATGCCAACCTGCGCGAAGTGGATACGGCTAACGTTTGGTTGGGCGATACCGCCAAAAGAACAATTGCCCCCTCAGCGGCGTTCAAGGGTGATAGATCTGCGGCTTACTGGTTCCCTAATCAAAGTTTGGCCGAAAAATGGGTGGAGTATATGGCTACAGGCAATGTAACCGATAAAACCCCGCCACCTGCGCCTTATAACCTATCGGCCACCTACGCCAAAAACAAACTAATTCTACGATGGAAAGCCAGCCCAGACCTGGAAAGCGGCCTTAAAACGTTTATAATTTACAAGGACGGAAAAAAATTGGAGACACTTAGTTATACCACTAAAACGGTGTTCAGTAAAGAAAAAGGTTACCAGCGCTGGAACAACGGCGACGACCCCGCCCCGCTAAAACTTCCTGAACTGGCTTTTGTTGACCCACATGCAGATAGTAAAAGTACCCATACTTACCAGGTAAGCAGTGTTAACTGGTCGGACACGCAGAGCAAAAAAAGCGCGACGCTTACGCTAAAAGAGGGGAAGATTAAATAATAAATATTGAACAGCATCCCGATAGTTATCGGGACGCTGTTTGCCGTTAAAAGCGGACATATTTCTCGGTAAGCACTTTATCTATTTGATTTTCGCGGGCTTTTTTTGCCTGTTTTCGCAGTATAAATTCAAAAGCGCTCATCCAGCCGGGCAGATTGCTCTCGCTTATATCAAATAGCCATGCCAGCGCGAGTTTATCCTTTGGGAAACCGTTGGCTTTGCATAAGCCGTCGTTTGCCAGGCCATAACCTATTTGCAATGATTGCTCAAAACCAGGGCTGGCAGGGCGCAGTTCAACCCTGAACCGGCAAGGCTTGCCGCTTCTGTTTCTAAAGAGGTGGTTAACGTTAGGTTCGGCAGTGACCGATTCGCCGGGCCTGAGTGTGACGATTGTTTTGCCTAAACCTATTTGCACTTCGCCATCCAAACAATCAAACTTTTCGCTGTATGTTTTATGATAATGCAGCCCTACGCCGCCGCCGCTGGCCAGTTCCACTTCAACCAGTGTGCATTCGCCATTTGTTTCGGCAGCCGTTTTAATGAACGTAACGTAATCTTTTTGAATGGGGTTGTAAATTTTTCTTTCAATTGTCATAACGAATTGATTTATAGCTAATATACGTATTTGTGTATTTAGCGGTTTGCCAGTGAAGTAAAAATTCCAGATGAAATATCAAAAAACAAAAATGTTGTATATTTATCCATCTCATTATATACCTGGTAAATATTAAAAACAAACGCGATGAAGAATTTTGCATTATCATTTATCCTTTCAGTTGCCCTATTTGCTGCCTACGCCCAACGGCCAGCTGCCGACCATGAAGCTGCCAAAGGCGGCGAAATAACCATTCAGCCAATCACACATGCAACACTGGTTTTAACCTACCAGGGCAAAAACATATATGTCGACCCAACCGGCGGCGCAAGCGCATTTACCGGTATAGCAGCGCCCGTTATGATATTAATAACAGATATCCACGGCGATCACCTTGACCCTAAAACCATTGATGCCGTTAATAGCGAACACGCCGTATTGGTTGTTCCGCAGGCGGTGGCCGATAAACTGCCGCCAACAACTGATAAATCAAAAATGGTGATATTAAAAAATGGCGATAAAACCGTGCAGTTAGGCATTTCAATCGAAGCTATACCAATGTATAACCTCCCCGAATCGCCAACGGCTATGCATACCAAAGGCAGGGGCAATGGCTATGTGCTTACCATAGGTGTCAAAAATATTTATATTTCAGGCGATACTGCCGATATACCCGAAATGCGCGCCCTCAAAAATATTGATATTGCTTTTGTGTGCATGAACCTGCCTTATACTATGAGTGTGGAGACTGCCGCGCAGGGCGTATTGGCGTTTAAACCAAAAGTAGTTTACCCGTATCACTACCGCGGCCAGGACACCAATAAGTTTAAGAGCCTTGTTAATGCCGGTGATAAAAACATTGATGTTCGTCTACGCGAATGGTACCCGGCTGCGAAGTAATTGAGAACGTTGTACGGTTAAGCCAATGGCAAAGTAAACCAAAAAGTGCTGCCTTTGCCCATTTCGCTGTCAACGCCTATATGCCCGTTATGCCTTTTAATAATTTCGGCGCTGATATACAGCCCGAGCCCTAAACCTGAATATTGCATACCGCTGCTATCTGCACGGTAATAACGATCAAATAAGTAAGGCAGTTTTTCGGGGGGTATACCCGGCCCGTTATCGCGGACGGATACCTTGGCAAATTGGCCGATCTTTTCAATGCTAACATAAATTTGTTTACAGTCCGGCGCATATTTAATAGCGTTGTTAACGAAATTAATAACCACCTGGTCAATCCGGCCGGCATCAGCATAGATCTGTAGTTCCTTATCGCCTTCGGTAATGATCTCGTACGAACCCGCTATCCGTATATGCTGGCAGCAATCGGCAACCATTTGGGCTATAGTAAATGAAGTTTTATTCAAATGAAGCTGCCCTTCGTTCAGTTTATTGGTATTTAATAAATTTTCAAGGAGTGTAGTTACCCTTTCCATACTTTTATTTGCCTGCTCTATCAGCTTCGTGAACATTTGATTAGGATTATCTTTCATCCTGTCCAATAACTGCAACGCAGCTTTTAGCGTGGTAATAGGCGTTTTCAGTTCATGGCTGGCTATGCTCATAAAATCATCCTTCTTTTTTAATAATTCTTTTGTAGCCTGGTCAAGTATTTTTTGTACCGTAATATCAACCGAAGTACCCACTAAGCGATAGGCAACGCCTTCAGCATTAAAATAGGCCTTGCCTTTAAATTTAATCCATTTTATTTCTTCCTTAGTAGTTTCCGCAGTGCGGAACTCCATTTCAAACTCCCCGTTATTTATACCTTTTAACGCCTGTTGTAATACTTCATCAATGTGGTTACTGTCTTCGGCATGTATCAGCGCTATAAAATGCGGGTAGTCAATATTAATTAATGGCTGCAGGCCAAACATTTCTTTACAACGGGGGTCTGATAGCAGTTCGCCGGTTAACGGGTTGTAATCCCAGGTACCCAATCCCGCGGCATCAACGGCCAATTGCAGGCGGTCTTTACTTTCCTGGAATAAGAGCTCTATTTCGGCAAGGCCCTCTTCTATTTTCCGCTTATCGGTAATATCTTCAATATCCAATAATATCAATTGCCCGCCATTCGCTTTATCCAGCTGGCGCGCGTTTAGGCTCATCACCCTGCGCCCAATAGATGGGAAGACGTGGGTAACTTCAAAATCATCAACTACTTTTTTTTGGGGAAGGATACTTTCCAGCAAATAACGCAGCTCGGGTATGTTCCATTGCTGGTTGCCCAAATCGAAAAAATAATGTCCCTCAGTATCAATTTCAGTTACATTAAATTTATTATAAAACCCGCTGGTACACCGCATAACCTTTAAATTCTTATCCATTACAATAAGGGGGTCGCGCAGGGTATTAATAATTCTTTCTGTATACGAAAGGTCATTCAGCTGCTGGTGGGCGAGGATCAGCTTGTCCTTTAGGTTATTTTTCGCTTTCGTAATATGTTCAATATTCAGGCGTGCCAGTGCGAGCTCATTTTCCAGTTCCTCTATCAATATATCCTTGGTATTGGTCAGCAGGTCAATATCTGCCTGGCTGTATATCGGTTCCAAAGGCGCTACTTTTAACACAACCTCCAGCGTTTCTAAGGGTACTTCTCCAATTACAGGGATCTTAATGACTGACAATGCATCTTTTTCTAATTTTCTTATTTTACTCATTAGTGGGGGATATAAATGGACATAGCAATATTGGGACGAAGCAATGAATAGAATAAGAAAATAATAATGAAAATATAAAAAGATGAGCTATTATGCATAGTTGTACAACTATACAAACTATAAATGAAAATGTTTTAATAAATAATATTAAATATTTTTCATTCGGGAAATCGCGACGTTTGGGATAGGGGCGAAGTGGTTTGCGATATGGCTAATTCGTATTCAATATCAGCCTCGGCTCATCATATTCTATCATCCTTTTCCGTTCGATTCCGGGTATTTTAACCGATTTATTGGCCGAATAATCATAACAGATACAAACCGTTTTGCCGGTAGTGCAAATTTCTTCGCCCTGCGGGGTGATCTTTACCAGTACGTGCATTACATCAAAACTGCTGTTGCCAATGCGCACCACCCGCACGTAGCAGGCTATCTGGTCATGCAGGGTTACGGGTTTCAGGTAGTTTACTTCTGCCCGGCCCACAATAATGCCGTTTTCGCTGAAATTCCAGTCGATAGCTTCTCTCCAGTAACTGAAACGGGCAATTTCAAAATAGGTAAGGTAGATGGCATTATTAACGTGCCCTACGGCATCAATATCCGAAAAGCGTATGGGTATATGGGTCTTGTATTTGTAATCGGTTAGTTTTTCAGCCATGAGGCGTCATTATGTCTGCTAATATTTTTGTAATGCGTCAAATTGTCTTTTACAACAGGCTAAAAAGCCGTTGGTCTGGCAATTGATGAACACATTGCGAAGTTAATAAAAGAAAAACTTAGGAGGATATAAAAATGACTTTAGTAAAATTTAACACGCAACGAAAGAATAATTTAGTAAACCCATTTTTTAATGATGTGTACTCATTATTAAACGATTCGTTTTTAAACGAAAAATTAGCAACCCGTACACCATCGGTAAACATAACAGAAACTGATGCGCAATTTGAAGTTGAATTGGCTGTACCGGGTTTAAGCAAAGAAGATTTTAAGATCAACCTGGAAAAAGATGTATTAAGCGTTTCGGCCGAAAAGAAAACTGAAACCGTTGATGAAAACAAGAAATTTACCAAACGCGAATACAATTTTAATTCATTTTTAAGGTCATTTACTCTGCCCGAAAGCGCCGATCATTCAAAAATAAATGCTGATTATACTGCAGGAATTTTGAAACTGACCATCGCTAAAAAGAAAGAAGCTAAATCTCAGTCAAGGGAAATAGCTGTAAAATAAGAATTAAGTCGGTGGATCCGAAACTCCGGAAAGTCGGGAAGGTTTTAATGAAGTAGCCCGGATTTCGGAAATACCGAAAAGAGAGTTTTCATAATAGTAATGTTGGTTTAGTTTGATGAGAGAAGGCCGTTCCATTTATGGGCGGCCTTTTTTTTATTGCGGAGTTCGGAAGTTCGAATGCGGAAGTAAAGGAAATTCGGACTGTGAAATGTTGAATGTGGAAGTTTTCATTTTCATTCCGCGTTCAACATTCCGCAATGCGCATTCGCATTAATCCCTCATATTAATATACTGCAATGGCTGGTCGAAACTTTCTTTGCGGCAAAGCGCGATAACAGCCTGCAGGTCGTCAATTTTTTTGGCCTGCACTCGTACCTGGTCATCCATAATGCTGGCTTGTACCTTTAAACCGCTGTCTTTTATTTTTTTAACAATTTTTTTAGCGGTATCCTGGTCAAGGCCCTGTTTTATCTTTATTTCTTTACGTATCATATTTCCTGACGCGACTACCTCTTTTCCAAAATCCATTGCCTTAGGATCAAGCTGCTGTTTTACCATACGGCTTATAATAGCATCTTGTATGGCTTTAACACGCATATCGTTTTCAGTAACAATAGTAATTATGTTGGTTTTTTTGTCCAGGTCGATAGTGCTTTTTGAATCGTTAAAATCATACCGGTTCAGGATCTCTTTTTTGGCGATGTTGATGGCGTTATCCAGGGTTTGGCCGTCTATCTTGCTTACTATATCAAATGTTGGCATAAGTAATTGGTTTATAATTGAAAAAGCAAAATTAAGGTAATGATTGTATTTATAAGTGTATAAATTAATTATTGGCTATTATTATGTAAAAGTGAACATAATATACCAATGAGTTAATATTAACTTAACAAATAAATAAGCAGATTTGCAAATAGTGCTGTAAAGCGCCTTTTATATGGATATTAAACGCGTACCTTCTATTAACAGGGAAATAAGCTGGTTGTATTTTAATGAGCGTGTATTGCAGGAAGCCGCCGATCCCACTGTCCCGCTAATTGAACGAATAAAATTTTTAGCCATTTTTTCATCCAACCTCGATGAATTTTACCGTGTAAGGGTAGCCACTTTGAGCCGTCTTACTAATTTAAATGAGAAGGCTAAAGAGATTTTGGGCTATAACCCCAAAAAGGTACTTAACCAGATAAAAAATATTGTAGTAAAGCAGGAACGCAAGTTTAATAACCTGTATGAGAACATTATTGTTAAGCAGCTTGCCGAAGAAAAAATATTCCTGCTGAACGATAAACAGCTTAATGTTGCAAGGGGTGCATTTGTAAAAACATATTTTCGCGAAAAATTATTGGCCACCCTCGTACCTATAATGCTTGATAATACTACGGTATTACCCGAACTGCGCGATCGGTCCATCTATTTTTTTGTAAAGTTAATTAAAGAAAAAAAATCAACCTACGCTTTAATTGAGATACCCGATAGCCTTTCAAGGTTCATTGTGTTGCCCGAAACTCACGACCTGAGATTCATTATTTTACTGGATGATATTATACGGTATAGCCTGGAGGATATATTTTTCATATTCGAGCACGACAGTATAGAGGCTTATTCCATACAGCTTACCCGCGATGCCGAGCTTGACCTGGATAAAGAAGTAAGCGAAAAGTTTATTGATTCTTTATCAAAAAGTCTCCAAAAAAGGCGCAAGGGCAAACCCATGCGTTTGCTTTATGATTCGGACATGCCGCTGGATATGTTAAAATACCTGGTTAGCAAAATGGGTTTACATGGCGAGAGCCTTATACCTGGCAATCGTTACCATAATTTTAAAAATTTTATCTCCTTTCCCAATGTGGGCCGCCCCGAGTTGCAGTACGTAAAATACACCCCGTTACCTGTCGATGGTCTTACGTTTGATAAAAGTCTAATGGCCATGATAGCCAAACAAGATTACCTGATCAATACCCCATACCAGGCGTACGATTATGTTATCCACTTTTTGCGGGAAGCGGCAATTGACCCTAAAGTTAAAGAGATCAGCATAGCCGTATACCGGGTAGCGGAAAATTCAAGGATAATGCACGCGTTGATCAATGCTGCAAAAAACGGAAAAAAAGTAACCTGTTTGGTTGAGCTAAGGGCGCGTTTTGACGAACAAAACAATATCACCTGGAGCCGCAGACTGGAAGAAGAAGGCGTAAATGTGTTATATGGTATTGAAGATTATAAGGTACACGCAAAAATATGCCTCGTAAGCCGGGCCGAAAAGGATAAGACGGCATATTACGCCTGCCTCTCCACCGGGAATTACAATGAGAAAACAGCACAGGTTTATGCCGACCATACCTTGCTCACGGTTAATAAAAAAATAACTGCCGACCTGGTAAGTATTTTTAAAGCGCTAAATAAAAACACGCTGCCTAAAGGATTGAAAAGTTTGATCGTATCGCCAATTGATTCACGGCAGGCTATTAATAAGCTGATTGATAATGAAATAAAGAATGCCAAAGCGAAAAAACCGGCCTACATGATCCTGAAAATGAATAGCCTGGCTGATGAACAGTTAATACTGAAATTATACCAGGCCAGCAACGCGGGGGTAAAAATTAATATGATAATAAGAGGAATGTGCTGCCTGGTACCGGGAATAAAAGGTTATAGTGAAAATATTGAAATAGTAAGCATAATTGATAAATACCTGGAGCATTCAAGGGTACATATTTACTGTAACGGGGGCAATGAACTAATGTATTTAACATCAGCCGACTTTATGTCAAGAAACATAGACAGCCGCGTTGAAGTTGGCTTCCCCATCTATGATAAAGATATAAAGAAAGAAATAAGGGATATTATTGATATTCAGTTAAACGATAATACCAAAGCGCGTGAAATTAACAGCCAGAATACCAATAAATATCATAAAACCAGCTCAGCTTTACCTGTTAGGGCACAAATTGACACTTACAATTACCTGAAAAACAAAAACAAAACAAATTGAGATACGCAGCAATAGACATAGGTTCAAATGCGGTAAGGTTACTTATTGCTGAAATTATTGAGAACGACGGATCGATCTCCTTTAAAAAAAATACACTGATCCGCGTTCCGTTACGTTTGGGTGACGACGCGTTTTTACATCAGCATATATCCGATAAAAAAACTGATGACCTGGTAAAGACTATGCTTGCTTTCCGCAACTTGATGGATGTATATAAGGTAGTTGATTATATGGCCTGTGCTACGTCGGCTATGCGCGAAGCAAAAAATGGCAGTGAAGTAGTAAAAAAAGTAAAAGAACAGGCAAATGTTGACCTCGAAATTGTTCACGGCCAGGCCGAAGCCAGTATTATATATGCCAGTCATGCAGAAAAAAACATTGATAAAAATAAAAATTACTTATATATCGATGTAGGTGGGGGCAGTACCGAGCTTTCCCTGTTTTCATCGGGTGAACTGATCGCTTCAAAATCCTTCAACATTGGTACCATACGCATACTGGATAACCAGGATACCGACGAAACATGGGACGCGATGAAGAATTTTATACGCGAGCATACCCGTCACTTTAAAGACATATCAGGCATCGGCACCGGTGGCAATATTAATAAATTGTATAAATTATCCGACGAAAAGGAAAAGACCCCCTTGTCGTTTAGCAAACTCAAATCGCTTTATAATTACCTGGATTCGTTTTCGCTGAAAGACCGCATAAATGTACTGGGTTTAAGCCAGGACAGGGCCGATGTTATTATACCGGCTTGCGAAATATACCTCGCTGTAATGAAATGGGCCGGTATTAAAAGCATATATGTGCCCAGCGTTGGTATGGTTGATGGTATTATCCAAACTTTGATCGATAAAAATTTTGCAAATAAGCGTTAAATTAATTTTAATAAATTGTTTAATTATTAAAAAACTGTTATTACATTTGTATTGCCCTCTCAAAGGGCATGTTTTTCATAGGTAGATGTAGGGTCGGGTACTTGTTATTCGACCCTTTTTTGTGCCCGTAACTTTCACCACCTTTGTTTGTTGAATCTTTTTGTAATGAAGAAAAAAATTATCGTTGCCGTTACCGGCGCCAGCGGCGCCATATATGCCCGGTTATTGCTGGATAAATTGCAGCAGCTAAACAGCCAGATTGCAGAGGTGGCTGTTGTAATGTCGGACAATGCAAAACAGGTATGGCAATTTGAACTGGATAATGAGGATTATACCCGGTATCCCTATAAATTTTATGCTAAAAATGATTTTATGGCGCCCTTTGCCTCCGGCTCTGCAAAGTTTGATACCATGATCGTTATACCCTGCTCAATGGGCACTTTGGGAAGGATTGCTTCGGGTGTATCAGACGATTTGATCGGCCGCGCAGCGGATGTTATCCTCAAAGAACGCCGAAATCTTATATTAGTGGCCCGCGATATGCCGCTTAATTTAATCCATATCCGCAATATGGCAACCGTTACAGAGGCGGGTGGGATAATTTGCCCGGCGGTGCCGTCCTATTACAGCAAACCGCAAACTGTTGATGAGGTGGCTTTAACGGTGGTGAACCGGGTTATTGATTTGATGGGATTGTACGATGAAAGTTATAGGTGGATGTCTGAATAGCTAACCAACTAATCTCTAAAAAACTTATCTTTGCACCCGAAAAATGAACAAAAAAGTCGCATTTTATACGCTGGGTTGCAAACTCAATTATTCGGAAACATCAACGCTTGGCCGGTTGTTCAGCAATGCCGGTTTTGATACCGTTGATTTTACCGATACGCCCGATGTATATGTGATAAACACCTGCTCGGTAACAGATAATGCCGATAAAAAGTGCAAAAAAATAGTCAGGGAAGCATTGAAAGTGTCACCACATGCCTATGTAACCATTGTAGGTTGTTATGCGCAATTAAAACCCGTAGAAATAGCCAACATCCCCGGCGTAGATATGGTTTTAGGCGCTGCGGAAAAATTTCAGATCATCGACCATATTACCGATCTAACTAAAAAGCCTAAAGCGCTGGTCTATAACCAGCCTGTTTCAGAAGCCAACCGTTTTGTTCCTGCTTATTCATTCGGCGACCGTACCCGTACTTTTTTAAAAGTTCAGGATGGCTGCGATTATTCCTGTTCGTTTTGTACCATCCCGCTGGCCCGTGGCAGCAGCCGCAGCGATACTATTGAAAGCGTGATTGAACAGGCCGAACAAATTGCCGCTTCAGGCGTAAAAGAAATTGTATTGACCGGGGTTAACCTGGGCGATTTCGGCATTATAAACGGCAAACGCGAAACCCGTTTTTTCGACCTGGTTAAAGCATTAGACAGGGTAGAGGGCATTGACCGCATTCGCATATCGTCCATCGAACCTAATTTGCTGACGGATGAGATCATTGAATTTGTAGCTGCTTCTAAACGGTTTGTGCCGCATTTTCATATCCCGCTGCAATCGGGCTCCGCTAAAATTTTAAGCATGATGCGCCGCAGGTATAAACGCGAATTATATGCTGAAAGGGTTACTAAAATAAAACAATTAATGCCTGATTGCTGCATTGGCGTTGACGTAATAGTGGGCTTTCCCGGTGAAACAAGGGAAGATTTTATTGATACGTACAATTTTTTGAATGAACTGGATATAGCCTACCTGCACGTATTCACCTATTCGGAAAGGGAAAATACATTGGCTGCCGAAATGAGCGACGTTGTACCCGGCTCAACAAGAGCTGACAGGAGCAAGATGCTGCACATTTTATCCGACAAAAAACGCAGGGCTTTTTATGATACCCAATTAGGCAAATCAGAAGAAGTTTTATTTGAAGGTGATATTAAAGATGGCTTTATGCACGGCTTTACCCGCAACTACATAAAAGTAAAAACCAAATTCGACCCGGTATTGGTAAATGAACTAAAAACCGTGTGTTTAACAAAAATTTCACTCGATGGTGATGTTGAAATAACCGAAAGCGAAGAAATATTAGTACATTAAGTTTTATATTCGCTGTAAATTTACAACATAGATGTTTCCAAATCTTTACTACCTGATTGAGTACTTCACAGGGCTCCACATTGAATTATTTAAGATTATCCAAACATTTGGTTTTTTCGTGGCAATCGCTTTTATGGCAGGCTACTGGGCTTTTACCGAAGAATTTAAGCGAAAAGAAAAATTAGGTTATATCCATCCTTTCGAAAAAACAGTAACCATAGGTAAACCCATTTCCATAGCCGAATTGGCAGGAAATGGCTTGTTTGGATTTGTGTTGGGATATAAAATAGTGGATATGGTGCTTAATTTCCATGCTTTGATCGACGATCCGCAGGGTTTTATTCTATCAACCCGCGGTAATTTTATAGGCGGAATTATTTTAGCGGCCGTATTTGCTTATTGGGCGTATGCCGAAAATAAAAAGCAGCGTTTACCCTTACCAGTAACCAAAAAAATAAAGGTTCACCCACATGAACTGATGGGCAGTATATTGATATGGGCGGCCTTTTGGGGATTTGCAGGCGCAAAGTTGTTTAATGGGCTAGAGAATTGGGACGAATTTATGCGCAATCCTTCAGGGATGCTTTTTGGTACAAGCGGACTTACCTTTTTTGGGGGCTTAATATGCGGTGGAGCGGCTGTTCTTTATATAGCCAATAAACACGGTATCAAACCTTTAACCATGCTGGATATTGGCGGGCCGGGTATGATGCTGTCTTACGCGGTAGGGCGCATAGGCTGCCAAATGTCGGGCGATGGTGATTGGGGTATTGCAAACCTGTCGCCAAAACCGCAATGGTTAAGTTGGGCGCCTGATTGGATGTGGGCGTTTAGGTTTCCGCATAATGTTAATGCAGAAGGTGATAAAATTGCAAATTGTACAGAAGGTAAATATTGCTTTGTGTTACACCAACCGGTATTTCCTACTTCATTTTATGAAACCATAGTATGCCTGCTTTTATTCCTTTTTTTATGGAGCATCCGCGATCGCATTAAAATACCGGGCATCATGTTTGGTATATATCTTATTTTGGCCGGCGTTGAGCGCTTTTTGATCGAACTGATACGCGTAAATACCCGCTACGTTGTGGCAGGCCTATCATTTACCCAGGCCGAATTAATATCAATTTGCCTGGTAATTGGCGGAGCATACCTCATTATATCAGGATTGAACAGGAACAAGAAAGTAGCGGTTAAGCATGGCCAATAAAAATACCTGGAAAAAAACACTATTAAAGAATCAGGTAGCAAGGTTCGTGCTCTCGGCAGGAATGGGTTTTTTTGTAGATATATCTGTTTTTTATTTACTTTATCATAACCTGCTTACTCAAAAAAGATATCACTTTTTTAATTCAGAATTACGTAATTCGACTGTTTCTTTGGTTATATCCTATAGTTTAGGCGTGGTAGTTAATTTTTTAATAACTAAATACCTGGTATTTGCCGAATCAAAAACATCATCCTTACAGCAGTTTGTTCGTTTTACTTTGGTAGCTGTTATTGGCTTTTTTGCTAACTGGGGCGTTATTGATATGCTTATCCACTATTTTCATATGTATCCACCCGTGGCAAGGCCTTTAGCTATGCTGAGCCTGTTTTTTGCCAGTTTTTTTATTCATAAATTTTTCTCATTTAGCCTATCATTACGACATCATGCAGCTGGAACAGGTAGCAAACCGGGTAATTGAACTTTCAAAACAAGCCGGTGATTTTATAAGGCAGGAAAGAAAAACGTTCAATACCGATCAGGTAGAATACAAGGGATTAAACGACCTGGTATCATACGTTGATAAAACTGCAGAAAAGTTAATTGTAGCCGGCCTTGAAAAAATACTTCCCGAAGCAGGTTTTATAACCGAAGAACAAACCAACAACAAAGTAGCCGGGCGGTATAACTGGGTAATTGACCCGCTTGACGGCACCACTAATTTTATACACGGCCTGCCGGTATTTTCGGTAAGCATTGCCCTTAAAGAATATGACGAACTGGTTTTAGGCGTGGTATACGAAATTAACCAGGATGAATGTTTTTATGCCTGGAAAGGCGCACCGGCATACCTGAACGGCAAAGAAATTAAAGTAAGCAAAGCGCCTGCAATTAGCGATAGCCTGATCGCTACCGGTTTTCCATATTATGACTTTGGAAAACAGCCCCAATACATCGAACTATTTACTTACCTGATGAAAAACTGCCATGGTTTGCGCCGTTTAGGTTCAGCCGCGGTTGATTTGGCCTATACCGCCGCCGGCCGGTTTGATGCCTACTACGAATACAACCTAAACGCCTGGGATGCCGCCGCCGGAATAGTGATAGTAAAACAAGCCGGGGGCCATGTAGTAAACTTTAAAGGCGGTGATGAGGTATTGGATACGCGTGAGTTACTGGCTACTAATGGTAAGTTCACAGGTGAGATGCTCGAAGTTATTCAGCAGTATTTCAAATAAAAAAAGGATCACACATCAGTGCAATCCTTTTAAATCTGTGTAATCTAAATAATTACAATGCCTCAGATACCACTTCGGTAACTTCAGGAACCATACGTTTAAGCAAGTTCTCAATACCCGATTTTAGGGTGATAATTGATGACGGGCACCCGCTGCATGAACCGCGCAGTTCAACAGTAACCACACCTGCGTCGAACGAACGATAGGAGATAGCGCCGCCATCCTGCTCAACGGCCGGACGCACATAATCATTTAATATTTGCTGAATTTTTATTTCGGTATCGGTTCCTTCAAAATTCACTTCTTCCTGCTCTTCCAGCTGAACCTGTAACTCGGCTTCAACCGCGCCTTTTACAAACTCTTTCAGTATTGGTTCCACATCATCCCATTCGGTACCTTCGGTTTTGGTAACAGTAACAAAATTGCTGGCGAAGAATACACCGTTAACAAATGAAAATTTATAGAGTTCCTTTGCGAAAGGTGATTTTTCGGCGCTTTCCTTAGTAGCGTAATCCACACTGCCATTTATCAGCAACTTGTTCACAATGAACTTCATGGTTGCCGGGTTGGGAGTCGATTCGGTATATACGTTGATATTCATCTTTATCTTTCTATTTGAATAAACAAAGTTAGGCAGGTTTTTGATTTATAGGTTACTATTTAATAGTTATGACGACTGAATGACTTTGTACTTAAAGCTGAAAGCCAAAAGCAAAAAGTCCAAAGCTTTTTTTCGCTTTCTGCTTTTAGCTTTGCGCTTTTAGCTCAAATTCCTGTATAATTCAAAGGTGTTATTCTTTTGATCTCCTCTTTAATCGCATCACCCACCTGCAAAGTGTCCACAAACTCAGCAATGGTTTGCGCGTTGACGTGCGTATTGGTGCGTGTAAGCTCTTTCAAAGCCTCGTAAGGGTTGGGGTAACCCTCACGCCTCAATATGGTTTGTATAGCTTCTGCAACTACCGCCCAGTTAGCATCTAAATGAGAACTGATCACTGCCTCGTTCAGCAATAACTTATTTAAACCTTTTACGGTTGATCTGATGGCTATTAAAGTATGCGCAACAGGCACGCCTATGTTACGTAATACGGTTGAATCGGTGAGGTCACGCTGCAACCTTGAAACAGGCAGCTTGGCGGCCAAATGCTCAAACAGCGCGTTGGCTAAACCCAGGTTTCCTTCCGAGTTTTCAAAATCAATCGGGTTAACCTTATGCGGCATGGCCGATGAGCCTATTTCGCCCGCTTTTATTTGCTGCTTAAAATAGTTCATTGATATGTATGCCCACATATCCCTGTCAAGGTCTATAAGAATTGTATTTATCCTTTTTAACGCGTCGCATTGCGCGGCAAAATTATCGTAATGCTCTATTTGGGTAGTGAATTGCGAGCGGTTCAAACCAAGCGTATCGTTCACAAAACTATCGCCGAATGCTTTCCAGTCAATTTTCGGGTAGGCTATATGGTGCGCGTTAAAATTACCTGTAGCCCCGCCAAATTTGGCTGATGACGGTATTTGCCTTAGCTGGTGCAATTGATTTTCCAGGCGCTCAATAAACACCTGTATCTCTTTTCCCAAACGGGTAGGCGACGCGGCCTGACCGTGGGTATGGGCCAGCATGGGTACTTTGTCCCATTCGACAGCATATTTTTTAAGCAGGTTAACCAATTCATTAATAGCGGGATAGTAAACCTCGTTCAATGCCAGTTTAAAAGTATAGGGTATAGCGGTATTATTAATATCCTGCGAGGTTAAGCCGAAATGGATAAACTCTTTATAGGCCTGTAGGTTCAACACATCGAACTTTTGTTTGATGAAGTATTCAACCGCTTTAACATCATGATTGGTTATTTTCTCTATATCTTTTATACTTTGCGCATCCGTGTCGGTAAAATTTCTGTATATATCCCGTAACTTTTCGGGCACATTTTTATCTAAATTTTGTAATTGCGGCAATGGGTGCCGGTGCAGGGCTATGAAATATTCGATCTCAACAAATACCCGGTATTTGATCAGAGCGTATTCCGAAAAATATTCGCCAAGTTTAGCGGTAGTATTCCGGTAGCGGCCATCAATAGGGGATATTGCAGAAAGAGGTGTGAGTGTCATGGTTGGTAATTTACGCAAAGGTAACAATTTCAAAATAAATAGCTTTTTTGAGGTATAACACAAACTGTCGGTAAACATATGTTAAAAACTTTTTTCAAATGGAAACTTTGAAATCTAAAAATGTTTCCATAGTTTTGACCAATGAAGTCAATGGTTCAGACCGATAGGATAATACAAGGGGGTGAGGACCTGTTTTTACAAGCAGGGATAAAAAGCGTAACCATGGATGATATTGCCAAACATTTAGGCATGTCAAAAAAAACCATATACCAGTTCTTTAAGGATAAAAACGAGTTGGTACTGGCGCTGGTAAAGAAAAAGCTGCAGGATGATGAAGACCAGATGTGTGCCATTATCGGTAAATCGGGGAATGTGATCGAAGAGATGATCAATATGATGAAATGCTCGGAAGAAATATTTTCAAGGATCAACCCCATTGTGATACATGACCTGCAAAAATATCACCCTGAAGCCTGGAAACAGTTCCAGGATTTTAAGGCACATGTATTGGTCCATACTTTAGAAGAGCTTTTAACAAAAGGCATTAACCAGGGGTACATAAGGCCCGAGATTGATGTAAAAATAATAGCAAGAATGCGTGTTTCACAGGTAGAAATGGGATTTAATACAGCTTTGTTCCCCATAGCCGATTTTAGTACCTGGAAGGTACAGTACCAGTTTTTAGAGCATTTTAATTATGGTATTTGTACGTTGAAGGGTTACAAACTGTTAAATCAATTTAAAAATATACCGAATGAATAATTTCCTGCTGACATAAGGTTGTCAAAACCGGTAAGTTAATTTGAATGAAATAAAAAATGAAACATCAAACCAAACACAATATCATAACAATGAAATATATTTTTTTAACAGCTACCTTAATATGTACCATAACTTTAGGTGGGTATGCGCAACAGGCACCAGCGCCAAACTTTAGCCTGGCCGATTGTATAAGATACGCCTACGAACACCAGGATTCGGTAAAAAACGCGGGGCTTGACGTAAAAAGCGCCGAGTATAAAGTAAAGGAAACCATTGGCACCGGCTTGCCCCAGGTAAACGGCACAGCATCGTTCCAGGATTTTCTGAAACCGCCGGCGTCAGTTGGCCCCAACATTTTTGTTACCCCGATAGATCTGAAAGCCCCGTTGATCCAATTTCCGTTTGGAGCTGTTAAGTACAACAATACCTATTCTATTCAGGCGAGCCAGTTGTTGTTCAGCGGAACTTTTATAGTGGGTTTGGAGGCTGTTAAAACTTTTAAAGAACTTTCGCAACGCAGTTTGGTTCGTTCAAAAATTGAAACCAATGTTAATGTAACCAAAGCATATTACCAGGTATTGGTAAGCAATGAGCAGATAAAACTGCTGGATGCCAATATTGCCCAGCTAAAACAGCAGTTTGATCAAACTACCCAGCAAAACAAACAAGGCTTTGTTGAAAAAATTGATGTTGACCGCCTGGCTGTTCAATACAACAACCTGGTTACCAATAGGGATAATGTTGCCCGTGCCCTGGTATTGAATTACGAAATGCTTAAGTTCCAGATGGGAATGCCCATACAACAGGAGATAACCTTAACCGATAAACTGGAGAGTATAAATTTAGATCAAAAGGTTGCACAAAATACTATTGATACCGCATTTTATCATAACCGGATAGAATATAAGTTATTAGAAACCAATGTAAAACTTAACCAGTTGGATGTAAAAAGCAAAAAAGCAGCTTACCTGCCCACATTTGTTTTAACCGGAGGTTTTGGGGATGTGTTCCAGGAAAATCAAATGAAATACTTGTATAACCATGGTTACCCTAACAGCTATATTGGGGTAAATTTAAGTATCCCGATATTTAGCGGGGGGCAGCGCGTTAACCAGTTACGACAAACAGAGATCAATGTACAAAAAGCGCAAAATGATCTGTACAATGTTAGAAACGCGCTCAATTTACAGGCAAGCGCCGCGCAGATCATGTTTGATAACAGCATACAATCGCTGAATAACCAAAAGCGCAGTCGCGAACTGGCCCAGGAAGTATTACGGGTATCAAAAATTAAATACGCGCAGGGGGTGGGTTCAAGCATTGAGGTTACACAGGCGCAAACCGAATTGGAAAACGCGGATAATCAATATATACAGGCGCTATACAATGCTTTAATAAACAAAGTAGACCTGGAAAAGGCATACGCACACATTAACTAAACTCAACAACTTTATACCATAAAAATGAAAAAATTAGTATACATACCAGCCCTTGTGTTTTTGGCAGCATGTTCGCCAAAACCAAAAGATAAAGCAACAGAATTGGCCGATCTTAAAAAACAGGCGGCCGAAATAAACTCAAAAATTGCCGCGCTGCAAGGCTCAACAGGCACCCAGGATTCAACCAAAAGTATCGATGTAAGCGCTTTGCCGGTAAAGGCGGGCAAGTTTACCCATTATGTTGATATACAGGGTAAAATTGACGCGAAGGATAACGTAATGGCCTATCCGCAATCGCCGGGTGTAATTACCAGTATCTATATTAAACCCGGTGATCACGTTCATCGCGGGCAGGTTTTGGTGCAGCTGGATAACAGCGTATTAAAAGAAAACATATCACAAGCCGAAACCCAGGCAGCATTGGCGCATACTTTATTTCAGCGCCAAAAAAACCTATGGGATCAAAAAATAGGTACCGAAGTGCAGTATTTGCAGGCGCAAACGCAAATGCAAAGCGCCGATAAGCAAATATCCATGCTTCGCCAGCAAGCCGATCTTTACCGCATTACTTCGCCAATTGATGGCAGCATTGACCAGATGGACCTGAAAATGGGCCAGGTGGCACAACCGGGTGTTACAGGTATACGCATTGTAAATGCTGATAACCTGAAAGTTAAGGCCGATGTTCCTGAATCATACGCGAGCCGTATAAACCAGGGTGATAATGTAAAGGTACTGGTGCCCGATGCTAACGACTCATTAACTACCAAACTGACTTTTGTGGCCAAAGTAATTGACCCAACATCACGCAGCTTTGCTATCGAGATCGCTTTACCGTCGCGCAGAACCCTCCGCCCTAACATGACCGCGACAATAAAAATTGCCGATTATAGCAGCAACAGTGCTATTGTTATTCCGTTAAACACGGTTCAAAAATCAGAACAGGGCGATTACGTATTTGTTAACGAAAACGGTATTGCCAAACGTAAAAATATTAAAGTTGGCTCAAGCTATGGCGGTTTATCTGAAATAGTATCAGGCCTGGCTCAAGGCGACCAGGTAATAACTGCCGGCGCCAGCGACCTTGAAGATGGTGACAAAGTAAGAATTATACAGTCGGTTAATTAATCACACTAAAAATTTGATCTAAAATGAAAGATCTGAATAAAGAATTTAAACCGGCAAGCTGGGCAATTGAGAATAAAACAGCAGTGTATGCGCTGGTGTTTTTTATTACCGTGCTGGGCCTAATCAGCTATAATAATTTGCCGAAGGAAAACTTCCCGGACATTACCATACCTAAAATATATGTATCCACACTATTTAAAGGGGCATCGCCGCAGAATGTGGAAATATTGGTAACCAAGCAGTTAGAAAAACAGCTAAAATCACTTAAGGGCTTAAAAAAGGTAACGTCAAATTCCTATCAAAGCGTTTCGCTTATAGTTGCTGAATTTAACGCTAACGTTGATATTAAGGAGGCCAAACAGGAAGTAAAAGATGCTGTTGATAAAGCGAAGCCCGACCTTCCGCAGGGCGATGACAACCTGAAAGAGACAGCGGTATCAGATATAAATGTATCAGACCTTCCTATTCTGTACGTTAATATTTCAGGCGATTATGACCTGAAAAAATTAAAGGAGTATGCCGATAATTTAAAGGATGATATTGAGAGTTTAAGAGAAATATCAAAAGTTGACGAGGTTGGGGCGTTAAAGCCCGAGATACAGATCAACGTGGATATGAATAAAATGGCTGCTGCCGAGGTTAGCTTTGGCGATATTATCCAGGCGGTGGGTACCGAAAACGTTATCGCGTCGGCGGGTACAGTTAAAATTGATGGCGTACAGCGTACCATTGATATTAAACAGGACTTTAAAAATGCCGACCAGGTAGCCGCTATGGTTATCCGTAACCCTAAGGGGCAATCTATATACCTGCATGATATTGCCGAGGTAAAGGACGCCTTCCAGGACCAGGAAAGCTATGCCCGCCTATATGGTAAAAATGTAATTACTTTAAACATATCAAAAAGAACGGGCGAAAACCTGATACAGGCATCAGATAAGATAAAGGCGCTGGTAGCGCAAAAGCAAAAAACAGTTTTCCCGAAAGGTTTAAATATTACCATTACCGGCGATCAGTCTGATAAAACGCGTACTACGCTACACGACCTTATCAACACCATTATTATAGGTTTTATATTGGTTACAGTTATCCTGATGTTTTTTATGGGGGTAAGTAACGCGGTGTTTGTGGCTCTTTCGGTGCCGCTATCCTGTTTTATAGCATTTTTAGTAATGCCGTGGATTGGGTTTACGCTGAACATGATCGTATTATTCTCGTTCCTGTTAGCGTTGGGTATTGTAGTTGATGATGCTATTTTAGTTATTGAGAATACGCACCGTATTTTTAACAATGGCGCCGTGCCTATTAAACAGGCCGCCAAGATTGCCACCGGGGAGGTTTTCCTGCCGGTATTTTCAGGCACTATGACCACCCTTGCGCCATTTATCCCACTGGCATTCTGGAATAGTTTGATAGGGCACTTTATGTTCTTTTTACCTATTACACTCATCATTACTTTACTGGCTTCTTTACTAGTGGCGTATATTATTAACCCGGTATTCGCGGTTGATTTTATGAAGCCCCATCATGAAGGTGAACATGACAACCCTAAATTTACGCGCCCGGTTATTGTAACCGTAATCGTATTTGCTGTATTGGCCGCTTTTAGTTACCTCATCAATGTTGGTATCGGTAACCTGGTAGTGTTTGTAACCTTTTTATATCTCTTAAATCATTTTGTTTTACTAAGGGTTATTGATGCGTTCCAGAAAAAATTATGGCCCAGGTTCCAGAATTGGTATGCCAAATGGCTCGAACGCGCTGTTAAGCGCCCATGGCAGGTTTTAATGGGCCTGATCGTGTTATTTTTTCTAACTATAGGTTTTATGATTGCACGGTCGCCAAAAGTGGAATTCTTCCCGTCGAGCGATCCCAACTTTGTATATGTTTACCTCACGTTACCTATTGGTACCGACCAGGTGTATACCAACAAGATAACCAAAGAACTGGAAGACCGTGTTACTAAAGTAGTTCAGCCCGATGCAGGTATTATATCCTCTATTATTTCGAACGTTTCAGTGGGGGTGACCGATCCGCAGGATGAAGATCAGGGAACCTACTTTAACAGGGGTAAGGTTACCGTTGCTTTTGTTGAATTTGGAAAAAGGAATGGTAAAAGCACCAAAGTTGTTATGGAAAACATCAGGAAGGTGGTTAGGGGTATTCCGGGAGCACAGGTAGCCGTGAACCAGGAAGCAAGCGGGCCTCCAACCCAAAAACCCATAAGTATCGAGCTGGCTGGCGATAACCTTGATTCGCTGGTACATACGGCCAGCCGCTTAAAGAATTATCTCGCGCAGCAGGTACAGGGTATTGAAGATTTGCGTGCTGATGTGGAGAGTGATAAACCCGAAATTGTATTTGATATAGACAGGGAGCGGGCCAATCGTGAGGGTATAAGCAGCAACCAGATCACGCAATCATTAGGTGCCGCAATCTATGGGGCCAAACCTAATATAGCCGCTGTAGCTGTTAACAATACCGGGGTCATACGGGTACGGGCTGCTTCTACAACTGCGTCGTGTATGGTTGCTCCCTGTTCCATTAACAGGTCGGTAAACTCTACCAGCAATATACCGTTACGTACCACAA
>Ga0206912_1096_pt1 | contig 24777 bp, 20 predicted proteins | sample Alteio_BWOrgHeat_75_FD_152933 | JGI IMG/M metagenome (GOLD analysis project Ga0206912, IMG submission 152933) | Enriched cells from forest soil in Barre Woods Harvard Forest LTER site, Petersham, Massachusetts, United States -... | ecosystem: Environmental > Terrestrial > Soil > Temperate forest >... | reverse complement strand
TTTTACGTATGGCCACAGTGGCATCAAAACCATTCATGACCGGCATTTGCAGGTCCATTAAAATAATATCAAAATTACCATATTGCACCAGTTCAACCGCGCGCTCACCGTTTTCGGCAATTGAGGGTACAATGTTCCAGCCAAACAGTATTTTTTTCATTAATAATATATTAATGGGATTGTCTTCAACAACAAGCATGCGTATTGAACTCAACGTTTCATTGTTTTCAATTACCAGTTGTCGACGCTCATTACCCATACAGGTAACCTTTTCTGCTGATACCGGGAACTCCATATCAAATGAAAATCTCGATCCGAAGCTTGGCCTGCTTGATACGTTAATTTCTAACCCCTGTAACCTCAACAGGCGCTTAACTATTGCTAATCCCAGGCCAACACCTTCATATTGCTTCATTGTACTTGACGATTCCTGGGTAAAGGGTTCAAAAATAATATCCAGCCTGTCCGGCGCTATACCTATCCCTGTATCTTTCACCGAAAAGTTAACAGTGACGTTGTTATTCCGTTTTTCTAAACAACTTACTTTAACCCATATATTTCCTTCGGACGTATATTTAACGGCATTGCTTACCAGGTTAAAAATTATCTGCGTCAGGCGGGTGGGATCGCCAAACAGCACTTTGTCGCTCAGTGTGTTATCGACATCTAATTTAAATAAAAGCCCCTTTTCCTGGGCAGCTATAATTTGGCCGCCGCAAATATTTTGCATCAATTCAGGCAGGTTAAATTTTATATTTTCAAAAACCAGCTTGCCCGATTCTATTTTATTAAAATCCAACACATTGTTAACGATGGATAATAAGTTGGCGGCCGAAAACTTCATCACTTCCAGGTTCTCTTCCTGGTCGGGCCTCGGGTCACCGCTCAGCAGCAAATTACTCATGCCTATAACTGCGTTAAGCGGGGTCCTTATCTCATGCGACATGGTTGAAAGAAACTCTGATTTCGCTTCTGCCGATTTTTGCGCTTTTTTTATCGCTTCTTCATACCCGGTTGTAAGCAGGTTTTGCTTATAGCTGGTTTCCTTAAGCTCCTTTATAGTTTTAATAAACGCGTTATAAAAATGGCTGCATATAAAAATAAGGAGTATGAAACCGGCAAGTATTGCCATAAAGGCGGTTGATCCGTCTACCTTTTCGGGCTTCAGGCCAATTACATAACTGTTATTATTTTGAAGCAGCAACAAAGTTAACATGGGCATTGCGTTTAGCAGCGTATAAATTAACCCTGCTTTTTGCCCCAGCATATAAAAGCTGAACAGCATTATCATTATCATCACTTCGGCGCTCACAACATCTACATTTTGTATAGATAAATACAGGTCGGATATATTCATAACTGTACCTGCAATAAGGATGAGATGGGATATAACCACCCAGCGGGGCCAGTAAGTAAGATATTTAAATAGTGCAGCCGAAGCAACTAACAGCAGGCCTGTAGTAATGTTAAGAATGATATTGTGCTGGTATAGATCAGCAACAAATAAAGCAAACAGGATAAAAAAAGACAGTATTAAACCATAATATAATAAGCGTATACGGGCACGGTCAAGAATAGACAGATGACTGGCCAATATATTGTTGATAGAAAAGTTAGAAAACCTTACTTTATTGCTCATGCTTAATTATTTAGCATAAATGCCATAGCTACAAATTACTACCAATTATATGGGGTAAATCAATAGTTAGCCTTATAACTTTAATAATTAAAGCAATTAGTTTGCCAATGCTGAAAGGCTTTCGTCAAGGATTTTTAATTTGGCTTCGGCGTCGGCCTTTTTCTTTAGCTCAACCTCAATTATGTCCGGTTTTGCATTGCTCATAAAACGTTCGTTGGTGAGTTTTGCATTTACCGATTTTAAGAATCCGTTTAAATATTCCTTCTCTTTTTGAAGGCGGCCGGCTTCGACCAGGTGGTCGATATTTTCGCTTAAAGGCACATAAAATTCGTCTGTTGATACTAAAAAATTGTTGGCGCTGCTTACTTTATTGTTAACAGGCGCTAGCTCACTAAGGTTGGCCAGTTTGGTTAAAATTGATTGATAGGTTAAATAATTAATGCCCGAATTTGCTTTAAAAAAAAGCGGCAGCGCCTCGCGGGGCGAAATTTGTTTATTGCCGCGAATATTTCGTACCTGGGTAATTATTTGTTGTATAATTTCAACATCGGCCAACAGGCGGGAATTTATTTCCCCATTAGTTGGCAATTGGGCTACAATGCAGCAGTCCATTATATCGCGTTTTCCAAATAATTCATCATGCCATAACTCTTCGGTTATGAAAGGCATGAACGGGTGCAGTACTTTTAAAATATTTTCAAAAAAAGCTATGGTGCTGTTATAAGTTTCCCTGTCAATTGGCTGCTGGTAGGCGGGCTTTATCATCTCCAGGTACCACGCGCAGAAATCGTCCCATACCAGTTTATAGGTGGCCATTAACGCTTCTGATAAACGGTACTGGCTAAAGTTGTTCTCTATCTCTGTTAATGCGTGGTTAAACCTGCTTGCAAACCAATTAATAGCTACCCCGTTGGGGTTTTCGAGTTTACTGTCAACTTCCCATCCTTTTACCAGGAGGAAGGCGTTCCAAACCTTATTAAAAAAGTTACGGCCCTGCACACAATCTTTCTCATCAAACATCAAATCGTTACCGGCAGGTGAGGAGAGTAACATGCCTACCCTAACGCCGTCGGCTCCGTATTTTTCTATCAGCTCCAGCGGCTCGGGCGAATTGCCTAATGATTTCGACATCTTCCTGCCCAGTTTATCGCGTACAATGCCCGTGAGATAAACATTTTTAAACGGCAGTTCGCCCCTAAACTCGTGCCCGGCCATGATCATGCGCGCTACCCAGAAAAACAAAATTTCGGGCGCGGTAACCAGATCGTTGGTAGGGTAGTAATAGTTAATATCGGCATTGTTGGGGTCCTTAAACCCGTCAAATACCGATATGGGCCATAGCCATGAAGAGAACCACGTGTCGAGTACGTCCTCATCCTGGATTAAGTTTTGAGTGGTAAGTTTTGAGTTTTGAGTTTTGAGTCTTGCTTCTATGAAGGCCTCTTCTTTAGTTTTGGCTATTATAAATTCACCATTTGGTAAATAGTATGCCGGTATTTGCTGTCCCCACCATAATTGGCGACTTATACACCAATCCTTCACATTCTCCATCCAATGGCGATAGGTATTTACAAACTTTTCGGGGATCAGTTTTATATCGCCGTTTAATACATAATCTAAAGCGGGTTTAGCCATTTCATCCATTTTGCAAAACCATTGCATAGATAATTTGGGCTCAATTATGGCATCTGTACGTTCCGAAAAACCTATCTGCGAGGTGTAGTCTTCTACCTTTTCGAGGTAACCGTCAGTTTCCAGCAAAACAACGATCTTTTTTCTCGCCGCGAAACGGTCTTCGCCCACTAATATTTGCGCATTTTCATTCAGCGTGCCATCATCATTTAAAATATCAATAACGGGCAGGTTATGTCTTTGCCCCAGTTCATAGTCATTCAGATCGTGTGCGGGGGTTACCTTTAAGCAACCGGTACCAAAATCCATAGTTACATAATCATCCAGTATAACCGGTATCTCGCGGTGAATTAACGGGATAAACACCTTTTTACCGTGTAAATGAACGTATCGCTCATCGTTAGGATTTATACATATTGCCGCGTCGGCCATTATAGTTTCCGGGCGGGTGGTAGCTATGGTGAGGTAGTCTTGAGTCCGAAGTCCAGAGTCTAAAGTCGACTTTGGGCTTTGGACTTCGGACTCAAGACTAACAATATAGCGGATATAATACAACTTCTGATTAACCTCTTTACGCACAACTTCCTCATCGCTTACTGCCGTTTTCCCCTGCGGGTCCCAGTTCACCATGCGGATGCCGCGGTATATCCGGCCTTTTTTATAAAGGTGGATAAAAGTATCTATTACCGCCTCTGATAATTCATCATCCATAGTAAAGCGGGTGCGCTCCCAATCGCATGAGGCGCCAAGTTTTTTTAGCTGTTCTAATATAATGCCGCCGTATTTCTCTTTCCATTCCCAGGCATACGCTAAAAATTCGGGGCGGCTCAAGTCTTTTTTACTGATGCCCCGCTCTTTAAGCATGGCCACAACCTTTGCTTCGGTAGCTATGCTGGCATGGTCGGTACCCGGCACCCAGCAGGCGTTTTTGCCTTTCATGCGGGCGCGGCGTATCAGTACATCCTGTATGGTATTATTCAGCATGTGCCCCATGTGCAAAACCCCGGTAACATTAGGCGGAGGTATTACAATAGTATACGGTTCGCGTCCATCAGGCACCGACCGGAAAAAATTATGTTCTAACCAGTAACTATACCATTTCTCCTCGGCCTGTTTGGGCAAATATGTTTTAGCAATGCTCATAAGCTGCAAAAATAGCGTTTTGAATTAAAAGTTTACGGATGGATAAACGGTTATGCAATAATTTGAGGTTAATACTTTTAACAAACACTTAAATATGTTATTATTGCAATATTAACTGACTCAATTATTCTCATGAAATTAAAGATCAACCACCTGGTTTTGGCTGGTGCACTATGCCTTGCCATAAGCGCTTTTGTTATTGATAAACCAAAGCCAAAACATCCCGTAAAATATATTGACCCGGCCAATATGGACCTGTCTGTAAAACCCGGCGACAATTTTTTTGAATATGCTAATGGAACCTGGGTTAAAAAAAACCCGATACCGGCAAAAGAAGTTCGCTGGGGAAGTTTTAATATACTGATACAGCAAAATACCGACCGTCTGCAGGTACTGCTTAAAGAGGCGAGCAAAACACCGGGCCCAAAAGGAAGTGTAAAACAGCGCGTTGGCGATATGTTTGCCAGCGGCATGGATAGCGTGGCCATTGAAAAATTAGGGTACGACCCCATAAAACCCGACCTGGACCGCATAGCCAAAATAAATAGCTTAACCGACGTTGTAAACGAATTTACGTATGAACACGCACACGCTATATCAACCCCGCTGCTGGGCTTTGGCGTAAGCCCCGATGCAAAGCATCCTACAGTAAATATTATTGGCTTTAGCCAGGGCGGCACCAGTTTGGCTGATCGCGATTATTATTTAAAAGAAGACGCGCGTACGGTAAAAATTCAAAATGCTTATAAACGTTATATAGTTACCTTATTTACGCTCACCGGAACAAGCGAAAACCAGGCTGCTAAAAATGCCGCCACTATTTTTAATATCGAAACTCAATTAGCCAAAGCGCAGTGGAGCCGCACCGCGCTGCGCGATCCAACTAAAACCTATAATAAATTTTCGGTTGCAGGTTTTACTAAAATTACCCCGCATTTAAACTGGGCGCAAATTTTGCCAAAAGCAAAGATGCCCGGCCAGGACAGCGTAATAGTTGCCGAGCCCGATTTTTTTAAAACAGAAGATGCTTTATTGGCTGCCACACCGGTTGATGACTGGAAAGTTTATTTGACCTGGCACCTGTTAAGAGGCAGCGCGGGCTCGTTAAGCTCGCCTTTTGTAAAAGCGGCTTTTGATTTTAGCAGCGTAACAAGCGGCCAAAAGGTGCAAACACCGCGAAACGAGCGCATGTCGGCCCTGATTGACCGCAGCATGGGCGAATTGCTGGGCCAGTTATATGTAGCCAAATATTTTAAACCCGAAGCCAAGGCTTATATGGTAAACCTGGTAAATAATATGAAAGAGGTTTTGGGCGAGCGTATTAAACGTTTGGATTGGATGAGCCAGGAAACCAAGAACCGTGCGCTTAAAAAATTAGCCATGTTTAGTGTTAAAATTGGTTACCCCGACAAATGGCAGGAATATAAGGGCCTGGTAATAAACCGGAACGACTATTTTGGCAACATAAGGCGCATGGAAGAATGGCGTAGCGATTTCAACGCAGCCCAGTTAGGCAAACCTGTTGATAAAAAACGCTTTAACATGACCGCGCCTACCGTAAATGCTAACTATAGCCCTACAAAAAATGAGATCACCTTCCCGGCGGGTATCCTTGGTTTTCCGTTCTTTGCTTTTGGCGCTGATGACGCGGTAAACTACGGCGGTATTGCGGTTGTTATAGGCCACGAGATGACGCATGGCTTTGACGACCAGGGCCGGCAGTTTGACGGCGACGGATCATTAAAAGACTGGTGGACAAAAGACGATGCCGACAAGTTTAAAAAACGTGCCGAAATGGTAGCCTCACAATACGATAAACTTACCGTAAATGATACCATACACCTTAATGGCCACTTAACCTTAGGCGAAAACCTGGCCGACCTAGGCGGGCTGAATGTGGCTTATGAGGCATTTAAGAAAACTAAAGAAGGGCATTCAACCAAAAAAATTGACGGCTTTACTCCTGATCAGCGTTTCTTTCTGTCGTACGCGCAGATATGGAGAGGCAACCAGACTCCCGAGAGCGCGGCGCAGCTGGTACTGACCGATCCGCATTCGCCGGGCCAGCACCGCGTTAACGCGCCCATTACCAATATTGATGCCTGGTACAAGGCTTTTGATATTAAACCCGGCGATAAAATGTATAAAAAACCGGAGGATAGGATTAGGGTTTGGTAGTGTGGTGAGTTGTGAGTCGTGAGTAAGGCTTGGATAATTTCCGGGCCTTACTCATTTTAGCGTATTGTTACAAGGATAAAATGACCGCCTGTAAATCTGTTATCTAATAATACCGAATACTGTACCCCGAATGATGAAGTAACTTCGATATTCAAAATTCGTGGGGCTTTGTTATATTTACCCCACAATGATCATTCATCAATTTTACGATAAGGGTTTGGCTCATGCTTCCTACGCTATAATAAGAATGGGAAAAATGATGATTATAGACCCCGCCCGCGACCCCAAACCCTATTATGATTTTGCTGCGTTCAATGAAGCCGACATAACAGGCGTAATTGAAACGCATCCTCATGCCGATTTTGTAAGCTCGCACCTGGAAATTCATCAAACAACGGGCGCGGTAATATATACCAGTAAATTGGCAGGGGCTGCCTATCCGCATGAAAGTTTTGATGACGGCGATAGCATACATTTAGCCGATATTACGCTAAAGGCTATAAACACGCCCGGCCATTCACCCGATTCGATCTGCATTTTATTGCAGGATAACGGGTATGACAGGGCCTTGTTTACGGGCGATACTTTATTTGTGGGCGATGTGGGACGCCCCGACCTTCGTGAGAAGGCAGGGAATATTACCGCGAAAAAAGAAGAGCTTGCCCGGCAGCTATACCATTCTACGCGCGAAAAGCTGATGGGTTTGCCGCACCATGTAACCGTTTATCCGGCGCATGGCCCGGGTACGCTTTGCGGCAAAAACATAAGTCCCGACTTGCAAAGCACCATAGGGCACGAAATAAAAGAAAATTACGCGCTGCAGGCTATGAGCGAACAGGAATTTGTTAAAATGATCATTGCCGACCAGCCGTTTATTCCGCATTATTTTGGGTTTGATGTTGACCTGAATAAAAAAGGCGCACCTGTATACCAGCAAAGTATTGACGCGGTTCCCAGATCAAAGGTTAATACAGCTTTTGAAAAAGATATACCGGTTATTGACACACGCCCCAATACCGATTTCAGGCACAACCATATAAAAGGCGCTATTAACTTGCAGGACGGTGATAAATTTGAAACCTGGCTTGGATCAATAGTTTGGCCCGATGAGCAATTTTATTTGATCGCGGCTACGAATGAAAGTCTGGATGCCGTAATAAAAAAGACCGCCAAAATTGGCTACGAGCAAAATATTAAGGCCGCACTTTTATCAGAAGTTAACACTGAAATACGATCAGTAGATATCGCGCTCGATGATTTCAAAGATCATCCCGAAAACTATACTGTAGTTGATGCCCGCAATTGGAACGAAATTAACGCGGGTAAAGTATTCAGCCACGCGTTAACCATACCTTTGCCTGAATTACGTGAACGCCTGCATGAGATCCCCGACAATAAACCAATTGTAGTACACTGCGCGGCGGGCTACCGGTCGGCAGCGGCTACCAGCATTATTGCAGGTAAAATTGATAAAGTCCCTGTTTATGATCTAAGTGACGCGGTTGTGGGGTTAATGGTTCATGGTTGATGGTTCATAGATCGTGGATATAGGAGATTAATTTATTTTATGAAAGGCCCGCTATGAACTATCAACCATGAACCATGAACTAAAAATAGTCCCAACAGACGATGGGTCAAACACCATATATAATTCCGGGGTAGGCGAAAACTACCATTCGCGGCACGGCGCTTTGCAGGAGAGCAGACACGTTTTTGTAAATTCAGGATTAAGTTATTTTTTAGACATTAATCAGGTAAAGGATGTGTCGATATTAGAGGTTGGCTTTGGTTCGGGGCTTAATTTTTTGCTAAGCGCTTGTTTTTGTGAAGAGCGAAAAATACTACTCAACTATACGGGAATTGAAGCCTATCCGTTAACTGCCGAAATGATCAGCCAAACAGGTTATGAGAAATATATATCATCAGTTTTATGGCAGGCGTTCATCAGCAATTATCTCGCGTCGTTACTTCGCCCTGTTGAAATAAACACTAATTGCCAACTGCAAGTTGCTAACTGCAAACTGTTAGATTTCCAGTCGGCAAAGCAATTTGATGTAATTTATTTTGATGCCTTTGCGGCAGCCCATCAACCCGAAATGTGGAACGAGGGATCAATAGGCCATACCCTGAAATTCTTGAAACCGGGTGGAGTATTTGTTACTTATGCTATCACCGGTAACCTTAAACGACTATTAAAAGGCATGGGCCTGCAAATACAAAAAATACCCGGTGCGGCAGGCAAGCGCGAAATGTTAAGAGCGGTTAGATGAGTAGATGTTCAAATGTGCAGATGAGTAAATATGCAAATGCCTGTCTATTTATGAATAATCACTCATTACCACATTAAAAAAATCCGCACATTTGCATATCCGCACATTTGCACATCAGAACCATGCCCATAATCCCGCCAGTACCTGCATCAACTCCCGCTAAAGCATTTGAACGTCTGCTCACTATTATGGATGATCTGCGTATAAACTGCCCGTGGGATAAAAAGCAAACCCTTGAAAGCCTGAGGCACCTTACCATTGAGGAGGTATATGAACTGTCGGATGCCATTTTAAGCACTGATATGCCCGAAATAAAGAAAGAATTGGGCGATATAATGCTTCACCTGGTTTTTTACGCAAGAATAGCATCCGAAGGCAACCATTTCAATATAACCGACGTACTGAACAGTATAGCCGAAAAACTCATTAACCGGCACCCGCATATTTACGGCGATGTTGAAGTGAGCAATGAGGCTGATGTAAAACGTAATTGGGAACAGATAAAATTAAAGGAGGGTAATAAATCGGTTTTAGGGGGAGTGCCTGCATCATTACCGGCCCTGGTAAAAGCTTCACGTATACAGGAAAAAGCACGCGGAGTTGGGTTTGACTGGGAAGAAAAAAGCCAGGTTTGGGCCAAAGTTGAAGAAGAATTGCAGGAATTTAAAAATGAATTTAATGCGGAAGATGAAAGCATGATCGATCATGAAAAGGCAGAAAGCGAATTTGGCGACCTGCTGTTCTCGCTCATTAATTATGCTCGTTTTATTAATATCAACCCCGAAGATGCATTAGAAAAAACAAACCGTAAATTTATTAAAAGGTTTCAATACCTTGAAAATAAGGCTGCTGAAGGCGGCAAACAGTTACATAATATGAGCCTTGCCGAAATGGATATTTTTTGGGAAGAAGCAAAAAAAATATAAATAATTGTAAAATTAAAATGTTATAAATTGTTAATTTTAAACAGAATTAATAAAACAGTAATGAAAAATAAGCTTGTTTATTTATTTCCACTATCATTATTATTGATATTGGTTGCAGGCTGCGTTAAAAACGGGCTGAATGCCGGTCCGGATACAAATAATTACCCCTATCCTTTGGGTACTTTTCAAGGCAAGTTCACACGTATACATAAAAATGAAACAACGCTAAAATATGATACGGCCACCGCTAATATACAATTAGTTTTATCAACAAGTACGGGGTATGCAGTTACCGGCGACACCGTAATCGTGCATGCGGGAAGCTATGGCAGCTTTAGCGAAAATCAATATAATATCGCGTTTAATGATGCTACCTATCCAACAATGGGCTTTCCTGTAAAAACACATTTAGCCGGGGTATACCTGTATACCTTAAACGGGTTAAATTTTAAAATTACAGGCACAGATGGCGATTCATTATCATACACCTATGATTTAACCAGAACTAATTAGCAACTGATTCATATCTAATATATCAGCCGTTGCTTATTGTATTAAGTAACGGCTTTTTACTTAAATGAAATTATTTAAACCTGATAGCTTTCACTGGAGTAATTTTGGATACCAGCATAGACGGAACAATAAGCACCAGCAAACAAATGAGCATTGTTCCTGCGTTTAATAACACCACATCCACCCAGTTGGATTGTATAGGTACAAATGTCATGTAATAAGATGCCGCGTCAAGCTTAAAAAAATGAGTTTTAAACTGAAACCAGCTTAGCCCCAAACCAAACAAGTTGCCAAACACCAGCCCCATGCTTATTAAGTAGCACGCATTGTATAAAAACACTTTCTGGATACTCCAGTTGCTTGCGCCCATAGCCTTTAGGAGGCCTATCATTGTGGTGCGTTCCAGTATCATGATCAATAATGCCGATACCATATTAATTACCGCTACGATCAGCATTAAAACAAGCATTACCTGGGCGTTGGTATCTAACAAGGTTAACCATTCAAATATCACCGGGTAATTTTCAACCACTGTAGCCGATTTAAGTTTGATAGGCAAATTACTGTCAACAAAACCAGCCGCAGTGTTTAGCTCATCAAAATTAGCCACCCTGAGCTCGTACCCTCCAATCTCATCAGGACTCCAATTGTTTAATTTTTTTATTAGTGAGATGTCGCCAACAACATACGTTTTATCAATGTCTTCAATACTGGTTTCAAAAATACCAACTACTTTAAATGGCCGCCTTTTTAAAGGCTCCTGGACGAAGTACATCAACAGTTTGTCGCCAACCTTTAGCTTTAACCGGTTGGCCGTAGTTCTTGATATCATCATCTGCTTTTTTGATTCGACAGAGTCGGAAAAATTAATTATTGAACCGGCTACGAGGTTGTTTTTTAAAAACGGCCAGCCGTAAGTTTTATCAACGCCTTTAAGTACTACACCTTCTATCTCATTATTCGCCTTAATAATGCCCGGCTTGGTAGCAAAAGGCGCTATATGCGCTATGAGGCGGTTATGTTGTATTTTTTTTACAAAATTATCATCCTTTATAAAAGGGGAGTTTTCGTACGAGCTGTTAAGATCGTATTTTACTACTCGGATGTCGCCGTCAAAACCCCGAACTTTTTCTCTTATTTCCTGTTTAAAACCTTTAACAACAGCCACTGATAAGATCATTACACCCAGGCCGAGCATAATGCCAATAATAGCTATACGTACGATCAGCTTTGAAAAGGTACGTTTAGATCTGAATGTTATACGGCCCGCTATAAAGTATGGGAAATTCAATGGCACCTATTTTTTGTAACTTCGCAAATATGCGGTTTTACCGGGTAAAATGATATTATTAAATTGAGGAAGCAACCTGTTTTATGGTAAGGATAAAATTATTTGTAAAATTAGCATTAATAGTTTTTTTACTGCAGGGTATGGTCATACCGTTATACAGTAAACCCCGCCGTTCATTAAAAAAGGAGAAACACCGGGTTATAAAAAACATAATTCCCGGGGCCGACCAAACCCAACTATATACCGGCTATCTGAAAGGAAAAAATATAGCGATGGTTATTAATCAAACCTCGGTTATCGGCAAGAGCCGCATAGCAAGTGTTGATAGCCTTCTTAAGCTGGGTTTAACCATAAAAAAAATATTTGGTCCCGAACATGGTTTCAGGGGCAATGCAAGTAACGGGGCGGTAGTTGATGATAGTGTTGACCCCAAAACCGGCCTGCCGGTAATATCGCTTTACGGCAAGCATTTTAAACCAACCCCTGCCGACCTGGAAACTATTAACCTGGTTATATTTGATATACAGGATGTAGGCGCCCGCTTTTATACTTATATCTCTACCCTGCATTATGTGATGGAAGCTTGTGCCGAAAATAACATAGAACTAATGATATTAGACAGGCCAAATCCTAACGGGTATACTGTTGACGGGCCGGTTTTAGATACCGCATATCGCTCGTTTGTTGGTATGCACCCTGTACCCATTACACACGGCATGACCATTGCCGAATATGCGCAAATGATAAATGGCGAAGGCTGGTTAAAAAACCATATACAATGTAAATTAAAAATAATTAAGGTTGCAAATTATATGCATTCATCAACCTATCAGCTGCCTGTAAACCCGTCGCCTAATTTAAATACTAATCAATCGGTATTACTTTATCCAAGCTTGTGTTTGTTTGAGGGCACAAGTTTAAGTGTGGGCCGGGGTACACTGGTCCCTTTCCAGGAGATAGGCCATCCGTTATTAAAAGGGAAATACCGGTATTCATTTACCCCGGTGAGCATACCGGGCATGAGTGAGGAACCACCGCAAAAAAAACAGGTTTGTTACGGCATAGACCTGAGAAATTATGATACCAATATTATTATAAAGAGTGGCCATATTAATTTATCATGGCTGATAGAACTGTACCGGGCTTTCCCCGATAAACAGCATTTTTTTAACACCTACTTTACAAAGCTTGCAGGTAACGAAGAGCTTAGAAAACAAATTGAAGCCGGTAAAAGTGAGGCAGAAATACGCCATAGCTGGGAGCCTGCACTAAGCATTTACAAGGCTATGAGACGCAAATATTTATTATATCAATAAAAAATAGCGGGTTATTTTTTAATTAAAACAATTCTCATTCAATTTAATTTGATAAGGCATAACTTATCAAATTAAATTATTATATTTTCAACATGAAAATTGTATTTATGGGTACGCCCCCATTTGCTGCAGCATCATTGGATGAATTGATTAAGGCAGGCTCTGAAATTGCAGGCGTAATAACCGCACCTGATAAACCCGCCGGGCGTGGCCAGAAGATAACTGAATCGGCTGTAAAACAATATGCTGTTGCCAACGGCTTACGAATTTTACAACCAACCAATTTAAAAGACCCCGAATTTTTAGCCGAATTAAGATCATTACAGGCCGACCTGCAGGTAGTGGTAGCGTTCCGTATGCTGCCCGAAGAAGTTTGGAACATGCCCGATAAAGGCACCATTAATTTACATGCTTCGCTGCTGCCCCAATACCGCGGCGCGGCCCCGCTTAACTGGGTGTTAATTAACGGCGAAAAAGAAAGCGGCGTTACTACTTTCTTCCTGAAACATGATATTGATACCGGCGATATATTATTTACCGAAAAAGTAACCCTTACAGGCCACGAAACCGCGGGCGAATTGCATGACCGTTTAATGAACAAAGGAGCGGGGTTGGTAGTAAAAACAGTTAAAGCTATTGAAAGTGGCCGGTATAACCAATCGCCGCAAACCACACAGATCCCGGAAGATGTGGAGTTGAAAACCGCACCAAAAATTTTTAAAGAAGATTGCAACATTAACTGGAACCAGCCTGCCGAAAACATTTACAACTTTATACGTGGTTTAAGCCCGCTCCCCACGGCCTTTACGCAGCTTAACGGGAAAACATTTAAAATATACCGTGCCGACTGCCAGTTAGCTCAGCCCGGCATACAACCCGGCGGTTTTTTAACCGATAATAAAACCTATTTAAAATTTGCCGCGCAGGATGGTTTTATAAGCGTTACCGACGTGCAGTTGGAAGGTAAGAAACGTATGGCTATTGAGGAATTTTTGAGAGGTGTGAAATTGTAGGTTACTCAGCGCGTCATTGCGAGGAACGAAGCAATCCCTACACATGCAAATCAATAAAGAATCAATTATTTTTTTAAGATTATTTCTAAAACAAAAAAGCAATCTCTATGCCGACAGGCATGGAGATTGCTTCGTTCCCCGCAATGACTCGCAGGGTAATTATGCTTGTTTATTAAAACTTAAAATCAGGCATTTTATCCAGTTTGATTATCTGTATATTGCGGTAATAAGCTTCTGCACCTTCTGATTGGAATTGAATATGCCCGTTAGTAAGCGGGGTTGTAGGGCTGCCATCCTTTGGCACAGTGCGTATATTTTCTAACATCATATCCGGATGCCCGTTAATTACATACACAGCTTTATCGCCATAGCAATAAAGCTCAATAGTATTCCATTCGCCATTCGGTTTTTCAAAATCACCTTTTAAATGCGACAGGTTACTGGGTGGTGCAGGTTCTCCGGGTTTCCCCCATGATGCAAAATAGTGTAAAGGCGCTGCCGGGTCATATATCCAGCCTCGTTTAGTAACAGTATCTTTTACCCTTGCATGCACATCCGATCCAACTCCCGCCAGGGAATAAAGGTCGCCCATATTGCCTTCCTCTACCTGGAATTCGGGTGCGCGGTACCAAACGTGCCAAAACTGGTCGCGTGGCTCTTTACCATGAAATAATATGCCGTTATCTCGTCTCACCGTCAACTTAGGCGCATACTTTTTTTCACCCCATTTAAATTCAACTTTTAAGTGATAGTTACCATACTCCTCTTTGGTGCTGTACCCGCCAAATATCTGTCCCGAAATATGCAATACCGGCTGGCCGTCAACCATCTCAATAGTAAAAACGTGTAAAGGGTCGTTATTTAAGCCAAGGGGGGTACCATGGTCCATGCCATCGCCTTTATCCCACCCATCCAATTTAGGGTCGGTAATGCTTGTATGAGGGATACCTATAAATACGTCAAAATTACGCCCGTCGGCAGTTAATAATGATGTCCATTTATTGGTAAGTTTTTGTGAAAATGCCGACGTAGTAATTAAAAACGCACAACAAAACAGAGTTAATGATGATTTCATTTTATTGGTTCAAATTTGAGGTTTACTTGTGTTAATAATGGTTATATCAAATGTAGTTAAAAATCAACAATAAATTAATAACGCCATCGATTACAATTTATTCAACTCATCCAGCAGCATTTTGCTCACCTTGTTAAAATATCGGCGTATGCCATAACCCATAACACATTGTATACCCCGGCTGGCATTGGTTAAAAAAACCTCGTCGGCCTCGTATAAAATTTCGGGATTAATTTGCGCTTCGGTAACAGGTATATTGTTTTTCTGCGCGATATTAATAATTACCTGCCGCATAACACCTTCCACACATCCCTCGCTTAAAGCAGGGGTATATAAATGATTTTGATACCATACAAATACGTTCGAACTGCCTGCCTCGCATAAAAATCCGTTCTGGTTAAGCAAAAATACTTCATCAAGGTTATTCTGGGTTTTATAGAGGGCCGCCATAACATAAATGAGCGCGTTGCAGGTTTTAATGTTCGACAGGTAGTTGCAGGCCTTGGGCAGATCAGTGAACAGGTCAACAATTAAACCTTTTTCATTTAAAACATAACGCGAATCATCAGCAGGCTGAAATTCCAGGCAATACCCTGCTTTATTTTGTGATGGGGCATAAAAGCCTTCCGAATCGCGGTATACAGTTAACCGCAATCGCCCGTTCTTCGCTTTATTGCGGATAGATAACTGTTCGGCTTTCTCCTTTAAAAAATAATCGTCCATTTGCGAATAGCCGTCCATTTTCAGGGCCTTCATGCCGCGCTGCAAACGGTCGGCATGCATACCGGCAAATTTTAGCTGACCTTTAAGCATCCGCATACTCTCGAACAAACCATCGCCATATTTAAACCCGCGGTTAGCTACCGAAAGCAGTTTGCTATCGGCCGGTAATACTTCTCCGTTAAAATTGATGTATAATGGCGCCATTCGGATATGAGATATATGAGCTATGAGATTTGAGGCTTTGTATTTGAATGTTGCATAATCGTCGGCTATCTCCAATCTCACGTCTCAAATCTAACTATCTATCTTAACATATTTACGCCATTTTTGTAAAACCGATTCAAAATCCTGCGGCAGAGGCGCTTCAAAATGAATATATTTTTTTGTTGACGGATGCGTAAATCCAAGCGTTTGCGCGTGCAGGGCCTGGCGCGGCATCAGTGCAAAACAATTTTCAACAAATTGCCGGTATTTGGTAAAAACCGTACCCTTTAAAATTTTATCGCCCCCATAAGTAGCGTCACTGAACAAGGGGTGGCCTATATGCTTCATATGAGCCCTTATCTGGTGCGTACGGCCGGTTTCCAGTTCACATTCTACCAGGGTAACATAATTCATCCGCTCTAAAACTTTATAATGCGTGACAGACCATTTCCCTTTTTCGGGGTCATCATAAATTGACATTACCCGCCTGTCGTTCACACTCCGGCCAATATAGCCGCTTACCGTACCATCTTGCTCCAGGTCGCCCCAAACCAGGGCTATGTATTTACGGGTAATGGTATGATCAAAAAACTGCCGGGCCAGGTAGGTCATAGACCGCTCATTCTTGCTGATCAGCAATAAACCCGAAGTATCCTTATCAATACGGTGCACCAGTCCGGGCCGTCCGTCATTACCCGGTAAAGTGGGTAATTGCTGAAAATGGTAAACCAGCGCGTTAACCAGTGTGCCCGTATAGTTATTATAGCCCGGATGAACCACCATTCCGGCGGCTTTGTTAACCACCAGTACATCATCATCTTCATAAACTATATCAACCAGCAGGTTTTCGGGATATACTTCGGTATCGCGCGGCGGATGAGGCAGCACAACCGATATAACATCAAGCGGCTTTACCTTGTAGCTGGCCTTTATTTCCTTATCATTTACCAGTACATTGCCCGCGTCGATAGCGTTTTGAATACGGTTGCGCGACGCATTTTCAACCCGGTGCATCAAAAATTTATCAATGCGTAACAGTGATTGCCCTTTATCAACCGTTATACGCAGATGCTCATACAGATCCTGTTCATCCTGTTCAAATACATCGGGCTCTTTTATCATTTGCACAAAAATAGCCGTTTTTTTCAGCTAAATGCGCATTGAAAAATATTAACATTAACGGTTAAATATTGGTAATTACTAAATATATATTACATTTATATTCTTAAAATCCTTAAGAATTAATTTAAAATTATGAAAAAACTCTACTCCCTAATTACTTTAGTAATTTTAACAACTGGTGCATTCAAGGCAAGTGCACAGAGTAGCAGCGATAACGGCGGCGGCTTTGATCAACTGATCAAATCAAGCCCGGGCGATGCTACAAAACTGGTTCAAGCTTTTGCTGAGCCTTTATTCAAAGGTTTTGGTGTTGGATTGAACAGCGGATGGAACAATACCGCTGCTACAAAAAAACTTTTACATTTTGACCTTCGTATTACGGCGAATGTTACCCAGATACCTACTGCCGAACAAACTTTTGATGTCACAAAGATCGGTTTATCAAGCCATTTAACACCTGATGCTTCATCGCCAACAAACATTGCCCAAACATTTGCCGGTGACAAAAATGGTGCACAACCGGTATTGCGTATTAATGATGATAACGGAAATAAAATCACATCCTTTAAAATGCCTCAAGGTGTAATACAGAATTATGTTCCGGCACCCGATATTCAGCTTACCATAGGTTTGGTTCATCATACCGATATAACCATCCGCACTACACCTACCATCAATTTAGGGAGTAACGGAGGTTCTGTTACTATGTTTGGCTTTGGTATTAAACATGATATTATACAGGATTTTGCTAAAAAGGTTCCGAAACCCTTTGATCTGGCAATAGCTGTAAATTATAACCGCATTACTTATACAAAAGGTTTAAGTGTTCAGCCTGATGCCGGTGCCACCCCGGTCCCCGGCCAGCCGACAGCTGATTTTAGCACACAGCATTTGAATGGTGTTTTTAGTGGTGTAAATGTTCAGGCAATTATTTCAAAAAGGCTATTGTTCTTTACGCCATTTGCATCGGTAGGTTACCAAACCGCTAATACAGATGTGGGTATATATGGAAATTATCCTATACAAGCAACAGGTACGGGACAAGGCACTTTTTATACAGTGGTAAAAGACCCGGTTCACATAACAGAAACCAGCATACCCGGTAGCATGCGTGCCGATTTTGGTTTCCAGCTGAACTTGTTGATATTGCGTATTTATGCTTCATATAGCGTAGGCGGCAGCTACAATTCGGCTAATGCTGGCGTAGGTTTAGGCTTCTAAATAGCTTAATGAATATTGACCTGGAGATTTTTAGCCCTGTTCATCAAATAAATGATAAATTGTTTGATGAACAGGGCTTAAAAGTTTTTATAAAGAGGGATGACCTGATACATCCCATTATATCAGGAAATAAATGGCGCAAGCTGAAATACCTGCTCAAACAAGCGCAGGCCGAAAACAAAACCCGCCTGGTAACCTTTGGCGGCGCCTACTCCAATCATTTGTTGGCAACAGCCGCCGCGGCGGCCAAATTTGGCTTTAAAGCTATCGGTATAGTGCGCGGCGAACAGGTAGAAAACGATACCCTTTTTCTTTGCCGCCTGCATGGTATGGACCTGATATTCACAGACCGCGAAAGCTACCGTGACAAGCCGGTATTGTTTAATAAATACTTTGCCGCCGATAACGAAGCCTTTTTTATTAATGAAGGCGGCGCGTCGCCCGAAGCTGTCAAAGGGTGCAGCGAACTTGTTAATGAGCTGACGGAAGCTTACGATCATATTTTTTGCGCGGCGGGTACCGGTACCATGTCTGCTGGAATTATTAACGGCATTTACAGCCATCAGCTATCAACAGCTTTCCATGCTGTCCCCGTATTGAAAAACGGATGTTTTGTGGCAGAAGAGATCAATAAATTTTTAACCGCACCGGTAAATTACCAATTGCATACCGGCTACCATTTTGGGGGATACGGCAAGGTGAATGATGACCTTATTGCTTTCGTAAAAAAATTCATAGCCGCGACAGGTATATTGATAGAACCCATTTATACGGGCAAAATGCTTTATGCAATTTATGACCTGGCAGCCAAAAACTACTTTAAGCCCGGCAGCAGTATCCTGGCTATACATAGCGGTGGTATTTGGGGCTTGCTGGGGATGAAGGAGAAGTTTTGATGTGTGGATGTGCAAATTTGGGCGATGACCAGATTTCTCAGTATGTTCGAAATGGTATGCTTGCATTTAAATAATTCATCTGCACATTTGCATATCCGCATATCTGCACATCATTTAGTAAATTTGCACAAAGCATCCTCCCATGTATAAGCTATCCGTCTCCCCAGAAAATGTACAGCAAACATTAAAAAAGCATGTATTGGCCGATGGTTTCGACCTTACTTTTGATATGGAGAAAAGCAAGGGCGTATACATTTACGATTCGAAAAACAAACGCACCCTGCTTGATTTTTTTACCTGTTTCGCGTCGGTGCCATTGGGGTATAATCATCCCAAAATGCTGAATGATGAAGAGTTTAAAAAAAACCTGGTGTTGGCGGCGCTCACCAATCCGTCGAATTCCGATATATACACTACCCAATACGCCCAGTTCCTGGAAACTTTTGAAAGGGTGGGCATCCCCGAATATCTTCCTCATGCTTTTTTTATATCGGGCGGTACCCTGGCAATTGAGAACGCGCTTAAAACCGCTATGGACTGGAAAGTTCAAAAAAACTTCGCCAAAGGCTATACTACCGAACAGGGGTTTAAAGTGCTGCATTTTGAACACGCTTTTCATGGCCGTTCGGGTTATACACTTAGTTTAACCAACACGCTGCCCGTTAAAACAAAATGGTACGCTAAGTTTGATTGGCCGCGGGTTTCTTTTCCGCAGGTTAATTTTCCTTATACGGAAAGCAGCCATGCCGATCTTTTAAAAAGGGAGGCCTTATCCACTACACAGATCAAACAGGCTTTCACCGATAATAAGGACGATATATGTGCCATTATAATTGAACCGGTACAAGCTGAAGGCGGCGATAACCATGTACGCGGAGAGTTTATGGAACAATTAAGGCAACTGGCTGATGAGAACGAAGCGCTGCTGATCTATGATGAGATACAGACCGGCGTGGGCCTGAGCGGCAAGTTTTGGTGCCATGAACATTTTGGCGAAAATGCCCGGCCCGATATTTTGGCCTTCGGTAAAAAGATGCAGGTATGCGGTATTTTAGCCGGTAAACGTATAGATGAAGTTGAAAATAATGTATTTAAAATTTCTTCGCGCATTAACTCAACCTGGGGCGGCAGTTTGGTTGATATGGTGCGTAGCACCAAAATACTTGAAATTATTGAGGATGATAACTTATGCGCCAAAGCCGCCGAAAACGGCCAATATTTACAGGATCAACTAAAACATATTGCCGGCAACGTACCCATCATCAGCAATGTACGGGGCAAAGGGCTGCTTACCGCGTTTGATTTCCCGGATAAAACCACCCGGGATAAATTTATACAATTGGGCATGGACAATCACGTAATGTTTTTAGGCTGCGGCAACCATACCATACGGTTCAGGCCGGCGCTTATTATTGAAAAAAATAATATTGACGAAGGCCTGCATATTCTTCAAAAAATAGCGAATAAGCTATAAAAGTGTAATATTTTTGCTACAAGTGCCTGTTTTTTATGGTATTAGAAAACTTTGCTTATTTGCAATATACTATAATCGTATTTTTGCGTTATCTTTTTTATTATTATTTCGCTAACAGGCTCATATCCTAATTATTGCCCCTGTTAAGCTGTATGAAATAATATTTATCCCGTAGCCTATTTTATATCATGAGCAAGCCAATCGAAAAATTAAAAAAGCAATTAATGGAGATATCCGAAGTTGTTAATTTGTTCCAATCTGAAGCCGTACAGGTAAGGGTTGTTGATAAATTATTGGATGTTATGATCGAGTTTGAAAAAAGCGAGCCAGACGGGTACGAATTTTTTGCAAAAAAAAGCACCAAAAAGCCTGCTGCCGATAACGGGAATCATTCAGATTCTCATGGGCGTAAAAAACCCGGCGCTACGAAAATATTGAACCAATTACTGGTAACGGATTTTTTTAAAACTGCACACTCCATATCCGCAATTGCCGATTACTGTAAAGAACAGTATAACTCAGATTTTAAAACTTCCGAATTATCAGGCATACTTTTAAAACTTGCAAAAGAACACAAGCTAAAAAGGGAAAGAAACGACGATAATAATCGTTTTGAATATGTGAGGGTTTAGTTGTGAGTAGTGAGTGATAAGTAGTGAGTCAAGAGTCTGTTTTAACAGCATTGATTACTGACTAAATTTAACATGGTTAGTCATATAAGAAACCACATTGTCGGCTTTAGTACTATCCGCTGATGTCCCTTTTACAGCGCCAGTTAAGTTGAATTTATTGGACTTATCCTTACAAAAAAAACTGATACTAATTTGACCTTTATTTATAATACGCCATGTTAATACTTGATTATTATTGATAGTAGTAAGAGTGACTCTATTATTTGGACTTGCATCTGAATTCTCACTAACTATTCTATCCCATACAATCTTCTTTTTTTCATAGCTTTCTTCTGTCGAGGCAATATTGCGAATATTCCTGAACGATACCAATATATTGCCAGCTAAATATAAATTATCAAGGACTTGTAAGGGCATTGCCTGGAAATATTTTTGGTTTTGTTGGGCAAATTCTTCCTTGCTTAATTGTCGTGCACTTGAAGGTAATTGCACCATAGTCCCTTGACCTAAGGGTATTTTCTTAGTCGTGCTACAGGCAACAACAGTTGCCATAATAAGTAAAAATAAAATGTAGGACTTTAGACTCAAAACTTCTTACTTATAAAAGATCAAACAAATTACCAACTCCTAAAATTCTGCGCGAGGTAAAGCCTTCGGCATATTTTACCCGTATGTTTTTTCCAAACTCGCGTGCGCGGGCTTCAATTACTTCAATAAACTCCGGCGATGAGATATAGGTTTGGGGCTCATTTTCCCATTTCGGATTAAAGAATTGTGAACTGTAGGCCCGTATACTTTCAATTTTTTTATCCCAGTAGGGAGTAACATCAACCAATATATCAGGTTTAATATATTCATCTTGTATAAAATGCAGCAGTATTCCTGCACGCCAGGGTTCTTGTAGTTTACCATCTGCATGTGTTTCGATCTTTCGCAAACCCGATAAAAAGGCCGAAGTATAAACCAGGTCACTCGCCCGGCCATGGTCGGGGTGCCTGTCGTGATAAGCATTGGTAATAATAATTTCAGGCTGGTATTTGCGTATGACTTCAATAACTTTTAGCTGGTATTCTTTTGTATTTTCAAAAAAACCGTCGGGTATAGCTAAATTTTCTCTCACAGCAAGGCCGAGTATTTCGGCAGCGGCGGCGGCTTCCTTGCCGCGTATTTCGGCAGAGCCGCGTGTACCTAGTTCGCCACGGGTAAGGTCTACTATACCAACCTTTTTTCCCAGGGCAATGTGCTTTACTATCGTGCCTCCACACCCCAATTCGGCATCATCAGGATGAACAGGTAAAACTAATATATCTAATTTAAGCATAGTTTAAACGTAATAATTAATGGGCGGCTGCCAGCAAGCGCCCTATTTTTTTCCTGATCTTTGAAGAGGTAGGACTTGTAAAAGGGTAAAAGAAATCTGTTACCGCGCCCGCCCTGCTGATCAAAAACTTATGAAAGTTCCACCTGGGAACAGAGCTTAATACACCATTTTCTTTTTTATCAGCAAAAAATTTATACAAAGGGTGGGCGTATGGCCCCCGCACCCTCATTTTTTCAAATATGGGAAAATTAGCTCCGTACTTTTCAAAAAAAGCTACAATAGCCTCACCTTCCAATGGTTCCTGTCCGCCAAAATCATTAGAAGGGAAAGTCAGTATTTCAAAATCCTTTCCCGAAAGTTCATTTTTTAAAGCCACGAGGTCTTTTATCTGGGGTGTAAAACTACATTCAGAAGCGGTATTTACAATAAGAAGCACTTTGTTTTGATAATTGGATAAGCTTATTTCTTGTCCTGATATTGTTTTAGCACTAAACTGGTAGATGGTATTACTACTCATTTTTTAATTCCTGTAAGAATCATAACCCGACTCCTGGAGTATCTGCTCAATATCATGTTGTTCGTCTCGTTCGTAGGTTTCTTTTAAGTTATGTCCAAATATCCGCGCAGCCGATTGCAGTAAAAAAGCGTTAAAACCACCCTTCAATTGTCTAACCACATCGTAAGTAGTATTGTCTGTTTCCCGGTCTATTAGTTTTATTAATATCTCACCCTGACTAATTGTCAGGTTTTCTATCTCTCTCTTAAACATATCTTTTATCTGGGTTTCGCAGGCTTTTACCAGTTCTTTTTGCTTTTTGCTATCGCCGGTTAAGGCAAGGTCACGCTGTAATTGCCTGTACCTGCTGCCTGCAAAATGCGCGTACGGTATAACTTTACGCACATTATACCTTAACAGGTTAAAAGCCTTCCTGTCGGCTTCGCTTTTAAATATTCGGGTATCAAATATGGTTATGTCCTCGGTAACAATCCAGGGTACCATTTCGCCATTTAAAAGGGTGACATAAGTTCTTATGGTATCATTTTTGCCTGTTTTTGGGAATGCAGGCGTAGTTGTTTGAGCCTTTAATGTACCCATTAAGCAACAAAACACTAATAAAAGCCCAATTAATTTCATAATTTTACTTACTGCAAAATTAATGCATTTTTTTTTGGTATTTTATAATAACCTGCAATTTAAAAGTTTATTGCAAGTTTATGATATTATACTGATAATGCCTGACTATGAAAGAATTACTGATTGACCTGGAAGTAGAAAAGACGGAGATCTTAAAAAGATACCGTGCTTTGCTGCGTGCAAGTAAATCAACCCTGCAAAAAGGCGATAAGCGCATGATACGCAAAGCATTTGATATGGCTTTGGAAAGCCATAAAGATATGCGCCGTAAATCGGGCGAACCTTATATTTATCATCCAATAGCCGTAGCGCAAATAGCCGCCGAAGAGATTGGCCTGGGCACCACCTCTATAGTATGCGCTTTATTGCATGATGTTGTTGAAGATACCGACGTATCGCTGGATGACATTGAACAGGAATTTGGAAAAAAAGTCGCGAAAATAATTGACGGCCTTACTAAAATATCGGGTGTATTTGATACAAACAGCTCGCTGCAAGCCGAGAATTTCCGTAAAATGCTGCTTACCCTTGCTGACGATGTAAGGGTGATTTTGATAAAACTGGCCGACCGTTTACACAATATGCGTACCATGGAGTTTATGCCGCGCGACAAGCAGCTTAAACTTTCATCAGAAACTGTTTACTTATATGCGCCTTTAGCGCATCGGCTAGGGTTATATGCCATAAAATCGGAACTCGAAGACCTTTCTATGAAATACATGGAAAGAGAAACCTACCAGTTCATTAAAAATAAGTTAAACGAGAAAAAAGCCGAACGCGAAAAATTTATCAGGGATTTTATTGAACCGGTAAAAAAAGTATTGCATAGCCAGGGGTTAGAGGCCGATATTTTTGGGAGGCCAAAATCTATTCATTCCATCTGGAATAAAATGAAGAAAAAGACCATTCCCTTCGAGGAGGTTTATGATCTTTTTGCCATCCGGGTTATACTGGATAGCACACCGGAAAGCGAAAAAGCCGATTGCTGGAAGGCCTATTCAATAGTTACCGACCTTTACCGCCCAAACCCTGACAGGCTGCGCGATTGGATAT
>Ga0206912_1095_pt1 | contig 25718 bp, 21 predicted proteins | sample Alteio_BWOrgHeat_75_FD_152933 | JGI IMG/M metagenome (GOLD analysis project Ga0206912, IMG submission 152933) | Enriched cells from forest soil in Barre Woods Harvard Forest LTER site, Petersham, Massachusetts, United States -... | ecosystem: Environmental > Terrestrial > Soil > Temperate forest >... | reverse complement strand
CCGGTTGTAATTCCGTTACTGATGTTATACAAAAAGATTGACCCAGATGACATGGCCATATATCCAAGTAAGCACATACTGATTTGATACTGTTGCAATTCTTTTATCGCCTTCATTTCTCGCTCAGGGATTCTTTGAAGTGGAATTCCCCTAGGTCCATCTACAAGCACTGCTTGCGCTGCAGCTGCTGGTCTTTGAACGGGTCCTCTTTGGCGGCGCACCTGCGGCGGTGAGGACAAGCCGCGAATGGCATCTCTTTCATTATGAACTGACATAAATTCTCCTTTATAAAAATGGGAATGCTAACTATATAGCATAAATAGATCCAATACAATAAAAAACAATATTTTAAATAGCAACGATGCTTATTGAAGGAATGTTGCGCTTATCGAGCGGTATTGTTGCTCACAAATTTTCTCGTAATGATTTTCCCTCTTTTTTTGAGAGATTGACGCTAGCAAGTTTTTGGAATGTTGTGATCATTTTCGAATTTTTTGGATCTATAGATGCAAAAAAAACTGCATCTGAATTCTTTACTACTGGCAAAGCTTTTGCCAACATCTCGGCTCCAGCAGTGGTGAGATGATATTTGCTTTTTTCTTTATGCGATAGCTCGATCAGTCCTTTTACTTCAAGGCTACGGATCAGATGCGAGGCAGGCTTGGGATCTAGCACAACATGTCTTTCAATTTCCACTTGGCTTGCCTTGCCCTTAAACAAATCTATGGTGGCAAGAATGACGAATTGGGGATGGGTAAGCCCAACTGCTTTTAGAACAGCTGCAGTGGAGTTGCTCCACAGCGTACTGACTTGCCACAAAAGAAATCCTGGACTTTCTTCAGAAGCAGGATGAATAATTTCACTCATAAGACCCTCTTAATTTTTGTTTTGCTTCTGCATCGCTGAGCCAGGTGCCAAATTCGGCCAGATAGCGGAATTGGAATTCAGCCAATCTCTCATCGAGAGTGCAAGGAAGTTTTTCTGCTGCCGTGTAGTGAAAACCAGTAAAGGGAATTCCCAATTCTTTCAGAACTGTTTCCGCCGATTGGAGATATTCAACGCGATCGTCAATGAACACTACCTTCGTAGGATACCAGTGAATGGCATCTAGAAATTGCTTCAACACATCCCCTTTTGAATGCTTTGAAGAAAATAGGACGCCAGAATGAAAGAGAGGTGGATATTCTTTGTCCCGTCTTTTCGGAAATTCTATAACAGGTGTCGTGGGAAATGCAGAAGTGAAATCAAAGCCAAACTCTTTGAGTTCATTGATGCGCCAAAGAGCCATGCTTTCGATGAGGCCTAGCTTACCTCCAGGAGCAGCTGTCAAAGCCATCGTGCGCACTCCCCGATTTTGAAGCTGTTTGATCAGCGCTGGCGAGTTTCCATCCACTAGCGAACACTTCGCCTTTAAGGGCACTTGACAATAGAGGTAGCCGAGGGAATACTTTCCTGGAGGGACTATAGAGGGGTTTTCAATTATCTCGGAACTAAATTGCTTGACCAGCTTTTGCCCGCAAGGCCTGAGAATGGCATCATCAGGAATAGTGAGCGTATAATCCACGTCAAAAAGGACCAGCGCGTTTTGATCCAGCTGCTGCAAGTGGGGTTCAATCAAGTGGAGACGGTCGACCTGGATAATTTCTGCAGTAAGCAACTGATAGAATGCCACAAAAGCCAACAAGCTATATTTAATAATCTTCACGGCTTAAATGATAGCAAAGTTAGATGCATAGATCAATCCCATCTTTGCCCCCTCCCCCTGGATTTTTTACCACGGGGCTTGACTTCATTCTTTTTCCAATGTAAGTCTAAATTTTAGATTTTACATTTAGGAGAGATGCGATGTTGAGACAATTCATGCAAAGTTTAGTCTGCTTCAGTCTGCTGGCGATGGCCACCGCGGAAGCACAAGAGAAAAAGCCCAATATTCTCGTGATTATGGGCGATGACGTGGGCTGGTTCAACATCGGCGCTTACCACCGCGGCATTATGTCGGGTAAGACGCCCAACCTGGACAAGCTCGCAAAAGAGGGCATGCTGTTTACGGATTATTACGCCGAAGCAAGCTGCACGGCTGGTCGCGCGAACTTTATCACCGGCGAACTCCCCATCCGCACAGGCCTCACAACCGTAGGACAAGCCGGTGCCGATGTGGGGATGCCCGCCCAAGCTTGCACAATCGCCACAGCACTCAAAGCGCAAGGATATACTACAGCCCAGTTCGGGAAAAATCACCTTGGCGATTTGAACAAGTTCCTTCCCACCTTGCACGGTTTCGACGAATACTTTGGCTACCTCTATCACCTCGATGCGATGTCCGATCCCTACTGGTTTGATTATCCGCAAGACTGGATAGATATCTATGGACCACGCAACCTCGTGCATAGCTGGGCCACTGACACCGATGACACAACCGAACAACCGCGCTGGGGCAAGATCGGGAAACAAAGAATTGTCGACGAAGGCCCCTTGGCCCCATTCCCTGATATGAAAGATATGCAAAACTGGCAGGTTGGACGCAAAGCCAAATACGATATGGAAACCTTTGACGAGGTACTTGTTAAACACTCCAGCGACTTCATGGACAAAGCCAAAGCAGATGGCAAGCCATTCTTCCTCTGGCACAACACCGCGCGTATGCACATCTTCACCTACCTCCCACCGAAGTACCAAGCCATGATGAATTCTACGACCAACTACAACGTCGAAGAAGCTGGTATGGCTCAAATGGATGATTGCATCGGAGCCCTCCTAAAGCACTTGGAGGACATCGGTGAGGCCGACAATACCATTGTGATCTTCACGACGGACAATGGCGCCGAAGTGTTCACATGGCCAGATGGCGGCATGACGCCTTTCCGTGCCACCAAAGGAACCGTCTTTGAAGGGGGTTTCCGCGTACCTTGTATTGCTCGCTGGCCAGGTCACATCAAGCCAGGCACAGTAGAGAACGGGATTTTCTCTGGCCTAGATTGGTTCCCCACGCTTTTAGCGGCCGCTGGTAACTCCAACATCACGGACCAACTCCTCAAAGGAGTCAAACTTGGCGACAGAACCTATAAAAATCACCTGGATGGTTACAATCAATTAGACTTGGTGCTCGGCAAAGCCCCTTCTGCAAGACATGAAATCTTCTATTTCGGAGGACCCCACCTGGGCGCTATCCGCATTGATAATTTCAAGTATCAGTTTTACCAACAGCCATGGGGCTGGCCTGGTGAAAAGCTCACAACGGATATGCCAAGCATCGTCAACCTGCGTCAGGATCCCTTTGAAAGGACGCCTTCAATCCGGGGTGAGAGCTTGAATAATTTGGGAGGAAATTACCTGAATGGCTTTTACGCCCGCGAGTTCTGGCGTTTTGTTCAAGTGCAGAAGGAAGTCGGCAAACTAGCAGCGACGGCGATTGATTATCCCCCTATGCAGGCACCGGCTTCGTTTAACTTATCGGCAATTAAAGAAAAGATCGATGAGGCCATTAAACAGCATGAAGGCGATTAATCGCTGGTAATTCCTAGGCCGGATTGCTATCCTGGATAGCATGGAAATTTGGCTTGATACGATAGATTGCAAAACTATTGAAGAGGGCGTTAAGGCTAGAGTGATTGCTGGGGTGACAACTAACCCCAGCATTTTGTCTAAAAGCCGGGACGTAAGTCAAACTCTGCAAGAGATTTTAGCCCTTCAGCCGGGCCCTGTAGCTGTTCAGGTCACCTCGAGTGACCCCGACAAGATGGTGGAAGAGGGTTTACGCCTCTTTGAATTCTCTTCTCGCTTGATCGTCAAAGTGCCTATCACACGCCAAGGCCTCCAGGCAATTGCGCAATTGAAGCAACAGGGAATCCCCATCATGGGGACGACTATCCTGTCTTCTCATCAAGCGCTCTTAGCATCTATTGCCCAAGTGGATTACATGGCTCCCTATCTTTCTCATATGGAAGATAGCACCATCCTGACAACAATTGTCGCGCTTCTAAAGGCTAGCCAATCAAAATCCAAACTGTTGGTGGCTTCCCTAAGAAGCGTAGACCAGATCCTCTTTTGCGCCTCACAAGGCGTCTCTGCCATTACGATTAAGCCGGATTTATATAAAGAATTGGTCTCTGACCAGCCTGCTGTAGAAAGCTTTATCCAAACTTTTAAGCAAGACTGGTCAAAGACCGAAGAAAAGTTATCCAATTTGTCGTGCAGTTCTTCGTCGTTTTGCCAAAAAGACTAAACCAAGTGCTGCGCCTAAGATTAAATAGGTCATGGGTTCTGGAACATTCACTGCAAGAGTATCGATTAAAACATCCCCATTAGTCGCTTGTACGCCTAGATATTTAAAATTGTTAGGCAAGCTACCAAATGTCACTGTCGTGACATCTCCGCTGGTAGATGTCGTATAACCGGATAGTTGCGTTCCCAATGAACTTAAGGAATTCGAACCAAATAAATTGAACCCTTCTCCCGATTGTGCACTCCCAATCGTCATGGTTAACCCTGAAGGAGATATTGCCCAAAGACCAGAAAGATCCAACTGAACAAAATGGAGGTTGTCGATCTCATGATCGTTTTCGTTATTGATGCCTAAGCCCGATTCTGAGGGACTATCATTTTTCCCAAAAAGATCTGCTGTATGGCCATCATTTAAAAACCCACTTGCCGTGATATTTGGGGCTCCAGCAACGCTGTAAATGTGCGTGTTGCCAATATTTCCAAGTGGAGAATCAAAGCTATAGGACAAAGCCGAAGCAGATAGCGGCCAAAGAAATAAGGCTCCCGTAATTAATGAAGAAAATAAAATGGATTTTGTAGATAACATAAACCTCCATCCTTGGGGTTAGTTTCTACTATTATAGCACCTTGGCAGTTTTTATCAATTATTTTTTTAAATTTCCTCTAAGAGCAGAGAGAGATCGTGAATTTTATTTTTGCATTCAGCAGGGCGGTGTGTGCGACCTGGATGAGCATAGAGATAACCCACCCCCTTGGGGTGACAATCTGCCAAACTGACATCTCCGGGAGAGTCGCCAATCGCAATTAATCCCGCAGGAAAATGTTTATCCTTTAAGAATTCTGAAAGCAAGGTGCGTTTGTCTTGCTTATTTTGGCGATGCGTATCGGCCGCAAAACGATGCTTTGCTGGAAAAAATCTCTCGATTGAAACGGCCGCTAAAAATTGATCGAGCGCACTCGTCTGCGTATTTGATAATACAATTTGTGTGTGGTGACTCTTTTCAATCGCTTCTAAAACTGCCAAAGCTGATGGCACGAGCTGAATATATTTGAGCACGATTTCAGGATGCTTAGACGAAATCGACAAGCATTGATTGCAAAGATCGACGCCAATTTCTTGATCGGCTTCTGGCAGCAAATGGGTGAAATATTCCCTCCAACGCCTACCTGAAAGCATTTCGGCCTCAGGAATACTCATGCGTCGATCATATCCATTTTCTGCCAAAACACGGTTTGTGATCTCATGCACGGCGAGATCATTGCCCTGTTCTAAAGTTCCGTGAAAATCCCAAACAAATAACTTTTTAAAAGGAGAGTTTGGTTCCAATGACATAACTCCTATTCCATTGACTGTTAGAAAAAAAGATGCGCATCATAAGGAAAAGATCAACTTTGAGATCTTCTCTAATCTTGAAGGTGAGATTGAGGGGGACGAGGCGATTTTGTGTGAACTTTTTCCTATCAAAATTATAGAAAACTTCATCCCAGGCCGAATATCCCGTCAGCCTTCCGCAATTTTCGATGGGTATGGAAATCAAAAATAAATGCCGCAAAATAAAACGGATATGGGCGATATGTTGTTGTTTGATTAATTCAAGGCGATTGCGGACTTTAAGCCAAATTCCATTCTCAAGCCTCACAAAGGGATTTACCTCAAACTCTAAGCGATTGTCGCTTATGAACTTAGATCCAACTGGCTTCTTTCTAATAAATCCGTAATGGGCTTCTAAATCCAAGTAGGGCAAAAAATGGTAGACCAAATTTTCATTGATTCGCACGTAATAAAATCTTGAGATATCGTGGTTAAAGCGAATCTCCCCGACAGTATTCAATTGAAATTTGCCCCAATGCGCCGTTTTGAGACTAAAATCTTGCCAGTATTCAACATCCCAATCGGTTGCATGAGCACTTGTGCAAAGCCAAAAAAATAGAAAAAAACAGAGCTTATTTCGCAGAGGCATGTTGAATCCATGTTCTCGCTTGTTGGCGCAATCCTGGCTCTTTGATAGTAGAGGCGATACTTTCCGCTGACGCTAAGTCATCTCGTCCTAAAAAGGCGATGACTATTTCAATCAAGGGATATTCATCTGGCCCAAATTGAGCCACAAGTTCGGTATTCAGTTGTTCCCTAAGATCAGGATCTCTGATTAAGCGGCAGGCTCTTCGCCCATCGTCCACATTTTTTAAAGCGATGAATCCACGGCAAATCAGGATGACGCATTGATCATAGGCTGGATCGTTGATTTCATCAAGATACTGCCAGGCTAAATCGGGCCGTGCTTGGCGAAGATAAAATTCGATGATTTTTGTGAATGCCAATTCCCTCTTGCTGTTTTTTGCAAGATTGGTCGCTCTTGTTGCCGCCACCATCGGTTCGCTTTTCGCCAGCAGATCGTCAATCTCTTGTTCGAAAGATTCGCTCCAGTTTGGCAGCAGGTGGATACTATCGGGTTGACCATCGCACCTTACGATCAAAGACATGCAATTTGTTCTCCTTTTTCAAGGGGAATTATCATTAATTAAGCAATTTCTGCGAAGCTTAAAAAAACCTTTGCACAAATTTTTTGCGCCATGTTATGAGTGAATATTTTAACAAAGGATTTCATTATGTTAACGACAGATGTTAGTTGGATTGGAGTCATTTTAGCCACCGTAGCAAGCGTCATCATCGGGGGATTTTGGTATGCACCAAAACTCTTTGGATCGATCTGGGCGAATGCGCATAACTTCGACAAGGATTCGCTAAAACCCTCCCCTCTCAACTATGGCGGTGCCGTTTTGGTCGCCTTTGTCACCACCCTGATTTTAGCCATGTTTATCAAATATCTACCCGTCACTTCGATTTATGACGGAGCACAAGTTGGCTTTTTTGCTTGGCTTGGATTTATCGCAACGTCGCAGTTTTCCGGCGTCGTTTGGGCAAAAAAACCCTGGTTAGCTTACGCCATTGATGTAACGTGCGAATTGGTTATTTTAGTCGTAGCGGGTGCAATTTTAGCATTCTTTAAATAATTTTTTTGACCCTAAACCGCTGATTTCCTAGTATGCGAACATTATGCTCCATACTATGGAAAGTTATTTCGCGGCAGTTGGCGATTACATTCTCTTTATCCTGCGAGTGGTCTGGGTGGCTATTAGAAAGCCTCCTCAATGGGCGCTCCTACGCGATCAAATGTTCGAAATCGGCGTCATGTCCCTGCCTGTGGTGGCTGTCACAGGCTTTTCTACTGGGATGGTCTTAAGCGCCCAAGCCTACTTCCAACTCTCTGATTACGGCCTCGTTAGTGCCACAGGCCTCATGGTCACCAAGGCGATGATGGTGGAATTGGGTCCTGTGCTGACGGCCTTTATGATCACAGGAAGAGTCGGTGCAGCGATGTGCGCAGAGCTTGGCACGATGCGCGTCACCGAACAGATCGATGCCTTGCGCTCCATGGCAGTCAACCCCCTCCAATATCTCGTGGCGCCGCGTTTTATCGCAGGGACGATTATGCTTCCCCTTCTCACCGTCTTTAGCTGTGTCATGGGCATCTTAGGAGGCTATTTAATTGCGGTTGGTTACTACAATCTGCCTTCTAACTCATTCTTGGACCCCCTTCCACTCCATATCTCTTCCTTCGACTTTGTCAGCGGCATTGCCAAGTCGATCGCGTTTGGCATCATTATCATCACCATCTCTTGTTACAAAGGGATGACCACGCGAGGGGGAGCAGCAGGCGTAGGGCGCTCCACGACTAACAGTGTCGTGATTTGTTATTCGGTGATTTTGATCTCCAACTTCTTGCTAACGCTTGCTCTGAATAGCTCTTATGATTATATCCAAGACTTCTTTAACAGGTGGTTATGAGCATGAATCCCAATATGATCGAAGTGCGCAACCTCCATAAGAGCTACGGGAATTTGCAGGTTCTCAAAGACTTGAATTTGGATGTCATCAAAGGAGAAACCCTTGTGATCTTAGGTCGCTCAGGGGTAGGCAAGAGCGTTCTTTTGCGCCAAATTTTGGGAATTGAAACGCCCGATTCAGGCTATGTCGAGGTGGATGGGCAAAGAATCTCCTCCATGCCCCTCAGCAAGCGTTACGAGGCTGTTAAGAGCATGGGAATGCTCTTTCAGGGATCGGCTCTTTTTGACTCTTTAGACATAGGCGAAAATACGGCCTTCTACCTCCACCAGCACAATCCTAAAATGGGCGAGGAGGAGATCGACGCCCGCGTTGCCGAAGCATTAAGGATGGTCGGACTCGAAGGCGTCGAGCAAAAAATGCCCTCTGACCTATCTGGAGGGATGCGCAAACGAGCAGCCCTCGCACGCCTTATCGTGTACAGGCCGCGCGTTCTGCTCTACGATGAACCAACGACCGGCCTCGACCCTATTACTGCAGGCCAAATCAATGATCTGATCAATAAGACGCAAGAAGAGCTCCAAGCGACCAGCATTGTCGTCACCCACGATGTGCGTTCGGCTCTTGAAGTGGGCGACCGCCTAGCCTTGCACTTTGATGGCAAGATCGCTGAGATTGCCGACAAGGAGAAATTCTTCAAGATCAACGAGCCCACTTTGCATCAGTTTTATGAACATGCCATCATGTCTGATGACTTCATCAATCACCTCACGAAAAAGGTAAAACATGCCTGACCAAATCAAAAACATGCTGATCGGCATTTTTGTTGTCGCAGCCTGCGCCATCATCGTCTTCATGTTGATGTTCCTACACCCCTCTGTAGGGGACCAAAAACGCATGTTGCGCGTCCGCTTCGCCAACATCGACAAAGTCTCCATTGGCACGCGTGTGACCTTTGCTGGAAAACCTGTTGGTGAAGTCGTAGCGATCACGGAACTCCCCGACGTCGACACAGAACGCAAGGCGGTCAATGGCTTTGTGTATGTGTATGAATTGACGTTGCGCGTGGACTCGAGCGTTAATGTTTATAATACCGACGAAGTTTCAGCGCGCACTTCTGGCTTGCTGGGCGAAAAGTCCGTGGCGATCATTCCCGGCGCTCCTAAACAGGGTGAAGAGTTACAACTCGTCAATAATGACGTGATCTACGCAGCCGAATCGGGTGGCGTTGAAGATGCGATCAAACAACTCAAGTTGATAGGAGATAAATTCACTGGCGTCATGACAGGTATTCAGGAGGCCGTTGACACCTTGCATAAAGATAAATTCTTCGATCGGATATCCAAGACGGCCGGCAATTTGAGCGATATCTCTACAGCGCTAAACGACCCCAAGATGTGGTCTGAGACGCTTGGCAATATGCATGCGACATCCGATGATGTGAAGACGATCATCAACCGCGTCAATAAAGGCGAAGGCTCGATTGGGCAACTGGTCAGCAAGGATGACTTTTACCTAAGGACCACATCCCTCCTCAGCAAGGCTGACACCACGCTTAATGACGTCAATCACTATGGGATTTTGTTCCATCTCGACAAAGGGTGGCAGAGATTGCGCGCGAGGCGTTTGAATCTCTTGTACTCGCTATCGACGCCTCAAGAGTTCCGCAATTACTTCAACGACGAGATCGATCAGGTCCAAACCTCACTTGAGAGGGTGGCGATGGTCATGCAGCAAGTGGACGGACAGCCAGCCTGGAGAAGCTATGAACTGCTTCAGAATACTGAATTTACCAAGGTGTACGCGGAACTGCTACGCCGCCTCAACGCTTTGGAAGAGGAAGTGCGGATGTATAACACCCAAGTCGTAGAATCTGGTGTCAAACAAACAGAATTCGTGTATTAGGAAATTAAGATGGAAACACTGCCCTACTCCCAGATCCAAAAGGGAACATTTTTGATCTCCACGCCAGAGATTGAGACCGGGATTTTTTTTCGCGCTGTCGTTTTAGTGTGCGAGCATAATCCCAATGGCTCGTTTGGCCTAGTGATTAATAAAAGCCTAGAACTCGAACTTCCTGAAGAGATTATCAATATCCACAATCTCGCCAATCCCAATGTGGGGATTCGCGCGGGAGGGCCAGTGCAGACGAACCAGATGATGCTGTTGCACACCTCGGATCTGATTACGCAACAGACTTTGCAAATCACTGATAATGTGTTCCTTGGAGGTGATTTGCAGTTTCTCCAAGAAGCCATTACGGATGAGCAAGGTCCCCAGATTCACCTTTGCTTTGGCTATGCAGGTTGGGGCGCTGGGCAGCTGGAGCGCGAATTTTTAGATGGGAGCTGGTTTTTGCAGCCAGCCTCGAAGCAGCATATCTTCGATATCCCTCCTGATAAGCTTTGGCAAACGCTGCTTAGGGAGATGGGGGGCAAATATGCCACTCTTTCAATGATTCCGGAAGATCTAACTCTGAACTGATGCATTATTAGACGCAAAGGCGCTAAGACGCAAAGAGAAACGCAAAGTTATTAGGTACTTAGGTTAATTACCTTAGAAAACCTTTGCGCCTTTGCGTCTTTGCGTCTAAATATGGATCGGCATTAGTGCGTCGAATGAAAAGACCACGCAAAAGCTTGCACTTCTGCGTGGGTTTGTGACGAGTAATAGATTAACGTTTCGAGAACTGGAAGCGTTTACGAGCACCCGCACGGCCGTATTTCTTACGCTCACGCTTACGGGAATCGCGGGTGAGGAATCCGTGAACTTTGAAGTCGTGGTGCAGGCTCTCATTTTCTTGGAGAAGAGCTCTTGCAATCCCTAGACGTGTGGCAATCACCTGTCCTTCTACCCCTCCGCCTTTAACGCGGATGATGATGTCGTGGCGGTTGTTTCCGCCCATCTTTTCAAAAGGAGAGAGGATGGTTTGCCTTTGGATTTCTAGAGTAAAGTATTCGCTGAAGTCGCGGCCGTTGACTTCGACTTTGCCGCTACCTGGTCTAATGCGGACTGCGGAAACGGCTGTTTTTCTACGGCCTGTGGCTACTGATTCTTCCATACTCTCGATATCCTCTAAATGTTAACTTTAATGGGTTTTTGTGCTTCTAGATCATGCTCGGCGCCAGCGAAAACGCGGAGTTTGCGGATAAGTTGTCCACCTAAACGGCTCTTGGGCATCATGCCCTTGACAGCGTGCTCGATGATATATTCAGGCTTGCGCGCTTTCATCGTGCGGAAAGGGATCTTGCGAAGACCGCTCATGTAGCCGGTGTAATAGTGGTATTCTTTGGTGGCTTCTTTGTTGCCCGTGACTGCAATCTTGTCGGCATTGATGACGATAACGCCATCGCCACTGTCGATATTAGGCGTGTAGGTGGGCTTATGCTTGCCACAGAGGATTTTTGCGACCTCGGCAGCAAAGCGTCCAAGGGTCTTGCCAGAAGCGTCGAGGATATACCATTCGAGCTTGTGGTCTTTCTTGTTTAGCATATAAGAGCTATTTTTGTCAGCTTTGTGGGCCATGTGAGGAACCTTATTCCGTTATTTAAGTGTGAAATTTGCATTAAGCATACCGGGTTGCCTTTTTTTCCGCAAACCAAAAAATGTTGGGTGGACATAATCCCCAAGTTCAGCTATAATTTGGTGCTCAAGGATGAAATAATGCTTACTGTTGAAAAAATCTTGGATCAAAATCCATTCATTGATCACAACCCACTCGTTCTTTATAGGGATTTTGAATCTCATTTGAGACCTATGAATGAAGTTGTGACTAGATCAGATCGGCAAAGATCCATTTTATGCCAAGTCACCTGCCTTGCATCCAGTGCTATTCCATTTGGAGTGACTTACCTTATCGATGCGCGAGAATTTAAAAATTCAGCCCTAATAGGTGTGGCCCTGGGGATATTGGGAGCACTCTTTGTCCATCGTAGCCTAAAAAGCATTCCTCCTATCTTCTCGCATCATGGGTATCATAGAGCGATACTGTGGGGAACGCCTAAAAATGGAGTTTGCGTAGTTTTTCCGAGTCCTCAAAATGCCAATTATTGGCGTTTATGGAGCGACTATTTACAGCAAGATGTCGCCTACACGCGAGAGTACCAGATACGCTCCCTTCTAGTTTCCCTTTGCCACTCTTTCTGTTCTGCTACAATCATATTTGGATTTGGCATGAATCCCCTATTCCCGCGCTGGGGTGGTACGACCTTTGGAGCTGTGTGCGCCTACAACGTCACCCGCCTTGCCACCTCCAGCTTCTCCTAGCAAAATTCTGCTCGCGCTAATCGCCCATTTCCGCTAAAATCGCTGCTCTATGCGTTCGCTGAAATCTTATTTTGTGCGCACCTACGGGTGCCAGATGAATGAAAATGACACCGAAATCATGGTGGGCCAGCTGGAGCAGCGCGGACTCGTCCGCACTGAGGACGAAACTAAGGCAGACTTGCTCATCTTCAATACCTGCTCCATCAGGGATTTGGCCGAAAGAAAGGTCATGGGCAAGCTGGGGCTACTTGGGCAAACTCCACAACGCGACGCTGTCATCGGCGTCACCGGCTGCATGGCCAACGCCAAAAAAGACAGTCTATTCCAAAAATTGCCCCACATCGATTTTGTCTTGGGCACCAATAACATCCACGACCTCAACCATGTCTTAGATGAAGTCATCTCGACTGGTAAACAGACCATCCGCACCGATGATCAGTTCACCCACGAACTCGACTACCTGGCCACTAAGCGTGACGACAAAGTCAAAGCCTACGTCACCATCATCCGCGGCTGCGATAAGTTCTGTACTTATTGCGTGGTTCCCTATACCCGCGGACAAGAGGTGTCGCGGCCTCCAGAGAGCATCATGGAAGAGTGCCGTATGCTCGTCCAGCAGGGTTATAAAGAAATTTCTTTGCTAGGCCAAAACGTCAATAGCTATGGCAAAGATAAGCCGGAATGGAACTGCCTCTTCCACGACCTTTTGTACCAGCTAGACAAGCTTCCAGGACTCGAACGCGTGCGCTTTATGACCAGCCACCCCGTGGATATCACGAGAGAGCTGATGGAGGCCATTCGGGACCTGCGCACACTCTGCGAATTTGTCCATTTCCCCCTCCAGGCAGGCTCCAACCGCGTTTTGAAGAAGATGCACCGCATCTACACCGTCGAGCAGTATATGGAAAAGGTGCAGATGCTGCGAAAATTAGTCCCTGGGGTCGCTTTGGGCACAGATATCATCGTCGGCTTTCCTACTGAGACAGAAGAAGAGTTTCAGCTGACCTATGACAAGCTGAAAGAAATCGAATATGAGGTTACCTTTCTCTTTGCCTATAGCCCTCGCAAAGGCACCCCAGCCATGCGCTGGAAGGATGATATCCCCGAAGAGGTCAAGCAAGAGTGGCTGCAGCGGCTGATCAAGTTGCAAGAGGGCATTTATGCTAAACAGCGCCAAGCCATGCTGGGAAAAGAGGTTGAGGTCTTGGTGGAATGCCAAAATTTTAAAGATGGCGAACTCGTCAAAGGGCGCACGCGCTGCTGGAAAAATGTGCTTTTCTTAGGCGGTGAGGAACTCATTGGCACCTTGCAAAAGGTCCAAATCCACAGCTACAATCACCAAACTCTACTTGGCAGTCTTATCGCTCCACAATAACGCCACAAGCCACGCGACCCCCGGCATTCCCGGTAGGCTGAGTGTTGAAATCATCGGGATTCGAGTGCACAATCATCGAGCGGCCAATGATGGTGTCTTTTCCATTTAGCTTGATTAAATCATCCACTCTTTCATAGTGGGCAACGCCCTTCTCATCTGCCACGATGTTCCCAAGATCCCCCGCGTGCCTTTCTGCAAAGTCGGGTCCCCCATGCTTTTTATTATAGGGGTTAAAATGACCACCAGCTGAAGCTGCATCTGGAGAACTGCAATCGCCAAATTCATGGATATGGAACCCATGCTTGCCTGGAGTCAACCCTGTCACATCGGCCGTAATGAGAACGCCGCCATCCACTTTTTTAAAGTAAACGACGCCTTGGACCTTGCTGCCTTTAGTGGGATTTAAGGGGCATGCTGCGCGGGTAATATCCAGAACAGGACGCGTATCGGCGATTTCCAATTTGCCAACACGGGCTGCTTGAAGAGCATCAGCAGATAGACTGCTGATGCCGAGTATGAAACTACCTGTCAGTAAGACGAAAAATTTCATAAACCTTACTACTGTTGAGCTGGAGGAGGTGTTTGATCAGCTGGTCTTTCCATTGCTTTATCTTGAGCTCTATCAGCTCTATTTGTTTCGATATTGCAAGCAGCCAAAACAACCAACAGGCTCAAAGCGGTTAAGAATTTCATAGATATCTCCTAATAGGGGTTAAATTGCTCTCAATCCGCATCCTATTTTTTCAAAGAATTTCTTGCAACAAGATCTGCAACCGGCCCCCGCGATGTGGCCAATAATTAACGGATTAGTAATTTATTAAACTTAAAATTGCAAATTGACTAATAAGGCATTTTGATTATACTATTTGCATGCTCCCTATTAATCTTTATAGAACTAATCCGGTTTACACCATTCCCGCCAACTACCTTATGGAATATAGAGGTTCTATTCGGGAATACATCGCTGCTAGTCTAATCCGACCCGTCATCCATGTGAATTATCAAGTCCAGCTCCCCGATGTTCAATCTGCGAAAGCCCGTTGCCAAAAATTGGCTAATCACCCTGCTAATAAAGACTCTCAAATCAAGCAAGACCTACTCAAGTACATTCTTCTTTCTCAGCATGAAATACAAATCGCTCACGAATCTTATATCTGGAAATTATTCAAACAACTTTCGCCTGGCTCATACACTCTACAAGCTTTTTATCACATCCAAGACGGAGAAAATACTCTTTTAATCCCCTCTAAAATACACACGAAATTTTTCGCCATTTTGCTCAATTATCAAAACTATTCTGGATTGCTAATAAGAGAAATGCTCTCTCTATTTTGGGAACCTCTCCATGCTACACCCCTACAGAACTATACAATCCATCTCACTAAATCCAACGATCGCGTCGTGTGCGTCACCGGATTGACCTTGCTCACACTGGTGCTGGAAGCAGAAAAACATATCATTCTTCCCGATATGGAACAATTTCTTGGCGATACCCAAGAAATCGTCACTACCCTTTATTCTCCTCTTCAGACAACGGGATCCTCACCCCAATGTGCGTATCTCTGCGATGAACGCCATTTTTTGTTTAATGAGGTAGACAGACTTCTTATGGATAAGCTGGGAGTAAAACACTTGCAGGATGAGAATCGCAAATTACCGGCTTGCGATCTTTCCAAATACATCCCTTGTACAGAACTTGTCCTAACTAGGGCACCCGATCTCTTAAAGGTCTCTTCTACAGAAATGCGCTATCGCGCTGCGATTCAAGCCTACCTCCAAGCGAATAAAAAATCCCTGTTATATATGGGAAATAAGCAAGCTTATCAACGCGACAGCTACAATCTCGATGCCGCTTTAAACCAATGTAGAGTGTTACTGAACGATCCATCCCTGGACGATGCCAAACGCCATCTCCTTAAATATCTTGTAGAAGATCATCGATTTATTCCAGGATTCTCAAAAGGACCTGGTATTTTTTCTTTTTTTGAGAATCTTCCCGCGAGTTTCAACCTCACCGCCTATTACCATGTGCGCATCGGCGGGGACATTGTCTTGGTCGATTCCCCTATCTTGATGAAGTTCTTCGGTTTATTCATCGTTAGACAATCTCAAGAGGAACATCCACCCGTCATTCCAAAGGAGGAGTTCCTCCGCCAATTTTGGGATCATTTGCACGAAGAGTTCGGCAGCGGCCGTCGTTACTCAATTGCCTTGGACAATAAAGCAAGACGCGTAGAAATTCACGGACTCACCCTCCTTTCCTTTCTCGTTACGGAAATCCCAGCTGATTCGGCCTACGCTCAAGATATGCGTGAAAGGATTTACACTTTACTTTCGCCTTTAATACGGTACCAGCATTTTAAAGGAGAGACTACCAGTACTTTCTTCAGTTACATGATGGATCCTCAGTACCCTGTCAACATCAATACGCTTCAGGAATACTGTAGCAATGCAGCAATCCAAGTAAAATTAAGACACTATCACAATGCTAATCACTATCCAGCCACACTTATCAAATACTGTACACCTCCTCAAAGAGTGCGCGATAATAGATCTCCACTCACCCCGCTATCCCACAATGATGCGACCTTGGATGAGATTTTTGGCCTCGAACAGTTAGCTAATCGTCCGGCAACCGTAGCAACTCCTCAACATGTTATAGAATTGGCTAAGATAAACCCTAAGGGGCTAGTTTTGGCGTGGAACAAAATTGAGAAGGAGTGGCGCAATAACCCAAGCGTGTTTCGAGCCTTTGTGCGCGCTTTGCATAAAAATAGAGGCGTCTGGGAATTCGATTTACGGACATTTCCTGCCGCTAATGTCATCCACAGGGTCTTTGCAGAGATCTTTTGTTCCTTTGAAGATCCGGCCATTGGCCAATTTATCCTTATCTGCATCGCTATTAGATTATGTTTAAAAGCTCACGATACTCCCTTGGATCAAGAAAGCAAAAAGCGCTTAAGAAGTGAATTGTATAACTTCGTGAAACGCTTAAGTAAGCCTTTTACAGATGAAGATATCCACGCGATTATGCAGAGGACCATCGAATATGCTTATGTCCAGTCTCCCATTGAGACTCCGCTCACAGAAGAACTAAGCATTGAAAGCTGCCATACTTTTGCCGGGTTTCAATTCGAGCAGATGCGCACATTGTTGCTTAATCTGGATTACTTTACTCAAAAAGAAACGGGAGTTGGACGCTATATACCCTTCTTCCTTTTATCATCTGATCTAAAAGTCGCCCATCTCACCTGTATGGTGTGCTCTGTTAATGGAAAAGGGCTTGTGAATAGTCTTTACACCGATACTGGGCACCTAGGCCAAAAAGTGCTGAGAGAAGAGCTAGGCGAAACCGTAGAAGTCCAGGAAAATCACACGATCAAACTAAGTTTGGATCAACTCAATAAGCTCGCAGAAAGTATCAAGCGCAATAAAAAGAACCCACAATTTATTCTGCTAGAGCGCAAAAGCCACGATTTTTCGCTCATTGAAGAGGATCTGATCCTTCCTGCTGCCCCCTCCACAATTGTCGTAGCGCCACCTCCTCTCCCTTTGCCATTTGACCCCATTCCCCGCGAACCCAGCTCTCCTACTGGTGAACGCAACAAACGCTCCATTGAGGTGAGTTCAAATTCTCCAACAGAACCCTCTGCGAAAAAAGATAAAAAACCACCCGGTGACTCATCTGCACCAGCTTCGCATCAGCTCTACAAGGAGCGGGGAGGATTTAAGCCTTTAGATGCAGAAGGAAATGGAACGACAAATGGAAAGCGAAAAAAGCCAGAAGCGAGTCAAGTTCCCTTGCCCTTGGAGCAGCCTGGAATCCGGCCTGCCAATGAGCCACTCCTGGCAACCGACCCCGAGGAGATGCTGAGCGCCCAGATCTTGCAAGCGATCCAGCGCGTCGGCAATGAGATCAGCAATACGATCGCACGGTCAGCCCTCATTCTAGAGGAGAAGTGTTTGGAGCCTCCCATCCAAAAAGATCTCGCGAAACTTCCTCCCCTCGTCCAAGCGCCCGTCTACAATCCTCTTCTCAAACCCTATCAGGTGGAGGAAGCGGATGAAATGGTGCGTTTTGCCTTTGGCGACTTAATCCGCATTGTGGCGATGGAGATGGGCCTTGGCAAGACCTATGCCGCCTGTGAATTTTTGCTGAGGATGCTGCTGCGCGATCTTTCCGGCATCCATCTGTTTCTTGTGCCCGCCAACCTCATTGGCGAAATCTATAAAGAAATTATGGAAGTGCTCAAGGAAGCCATTGTGGCTGCTTGGCAGATCAAATTGCAAGTCGATCCCGATCGAAAAGAGTTAATTAAGAAAGCCATCGAGCTTATCCGTCGAGGAGCTGCTAAGGAAGACTTGAAGGATTTGCTCAAAGATAAAAAGCCTTCTAAAAATGATCATCTCCGCAAACTCTTTCCCGATCAGCAACTCCAGCTGGGGATGCGACTGCTGGCTTTACTCCCCTCCGATGAAGCCCTAGAGCACCTCAAGAACGGGGGTGTGCTTCGCGAACTCAACGAAGAAATTATCCAAGAGATTGCTAAATGGGCCACTAAGCATATTGAAACATTGCTCGAGAAACATAAGTATCAGAAAGAAAAGCTGGAACTCATCCGACAAGAGCTCTCTGTCTTAGGAATTCAGGGAACGGACATCCGAAGCGCTTTTGCCCCTCAAAACATGCGTGAGGCGTTGCCACTTCTTTATTTAGCAGGGCGTATCTTGCAGATCCATCCTGGACGAAACCCCTTATCCGACTATCGCACCTTCCCTGCAGGAACTATCGAGCAGCTCATGCATTTACCCTTAATGACCTTGCAAATGGGCGAAGACAAACATCGCTTTGATGCCACCTTAAGAAGCTTTAGCAATGGCCGTTGCATCATGGTGGCTTCCATCGAATCGCTCAATTTGAGCAAAATGCCTCTTGCCGAGTTGCCGATCAACACGATGATTGTCGATGAAGCCCATGAGGCTCAATCTGATCAATCCAAGAAGTTTAGATTGCTCAAAGATCTGCTGCATGCAAGACGCCTTAAAGCCGGTGTCGATCAAAATAAACGGCCCAAATTCGCTGCCGCTTTGCTGACCGGAAGTCCCTTCCAAAACAATTGGTCAGAGCTTTGGCGCTTGGTGACACTAGGAAAAAACGATGCGTTAAATCCCAGTGAGCACAAGGCCTTGGCCACGCTATTGAAAGATACGCTGGCTGCTTTGTTTCTGTCGAAGACCGCCGATCATAAACGTTTAGTGATCAATTCATTTGCTCAATTCTCAGCTTTTAAGACACTCGTCGTGCTCCCTTGCTTTGGTCGAATTAAGATGAACAGTTCCAAGGTAAGAGAGGCTTGGCCCAATCAATTGCCAGAACCAAGAAATGCTCCTTTTGATGCCACGAGATTTATTTCTCCCGTTGCTCGTGAAGCCCTAGAACGCGTCGTCAGGGATTTTCAAGCCGAAGCACAGAAAATCAAGGGAGATGCGAAGAAGGAATTCTCGAACGGGCTTGATTTTGCTAGTCGGACAAAGCGCATCATGCTCCACCCCCAATTCGAAAATTTGCCCTTTTCTAAGCCTCAAAAAAATGAACCCACAGAAAGGTATGAACAGCTAATTAGGCTGGTCGATAGCTTCAAAGCCATGCCACGCCAGGCTTTTGAGCAGGCTTTTCGCGACTCTCCAATGTTTGAGGGATTGTTCCATTGCGAGTCATTCCGCGAGGTTTTGCAGAATGGAGAACAGGCTCTTGTCATCATTGAACACAAAATAACTGGGGAACTCTTAGCGAGCGCCATCAGCAAAAAATTTCCCGAATTTCCCTGCGAATGCCTGATTTTCACGAGCAAACTCAATACTCCGGAAAAACGCGATGAAACCTTGCGTTTGTTTAAGGATACTACGGGTCCAAGAAGGGCTAGGCTGCTTATTCTTAGCGTCAAACTAGCCATTGGCATGAACTTACCCCAAGCTTTCAAGATTTTCCGCTTAGCGATGATGTGGAATCCCTCTAAAGAAGATCAAGCCGAGGCACGAGCTTTGCGTGCGGGCAATCCGGGCGTACGCACGATTGTGGAGTTAGTTTATCATCTCTTTTATTTTGCCCATTATAAAGCGGTGCAACGCGTCAAGCGGGCTTGGGAATTGTTTTTATGGAATGAGAGTCCTAACCCCCTAGACCAATTTAAGTTATGGTGTGAGGTGTTGCGTGCGATGTGCTACCAATCCTCCCTTAACAAGACCAAAAACATCGAAGCGACCGACACGATGATGATCGAGGTGGATAAGCATATCACCCATTTGAGCGAACATCTCCAAGAAGAGGGTGTCGAGGACGCTAATCAAAGGCTAAAGGAGCTGCTCCAAAAAGCGACGCCGCCAGTCGAAATTGTACAGCCAAAAATTGTCGAAGCGGCTTCCGACAATAGTTGTTACCTGAGTGCAGCACTGACTGCGCTCTCTGCTTCCCGTGCCTTCTTGCAGGTTCTCAAGCAAAATCATGAGCACCCTGTTTTCCGCTCGATGCAGAACGTGTTTTTAGGTCAACCTCCCATGGCTGAACTCTTAAAAGCTGTCGCGCAATTGCGTGAGACCCTCTTTCAATCGGGTATCCATCCCGACCTTAGAGGCAATGTCTATGGCCAATACGATGCGGCAACAGCAGTGGAGGCGCTCTTGTCCTCTGCTGGTTATGCTCTCGAATTCGATGTCGAACTTTCAGGAAGACGTCTGGAACAGCCTGAAGTCTTGCGCATCATCCCCGTGGGCATTGAAGGGGATACACCGCATATCCAGGGGCTTATCAATGCTTTCTTCACGGAGCGCTACGAAGATAAGGTGATTTCGCGTCGCCTCCGCCAAGCCCCTCCTTTCTTCGTGACCCAGCTTAAGCGCAGCGCAAACTCCATTGCTGTCGCTTTTCCAGCAGATGGGATCATCGGCCTGCCAGGTCACATCCGGTATCGTCTCACTGCCTGTGTGAACCATTTTGGCGAATCACTTCACTCAGGTCACTACATGGCCAAAGTTCGAACCCCGCAGGGCTGGTTGCACATCGACGACCATCGCGTCATGGAAGAGCCCGTCTCCTGGGGCGAACAGGAATCCTACCTCCAAGTCTGGGAACGTTATTAGTTCATAATAGTAATCGCACAAGAAAAAGTTGCGCGAAAACCCCAAATCGCGCAACTTTAATGAAGAAATATTGCGCGAAAGATCGTTTGCGCAAAAAAAATGAGTTGCGATGCCCTCCAAAAAATTCACATCTAAGCTCGAAAACTTGATGAATATCATCGAAAAAAAACCTACTGGTGCGTCCCGTGAAGAGTTGATGAATTCTCTAACAGAAACAATACCTAAAAGGACTTTGCAGTATCGCCTATCAAACCTAATTAAATCCGGACTTTTAAGACATGAGGGTGCCGGGCGGAGTGTTAGGTATTTTCCAACGGACCTTTCCATAATTCCATTTTCAATTGAAGCTCAAGAAGTTAAAAAGCTCATCTCGGCCCCCATACAATTGCGTCAGCCTGTAAGTTATAGAAGGGAATTTTTAGATTCATATGAACCAAATAAAACATTTTATCTCCCAGAACAAGTTCTTGAAAAACTGCCAAAGTTGGGGGGTGGAGTAGAGAAAGGTCGTCCCGCTGGAACATATGCCAGAAAGGTTTACCAACGTTTGTTGATTGATCTATCTTGGAATTCGAGTCGCTTAGAAGGGAACACGTACTCTCTTCTCGAAACGGAAAGGTTACTGGCAACTGGGGAAGAAGCCCTTGGGAAAGATAAGATGGATACTCAAATGATTCTGAACCATAAAGAAGCCATTGAATTTATCGTGGATATGGCTGAAGAGGTTGATATTAACCGATTCACAATTTTGAATATTCATGGACTCCTTTCGCATGATTTGCTTTTAGATCCAAAAGCGTGTGGGCGACGAACAATGCCTCAATTAATCGAAGAATGCTTTCAACTGATCATTCGAAAAGCTACAGTAATCAAGAATCCATTTGAACAATCATTTTTTTTGATGGTCCATTTGCCTTATTTACAACCTTTTCTGGATGTTAATAAGAGAGTGTCTCGCCTCGCTGGAAATATTCCTTTCATTCGAGAAAATTTGAGCCCCCTTTCATTTGTCGATGTGCCTGAATCTGATTACATACAAGGCTTACTTGCAATTTATGAATTTAATAGAATCGAACTCTTTCGCGATGTTTTTGTTTGGGCTTATGAGCGATCGGCTTCTCTTTATTTAGCCACCCTTGAAGCAATCGGACAGCCTGATCCTTTTCGTGTTCGCTATCGCGATCTTATCCGACGAGCTGTTTTAGAAGCTGTTCAAAACAAAATGAACAAGCTCGAAGCCTCCCAATTTATTTCAAAGCTTGCCAATGAGAACATATCCTCTGAGGATAGAAACCGTTTTATTGAGATTGTGGAGGTTGAAGTTAATAGTTTGCATGAAGGAAATTTTGCAAGGTTTAGAATACGTCCTTCCGAGTTTTTCGAATGGCAGAAAGAATGGGATAAAAGTTAACAGTGAAAGCTCAAACCTGTAGATTCTTTTCGAAGTCATCCTCGGAGAGGATGGTGATGCCGAGGGAGCGGGCTTTGTCGAGCTTGGAGCCGGGGGAGTCCCCTGCGACAATGAAGTCGGTCGTTTTTGTGACAGAATCGGAGAGCTTGCCCCCCTTTTTCTTAATTTGGGCGGCAGCTTCTGAGCGCGTGTACTTTTGGAGCGTTCCCGTGAGGACAAATGTTTTGCCATGGAAAGGATGCCCTTTTGAACTCGTCACCTCGATCTTCTTGGGATGGACTCCAGAATCCAAGAGGCGTTGCACCTCGTCTTGGTGCTCAGGGTCGGCAAAGAAGCCCACGAGGGAGTCTGCCACGATATCGCCGATGCCTTCGATTTCTAGCAGCTCTTCTTTGCTCATTTTTTGCAGAGCTTGGATGGAACCGGTGCGCTGGGCGAGGTCTTCGGCCGTGCGGGCGCCGATGTGCTGGATCCCGAGTGCCATGATAAAGCGCTCCAAGGGGACGCTTTTCGATTGATCAATGCTCGTCAGTAGGTTGTGGATCGCTTTATCCTTAAAACCCTCCAGCTGGCCGATCTCTTTTGCGGTGAGCTGATAGATATCCGAAGGTCGACTGACAAAGCCCTTGTCCACGAGTTGTTCCACGACCCTGACCCCCATGCCATCGATATCCATGGCAGGCTTGCTGGCAAAAAACTGAATGCGCCTCACCGATTGCTCAGGACAGCCTTTGCGATTAGGACAGCGCACCGCAACTCCTTTCGCCTCTCTGACTACTAGTGTTCCGCAGGCAGGACAGTGCTCTGGCATCTTCCAGGGGTGCGAATGCGAACCTCGCTTATCATGCAAAACTTCAACCACTTTGGGGATGACATCGCCCCCCTTTTCAATCGTGACAAAGTCGCCGACGCGAATGTCCTTGCGCTTTACCTCATCTTCATTGTGCAAGGTTGCCCGGGCAATGGTGCTGCCCGCCACATAAATGGGCTCTAATTCTGCAACAGGAGTCAAAACCCCTGTCCGCCCCACCTGCACCGTGATCTCTTTGATGCGCGTTGTGGCTTGTTCAGCGGCAAATTTATAAGCGACAGCCCAGCGCGGATTTTTTGCCGTATTGCCCAAGCGCTGCTGATCGCGTAAATCATCCAACTTGACCACGACGCCATCGATATCAAAAGGCATGTGCGGTCTATCCTTTCGCACCTTCTCTGCAAAAGCCCAGATTTCATCCAAATTATGACACTTGGCTAAGTGGTGAAGGGTTGGCAGGCCAAGCGATTTAAGGAATGCATGCGTTTCATATTGGCTCGTCACGGAATGGGAAGAATCCTCTGCCAAGCCATAAAACACCACCTGAAGGCCGCGCTTGGCTACAATGCGAGGGTCGAGAAGTTTTAGAGATCCTGCGGCAGCATTGCGTGGATTGGCCCAGAGGGCACTTTCTGCTGTAGCGCGCTCTTTGTTGTGCTTTTCAAAGACCGCGTGAGGCATAAACACTTCTCCTCGGATCTCCAGCTTCTCCGGAACATGCTTGCCATAGAGGTGTAGGGGCAAGGAACGAATCGTGCGCATATTGGCCGTAATGTCATCCCCTCTTTTGCCATCTCCTCGCGTGACGCCTTCAGTAAAGCGCCCTTTTTCATAATGGGCCGTAATGGCGACGCCATCCATTTTAAGCTCGCAAGAAAACAGCACCTCTTGCTTTTCCAAAAGCTTATGCATCCGTTTCACGAAGTCGGCGAGCTCATCTTTGCTATAAGTGTTGGCGAGGGAAAGCATCGGGATGCGATGCAGCACTGTCTCAAACCCTTTGGAGGGTGTTTCCCCTACTCGTTGCGTGGGTGATGAGGGTGTCACCCAATCGGGATGTTCTTTTTCGATCTGCTCCAGTTTTTTAAGCAGGTGATCGAACTTCTCATCGCTGATGATGGGAGACCCTTCATAATACAGCTTATTGTGCTTCCAGATCTCTTCGCATAAGGTTTCGTATTCTACTCTTGTCATGTGTCACACTTGAAATATCATCGTCGCAAGCGGGGCGAGTTGGATTTTCACTCCCACAGAGCGCCCTTCGCTATCTTTTACAATCTCGGGGTTTTTGTTGAGTTTACCCGACCCTCCATAGCGCTGATCATCGCTATTGAAGATCTCCTCAATGCCATGGAGGCCTTGCAGCTTTAGGACATATTCGCCATGGAAAGTGGGGGTAAAATTGTGCACGCAGAGAATACGGTCCCACGACCCTTTGCGCAGATAGCTAATCACGCTGTTTTGGCGATCTTGGAAATCGACCCACTCGAAGCCGGTATAGGTGAAGTCGCGCTCCCAAAAGCAGCCACGGCTTAAGTAGAGGTGGTTGATCTCTTTCACCATCTTGTGGACGCCTGCGTGGGTGGGAAATTGCAACAAAAACCACTCGAGTTCCACTTTGCAATACCATTCATTCCATTGGGCAATTTCTCCTCCCATAAAGAGCAGCTTCTTGCCTGGCTGACACATCATGTAGCTGATGAGCAAACGCGTATTGGCAAATTTTTGCCAGAGGTCTCCTGGCATTTTGCTTATTAAGCTGCCCTTGCCATGGACGATTTCGTCATGGGAAAGCACCAACATAAACCTCTCTGAATAGGCGTAGAGCTGACCAAAGGTGAGGTCATTGTGGTGGTAATGGCGGAAAAACATGTCCTTAGAAAAATAGCGCAGGGTATCGTTCATCCAGCCCATATTCCACTTGAGATCAAATCCCAAGCCCCCTTCTTCGACAGGGTGAGTCACGCCTGTAAAACTCGTCGACTCTTCGGCAATCATCAAAATGCCGGGGAAGTGGGTGTGGGCTACAGAATTGGTGTGCTTAAAGAATTCAATCGCATCGAGGTTTTCTTTGCCACCATAGGGGTTAGGGATCCATTCGCCCTCATTGCGTCCATAATCGAGGTAGAGCATCGAAGCGACGGCATCAACGCGCAAACCATCCACATGCATGGCATCAAACCAGTATAAAGCATTGGCAATTAGATAGTTAGAAACCTCTTTGCGCCCAAAGTTAAAGATGTAGGTATTCCAGTGGGGGTGAAAGCCTTGCCGCGGGTCTTCATGCTCATAAAGGGCTGTGCCATCGAAACGCCCGATCGAAAAATCATCCGTGGGAAAATGCCCTGGCACCCAATCTAAAAGAACTCCAATCCCTTGCTTGTGGAAATGGTTGACAAACCATTGAAAGTCCTCTGGCGTGCCGTGGCGGCTAGTCACTGCATACATTCCCGATACCTGATAGCCCCACGACTCATCCAAGGGGTGTTCTTGGATAGGCATGAGTTCCACATGCGTGTAGCCCATTTCTTTGCAATACTGTGCAAGCTCCACAGTAAGCTCGCGATAATTTTTAAAGGCCGGACCATTCTTCTTCCAAGACCCCAGGTGAACCTCGTAGACATTGATGGGTTGGGGCTTGCCATGCTCTTCG
>Ga0206912_1094_pt1 | contig 25838 bp, 25 predicted proteins | sample Alteio_BWOrgHeat_75_FD_152933 | JGI IMG/M metagenome (GOLD analysis project Ga0206912, IMG submission 152933) | Enriched cells from forest soil in Barre Woods Harvard Forest LTER site, Petersham, Massachusetts, United States -... | ecosystem: Environmental > Terrestrial > Soil > Temperate forest >... | reverse complement strand
AGGGAAATACCACCCTTCGCCTTCGCCAACATCGTCCTGATAGGTGCGAAGGTTTTGATCCACAGAGGTGACTCGCGCTCGTCCTTTCAGCATATAGGCCCACTCTCCCTCTTTATGCCAATGCATCTCCCGAATAGAGCCCGCCGTAAGACGCATGTTGACGCCAGCGATCTCCGTAGCTGTCGGCAGTTCGCGGACCGTCGTCTGCCGAGCCCAACCGCCTTCAGAAATTCTGTTGTAGCTGTCGCAAAATGACCATCTGAGACTGGGAAGATTTCCGTGATCGGTGGGCGGCGGCAGCACTCGATCCCGGCTTTGAGCTTCACGCGCAGGATTTTTTGGGCCAAGGACAGATGCTCCCTCTTTACCGCGAATGGGTTCAACAGGATGAGATTTGGATTTGGGACTTTTTCGAGTCATGGGTAGTTCCTTCTATGGATGCGTGAATATACAAAAACTTTTCTTTAAATGCACAGCTTGGGCACTCCCTGGGAGTGCAGCTTTTGATTACAAGTCAGTGAGTTTGACTCAATTGGGAAAAGGGAATAGAAAGAAATTTAACGGGAAAAGTGGGGTAGTACATGGCTAAAAAACTTGCTGGAAAGGTTGCTGTAGTCACAGGTGCATCTAAAGGAATAGGGGCTGGCATTGCCAAAGAATTTGCAAAGGAGGGAGCATCAGTTATTGTTAACTATTCCTCGAGCAAAAAGGGAGCTGAACAAGTCGTATCTGAAATTATTAAAAATGGTGGAAAAGCGCTGGCTATTCAAGCCAATGTCTCAAATCCTAAGGATATTCAGAGACTTTTTTTAGAAGCCAAAGCTGCTTTTGGGAAGATCGATATTTTGGTCAATAATGCAGGAGCGTATGAATTTGCCCCTCTCGAAGCGATTACATTAGAGCATTATCACAAGATGTTTGATTTAAACGTTATGGGATTGCTTTTAGTAACTCAAGAAGCAATAAAACACTTTGGACCATCCGGAAGCATAGTAAACATAAGTTCTATTGTTAGCACAGCAGCTCCTGCGAACAGTGCAGTATATAGTGCGAGTAAAGCAGCTGTTGATGGGATAACTAAGTCTTTAGGAAAAGAGCTTGGCCCCAGAAATATTCGGGTCAACAGTGTCAATCCTGGAATGGTTGAAACAGAGGGCACTGAAACTGGGGGATTTTTGAGCGGTGATTTTCGTACAAATACTCAAGCTCAGACTCCGCTCGGAAGGATTGGTCGTCCCATAGACATTGCTCCAGCGGTCCTATTTCTTGCTTCCGATGATGCTTCTTGGATCACTGGCGAAACGCTGGTGATCGCTGGAGGATATAGGTAAAAATAATATTTGACACATCTTTGATGATCGACCTATGTTGAGATTTAGATGTACAGAGGGAGTGTTATGAATAACAAGTACACGGACTTTTTAACTCCGCAAAATTGCGCAATTACTCTCATTGATTTTCAACCAGCGATGTTTTTTGGTGTTCAGAGCCATGATCGTATTACCATTCAGCATAATGCTGCTGTTTTGGCAAAGACTGCGAAACTCTTCAAAATTCCAACTGTTCTTTCAACGGTTGCTTCAGATTCCTTCAGCGGCCCTTTAGCTCCTGAAATCACCTCTGTGTTGCCAGAGCTTAAAATTATTGATCGCACATCTATCAATGCCTGGGTTGACGCCAACTTCCGAAAGGCCATAGAGGCAACAGGACGTAAGAAAATAGTGGTCGCGGGACTTTGGACCGAAGCTTGTGTGCTATTCCCTACTTTAGAAATGCTTAAAGCAGGAATGCAAGTGTATGTTCCAACCGATGCTTGCGGGGACATATCAAAAGAGGCCCACGAGCGAAGTGTTGAACGACTGATTCAAGCGGGCGCAGTGCCCATTACCTCACTGCAGTTTCTCTTTGAGCTGCAGCAAGATTGGGCCCGAGGTGAAACCTATAACGGTGTTATGGAGATCTTAAAAGCTGAATCTCCCTACGGCATTCAGGTTTCTTTCTCGAAATGGGCTCTAGGGACTGTGCATAAATAAATTGATGGTGAAAGCCATGACGAATGAATCTCTCGATTTAGTTTTGTTTAACGGCAAAATTACAACGCTTGATCCCCAAAAACCAGAAGTCTCCGCCATTGGTATTAAAAATGGAACTGTTTCAGCTATTGGCTCAGATGGGGATGTCAAAAAACGAGCTGATAAAAGCACGCAACAGATTGATTTGAAGAAGAGACGTGTTATTCCAGGGCTCAACGACTCTCATTTGCATTTGATTCGAGGGGGCCTTAATTACAATATGGAGCTAAGATGGGATGGAGTTCCCTCTCTTGCCTATGCTTTGGAAATGTTAAAACAACAAGTCCGCCGCACTCCAGCCCCTCAATGGGTACGAGTGATAGGGGGTTGGACCGAGTTTCAATTTGTAGAGAAGAGAATGCCCACACTCGAGGAGATCAATGCTGTTTCACCGGATACTCCAGTCTTTATTCTTCACCTCTATGATCGCGCTATACTCAATGCAGCGGCTTTGAGGGCTGTTGGCTACACGAAGGAGAGTCCTGATCCCGTTGGAGGGCGCATTGAACGGGATAAAAATGGAAATCCAACGGGCATTCTTATAGCCGAACCAAACGCACTCATTCTGTACGCGACGTTAGCCAAAGGGCCCAAGCTCGCTTTGGCAGATCAGATCAATTCTACACGCCATTTTATGCGTGAACTCAACCGTTTAGGCCTGACGAGCGTTATTGACGCAGGAGGGGGCTTCCAGAACTATCCCGACGACTACCAAGTGATTGAAGAATTGCACAAAAATGATCAGCTCACCATTCGGATAGCCTATAACTTGTTTACCCAAAAGCCTGGCGGCGAGCTAGCCGATTTTCAGAAGTGGTCTAAAATGGTCACGCCCTATTCTGGAGATGGGATGTACCGTCAAAATGGCGCTGGAGAGATGCTTGTATTTTCAGCCGCAGATTTTGAAGACTTTCTCTATCAAAGGCCCGACATGCCCTCCAACATGGAAGGAGACCTTAAAAAGGTGATCCGCTTTCTCGTTGAAAACCGTTGGCCATTTCGGTTGCATGCAACCTACAATGAGACAATTAATAGAGCATTAAACGTCTTTGAAGAGATCAATCGTGAAGTGCCCTTCAAAGACTTACGTTGGTTTTTCGACCATGCAGAAACAGTTACGGATGGAAACTTAGAAAGAATTAAAGCTCTCAACGGTGGAATAGCCATTCAACACCGCATGGCGTATCAAGGCGAATATTTTATTAATCGTTATGGGAAGGAAGCGGCTAAAAGAAGCCCGCCCATTCGTAAAATGCTCGAGATGGGCATTCAAGTAGGCGCCGGAACCGATGCGACTCGCGTGGCAAGTTACAACCCATGGATGTCTCTTTATTGGATGGTGACGGGCAAGACAGTTGGCGGGACGGCTCTTTATGGGGATGAAAATAAGGTTGAGCGATTAGAGGCTCTACGCCTGTATACGCTTGGAAGCGCTCAACTTTCCCGCGAAGAAAATAGCAAGGGAACTCTTTCAACTGGCATGTATGCTGATATGGCTGTCTTGTCGGAGGATTACTTTACTGTTCCTGAAGATTCTATCAAAAACATCACTTCCTTGATGACAATTCTGGGGGGTAGAGTCGTTTATGCTGCTGATGAGTTCAAGGAACTTGACCAAGGTAAAGAATTACCTGTGAGCCCTGATTGGTCTCCTGTCCGTCATTATGGTGGTTATTATAATCCAACCAAACACGATTTTTGCTCCTGCAATGGTAATCAGGCAAAGAAGGCTCCCCTTGATTCCTTATTAGGATTGACTTGCAGGGACACAACTCCCTTGAATCCTTGGTCCTTAGGCTGTGACTGTTTTGCCTATTAGATCTATTCCCAAAAGCATGTGAAAGCTGATACAATGCTGACAAATACATAGAAGATCTAAACCAATGTCTATAATTAAAACAGAACGCTTAATACTCAGACCATGGCGAGCAGAGGATTTAGAGCCCTTTGCAAAGCTCAATGCTGACCAGCGAGTCATGGAACATTTTCCAGCTACTCTCAGCAGAGAGGAGAGCGATGAAATGGCAAAGCGAATGCAAGCACGAATTGAAGAGAGGGGCTGGGGATGGTGGGCCGTATCTGTTCCAGGCGTCGCAGAATTTATCGGCTTTATAGGCCTAAATGCATTTGACAAGGCAACGTTTCCCGTTCATTTTTCACCTAATGTCGAAGTGGGATGGAGATTGGCGTTTGAGTATTGGGGCAAGGGCTATGCAACTGAAGGTGCGAAGGCGTGCCTCAAGTATGGATTTGAAGTAGTAAACTTACCAGAAATCGTCTCCTTTACCGCATGCCAAAACCTGCGTTCTATGGCGGTTATGGAAAAGATTGGGATGCATCGAGATCCCAAGGGGGACTTCAACCATACCAAGCTGCCCACTGACCACAAGCTCTCAAGACATGTGTTGTATCGTCTCAGCCGCCAGGCGTGGCTAAATAAACCATTTTCGAATGAAGAATAGCCTCTTTGGTTGTAACGTTCGATAAGGGGTACTATGCATGAACAAACAAGTGTACAGTCTTATCTTCGGCTTCTTTTTGCTTTTCAATTCATTTGCACGTGCTGATGCCGGCAAGTTGGTAATATAAATTCTAGCTGTTTAACTATAACTCATTTTTGTTCAATTAGCTGTTGCATGGATTTATCATTATTTTTTTGAGCGAACAGCAGCGCTGACTGACCCCAGTAGTCGTTAATATTATTGTCAGCCCCATTGTTGAGCAGATACTGTGCAATTTCTAAATTGCCCGACTGCGCTGCCTGCATTAAGGGAGTGTATCCTGCAAAATCATACACATTGATTTCGGCTCCATGTTTCAGCAGGAGCTTAACAAACTCTAACTGGCCAGAAGTTACTGCCACGGATAAGGGCGTATTGTATAAGGCATCCCGCTCATTGGCATCTGAGCCATCAGCAAGCAGCTGTCGGGCTTTAGCAATATTGCGAGAAAGGATAGATTGTATTAAGGGAGTTGGATCAGAGCCTTTGGTGACTACGTTCCAAGCAGCACCGAGTGATCCTGCACCCTTTGGACCTGTAAACATCGGAATATCAATCTTTAGTTCATGAAGCGTATGTACGAGGCGGTTTCCATATGCATCAATGTTCCCGCCAGTAAAGACTATAGCGGTTGGTGTTCCCCAACTTTTTTCTGGGGAGACACTGCTAAATCTAAGTACTTTTGATTCAATAAAAGCCTTCCACCGAGAGGCAAATTCAATCCAAGTCCGATCGTCGATACTCCCGCCCTGTTTGGCCGGTATCTGATCAAATCCAAAGCAGGAACTACAAGCTTCCCAAACACATTGTCCAGTACGAGGCTCTTGGGCATACCATGGTCCGTAACCAAAAAATTTATAAAAGTCTTCGAGGTTTCTCACGTTATGGCGATTATCCGTAAAACCAAAACCGACTCCAGTACCGACAGAGAAGTTCCAAATAGGCCCTTTAGGTAGCTCAGATTTTAACGTGTTAAGCGAGGCGACTAAATGGGATGCCCCATCATCAATGCATCTGATTTTATTTGCTGGAAGCTTGAACAGAATCGATATATCGCTTGTATCAAGTGGGGTACGGCGCAGCTTATAGAGTCCTGAGAGTGAAAAACCAAAGAGGTATCCCGATCTGATTTCTTCGTCTAAATCTTTGCCTGTAACCTTCTTCATATGTGTTCTGATCCAATCACGAACTTCAAATTCGATCGGACATTTCTCAAGCTGAGCTTCAGGTTCAACCCAACTCATTGTCCCACTGTTTTTGTCATAGGAGAGAAGAGCTGTTTTGAGTCCGCTGCCGCCTAAATCAAAAGTGCGGATATACACTACTTGGTCTGAAGATGCACGATGAACAAAGAAAAAGAGTGCGCAAAGTGAAATTAAAAGGATAAGTACTGTGAAAGCTTTACGCATAGTATCCTCGAGCCATTTTTGGATGTAAAAAGCCCAAAAGTCTTAAGAAGAGCGCATTATGTAAATTTATGCCAATTTTGTACATTTTCATTTAGGGTGGAGAGCTTGCGGCATCGCCTGATTTTGCTGAATCAGCTCTTCCATGCGATGGTCATTATTGGTACGTGCGATGAGCCTTGCTGTTCGATCCCATGAATCTTCTGCATCGACATGAGCTCCTTTTTCGAGCAGATATTTGGCTATTTCATGATTACCAGACTGAACAGCTAGAAATAGAGGAGTTCGGCCGCCAAAATCATATTCGTTGATATCGGCTCCCTGTTTTAAAAGGAGTTTAACTATTTCTAATTGGCCTGTAGTAATAGCTGCTGACAGGGGAGTATTGCCTAATGCATCCAGTTCATTCACATCCGATCCATGAGCAAGAAGTTGTTCAGCCTTTGCAGCATTCTGAGAAAGGATAGATTGTAGTAAGGGGGGTTGATCAAAGCCTTTATTGACTGTGTTCCAGGCAGCCCCCAACAATCCAGCATTCTTGGGGCCTGTATATACTGGGATAGTAATCTTCAATTCATGAAGCTTGTCTACAAGGCGATTACCGTAGGTATCTATAAAGCCGCCTGTAAAGACTATAGCTGTTGGTATTCCCCAAGACTTATCTAGAGAACCTGTTTTGTCCGCTCCAAGTACTTGAGATTGAATATACGCTTTCCAGCGCGAGGCAAACTCAAGAAATGCGCTCTCATCTGCAACTCCACTATTGTTTGCTACTATCTGATCAAATCCAAATTGCGATCCACATGCCTTCCAGACACCCAATCCGGTACCAGGCTCTGTGACCATCCACGGGGCGCAACCAAAAAATTTAAACAGATCAGAGAGGTTTCGGATAGTATGATTGCTATCCGTAAAGGCAGTACCAACACCAGTACCTATGGAGAAATTCCAAATAGGGCCTTTGGGAAGATCTTTTAATGTGTTCAGTGATGCAACTAAATGAGCAGCGCCATCATCAATGCATCGGACTTTATCGTGCGGGAGCCTGAATAGGAGTGACAAATTGGTTGTTGAAAGCGGCTTAGAGCGGCGGAGCTTGTTGAGACCCGCAAGTGAAAATCCAAATTCATACCCCGATCGAATTTCTTCATCCAATTTTTTATTCAAAAGCTCTTGCATTCGGGAACGGATCCAAAGGTCTGGTTCCATGTAATCGGGACATTTCCCAAGCTGTGATTTTGGTTCAATCCAGGTCATTGTCTGAGTGCTTTTGTCAAAGGAAAGGAGGGCTGTTTTGAGTCCGCTGCCTCCTAAATCATACACACGGACATAAGTCCTTTGACTCGAAGGAGCATATCGAACTTTGATAAAATATATGAGAGCGCAAAGAGAGAGTACAAAGATAACTACGGTAAAGAATCTACGCATGTTTCTTAGCCTATGTCTTTTTTGAGGTAAATTTTAGAACAATCATGGGGTGCGGTTTTGGTTTGGGGATGGTCTTATAGCTCTTTTCAAATTGGCCTTGTGTGTATTGAGTTACAACCTTCTCCCAAAAATCAATAGCTGCTTTGTTCTCAGGTATTTGCGTTGTCTCCCATGTTCCGGGAAATTGGTTGAAGATTTGCTCTGCAACAAAGCGTCCAACCCCTTTGCCTTGAAATTTAGAAACGACAAAAAACTCACCTACATTCCAATCAACATCGGGTGTGCTTCCAACCTTATTGATCAAAACAAAGCCCGCAAGCTCTCCATCCACTTTGATTAAAAATGCATGGCGTTCAGGGTCTTCAGTGTATGAGCTCAAATCGATGCACTCAAAAACGCCACTGGCTGGGGTCTCCCAAGTGGGCAGAAAACCGCAATACCTCGACATATCGTAAATGTAGAAGCGTCCTAGGTTTTGGATGGTATCCTTGTCGCTCTTTGTTGCTTTAGAGAGGGTGATTTTCATTTGGGATCTATCTTGTATTTTAATTGGCAGCTACTCACTTGAATTCTTGGTCATTCGACTGTGACTATTCCCTACTTAAGGCAGGAATTATAGACGATGGGGAGGATAACCATCTTACTGCTTTAGGTTCAACTCGGCTATATCAAATTCTCTTCGTTGGTTTGTATTCTTGAATCCAACCTTTAAGTCAGGAAAGTCAATAATTTATAGTAAATCATTTTTTCACTTAAAATAATATATTTGCAGTATAATAAAAGAGAGGCGTGAGGAGGTAAGCCTATGGGTATTAATGGATCATTAGGTGGTAACTTCCAACAGAACACGTATGAATATTGCAAAAATCTTGATGATAAAAAGGTCAAAGATTTAAGCGCCCATGATGTTAGCAAATTATTAAAGTGTGTAAAAAATTTGTTAAAGGATATGGGTGATCTCGACGTTGACCAGACATATGTGCTTAAAAAAGCTATTTCATTATTAAAAGATAATCCTGCTGTAAAAGGCGATGAAAAATTACAAAGTAAAATTGAGAAACGCAATAATACTATTAATACTCTTTCTAAATCAGTCATATTGAAGGAACGAGATGTTTCTTATACAGATATGATTACATCTTCACTTAATCCTTCTTATGCAACTCGTAAAGCTGGAGATAGGGGAGAACTCTTCATGTCGTTGCAGGAAAAGATGTCGACGATGAAGGCATTGGGAGGTGAGAGGCGAAGTGTTACAGGAGAACATGGACTGAAGATTGATGGGGTCTTATTTACTGTCGATAATTTTGCAAAGGCAATCGAAGAGAAAGGCGGGAAGTTCGTTACTCTAACGATAGGAACCGAAGATCAGCAAAAAACTCTATCTGCTATTCAAATTGATCCTTCCAAATCTGCAAAGCTCTTGGATGCAATGGGGAAAATGGAAATTTTAAAGGCAGGATGGGAACGCGTTAAAGTAGGAAACATTGAATTTATCGTCAAACAAGAGGACGTGGATTCTGTCAAAAACTCGGTTAATCTAAACATTAAAGAGAGAGATTTTAAAAAAGGAGTTGATCGACCAACAATGTTGATCAGTCCAGGTAAAGATGGAAATTATGAATTTTATTTAAAACAAGTAGCCTCTCTTGCGATGGAGGGAGTCAATGTCCGGCTCTATAATTACACGGGTCAAGGAGAAAGCGAAGGGGAAGAGGTAACTGACCAATCTCGTCTACAAGACATTCGAGCCGTTTATGAGGATTTAAAAAAAGAAACACGAGAAGATTTGATCATTTTGCAAGGAGTTTGTGTAGGAGGTGGGCCTACATCTGATTTAGCAGCAAAAATTACCGCATCAGGGCGAGATGCAAACATTATGCTTGTCAAAAGCCCCTCTAACTATTTGGAAGTTGGAAAGATGGTCACTAAAGGTTGGTTAAACTCAATAATTGATTCGTACGCTGAAAATTTATATATCCCCCGCTATGAAGTTTCGGAGAACTTAAAACTAGTAAAAGGTCACAAACTACTTATTATTCCTAAAGAGGATGATTTTGCAAATAAAAAGCATAAAACAGCCAACATCTCAAGTTTGATGGTGCACCACAGAGAAGAAGACCTTCTCAAGGTTATCGAGCCAACTGGCAAGCATAACTATTCCTGGAACAAAGATGAGCCAACGAAAAAATCTATGGTTGATTGGATTGGAGATGTTTGTACTAAGCGAGGCGCAAAGTTGCAGCCCGTAATGGAGATTAATAAGTTAAGCGAGACTTCAGCCCCGTAAGCAAAGACTGCTGGCTGATACACAACGTGTGTTCTAAATTATATCGAATATCAGAGGACTGGTTGTAACTTTGTATCCCGTTTAGTACAAACGTCTGCAATCCAGCTTATTATTTCAACTCTTGTTGGCTCATCTTTGTTCCAGGAATAGTTATGCTTGCCAGTTGGCTCGATGACCTTGAGAAGGTCATTATTTTTGTGCTGCAACATCAAACTTTCGATGTTGGCTAATTTATGCTTTTTATTTGAAAGATCATCCTCTTTAGGAAGAACGAGCAGTTTGTGACCTTTTACTAGTTTTAAGTTCTCCGAAACTTCGTATCGTGGGATATATAAATTTTCAGCGTACGAATCAATTATTGAGTTTATCCAACCTTTGGTCATCATTTTCGCAACTGCCAAATAGTTAGAGGGGCTTTTAATAAGCATAAGATTTACATCGCGTCCGGAGGATGTAATCTTAGCCGCTAGATCGGATGTTGGGCCAGCTCCGACACTAATTCCTTGCAAAATGATAAGATCTTCGGATGTTTGTTGTTTTACGTCATCATAAACGGCTCGAATGTCTTGTAGACGAGACTGGTCAGTTATCTCTTCCCCTTCACTTTCGCCTTTGCCAGTGTAATTATAGAGCCGGACATTGACTCCTTGCATCGCGAGGGCCGCTACTTGATGTAAGTAAAATTCATAATAGCCCTCTTGACCTGCACTGATGACTACTATTGGACGATTAATTCCCTGTTTAAATTCTTTATCGGTGATTTGAAGATCCGTCGAGTTTTTCACAGGATCTACGTCCTCTTTCTTGACGATAAATTCTTTGTCCCCTACTTTGACGCGTTCCCATCCTGCCTTAAACATTTCCATTTTTTCCAAAAGATCTATGAGCTTTTCAGATTTGGAAGGATCAATTTGAATAGCAGATAGAGTTTTTTGGTTCTCTTTGGCACCTATTGTTAAAGTAACAAATTTCCCCTGGTTGTCTTCGATAGATTTTGCAAAAGTATCGACAGTAAATAAGATTCCATCAATCTTCAGTCCATGCTCTCCTGTAACATTTCGCCTCTCACCCCCCAATGCCTTCATCGTCTCCATCTTTTCCTGCAAGTCCATAAAAAGTTTGTCTTTATCTGAAGATTTGCGGGTTGCATACGAAGGATTGAGTGGAGATAGGATCCAATCTGTATAAGAGACCGTTCGATCTTTTAAAATCATGGATTGAGAAACTTTGTCAATCAAAACCTGGGTATCTTTAATTTTATTTTTCACCTCGTTATTGTCAGCAATACTTGAAGTATGGTCTAACAATTCAACAGCTCGCTTAAAATAATAGGTCTCTTCTACAGTGAGTGACTGATCATCTAGGGCTTTATCGATATTCTGTAATATTTTGTTGACGTCGTTTGAAGTTAAGTTAGTGATTTCTTTTTTGCTTAATTGCTTGCAGAATTGATACACATTATTTGTTAAATCATAGTGCTTGTCTATTTTCATGGAGTCCTTTCAGGTCCTACAATTAGGTAAGAGCCCTTTTAACAGACCATAGCTTTTTCTATACTATTTGCGCCAGACCGAAGGTTGAGTGGCTAAATTACCAGGAGAGTTTTCTTTGTCTTACACCAATTAGGCGAGTAAAGTATCTTTATCTTGTCTAGTTGCTTTTGTTGTCTATCTTGTACTTTAATTGAACGAGTCCGCTTGGGTAGGATTGTGAAGAGATCAAACGGCATGGCAGCTCTTTTCGTATCACGTTAAAAAGTGGTATTCCTGACCCGAGGATTATAGGAATTATGGACAAAATGATAGTGTCAACCATTTGATACTCTAAAAATTGAGCAATGGTGACTCCTCCATCGATCCAGATGTGTTTGATTCCATCGGCGTGGAGCTTAAAAGCTAATTGTGCTACATCGCCATGATATAGCTCAGCTTCCTTTTTAACGGATTGCAAGCTGTTGCTCAGGACAACGACCCTTTTTCCTTTGTAGGGCCAATCGGTGACGCTTGAGGCCACTTCATAGGTTTTACGGCCAATAATCAAACTGTCAACACTGTCCAAAAACTCTTTAAACCCATAATCCTCGTCAAAACCGCCAACCTGGTCGAGCCAATCGAGACTTTGGTCTTTACGAGCGATATAGCCATCGATACTTGGAGCAATATAGATGGAGATTTGTGGGCGATTTTTTTGAATCATATGTAAGCTTATTTTAGTTAAGAACTGTATCCTGCTCGATCACAATTTTGCAAAGACGAGATTAGCTCATTAAACAACTTAAAGAGTGTTAATCACGTTTTATGAAGGAATAGGTTACTTGAGATATCCTGTCTATCTCATCTCCCGATTTCCATTATCCGATTAATATGGTAAAAACAGGGGATGAAGATCTTACTTACGGGAGCTAACGGATATATTGGATCACGCCTTCTTCCCCTTTTAGCGGGGGAAGGGCATGAAATATATGCTCTTGTGAGAAGCCGTTTTAAGATTGAAATCCCTGAGAAATTTAGATCTCAACTTCATGTCATCGAGGCAGATTTACTCATTCCTTCCTCTTTAGACAAAATCCCAACTGATATTGATGCAGCCTACTACCTAGTCCATTCGATGAGTGATTCACAGAAATTTTCTGAATTGGAAGAAGCTTCAGCGAAAAATTTCACAGATCGGATGAACAAGACGAATGCAAAACAGATCATCTACTTGAGCGGACTTGCAAATGAAGATTATCTTTCACGCCATCTAGCCTCTAGAAAAAAAGTGGGGGAGGTACTGAGAGAAGGGAAAGTTCCTGTGACCATTTTAATGGCTGGAATCATCATCGGAACAGGTTGTGCTTCTTTTGAGATCATTCGAGACTTAGTTGAAAAGCTGCCCATTATGATTGCTCCAAAATGGATTAAGAATTTAACTCAGCCGATCGCTGTGCGCGATGTCTTGACGTATCTAATGCTTGTTTTAGGCAATCCCTCTTGCTCCAATCAATCTTTTGAGATTGGAGGACCCGATGTAATGAGCTATAAAGAGCTGCTATTAAAATTCGCAGATATACGAGGATTGAAACGAAGGATCTTCACAGTTCCAGTCCTTACGCCGCGCCTTTCGTCCTATTGGCTCTATTTTGTGACGAGTACAAGCTTTTCTCTTGCACGCTTCCTCGTCGGAAGTCTCATTAACAATGCCGTTTGCAAAGAAAATCGGATCCAATTGCTTTTTCCTCAAAAACTTCTCACATATGAAGAAGCTGTTAAACTAGCCTTTACTTGCCCTCCAGCAGGGTTTTGACCAACAGTTGCCCCAGCCATTTTTCATATTCATCCGATGTCCATCCCTGTTCGACTACCAACATGCGGTACAGATCGCGTCCTGTGAAGGCCCAGAGGATATCGTGCGCTTTGGATGCGGTTAGTCCTTTTGGGAGAGATTTTTCGTCCTCCATCCTTTTGATGCCCTCTTCAAGACGTTCATAACGGCGTTTTTCTCTCTCATTTTCAAGCTCTTTGAATTCGGGAGCTAAAACAGATGCGCCACCGAATATACCCATTTGAGCTCTTTCGCCATCGTACATTTGCCGTGAAATTTTTGCGGCAAGCAAGAGGCGTGCTTTTGCTGATTTTGAACGTTTAACCTTCTCTACAAGAGCCAAACGCTGTTCCGTGGGAAGTGCTTCGTCCATGAGGGCGCGCAGGATTCCTCGTTTGGATTGAAAAAGCGCGTAAATAGTCGGGGCAGAGACTTGTGCAGCTGTTGCCAATTTTTCAATAGTCACAAACTCAAAGCCCTCTTTCTGGAAGAGTTTTTTTGCCGAGAGAAGAATACGGTTTTTTGTTTCAGCAGCCTGCACATTCCGGCTTTCTGAGTTATAGGCTCTTTTTTTTATGTTTGACATATTGGGTATAGTTTACTATAATGAATATCAGATAGCAAAAAAAATAAAAAGGAGAATTTTATGAATATAAATCCTGTAGAGATCATTGAAGAGTATTACACATCTCTTGCAAAGAAGAACGTACAGAGCATTGAGAAGTATCTGCATCCAGATGTTCGATTTATCGGGCCTTTAGATGTGGTGAAGGGAAAAAAATCAGTGCTTGAGGCGACGCAGAATTTTGCAGCTTTTTTTAAGACTCTGACGATACGAGCCAAGTTTGGTTCAAAAGACCAGGCGATAATAGTTTATGATGTCGATTTTCCAGAGCCTATGGGAAAAATTCGCTCAACTTCGCTCATGACTTTTAAAGATGGGCTTGTAACAGAGATTGAACTCTTTTACGATGGCCGTCCCGTTGAAAAGATGAAGAGCCAAATATTCTCTTAAGGAATATTGGATAGGGTGATCTCTTTACAAAGAGTTTGTTTAGAGATCATTCTCCTCTTTTCGCAATTCTGTTTCTTCTGGGCTAAGAGCCTCTTCTTCTTGGTAGTACTGTTCCTCTTCATTGTCGCCCCTTGCTTCTTCAGGCGTCATGAAGGGTTTCTTTAAATGATCGCTAGGCCCTCTTTCTTCGTCGTTGTCAAAATTAAGAGGCTTCGGATCACCAGGATTTCTGTTTGATTTCTTGTGCACCATATAACTCCTCCATTTTCTATCTGGAACTAGATAGTAAAACTGCTTAAACCTACTTCCCCCTTATACAAATTCCTTCACTTAGGTACTAGACTTAAACTCTTTCGTTTTCGCAGGATATAAATTAAAATTTACCAAGGCAGCCTTGATGAAAGCTGTAATTCTTGCCGGGGGATTTGGTACACGCCTTTCAGAGATGACCAACAATATCCCGAAACCGATGGTAGAAATTGGCGGTAAGCCCTTGCTGTGGCATATCATGAACATCTATGCTCACTATGGGATTAATGAGTTTGTGATTGCTTTGGGCTACAAATCTGAAGTGATCAAAGAGTATTTTCTCAATTTCTACGCTTTTAATAACGATATCACAGTAGACCTGCACAATGGCAAAACAACCATCCATGATGGAAAACAGCCGAAGTGGCAAATCCATCTTGTCGATACAGGCTTGCAGACACAAACAGGCGGCCGCATTAAGCGGTTGAAAGAGTGGATAGGCAACGAAACCTTCATGCTCACCTATGGCGATGGGGTTGCAAACATAAATATCCAAGAACTCGTCGCATTCCATAAGCAACATAAACGGCTGGCAACAGTTACTGCAGTACGCCCAGCTGCAAGGTTCGGCGGGTTAATAATCAATGAAGGCCGAGTGGCAGAATTCACCGAAAAAAATCAGTCGAAAGAGGGGTGGATTAACGGAGGCTTTTTCGTTTTAGAACCGGAAGTCTTTGATTTGATTGACGACGATCAAACAATTTGGGAAAAAGGACCTTTAGAGCAGCTTGCAGAAAGAGATGAGCTGACTGCGTACTGTCATCACGGTTTTTGGCAGCCGATGGATACTTTACGAGAATATCAACTCTTAGAATCTCTCTGGCAATCGGGTAAAGCCCCATGGCAAATATGGAAAGCAGATGAAAAAGACATTTTGGACAGGAAAACGGATCTTAGTGACAGGAGCTACGGGCTTAGTAGGCTCCTGGCTCGTTAAAGCTCTTTTAGAGAAACAAGCGCATGTTGTGGTTCTCATACGAGATACAGATCCTCAAAGCGAGCTCATTCGAAGCAACACCATTGCACAAACAACGGTTGTTAATGGATCGCTAGAAGATTTTTTGACCGTTACTCGAGCAATAAATGAGCATGAAGTCGATACCGTTTTTCATTTAGGCGCTCAAACTATTGTCGGCACAGCTTTTCGTTTTCCGCTTGCAACATTTGAGGCCAATATTCGCGGCACCTACAACCTTTTAGAAGCTTGTAGAGTGCTTAATACCTGTGTACAACGTATTGTGGTCGCATCGAGCGATAAGGCCTATGGAACAAGCCCAATTCTTCCCTATACTGAAGATATGCCGCTTAAGGGCTCCCACCCTTATGATGTTTCAAAATCATGCACAGATTTGCTCGCCTTTTCCTATGCCCATTCCTATGGCCTGCCCATCGGAGTTGCTCGCTGCGGCAACATCTTTGGAGGCGGTGATCTCAACTGGAGCCGTATCGTTCCTGGCACTATTAAAAGCCTCTATAACAGACAGCCGCCTGAGATTCGCAGCAATGGCCTCTTTACACGCGACTATATATACGTTCAGGATGTGGTAGATGCCTATTTAGCTTTAGCTGAAGGTATTGAGCGTGAAGAGGTTCGAGGCCATGGCTTTAATTTTGGCCTTAACCGGCCCTATAATGTTTTAGAGCTCGTTGATGCCATCTCAAGGCTTATGAACCGCAAAGAAATTAAGCCTCGAATTTTAAATCAAGCCAAGGCCGAGATCCAGGATCAAACCCTCTGCTCAAAAAAGGCAGAGCGTATACTTGGCTGGAAGCCAGCCTACACATTGGATGAGGGCTTAATTGAAACTATTAACTGGTATACAAAGTATCATGAAAAAATGCCGATTTTGTAGTTCTCAGCTCAAAGATTCTTTCTGTGACTTGGGCAGAAGCCCTCTTTCCAACTCATATCTTAAGTCTCCCCATGATCATGAGACTTTCTATCCTCTCCACGCCTATGTCTGCGAGAGGTGCTTTCTTGTGCAAGTCGAAGAGTTTCAAACACCGGATCAGATCTTCAGCGACTATGCCTACTTCTCCTCCTATTCAAAAAGCTGGCTCCGCCACGCAGAACAATATGTAGAAGCAATGACGAAGCGATTTGGCCTTAATCAAAAAAGCCAGGTTATAGAAATCGCCTCCAATGATGGTTATCTGCTTCGCTATTTCAAAGAAAAAAACATTCCTGTTTTGGGGATTGAGCCAGCGGAAAATGTTGCTCACGTAGCACAACAAGCTGGAATTCCAACAAGGGTAGAATTCTTTGGAGTCAAAACGGCAAGGGCGCTTCCAAAAGCCGACCTACTCCTTGGAAACAATGTTTTAGCCCACGTTCCTGACTTGAATGACTTTGTTGCTGGAATGAAGCTTGTTCTCAAACCGGATGGGGTCATTACAATGGAGTTTCCCCATCTGCTGCGGCTTATGGAAGAGAATCAATTCGATACTATCTATCACGAACACTTTTCTTACTTTTCCTTTCTCACCGTCGAAAAGGTGTTCGCACATCACGGTTTAACCATCTTTGATGTCGAAGAGCTTTCAACCCACGGAGGCTCTTTGCGCATATATGCCAAGCATGAGGGGAACGCAACTCAGGCAGTAAAAGATCTGAAAGAGCGTGAAAAGAGTGCGGGACTCGACAAGCTTTCAACCTATGCAAATTTTCAAAGACAAGTAATCGAAACAAAAAACAGCCTTCTCCAATTTCTTAAAACACATAAGTCTGTAGTCGGTTATGGAGCTCCGGCAAAAGGGAATACTCTTCTCAACTACTGCGGAGTTACTCCTGACCTTATTGAGTATACTGTCGACATAAGTCCTCATAAGCAGGGGCGATTTTTACCGGGAACACATATTCCCATAAAATCTCCTGAGATGATCGCGCAGACAAAACCGAAGTATCTACTTATTCTGCCATGGAATATCAAGGATGAAATTATGCAGCAGATGTCCCATATTCGTTCTTGGGGAGGAAAATTTGTTGTTCCCATCCCGAAAGTTGAGGTGCTTTAATGAAGTTTAAAGAACTTGCGCTCCCTGGCGCTTATCTCATCGAAGCGGAGCTTCTTGAAGATGAGCGTGGATTTTTTGCCCGAAGTTTCTGTGTGAATGAATTTAAGAGCCAGGGCTTAAATCCTCAATTAGAACAGTGCAATATTTCCTATAACAAAGCCAAAGGCACACTTCGCGGCATGCATTATCAAATTGAGGAAAAGAGCGAAGCGAAGCTTGTCAGATGCACTATGGGCGCCATCTACGATGTTTTGATTGATCTACGGCCAAAATCACCTACTTTCAAACAGTGGATCGCGCTTGAACTCTCAGCGATTAACCGCCATATGCTCTATATCCCAGAGGGATTTGCACATGGTTTTCAGACACTTGCAGATTCCACAGAGGTCTTCTATCAAATGTCCAATAGCTTTTCGCCTTCCCATGCACGAGGAATACGGTGGAATGATCCCGTCTTTGAAATTATATGGCCTCAACCACAGCCTCAAGTTATTTCTCTTAAAGACCAACAATACCAAAATTTTTACGCATGAAAAAAGTACTACTTACAGGTGCCTCTGGATTTATTGGTCGGCATACAATTCAACCACTCCTTGATCGCTGCTTTGAGGTTCATGCAATCTCGCGGCGAGCAGTACCAGGTGTTTATCACCATCCTCTCGACCTCTTTGACGTACAACGCACTTCTCAACTCATGGCTGAGCTTCGCCCAAGCCATCTGCTCCATTTTGCCTGGTATGCCGTCCCTGGCAAATATTGGACCGCTCCTGAAAATCTCGACTGGGTCAAGATCTCCCTTCATCTTATGCAGCAGTTTGCTCAAGCAGGCGGCAGACGCATGGTAGTTGCCGGAAGCTGTGCTGAGTATGACTGGACAGGCTATAAAGAGACTGTCTACGGAACTTGTAAAGCGGCTTTACAGCAAATATTTCAGTCATACACACATCAGATTGGATTGAGCAGTGCATGGGGACGTATCTTTTATCTCTTTGGTCCGCATGAATATCCCGACCGACTTGCTCCAAATATTATCTTAAGCATGCTGAAAGGCCAAGTGGCGCGCTGCTCCCACGGTAATCAGATTAGAGATTTCATGTATGTCCAAGATGTGGCTGATGCGTTTGCTGCGCTTTTAGACAGCGATGTACAAGGGGCAGTTGATATCGCTTCAGGTCAACCGTTAACTCTAAAAGAGTTCATTGGCCATATCGCAACTACATTGAATGGGCAGGCGCAGTATGGCGCAATCGCGTCAAAAGCTTCTGAACCTGCACGAATTGTTGGCGATGCTTCTCGTTTGTGCAATGAGGTGAAATGGCAGCCCAAATGTACTTGGGACTTAGGCCTAGACAAAACCATTGCTTGGTGGTCGCAGCAAGAACTTTGAAACAGAAGTTGTTAATATGTTTCTAAATTTTTGGGTGCTTTTAAGATTGCTATTGTGGAATGACAAGGCATTGTCAGTCATTTTTCACAAAATAAACTACTTCTTCAAAGTATGTATCCCGAATAGGGTAGTCTAAACGTTCCACCTTCTTAATATTATCAATTTTCCAAATCAACTGATTGAATGAGAAAGCGCCCAATTCATTATTTATCGATAAAAACATTGATGAGTCTTGTTTTATTTTATTTAAATACATGAGAGCTATATTCACATCCATTTCTATTAACGAATCAACATTTACAATCAAATCGTATTTATTGCTGCTTGTAAAATACTCCTGAGGGGTCATCATCTTAATTTTTTGTTCCATATTAAGTCCTGTTTCACCTGAGAAAAGAATATTATTTTCACCAATTGACCTAGCTAAGAAGTATCCCGAAGCCAAAGATGTAATCGGCAGGTCAACAATAGTATAATCTGCTATTCCCAATTGCCTAGCATAGAAAGCTGTTCGGCCGACACCCGCGCCGATTTCAAGAACTCGTGGATTCGGAATTCCTTTTACAAGTTCTTTAATTTTCCATGCCTGATAGAGAGCTTGTGGAACTCGTTCAGAAATAACTCCATATGAGCTTTGCAAGCCTTGTTCATTTGGATATGGATTGGGGAATGTAATCTGATCCCCAAATTTTTTCTTAATAGCCCTGATCACTTGATCAGCACTTAAGGGTGCAGATGAGTTATCTGCATCAGGATTATTTTCAATACATCCTGACAACTCCGCGAATGAGATCAATACATCAAGGCAATCCGTTGCATAGCCATGCGCACCTCGTTCGTTGTTCAACCACCAGAGTAAGCAGTATGATAGGTTGTCTATTCCATAAAATAGATTATTTGAACCAGGTTCACGCAGAATTTGAGCAGCTTGATCAATTTGTCCTGATTTGAAAACAGTATCAATTGGGGCGGCAAAATTGTAAAAAAAACGCTGCCACATGGAATTGCCTAGTTGTTGCTCCTCACTGTGCTGATAAGCTTTAATCATGCGTGGAACAATCTTATCGTCATTGAAGGGCTCAACGACAGAAACTTTGCCAGGGGTAGCTGAGAGCGTTTCAATAGGATGATATAATCCCAAAAGCTCTTCATAAGGTAAAATGATTGATAACGACAGTAGAAAAATTAGGTATAACTTGGGCCTATAAATAATTATTGATCCTTTAGAGTACGTTTATAGAGTTTTCTTATGGTCTTTTCTGCCATCAACGGTCAATTTTTTATAATAACCCTTCATTTTTCCTTTAGAGCCTTTTGCAAAAGGCTCTGATCTATCTCTTCCGTATAATGCAGACGCTTCCGTAAAAATGAATGGAATAGATGTCCTTTTGATACTCAGTCAAGGAACCCAGTCCTGGCGAAAATTTATTGTGATCTGCACATTCTGATCGTGCCCCTGTAAAATTGAGATCATCTACCAGGTCTTTTAAGAACTCAACAGCTGTCCCAGGCCCCTTCCTTGGATTTTCTGGAGAGCCATGTCCTCCATAAAACCACCAGTAGGATGTGTGGAGATCTTCAACGATATAAAGGCCTCCGCTTTTAACATATGGGAAAAGTGCTTGAAAGCTTGCTATCTGCTGATGCATCCAATGGCCGCCATCGTCGAGGACGACATCAAATTTTCCAATTTCGTCGGCTAGAGCTTGAAGCGCAGCTTTGTTACCTTGATCTAAAAAGTAGTAAGGGGAGCGCTTAGATCTGTATTCGAGAAGATCTGCAGAGATGTCGATAAAATGCAGATTTGCATTTGGAAAATAATCTTCCCATAATTTGACTGAATACCCTCTTTGAATTCCTATCTCTAAGAAGGTGATGGGCTGATCTTTAAGCTCGGCAAAATATTGGGAATAAATTTCTGTATAATTGTGAAAGGCGGAACTTTTGTCTGTGCGAGCTCTCAGCGCAAGTTGATCCATATATTGATACTCTTGCCTATCTCGCGTTAGCGAACAGACGAGAGAAGTTGAATATAAAAACGCAGAACAAACTACGACACAAAATGGCCAACTTTTCATAATCACCTTCATTTTTTCTTAAGAGCCTTTAGCAAAGGCTCTTTAGTCATACCGATACATATCAGGGGTAATGTTTATTTCATAGGGTACGTCATTTCCAAAGTTATGAAATTCCTTTACGCGTACTCTTGGATTGCGACCGACGAAAAACTCACAATCCATCCGATTATCAAATAGGTATGGTTTTGGCAAAGGTGCCAAGGTTCGAATATAGCTTGCCCGCGCCCACCAAAAATTTCCTGAAAAGTGTGGGCGTGGGTGGATGCGCCACAAGACACCGCATACATCTGCGGTATCGAGAGCATCCAAGCAATTTTGCCAATGTTGGATAACAAAATATTCCATGTATAGCCGCCACCATCTGCAGGATTCCTCATAAGGCCCCTTGTAGTGACGTATTCCCTTTGCATGCATATAGAGTATCTTGGCGTCCGCAAACTCATCTGCCAGTTCGTTTACTACAGCGAGCGCAGGAAATTCTCCGTTCATATCTACGGAATCATGCAAAACTATTATCTTGTCGGCATAGATCGAATTTTGAAAGAGCGCACGCGCTTGATCGATATGGGGACCCACAACGGTCACAAACATATTATCGCAAGCTTCCAACAACCCTGAATCGTCCAATGTCTGAAGCTGTTCATTTGCAAGTTCATCAAAGTTATTTATGGTGGCCATATGGTAGACAATAAAAATGGGAGAAGGGTCAGGATCCAGCCTTGGAAGGCGACCATATATATTGCTTGAAAATATACTTAAGGCGAAGAGTATCAACTTCAGTGAAATATTTCCTGACATACATAACCCTTTTGTTTATCATTCATTTGATAGTCTTTTATAAAACCGTCGATCTGTTTGTCCAACAAATTTTTGTAATGCCCATTGAGTTGTATAAGTTGGGCATGCGTTCCATCTTCAATAATCTTGCCATTACTAAAAACCAGAAGACGATCCATATGAAAGAGCGTCGATAAACGATGGGCGATAACGATGGCGGTTTTATTTTTCATTAATGTACGCAAGCTTTCTTGGATGTACTGTTCTGTTTCTGAGTCCAATGAAGAGGTTGCTTCGTCGAAAATAAGAATGGGTCCATTTTTTAATATTGCCCGTGCAATCGCAATGCGTTGTCTTTGGCCTCCTGAAAGCCGAATGCCCCGCTCGCCCACTAAAGAGTTATAACCATCCTTCAGAGCCATAATAAATTGGTGGCAATGCGCTCGTTTTGAGCTTTCAAGTACCTCTTCGTCTGTTGCAGATACTCTTCCATAGCGAATGTTATCCATGAGCGTGCGATGAAAAAGAAGGGGATCTTGAGGAATCATCGCGATCTGACTGCGCAGTGATTCTTGAGTTACATTTTTTATATTTTGGCCATCGATTAAAATCTGACCTGAATTGACATCAAAAATGCGCAGGATGAGATTGACAAAGGTGCTTTTTCCACTTCCTGAAAGGCCGACTAATCCCACCTTTTCGCCTGCACGAAGAGTGATAGATTTATTCACAAACAAGTTCTGCCCTTTTCGATATTCGAAATGGACATCATCAAAGACGATCTCACCTCGCGTTACGTGTAAAGCTGGACTTTTGGGCAAACTCATCAACTCATGAGGGGTGGTAATAAGAGATAACGCCTGTTTACAGGTGCCAAGCTCTTCAGAAAAAACGACCAATTGATTTGCGATAAGAAAAAGATCTCTGATGAGTACCGTTGTCAGTGTGAGGATCAATGCTGCATCGCCTATGGTAATATTGCCTTTTGATCGCTCGTATAGCAAGACCCACATCATGCAGCCAGTCAGTATCGTAATAGAGAGTGCATAAAACCCTTTCACCTTCAAAAGGTACCACTGCAGGCGGCGATCATTCTTCACAAAATCATTCAGAGAGTTTTGTAAATAGTGATTTTCATACTCTTCACGAGCAAAGAGTTTGACATTCAAGATATTCGTAATACTGTCTACCATATTTCCCACGACAACGCTTCGGGAGTGGGAAAAGCATTCAGAGTACTCTCTCGATTTTTTTGAAAGGCTGATCGAAGCTGTAATAAAAAGAACACTCCAGGTGATTAAAATGGCTGCAAAGCTGGGATGTACTAGATACATTGCAAAGGCACCTATAATCAAAGATAAGAAGCGCGTGAGAAATTGGTCGATAAGAAAATAGATGACCGTGATTGCCCCTTTAGAAATATCATTAATCTTATTTACTAAACTTCCTGCAAAATTGTTCGCAAAGTAGCCATAAGAGTGTTTTGCCAAATAATCGAACATCTCACTGGTTATCTCTCGCTTAATCTCTGGGAACATCCTGAGCATGATCCAGTCATACAGCCGCAGGACAATGCCCGTAGAGAAAGTAATGAATACGTATACAGATGCTGGAAGCCATAAAGAGGATGAAGAGTGATTCGTGCCTTCAACATTCATGCCGTCAATTAAAAGCTTCAAGGCGTATGGGCTTAACGAGATGGTTATAGCCCAATACAAGGCTACCACTATTAGGCCGCAGAGACTAAAAGGATACCGTTTGCAAAAATGCCACAAAAAGCGCGGCAGTGTTCTTGGCATCAGTGTTCTTGGCATCGTTTTTATCATATCGACACGTTGTAGAACATTTTGAGTACTTGGCGATGAATATAGATATCGTCCATTAACCTATTAACCGGTTCGGGATTTTTAATTCTAATGTGGAAAGCGTCCTGAGGAATTTTAAATTGATGGGTAGCCCACATCTCTAAAGTCAAGATATCGAATCGAGGGGCCCATATAGGTGCGATTTTTTGCTTACGTAAAAAGGCACCGATAACGACATCCTCGCACTGGTAATCTTGGTTCCAAAGCAGCTTTTTCTCACTCACAAGCAGTTGGACAATATCCGGAGAAAAGATGAGGCCTGCACCTGAACCATACGAAAGTAAAATCTTCTTTTTGCCGCCAAGGTCAAAGGTGGGAAGGTTCTCGTTGACATAAGCACAGTAGCAGCCTGATTTCGGCAAGGTTTTTAAGAATGTAAAAAGGCGGGGAAATACATAGAAAGAGGATAAATTCGTTCTGATCACATAATCATATTTTTTTAGCCTTGGCACAAAATGTTCCATTGCAAGGAGTGTTTTGTTCATCATGCCCGGGTTCATATTTGTAGAGGCTTTAGCCCAGATAACATCGCCTATGATTTCACAGGAAGTTCGTAGATTGGGATCGGCCTTAATAAAATAGGCCTCGACATGCTGAGGATCAAGATGCATGTAGGCACGCCATATTTTTTGAAGTTCAAGATAGACCGGTTGGTCATCGGAGGCAACAATCAATACGAGGATTTTATTCTTGTTTAATTGGGCTGCATCTACAGATAGAGGAGCCGCTATTGTGAACAAGGTAAGTAGTTGTAACAAGAGCTTGTTTAAAAAGGATGCTCCCATCGTCAAAGCCTCTTATAATGACACATTGTAGAACATCTTGAGCATCTCTAATTGAATGTAGATGTCTTCAATGACACGTCGGCCAGGGTCGGAGTTTTTCACTCGAAAATGAAAGATATCTGGCGGCAGGCTATATTTACTTCGATCCCAATCTTGCGGAGTCAACATATCAGCTCGTGATGCTGCGATTATGCCTATATTTTGGTCGCGGAAAAACGCTCCTAACACCACATCCTCAAAGAACCAGCCCTGGTCCCAGAGCACTTGCTTATTTTGTACGAGAAGTTCGATCATGTCGGGCGAGAAAATGAGACCGCATCCAGAGGCAAAATTGATGCCATTATGGTTTCCTATAACGGCTGAATAACAGTTTGTTTTTGGCAAAGTTTGTAAGAAGGGGAAGAGACGAGGGAAGACATAAAAGGAGGATAAATTTGTTCTGACCACATAATCAAATTCATCTAACCTTGGTGCCATATACTCCATCGCAAGGAGTGTTTTGTTGAGCATGCCAGGATTAATATTTGTAGAGGTCTTACACCATATGACGTCGTCTATAATTTCACATTGAGTATCTAAATCGGGATTGGCCTTAACAAAATAGGCTTCGACATGATCAGGATCGAGATGCATGTAGGCTCGCCATATTTTTTGAAATTCGAGATATACCTGTTGATCATCGGATGCAACAATTAATACGAGGATTTTCATATCTTTGTTGTATGAGTACGCCTGAATCTGTCCCGTCAGTCCAAACAGAAGTCCAAAAAGAAAAATAAATCTCGCCAGGATTGTCTTGATATATTGTTGTCGATTCATTCCAGGCTCCTAAAAGCATTTCTGAAAACGTATATATCCTTTAGCGTCCAATTACGACTATCTTTTTTAAACTACCTTTTGCTCATTCTCTAGCAGTTTGCGTTTGTCGATTATGTCTAAAATACTATCGATGAGAGTTTTTTGTGGCAGGTTTGGCATATCTCCTAAAACCAGATCAGTTGATTCCCAAAGACAAGACTCTTTGTCTAGGGAAAAGCCTTGGTACATAATTATTTTCACTCTATCTACTTTTAAAGCAGTTTTAATATTTGGACGACGTAGGTTTATACACTCTTCTAGCCCTGCCCGGAATTTAGTCTCAAGCAAGCGAGAATCGGGCTTTACGTATCCAATGACAAAGAAAAATTCGTCATCTGTATTGCCATATTTATGATAGATATTCGCCTCTTTTTCAAATTCTGCTCGAATATCAGCGAGGAGGTTTCGGTCTTTCGCTCGCCCCTTCATCACGATTTGCCCAGAATCAGTGATTCGTAAAGTTTGATCACGATTTTTTTCCGACAGTACATCTGGACCAAGTTCTATATCGAAAGGGCTGGTTTTCTTTATCCAATCAACTGCGTAGTTGATCTTCATAATTTCTTTTGTTTTGCTCGAGATTGAAAGTTCTTCCTTATTGAGAAATCGCTGATCCGTACTCAATTTATTATGCTGGCTGGCCAATTCAATAAGAGTTGCATGCACCTGTGATTCAGGATCGTACAGAATCAAATCATCCTCTACCTGGTTTGAAGTAAAAATTTCTTTGATAGCATTTTGTTCATCTA